>Ga0307412_10001801_pt1 | contig 11859 bp, 7 predicted proteins | sample DK1Cmetagenome_3_FD_203823 | JGI IMG/M metagenome (GOLD analysis project Ga0307412, IMG submission 203823) | Maize rhizosphere microbial communities from greenhouse at UC Davis, California, United States - DK15-C-1 | ecosystem: Host-associated > Plants > Roots > Rhizosphere > Soil | place: USA...
GATAGCGCCAACGTACTCTCGAAAAAGAAGTGATTTCTTCTTTTGAAAACCAACGTTGGGTACCCATGCAAAATCAGCCCCCCCTTCTTACACCCATTCGCGTGGCAGGCTTCTGCCTGGCAATCGCCCTTTTCGAATTTCTCACCTATATGGCCAGCGACCTGGTCATGCCCGCCATGCTCATGGTGACCCAGGACCTCGATGCATCCGCCGACCAGATTCCCTACGCATTCAATTTGTATCTGCTGGGCGGCATCGTGTTGCCATGGCTGATCGGCCCACTGTCGGATCGCCATGGCAGACGCCCCTTCATGCTTGTCGGGTGTGCCGGGTTCGTGCTGGCTTGCTTGGCGATCACCCAAGTCAGCGACATGCAAGGCTTCAACGGGCTTCGTCTGATCCAGGGTATGGGGCTCGGCTTCGTGATCGCGGTCAGCTATCCCGCCATCCAGGAAATCTTCTGCGAAGCCGCCGCCGTAAAGGTCATGGCCTTGCTAGGCAATCTCGCCCTGCTCTCGCCCCTGCTAGGCCCTTTGGCCGGCGGGCTGCTACTGCAATGGCTGTCGTGGCGAGAGTTGTTCATGTTGCTGGCAGGCCTGGGGATGGTCAGCTGGTTGGCGTTGTGGGGGTTCATGCCGCGAACCATCGCTGGGGCTGACATTGGATTAGAAACGCCGAGGGTCGAGGCGTTGGACCTGCGCTCGCTCATCAAGCGATACGGCGCGTTGCTGGGCCACGGAGGATTCATGTCGGCCAGCGTCGCGCTGGGCTTGATGAGCCTGCCGCTGATTGCCTGGATCGGGCTGTCGCCCCTGCTGTTGATCCAAGGGCTGGGCCTGTCGCCATTGGCGTACGGGGTTTGGCAGGTTCCGGTTTTCGCGGCGGTCATTCTCGGCAATCTGATTCTCAACGCCCTGGTGGAACGGGTCGGCGTGCGCCGGGTGGTCCACTACAGCCTCTGGCCGTTCTGCACCGGCCTGATCGCCCTGGTCGTTGCCAGCCAATTCGCGCTTTCCCTCCCCGTTCTGGTCAGTGCCCTGTCGCTGTACGCCATCGGTCTCGGCATGGGCAATGCCGCGCTGTATCGACTGGCCCTGTTCGCCAGCGACGACAGCAAAGGCCTGGTGTCGGCCATGGTCGGAATGATCTCCATCGCGGTCATGAGCGCGGCGGGCTCGCTGCTGGCGCTGCTGGGTGCCGGAGCAAGCCTGGAATCCTTCGCGCTGATGGTCGGCATCGCCGGCCTTGGCTGTCTCGTAGCCTTGCGCCTGTTTACCTCGTGGTCTGCGGCCCACTCTTGAATCCGCTGCTCCAAAGGAATACCTGATGATTCATTTCCCACACGCTGATGCCCTGTGTGCATTACCACATCCGTATGCCATCGATTCGGTGCCCGCCGAGCTGTTCGACAAAGCCATGGCTGAAATAAGCCTGTTCCATAGCCACCATACGCCCGGCTACGAACACTGGCTCAACGCGAACGGGCTCTCGGTCGATGACCTCGAACACCTGACCGACTGGTCGCGCCTGCCCCCGATCTATGCCAGCTATTTCAAACAGAGAATGTTGCTCAGCCCCTGCGCAGAGGACGCGTTGGAGCTGACTTCCTCGGGTACCAGTGGCCAAAAAAGTCGCATGCGCTATGACGAGCGCAGCATGGCGGCGGCCCAGGGCATGGTCGCAAACATATTCGAGCACTATGGCTGGTCGACGCCGGACACCCCATGCAATTACCTCCTGTTCAGCCATGAGCCCGAAGCGGCCAATCGGCTCGGCACCGCCTATACCGATCAGTTCCTGTGCCGCTTCGCGCCTGCCCATCGCGTCGCCTATGCCCTGCGACGCACCGGGCAGGGCCATGAGTTCGACGTGTTTGGCGTCATCAGCGCTTTGCAATCATTTGCCGAAGAAGGCTTGCCAGTGCGGATCTTCGGCTTCCCGGCGCTGCTCTGGCATGTGCTTGAACGTATGCGCGAAACCGGCATTCACGACCTCAAGCTCGCTCCTGGTTCGCTGGTCTTCCTGGGGGGTGGCTGGAAAAAACAGGCGGCGCAGGAAATGCCGCGTCACGAAGTCTACCAACGCATTACCCGGCAGCTGGGCATCGAGCCCCAACGATGCCGCGACGGCTACGGTGCGGTCGAGCACGCGGTGCCTTATATCGAATGCGCCCACCATCGATTCCACGTGCCGATCTATTCGAAAGTCTTCATTCGGCACCCTTGCGACTTCAGCGTCCAGCCGTTCGGCGAGCCAGGGTTGTTGTCGTTCGTCTCGCCGTACATCTCGTCAAGCCCGGCGCACGCCGTGGTGATGAGCGACCTGGCGACCCTGCACCCGGCCAACTGTGGTTGCGGCTTGAAAACCCAATGGTTCGAGCTTCATGGCCGGGCCGGCACCAGTGCCAGCCGAAGCTGCGCCATGGCCGCCGCCGAACTGATCAAGGAAAACTGATATGTACCTCATCAATGGTCAATTGACCGCCGAGCTGACGCTCGATGCCGCGCTTGAGCGCCTGAAACTACAACTTCCCGCCTTGTTGCAAGCCCCGCCTCGCAACGAAGAAGTGCTCGACTGCGCAGAGGCGTTCGTACACTGGCTGCATTCGGCAGACCCAAACCCTTTGCTGGACGAGGAACAGCGCCAGGCCCTGATTGCTTTCTGCGCGCGCCAGCCGTTGAGCCTCAAGCTGGAGCGGGAGTTGGGCGACGACCCGCGCTCGCTTCGGCGAATCGATTACTGCGACGGCCCTTTCGAAAGTTGGCAGCCCCTGGGCCTGGTGGTGCATGTGACGCCGGGCAACTCAGCGTTGCTGGGATTCTGCGCGGTGTTGGAAGGCCTGCTGGCGGGTAATGTGAACTGGTTGCGGCCCAGCAGTCGCGACGGCGACCTTTCGGCGCGCCTGCTGGCCGCATTCCTGGATTGCGATCCGAGTGGTCGATTGCGCGGTTATGTCGCGGTACTGCCTGTCGCCACGCAAGAGACCGGCCGCCTCTTTGCATTGGCCCAGGGCGTCAGCGCCTGGGGCGGCGAAACCGCGTTGAAGTCGTTGCGCGAGCAAATTCCAAGCGGCTGCCGCTGGATTGACTGGGGCCATCGGATCAGCTTTGCCTACATCACGCCGTCAGCTGCAAGCGCACAGGCCCTCGATGCGTTGGTGGATGAAGTCTGCCGCCTCGATCAACAAGCCTGTTCCAGCCCGCAATGGCTGCTGGTGGACAGCGATGACCCGGTGCACATGCAAACAGTGGGTAGCGCCTTGGCCGCTGCGTTCGAGCGTCGCACCGGGCGTTGGCCCGCCCTGGAAACCACCGCGGCCGAAGCCTGCGAAATCACCACCCGAACGGCATTGGCCCGCCTGGATTACAGTTTCGCGGGCGAAACCGGCCAAGTCTGGACCGGGAATGGCTGGCGCATCCTTTGGGAACACCACCGCAACCTGCAGCCCTCACCGCTGTTTCGCACAGTACTGCTAAGGCCGGCGCCCGAAGCGGTGCTCGCTGAAACCCTGCTGCCATGGCGCAACGTGCTGCAAAGCTGCGCCCTCGTCTGTGAGCCGGAACGGGCGCCTGAGTTGGCCCGCCGCCTGGTAAGCGCCGGGGTGTCTCGCGTTTGCTCCACGGTCGAGATACAGCAGGGTTATGACGGCGAGCCCCACGATGGGGTCTATGGGTTGCAGCGATTGAGTCGCCGGGTATCGGTCGGCCTTGACGCTGATACAGCGAGTCATCGTGTCACGCTGGATGCACCTGCGCCTGCCCTATCGCTTCCTGCCTCCGCGCCAATCATGGACAAGGCCGCATTCCTTGCCCTGCCCCCGGCCCCTCAAGCGCAACTGTTCTTCCGCTCAGGCGGCAGCAGCGGCGTGCCCGCGCTGTCTCCCTACAGTTATCGCGATTTCGATCGCCATATGCGCGCCGCCGCCGACGGGCTGCGCGCCGCGGGCCTGGATCCATCGCAGGATCGGGTCATGAACCTCTTCTACGGCGGCAGCCTGTACGGTGGATTTTCCAGTTTCAGCAAAATCCTTGAGCAGATGAATGTCGTGCATTACCCCATGAGCGCACCAGCAGACGACAACTTCGACGAAATCGCGCAGCTGATCGTTGCTCATCGAATCAACACGCTGGTCGGCATGCCCAGTACGCTGCAGCGCCTCTTCAGCTCCCAGCGCGCAACATTGCAAGGCTATGCCGGCGTTCAGAAAGTCATGTTTGGCGGCGAGCACTTGGGGCAAGACAGCAGGAGGTTGTTCCAGGAATGCGGCGTCACCTGCATCCGCTCGGCCATCTACGGCACCGTGGACGCAGGCCCGCTCGGCCATGCCTGCGTCGCCAGCGACGATGGCGTGTTCCACCTTATGGAAAGCATCCAACACTTGGAAATCGTCGATGGCGAACAGGACACCCCCGTCGATCCAGGGGAAACCGGACGCCTGCTCTTCACCTCCCGCATACGCCAGGCGCGCCCCCTCCAACGATATGAAGTCGGCGACCTTGGACGCTGGCTTTCCGGCCCCTGCGCGTGCGGCCTGGAATCGCCCAGATTCGAGCTGCGCGAACGCCACGGCCGCCTGATACGCATTGCCACGGAGTTCATCAATACGGGCGAGCTGGCCGAGCGGGCGCAAGCGGCTGTCCAAATCGTCCTCGACCATGGAGACGGCGGTTGCGAGCGGTTGCTGATTCGTACCAGCGGCGACGCCGAAACGGTCAGGCGCAACGTGATGGAAATCGCGCCCCTTCGCGCATCCGTGAATGCAGCGATGCTCGTCCTGGATGTGCAGCACTGTCCAGCCGAACGTTTTGACCGTAATAAACACAGCGGCAAAGTCCCGCTGATCATTGACTGCAGGATGGTCGGCTAGTCGTTTCCGGCCGCTATCCGACATGCAGACCTTCAAGCCTTGAGATTAGTCCCTGATGAGCATTTTCTCCTCTTACGAGCAATGGGTTGAGCATATCCGCACGTACTCAACGTTCTATAAAAAACAATTTGGCCATTTACCCAGCCAAGGGTCGGACTTCGACCAATTACCGATCGTCGACGTCAATGAATACTGGAAGGGCAGTCACGATCTGGGGAGCTGGCATGTCCTGACCGCTGAGGTGAAGGATGCGCTTGTCCTGAAAACCGGCGGGACGACCAGCCAAGGCAAGCTGTCGGTGTACACCCATGCGGAATGGCAATCGATGCTTGATTGCTTCGGTCGCAGCCTGTCCGAACAGCTATGCGCTGGGGATCGAATCGCCAATCTGTTTTTTTCCGGAGACCTGTATGCGAGCTTCGTGTTTATCCATGGAGCGCTTTGCTGCGTAGATGTCGCGATTACCGAATTCCCCTTTACCGGGTCGGTGGACTTCGATGTATTGGCCGACGCCTCCACCCAGCACAATATCAACGTGCTGGTGGGGGTACCCGCGCATCTGTTGGCATTTGCAAGTCATGTCAATGGCCACGGGCGAGCGCTGACGCAGATCACCACCGTCCTGTTTGGCGGCGAGAACCTGTTCGAAAGCCAACTGCCGACACTCAAACGCGCCTTCCCGAATGCGCGCTTCGCTTCCATCGGATATGCCAGCGTCGACGCCGGCCTGGTCGGTGCCAGCACGCCGGACTGCGGCTTGGGTGAGCACCGCGTATTCGACGAGCAGACGCGGGTTGAAATCATTGACGAACTGAGCGGCCAAGTGATCGAGGCGTGTGGTCAGGCGGGGAACCTGGTCGTGACGAACTTCACACGAACCTTGATGCCAATCGTCCGATACCCGGTGGGAGATCGCGCCAGCTGGTGCGAACCTGCCGGCACCCCGCGACGCAAGTTCGCCCTCCAGGGACGCAGCTCGGAAAGCCGTCGCGTGCGGGTTGGCGTGTTATCGCTGTTCCCCGAAGAGATCGCTGAAATTACCCGGCGCGTAGGCGGTGGTTTGCAATGGCAACTGATCATCGAGCACACGCAAGGCGATGACCGTTTGCTACTCAATTGGGTACCCGACGTACAGGCGAACGCAGGCCAAACTCGATCGCATGCGCTGAAGGCCGCCCTGATCGAACAATATCCAGGCCTCGAACAACTCCATGTCGAAGTGCAAACCTGCAACGCACAGGAGCTGGAGCGCCACCCTCGCTCCGGCAAACACCTGGCGATCATCGATCGTCGGGTGTACGGCCCGAAGGCAACGGGGGGCGCCGGATGAGCAATGTAACCATCCGACCGTTCCAGCCAGCGGACAGTATCAGCACCTGTGAGCTGTTCCGCCGGGTATACGGCGATCACTACGTCTCGCCTGACGTCTATATGCCGCAGATGATCTGCCAGCACAATCTGCTGGGGCAGTGGCATTCGTTGGTAGCCGTCATGGATGAGCGCGTGGTCGGTCATGCCGCACTGTGCCGCCAGGGACACGCCAGCCAAGACGCTGAGCTGGCGTTGGTTGCGGTGGATCCCGTCCTGCAGGGCAGACAGATCGCTACCCGACTGGGCCAGCACCTGGTGGACGGCAGTCCAGCGCTCGGGCTCGCCCGGCTATCGATCAAGCAGGTCACGAGCCATCCCTACAGCCAAAGGCTGGCCCAACGGTTGGGTTTTCATGACGTCGGCTTGCTGCCCGACTTCGTGCCCTCGCCGTTCGCAACGGACCAGGCCGAAACCATTGTGGTGGGCTGCCAAGTGGTCGGTGGCGACCTTCGACCGCTGCCGCAGCTCCATTGGCCTGCTTGCCACCAATGGTTGATCGCCCCGCTGGCGTTGCAGTTCGGGACCTGCCTCAACGACAACCCCGCCGCACTGCAACCGTTACGAATCAGTCATCTGCCCGGACGAATCGACATCGTGGCGGAGCGCATGGACGCCTGCCTAGTCCGGCAGTTGCAAGGTTTGCCGGTGCATTGGCCGCTGTCCGTGCGGCTCGGCCTCGGTCGGCACACAGCCACAGACCACCGTCTGCTGATGAGCGCCGGTTTTTTCTTTACCGGGATAATGCCAATCGACACCGCGCAAGGTTGGCAGGCGCTGTTCCACCGGGTCTCACACCCGCAGGAGCTCGATCTTCAGTCAACCTCAATGCAACGACTCCATGATGAATGGCAGGCCAGCGCCCAAGCCTGGAAAGCCACGCAGGCCTGCTCGGCCGCCTGACGAAAGGGGCCCTCTGCGCTCAAGCTCCCGGCAAGGAAGCCGACACAAATTGGAACGTTCATCCCATTTGTTTCCGAAAGACGCCTCCGTGCAAGGAACACCCACATGCCCTCATTGCGCACCATTCAGGCCCGCTACACGCTGTTTCTGGTTCTGTTCATCCTGGTGTTGTCCATCCTGACTGTGGTCGGCATCAGTTACCTGGTCGCGCCCAAGCTGCGCCACACCGAGGAACAGGTGGCACTGAACCGCATTGCCGAGGTCGCCGAGCAGATCCAAGGCGAACTGAACAAGGTCCAGGCCCAGCAACGCAGCATCACCCAGACCATTCCCTTGCTCGACAGCGATGCCATCGACAAGGTGTTGCCGGGCCTGGTGGATCAATACGGTGAGATGAAAGTGTTTGGCGGCGGGATCTGGCCACTGCCCAACCAGCGCGTGGAAGGCCGCAGCAAGTTCAGTACGTTCTGGCACCGCGATGGCTCCGGCAAGCTGATCGTCAACACGTTCTGGAACAGCGATGCCGCACCGAACTACTTCGAGCAGCCCTGGCACAAGGGCGGCATGGCCACGCCACCCGGCAAATGCGCCTGGGCCGCAGCCTACAAAGATGATGCCAGCGCCGAGCCACGCACCAACTGCGCCATGGCGATCCAGAAAAACGGCGCGCCTTATGGCGTCTCCACCATTGACGTGACCCTGGGCTTCTTCAACGACCTGATCGCTCGCAAGGAGGCCGACCTGAGCGCCGAGATGCTGATCGTCGAGGGCGACGGCAAGATCATCAGCAACAGCTCGCGAATCAGCGGCCCGATCGTGCTCAAGAACATCAGCGAACTGGCTGCAGCGTCCCCGTTCGCCGCCCAGGTCAAGGCCGGCCTGGCCCACCGCGACCAACCGCAGCGCGTCGAATTCGACAACAACGGTGAAGCCAGCACGTTCTTCATGCGGCCCATCGAAGGCTCGCCCTGGTTCCTCGCCACTGCCCTGCCGACCCGCCTGATCACTGCCCAGCGTGATGACGTATTGAGCACGCTGAGCCTGCTACAGATTCCCATGGTGATCCTGCTGGTGCTGATGCAGCTTTATGCGATCCGCCAACTGACCCACCGCATGAAGGTTCTAAAGGGCAACATCGATGCGCTGTCCACCGGCGACGCCGACCTGACCCGACGCATCACCATCCGCGCCGAAGACGAACTGGGCGCCATCGGACATTCGGTCAACCGGTTCATCGCCTATCTGCAAGACATGATTGGCGAAGTCACCCAGGCCACCGGCGCCATGGCTTCGAGCCTGGACAACCTGCAGCGCACTTCGGCCCATACCAGCGAAATCCTCATGCGTCACGCCTCGGAAACCGACCAGACCGTGACGGCCATCACCGAGATGAGCTCCACGGCCGAAAGCGTCGCGCAAAACGCGGCGCAGACGGCAGCGTTCACCCAGCGAGCCAACGAGCATGCCGATCGTTCCCGAGTCGTGGTCGGTGAAGCTTCCAACAGTGTCGTAGCGCTGGTCGATGAAGTCGCCAGCGCCACGCGCAAAGTGGAAAACATGCAGCAGGACGCGCAACGCATCACCGAGATCCTCGGCGTCATTGGCGCCATTGCCGGGCAAACCAACTTGTTGGCCCTCAACGCCGCCATCGAAGCCGCCCGTGCTGGCGAACAGGGCCGTGGCTTTGCGGTGGTGGCCGACGAGGTCCGTGCCCTCGCCGCCCGCACCCAGGCCAGCACCTCGGAAATCAACGAAATGCTGACCCGCCTGACCCAAGGCGTAAGCTCGTCGGTGGCGGCCATGGAAAACACCCAGGCCAGTTGTCAATCCGCCGCCGACGCCACCTCTCGGGTGAACTCGGGCCTGGATGAAATGGCCGGTTCCGTCAGCCAGATCAACAGCCTCAGCACGCAGATCGCCACCGCCGCCGAACAGCAAAGCGCGGTGACCGAGGAGATCAACCGCAGCATGGTGCAGATTCGCCACATGGTGGAAGAACTGGTGGAAAGCGGCCTGGCGAGTGAGAACAACACCCGGCAGCTGTTGGAAGCCAACAGTCGGGTAAATGCGATCATGGGGCGGTTCAAGGTTCGGTAATGGAACGTAAATGATGCTTGCCGGGGCGAGGGAGTTATTTCCCTCGCCACGGAAGGCCAAAGCAATCACGATTCAAATAGGCGCCCATGAGACGCAGCTTCGAAAATAAATGCGTCCGTTGTGCCCTCTAGTGCGGTCGGACGTCACCGGCAGGATGCCCTTCAGCTCGGAGTCTTGGCGCAGGTTGAGCAACTCGCTACGCAACAGGGTTTTGGTGAACCAGCCGAACTGCGAGTAGCTGCTTGCCGGGATCTGAGGCAGGGTGCACGCCGTTGTAGCCATTGCGCAAATCAATCCAATATGAACCTACCGCGCTCCGTCCACACGTCCAGTAGGGGCCGGCCGAGATGCCCGGCAGATAATACATGCTCGTCAGCAGACTGTACTTCTCTTCAATCGGATGAAAAGAGTAATTGCCGAAGTTACCCCAAGAGTACGCGAGGTCACTTGTAACCCATTCCTCTCGGACTTCTAACTTAAAGATGTTCGTTACGGAGACTGGATATGAGACCTGCCGATTCATGACGTCGAATGCGGTGATCAGGGCTACACCGTTCATCTGAGTCACGGAGACTGTTCCGTCCGCATCCACGGTCGCGACTGCGGGGTCTGACGATGTATACCGGTACGGTGGAACGCCCCCCTGCGGCCGTCGGGTCTCACTGGTGCCCGGAGGGACGAAGGTGTTGCGGACCCATGGCGCGGGTGCATCAATATAGAGTCCATGGAGGGTCATCCGTGAGGGGTCAATGGACAGCGGAGCAGAGACGATGGCATAGCTTCGCAGCGGGAAGTCCACGGCATTGGCCTGCACGTTTGTGTGATCGAAGGTCACCTGCAGGATGATCCTTAGATCCGAGCCGTCGCGCAACTTCAGCAGCTCGCTTCGCAGCAGAGGCTTGGACAGGCCGGCGGTCACTTCCCCCTCGACCACTCCTGAAGCGGTATAAAGCGGAATCGGGTAGTTAGAACCATCGCTGGCAGTACCCTCGCAACGCAGCCACACCTTCTGGCCGACGGCAATCAGTGGCCAGGGCGCCACGGTGACTAGGGCATCGCCGGTAAAGCTGGTGAGGTCCAGCTGGCTGCCGAGGCCGCCCTGGGCAGCCTGTGGGATTAGTGGGATGGTCAGACTGGCTTCGGGTATCGCCTGCACGTTCAGGGTCAACGCAGGTGAAGGGGGCAGTTCCACGCCACTATGGATCACGACATAGGTGACCGTCACCGATTTGCCAAGGTTAAAGGCCACTACGCTATTGGGAATAGGGATTTCCAACCCGGCGCTGACCAACGATTCGCCCGACGTGTGTGAGCCATCGGCAGGGGTTCCCGGCGCGCCAGTCCAAATGACCTTCAATTTGTCGGTGGGCAGCAGGTCGGCATTGGTCGGTACCACGATGGTCAATGTGTTCTTGGCGTTGACAGGGTTCAGGATCGCGCCGACCGCCTCTTTCACCGAAGGCGGATCCAGGACCAGCTCCTGGTTCAAGTGAATAGCAATGTACTCGATCGAGGACTGGTTGGAGTTGCCCAGTTGGTCCGTCACCCTGAACTGAAGCGGTGTTCTCGGGTTGTCCCCTGCCAGTTTGAACGTCTCGGTACGCAGCGTATGCGTCACCGGCGCCGAATCATCCAACACCTCAACAGGGATGGTCACCCTACCTACTAGAAAATCGATACGGTCATACTGTCGCTGGAAGTCATAAGTAAAGCCAAACTCCACACCCGCTTCCGCCCGATCGGCGGTGACCCCTTCTTTGATCACGTCGGGTGGGATCACCAGCACGGGATAACCCGGTGCCCACCGGTGGTACAGCACGTCCATGCCTAAAGAATCTTCGGCGTTTTGGCTCACACGAGTCACTTTGTAGTGCAGCGTGTTGACCCCGTCGTCCAATCTGTCGTGAGGAAGGTTCAGGAAAAAAAACTCTTTATCTTGCTCGCCCTCCTGGACAGTAAAGCCTGCCCCAGAAAACCTGTTGTTGACATACAGGTCAACCCGGTCACCCTCGTCCAATCTCAAGGGGCCACTTTTGAGTGAGGTCCATGCAAAGATCACGCACTGCAACCCATTTGGCTGATCGTTATAGAGGCTGTGGGGGATGCCGGCGTAAGCGATGCCTTCCGGTAGCACCGGAATCACCCACCCAGGGATTAGCACGGGGACCAGTTCGAATGGGTGGCTCTTGACAGCAGACTGGATATCCATTTTGTTTTCCTGGCAGGCGCACGATGCGGGGCTTCTTGGCAATGAGGCCATCTGACGCCAAACAGGGCATGTCGGCTACTGTCAGAACTTACAGGTACGCGGTGGTTACGACGAATGGTAGGGGCCACACCACCCAACCTGACAATTCCGTAATCCGCCCCTCAGCCTCCCGTCAGGCCCGCGCCGCTACTCTGGTATCCTCCCTTCCAAACTCCGTTCGCCAAGAGACCGATCCCCATGGCCAATCCCCTGCACCTGCTCGCCCTGAGCGCTGTCTTCGTCTCCGCACTGGCCCAGGCCGCCGAGCCGGTCACCATCGATGTGCACCGCGATGCCAACTGCGGCTGCTGCAAAAAATGGATCTCCCATCTGCAAGACAACGGTTTCAAAGTGAACGACCATGTCGAGGCCGATA
>Ga0307412_10001802_pt1 | contig 11853 bp, 10 predicted proteins | sample DK1Cmetagenome_3_FD_203823 | JGI IMG/M metagenome (GOLD analysis project Ga0307412, IMG submission 203823) | Maize rhizosphere microbial communities from greenhouse at UC Davis, California, United States - DK15-C-1 | ecosystem: Host-associated > Plants > Roots > Rhizosphere > Soil | place: USA...
GTCTTCACGCACTAGCAGGTCGCAACGTTCTTTTCAACCCAACCTGTATGGATTGTGTGACTTAACAATTCGATTGAAATGAAGTTTGAAACCGATGGCGGCAATAGAATGCAGCCGATAAGCTGCGGGCGCTTTGCGGGGTCTACCCTGCCTCGCGCCTTTTTCTTATGCTTTCGGAGGTCAATGCAATGAAGTCCCTATTCCGTCCGTTCCTGTTGCTGGTCGCGGCGTTGCCGCTGGTGCTGGCCGCCTGCGGCGACAAGGAGCCCGAGCAGCGCGCCGCGTTCACGCAGTACCTGCAAACCCGCATCGTCGATAAGCCCGGCGTGCGCGTGCCCGCATTGACGGATGAAGAAAAGAAGTCTTTTGGCGATTACGCGGCGCACTACGCCGTGATCACCGATTTCAATTCCGGCATGGATGCATCGGTCAAGCCGCTGTCCAGCATCATGCAGAAGGGCGCCGTGCGTTCGTTGAGCGATATCGTGGCGCGCCGCGACGACCTGAAGGGTGTGCAGACGTCGCTGAACGACATGGGCGAGGCATTGAAAGCACAGAAATCGAAGGCGGATGCCGCACGCGCGCAGCTCAAGCAGCCCGATGACCTGAAAGCCGTGTACGACAAGGCCTATGACAAGACCGTGAGCCTGCCGGCCGATACGTTCCGCGATGTATTGCCCCAGCTGAACGCCACGTTCGACAGCAGCCTGAAGATCGCTGATTACGTCCAGGCCCACAAGGCGCAGATCGAGATTTCGGGCCCCGTGGTCAAGGTGCAGGATCCGGCAGTGCAAGCCGAGTTGAACCAACTGCTGCAAGACCTGAACGCCCAGGCGAAGAACCTGCAACAGGCGCAGACGCGGATGCAAGCGGTGATGCTGGGCCGCTGATCGCCCCCGGGTCGGGCTGCTACAGCGCGACCACCCGGTTTCGACCGGCTTTCTTGGCCTGGTAGACGGCAGCGTCGGCGGCTTCGACCAAGGCGGACGATTCATCGCCCGCCTTGGGGAGCACGGTAGCAACACCGATGCTGACCGTGACGACCCCGCCGTCGTTGTCCGGGTGCGGGACGCCTGATTCCAGCATGGCGCGCCGGATGGTTTCGGCAATGTCTATTGCGCGCTGACCGCTGGTATCAGGCAACAGCACCACGAATTCTTCGCCCCCGTAGCGCGCCGCCAGATCGCGCGGACGGCGGGCATTTTTTTTCAGTATCGCCGCCATCGTCTTCAGCAATTCGTCGCCTTCCTGATGGCCGTAGCGGTCGTTAAAGCGTTTGAACCGGTCCGCATCCAGGAACAGCAACGAGAGCGGATGACCGTCGCGCCGGGCGGCCTGCCACTCGCGAGCGAGCGCCTCGTCAAACGCACGCCGGTTGGAAATGCCGGTCAGGCCGTCCGTCTGCGCTTGCCTTTCAAGTTGCGCCTCGAAAGCGCGCCTTAAGCGCATCTCTCGCCGGAACAGCACGATCTGCGCGATGACCGACAGGAACAACGCCAGTGTGACGGGCACGACCAATGCGGCGCGCCTGGCCCAGGGCTCGAGGATATCGTCCACGGCCTGCGCCACGTTAATCACCAACGGCGTATCTTCTATTGGCTCGAACGTGTACAAGCGCTTGACGCCATCCGGCGACAACGTGCCAACGAATGCGCCCTCGCGACGGATCAGAAATTGCTGGAAGTCCTGCGGGAAATCGACTTCGCGGCCCATGTCCGACAGCGAGTAGGGATTGCGAACCAACACCACGCCGTCATTGCGGAAAACCGTGATGGCGTCGCGCTCGCCAATCGACAGCGTGGCGAAGCGGTCACGGAAGTACGCCAGCCGAAGCGACCCGACGACGACGCCCGCGAAACTGCCGTCGGAATGGGAAATCCGCCGGCTGATGGCGATACTCTCGTCTCCGCCGCGCAAGGGGCTCTGATACGGGCGGCTGACATACATGCCGACATCGTCGGCGTCACGGTGGACCTGGAAATAGTCCCAGTCGGAGAAATTCCGGTCTGCCTCGTCGATGTCCATCGAGGCGTAGCGCACGTTGCCATGTTCGTCCAGCACGCCGATGGCGCCCAGGTATTCCGCCGAGGACGATCGGTCGAACAGGAAACGACGCAGCGCTTCGCCTTTGACGTGTTCGATCCCGGGTTCGCGCAGGCGTTCGACCACGCCTTGCAGCGACAAGTCGTAGAGGTGCAGCGTACGGCTGATGTCGGCGGCCAGCACGCTCGTGACGTTGTGCCCCGCGGTATAGGCGGCTTCCCACGTCAGGCGCCTGTCGATCCACAGCAACGCGACCGCGGCGGCACAGATGCCGATGGCGACCAGCCCGGCCAGTGCATACAGAATGCGATGCAAAAATCCGCGGGATTTCAATGCAGCACTCCTTCGCAATGGCGGCCCGGACGCGGTGGCTGCCGCGCGGGCTTCATGTCCGGAGAGATAATGCCGCGCCCCCGCCCCCTGCGCAAGATCGCGATGGGCTCGGGGGCACGTTCGTGGATCGCCCTCGGCTTTACTTGCGAGGTTTGGGAATGTGCGGAACGCACGCCGCGGAACGGACGCTTTACCGGCGAAATTCGCCGGCGATCGCCGGAAAGCGATGGCTTAGTCTTGAACTCCGGACGCTCTGCGCCCGGAGTCGCCCTTTACGACACCGCCGTGGCGGCGATGCGGAAGGGAAAGGCGCGGACGCCCCGTACCTTGTCGGTCTCGCGTTGCGCGTTGATCGCCCAGGCAGGCCCAGCCCCGCCAGAAGACGACATCAGCTGGCGCATCGCGCCGGCCGAAAACCCGCACTGCAAGGCCAAGGCCTGGCGCCGGGCAAGCTCAACACCCACAGCGTGCGGCGTCGCGAAACTACGATCCGATTGCAGCATGGCAGCCCCCTGGCAAATGCTCTTCGTCAGTGAAGAGTCAGTGCAAATGAGACTACCGCAGTCTTTTAGTTTTGCGCGTGAAATGATACGTAAAGTAATGCAAAGATGCGGAAATATAGCGTACGAAATAAGGCTGTCATGCCAATGGGTTAGCAGCCGCCTGGGCGGTTTCGCGGTCGGGCTTGTCATTTCTGCCATCCGCCGGGCCCACCATGTTCCCGTACAGCAGCGATCGGCCCGCAAACAGCCCGCCCGCCACTTCGAGGTCGAACCGCTCGGTGTCGCGCCTGCGGACATCTTCAACAACCTGTGATGCTTCGTCCGCCGGCACGCCGATGGCGCGCAAGGCGGCCTCGCCGAATACCAGCGCGGATTCCAGGGTTTCGCGCACCTGATAATCCACGCCTTCCTTGGCCAGCGCCAGGGAATGGATCCGGTCATATGCCCGCACGACCACCTGGACCAACGGGAATTCGGCCTTGATCAGCTTGACCATGTGATTCACGGCCTGGGGATTGTCGATGCAGATCAGGATCGCGCAAGCGTGTTCGGCACCGGCGGTGCGCAGCATGTCGATGCGGGTGCCGTCGCCGTAATAGACCTTGACCCCCCATTTGGCCGCTGCGCGGATTGCGTCGGTGTCGGTGTCAAGGATGGACACTGTCAGGTCGCGGGCCAGCATCGCCTGCGTGACGATCTGCCCGAAACGGCCAAAACCGACGATCAGGGCGCAGCCGTCCAAATCCTTGGCGACGTCCACGCCGTCCATGGAGGGCGTGGGTTTGGGTAGTAGCCAGCGTAGCGCCAGCACGCACAGCGGCGTCAAAGCCATCGAAATAATGACGACGGCCGTCAGCACGGCCCCCGTATGGGCATCGAAAATGCCGGCAGCAGCCGCCGCGCCATAGAGCACGAAGGCAAACTCGCCGCCTTGGGCGAGCAGCGCGGTGCGCGTCATGGCTTCAGCGTGGGACGCGCGTAGCAACCGCGCCACCACGTAGACACCCACCGATTTCACCAGCATGAACACCAGCACGGCCGCCAGGATCAGGGGCCATTCCCGGGCCACGGCGGACAGGTCGAGCGACATGCCAACGCCCAGGAAAAAAAGGCCCAGCAAGATCCCGCGGAACGGCTCGACCTCGGCCTCTAATTGGTGACGGAACGTGGACTCGGACAATAGGACACCCGCCAGGAAAGCCCCCATCGCCATCGAAAGGCCGCCCAGTTCCATCAGTAGCGCGGCCCCGAGCACGACGAGCAGGGCGGCCGCGGTCATGACTTCCCGGGCATGGGCAGCCGCCAGCAGCCGGAACAGCGGATTCAACAGCCAGCGGCCTGCGGCCAACAGGGCCAGGATGCACCCGATTGCGATGGCGGACTGCAGCCACGGATCGCTTTGCTCGGTGCCGCCCGCCGGGGCCAGCAAGGCGACCAGCGCCAGCAGGGGCACGATGGCCAGGTCTTCCAGCAGCAGGATGGAGACGATCCGTTGACCTTGCGCAGTGGCGCTGTCGCCGCGTTCGCCCAGGATCTGCATCACGATGGCGGTGGAGGACAGCACGAAACCCATCGCTGCCATGAAGGCGGCCGGGCCCGACAGGCCGGCCAACAGGCCGACGACCGTCAAGAGGCCGCCGCACGTCAGCACCTGGGCCACTCCCAGGCCAAAGATCTCGCCCCGCAGCTTCCATAGGCGCGAGGGCTGCATTTCCAGCCCGATGATGAACAGGAACATCACCACGCCCAGTTCAGCGACGTGCAGGATGGATTTGGGATCCGAAAAGAAGCCGATCCCGAAGGGACCGATGGCCAGGCCGGCGGCCAGGTATCCCAGCACGGAGCCCAGCCCCAGCCGCTTGAAGATCGGAACAGCGATGACGGCCGCGCCCAGCAAGACGACGACGTTGACGAGTTGATTGCCTTCGATGGGCAGAGCCATGTGGCGCTCCAGGTTATGCGGCGGGGGCCTGCCCCATTTTCCGGCAATCCGGGGGATTGGCAATCCGGGAGTACGGCAAGCTGGAGAGGAAAAGCCCCCACGCTGCGCACGCTTCGCGCGCTTGCTGCCCCCCGAGGGGGCTTTTTTGTCTTGGGACGGCCCTACGACAAAAAGAGCCCCCACGCTGCGCACGCTCCGCGCGCTTGCTGCCCCCCGAGGGGGCTTTTTTGTCTTGGGACGGCCCTACGACAAAAAACCGCCGCGGTGGGCGGCGGTCGATGGGGGAAGTTCGCTCAGTCGTCGCGGAACTGCATCTTGTACAGCGAGGCGTACAGGCCATTGGCGGCCAGCAGTTCGGCGTGGGGGCCGTGTTCGACGATCTTGCCGGCATCCAGCACGATGATGCGGTCGGCGTTCTGGACGGTGGACAGGCGGTGCGCGATGACCAGCGTGGTGCGGCCCTTCATCAGGCGTTCCAGCGAGGCCTGGACCTGGCGTTCGGACTCGTTGTCGAGCGCTGAGGTGGCTTCGTCCAGGATCAGGATGGGCGCATTCTTGATCAGCGCGCGGGCAATCGCCAGGCGCTGGCGCTGGCCGCCCGACAGGCGGGCGGCATTTTCGCCGACCGGCGTGTTGATGCCCTGCGGAAGCCCTTCCACGAACTCGAGCAGGTTGGCGGCCGCCAGGGCGTCGCGCACCTTCTGTTCGCTGGAATTGCCCAAGGCGCCATAGCCGACGTTGGCGGCGATGGTGTCGTCGAACAGCACGACGTCCTGGCTGACCAGCGACAGGTGCGATCGCAGGCTGCGCAAGGTCAGGTCGTTGATCGGTGTGTCGTCGACCAGGATGGTTCCGCCGTCGGCCAGCACGAAGCGCGGCAGCATGTTGACGAGCGTGGTCTTGCCGCTGCCTGATCGGCCCACCAGGGCCACGGTCTGACCGGGTTCCACGACGAAGGAAATGTCGTTGACCGTGTCGCGATCGGCATCGGGGAAACGGTGCTTGACGTTGCGGAACTCCACCTTGCCACGCACGGGTTCCGGCAGTTCCTTGGTGCCCGTGTCGTTTTCGGGCGTCTGGTCAATCAGCGCGAACACGCTTTCGGCCGACACCAGCATCTTCTGCATGCGCGCCGCGACGTTGGTCAGGCGCTTGATGGGGTCGAAAATCTGCGCCAACGCGGCCATGAAGGAAGCGAAGCTGCCCACGGTGAGCGCCCCGCTGTTGGCCTGGCTGAGCGCGACGGCGATGACCGCGCCCACGGAAATCGAGATGCAGACCTGCGTCAGGGGCGTCAGCGCGGCATCCGCCGTAGCGGTGCGCATCGCGAAGCGACGGAGACGGCGGCTGACGAAATCGAAACGGCCTCGCTCGACTTCATAGCCATCGAACAGCTTGATGACACGCTGGCCATCGATGCCTTCACCTACCACGCGGGTCAGCTCGGCGTTCATGTTGACGGTATCGCGGTTGATGCGGCGCAGGCGCTTGATGAAGAAGCGCGAAATCAGCACCGACACCGGCAGCATGATCAGGATGATCAGCGTCAATACCCACGACATGTAGAGCAGCACGCCAATCAGGGCCAGCACCACCAGCGTTTCGCGCACCAGCACCGTGATGACGTCGGTGGCGTATCCCGTGACGTTGCCGGCATCGATCGTGAAGCGATTGAGCAGCCGGCCGGTGTCGCCGCGCTTGAAATCGGAATCGGGCAGGCCAAGCAGGCGTTCGAACATGTCGCGGCGCATGCCCAGCAACACATTGTTGGCCACCCAGGCCAGCAGATAGTCACTGAAGAAGTTGCAGATCCCGCGCAACAGGATCAATCCCACGACCGCCAGCGGCAAGGCCCAGACATAATAGGGTTTGGCCCCGGAAAAGCCGCCATCCAGCAACGGCTTCATAATGACGGCCAGGACGGGTTGCGTGGCCGCCGCGCCCGCCATCAGCAGGACAGCCAGCAGCAAGCCCTTCCAGTAGGAACCCACGCGGCTGTAGATCCGGCTCCAGAGTTCAGACTTGACGGGGTTGGAATCCGCGGGTGCGTTGCGTGCGGCAGAATTCAAAGGGAACACTCGCTTTTATACAATTGTGCCCCGGATTGTACCGGCTACGCGCCGCCGCGCTGTAGCGCCCACCCTCATTTCAGCCCCATTTTCCCCTCGCTCGCCCATGTCCGAAATCAGTTGCTTGTACGTCCGGTTACCCAATTGGGTGGGCGATGTCTGCATGAGCCTGCCCAGCCTGCGCGCCCTCCAGGGCAGCGGCTTGCCCCTGGTGATCTGCGCCCGCCCGTGGGCCCGAGACCTGCTGGATGGCGTGGCCAAGCAGGATTTCATCCCCATGCGAGGCAAGGTCGGCCCCGATCGGGCCGCCGTCAGTACCCACCGGCGCAGCCTGGGCGCCCTGGGCCGGCGCGCCTGCGGACTGCTGCTGCCGGATTCGCTGTCCAGCGCGCTGGTCTTCCGGCTGGCGGGCCTGCCATCGGCCGGCTATCGGGACGACGGGCGCAGCTTCCTGCTGCGCTGGCCGGTCGCCAAGCCCGATGAATCGCTGCACGCCGTTCAGTCATGGCATTACCTGACCCGTGCGGCCCTGACCCGCTGGGGCCTGCCGTCCGGCCCTGCTCAGCCGGGTCCGACCCTGGATTTGCCGCTGACGCCCGCCCACCAGCAGGCCGCCAGCCAGGCGCTGGAGGCCGCCGGGCTGACCGCCGACCGATTCGTGCTGATCGCTCCCACGGCCACCGGCCTGCACAGGGGCAAGATCAAGGTCTGGCCGGGATTCGATACACTCACCCGCGCCTTGCAGGCACGCGGCCATACCGTGGTAATGTGCCCCCCTCCGGCCGAAACCGACGAGGCGCGGCGCAATGCACCGACGGCGCAGTTGCTGCCGCCGTTGTCGCTGGGCGCCTTTGCCGCGCTGACGGCCCGGGCGGCACTGGTGATTTGTAACGATTCCGGCGTCTCGCACGTTGCCGCGGCGGCTTCCGCGCGGGAACTCGCGCTGTTTGGCGTGACCCGTCCGGGACGGACCGGCCCGTGGTCGCCGCAGGCGGTCTGCGTCGGATCGGATCAAGCGTGGCCGTCCGTCGAAGAAGTTGAACAGCAGGCCGTCACCCTGTTGGGCAGGACGAAGTAATCAGGATAGTTTTGACATGACCTTTTCCAGCTACCTCACGAATCTGATCATTCCCTACAACCTGTGCGTGACCTTAGTCATCATCGGTCTCGCGTTAGGCTGGTTCCGGCTGCGCAAGACCGGCAGCGCCATCATCGCCACGGGTTTGCTGTGGGCGCTGGTTTGGTCGCTTCCGGTGACTTCGCTGTGGCTGGGCGGCGCACTGGAAAACCGCTACCCGCATCTTCCCCCGGCGGAATCACCGACGGCCGACGCGATCGTGGTGCTAGGTGGCAACACGGCCAATGGCCGGGCCAATTGGTTCTTGCCCTATGACAAGGACACCGCCATCGTGCGCATCGATACGGCGGCCCGCCTTTATCTGGCTGGCCGAGCCCCCAAGGTGCTGCTGTCGGGCGGCGCGTTGGAAGGTGATGTCAGCGAAGCCCGGGGGATGGCGCACGCGATCCGTCAACAGGGGGTGCCTGAAACCGCGCTGATCCTGGAAAACGCCAGCCGCACCACTTACGAAAATGCCGCCCTGACCGAAGATACGCTGAAGTCGCGTGGCATCGGCAAGGTGCTGCTGGTGACGTCGGCGCTGCACATGCCGCGCGCCATGGCGGCCTTTTCCAAGCAAGGCGTGGAAGCCATTGCCGCGCCCGCGCCGCCCCAGATCGTGGCACCCGCGGATGGCTCGCTGCCGTTGTGGCTGCCCGACCAGCGCACCTTTGACGCCAGCCGTTCCATCATCAAGGAATACGCCGGCCTGTTCGTGTATTGGCTGCGCGGATGGGTGTGAGCCAGGCCGCGCGGCCCGCGCCGGCGCTGGACTGCCGGGCGGGATGTGGCGCCTGTTGCATCGCGCCATCGATCACCCGGCCGATTCCGGGCATGCCTGACGGCAAACCGGCGGGCGTGCCCTGTATCCAGTTGCTGCCGGACATGCGTTGCGCCATCTTCGGCCAGCCCTCGCGGCCGGACTTCTGCGGCGGCCTGCAACCCCAGCACGACATGTGCGGCCCCGACCGCGAGCACGCGATCCGGTGGCTGGGGGACCTGGAACGAGCGACCGCCCCGGGCCACTGAACGGCCGCTTTTTCAGCAGCGAGCTTCCAGCACCTTTTCGTACAGTTCCTCGTACCTTGAGGCGACCGTTTCCCAGCTTTGATCGCGCGCGATCTCCAGGCCGCGTTCGGTCAATGCCGCCCGCAACTCGGGTTCCGAACCCAGCCGTTCCAGCGCCTGCGCCAACTGGGCTCCGTCGCGCGGATCTTGCAGGATCAGGGCATCCTTGCCGGCACAAAGGTATTGCGCGAAACCGCAATATGCCGGAGAACTGACCACGACCGGCAAACCATGCGACATGGCCTCCAGTGGCGCCATGCCGTAGCTGTCGTTCAGCGTGGGATGCGCGTAGATATCGGCCGCGCTGAAATACTGCGCCACGTCCGGGGTGGGGTCGACGAGCGAGATGCGGTGGGCGATGCCGCTGGCGGCGCGGACGCGGTCGCGGGTGGGATCGTCCGCCCCCACGACCAGCAGCTTGTAATGGGCCGGCAACTGCGACAGCGCATCCAGCAAGGCCGGCAACCCTTTGCGCAGCGGATTGCGAGCCACCAGCAGGCAGCCGATGGTGCCGGCGTCCCAGCCCAGACGGGCCCGCGTGGTCTCTCGGCCCAGGGCATCCTCGGCAGACGGCAATTTCACGCCGGGCGCGATGATGTCCACCGGCAGTTGCTGGCCGTAGCTGCGGTGCAGCTGATCCATGATCAGGCCGGAGACGGCCACCACGCGCCGCAGCGGCGCACCGCGCACGCGCAGCTTTTCCAGCAACAGGTAGGTCGCCAGGCGCGGGCTCAGCCAGGCCGTCACCCGGGCAAGCGGCCTGACGCGGGTGACGCGGTTGTAACGCACGGGCGTCACGTGCATGACCTGGATCTCTCCGGCCCACCCGTTCATGTGTGAGTGCACGATGTCGAACTTGCCCCGCGTGAGCCGGTCGGCCCGCCAGGCGAAGTACAGCACGCGCATCCAGCTGGGCAACCAGCCTGGAAAGCGCACCGGCAGGAAACGGAACGGCAGGTCGCTGTCGAAGTCGCGCGCCACGATGGAGATCTCGTGGCGCTGACCCAGGACGCGCATCAACTCGACGCCATAGGCCTCCGCGCCTCCGAAGCGATTGCCGAAGCGGTCGACCAGCAGCGCGATGCGAAGCCGCCGCTCAGCGGCGCCGGCGGGTGTCTTCATACCGGGTCAGGCACTTCTGCAGGAAGCGAATGATGTTGGTGGAACGCGCCACCGTCACCCGGGGCAACCCGAAGGGATCGTCGGACGCCGCCGCCAGACCGCGCTGCGTCAGCGTGGCGTTGTCGTAGCCGGCCTCGCGCACCATGTCGCGGTGTTCCTGCCCGTGGTCCCCGTAGGGGTAGCAGAAGGCGGTCACGGAGGCGCCCAGCGCCTGCTCCAGTTCGTCCTTGGATTCGACGATCTGGCGCCTGGCTTCATCGGGCGCCATCTGGGGCAGGTGCACGTGGTCCAGCGTGTGCGAGCCCACCTCATTGCCGGCCTGGGCCCATTCGCGCATTTCCTGCACGGTCATCAGGGCCGAAAACGGGATGCCTTTTTCATGGTCCCAGACATTGCCGCCATCGAACTGATGCGCCACGAAATAGTTCGTGGCGGTAAAGCCCAGTTCACTGAGCACGGGCATCGCATTGCGATGCACGTTACGGTAGCCGTCGTCGAAGGTAATGCCGAACACCTTGCCCTGGCGCTCGCCGCGCACATAGGGCATGACGTCGCGCATCGACAGGCCGCGGTAACCCAGCCGGCGCATCCAGCGCATCTGGCGGGCAAAGCTGTCGGGATGTACGGTCAGCCCACGAAACGGCGTGCCCTTGGGGTTGGGCTCGCCGATCTGGTGGTACATGAGAATGGGGATAGACATAGGACCGGATTATAGGGCCCGGCGTCCATCCCGCGTACGCTGGTAGACGTCGACTGTGGCGGCGGCGAAACGGTCGATATTGAAGTCGCGCAGGCTGGTTTCCCGGGCACGGACGCCCATGGCGCGAACCGTATCCGGATGCTCGAGCATGAACCGCAGCTTGGCCGTCATCGCGGGCACATCGCGCACCGGCACGATCCAGCCGTCCACGCCGTCGGTCACGTTTTCGGGCAGCCCGCCCGCATCGGTCACCAGCGCGGGTAGCCCCAGGCCCATGATCTCGCGGCAGGCGAAGGACAGCGCTTCGCGATAGGACAGCACGAAGCCCGCGTGGCAGGACGCCAGCGCGGCGCGCACATCGTCGAGCAGGCCGGGGAACCGCACCTGGTCGATCATGCCCAGCTCGCGCACACGGGCCAGCTTGGCCTCGGAGGGCGGATCGCCCGCCACCATCAGCAGCACGCGCGCCTTGTCGGCTGGCGGCAATGCCGCCACCGCCGCCACCAGATCCAGCCAACCCTTGTCGTAGTCGGTGCCCCCCGCGCTGCCCAGCAGCAGCTTGCCTTCCCACTCGGGGCCGAAGATCAGCGCGCGCAGCTTGTCCAGGCTTTCGGGCGGAGGCGGGGCGAAGAAATTCGTGTCGATGCCGTGCCGGATGGTCGTGATGGGGCGCTTGCTGTAGGGCGAACGCTGCATCAGGCCATGCACGTAATCGCTGACGGCGATGCCGTGGTCGGTTGCCAGCGCGACGCGCAGCTTGTGACCGAAGCTGGTAAGCGGATGGTCGTTGTGCTTGGTGAAGACGATGCGCGGACGGCGCGCCATGCCCAACGTGGCCAGCATCACCTGCTTGTGGTCGGCCGAACCGTTGACATGGATGATGTCGAAGCGCCCTGCCTTGATCAGGCGGCGCAGTTGCGCGCGGTCCTTGAACCAGGAGGACGGACGCATCGTGT
>Ga0307412_10001804_pt1 | contig 11852 bp, 9 predicted proteins | sample DK1Cmetagenome_3_FD_203823 | JGI IMG/M metagenome (GOLD analysis project Ga0307412, IMG submission 203823) | Maize rhizosphere microbial communities from greenhouse at UC Davis, California, United States - DK15-C-1 | ecosystem: Host-associated > Plants > Roots > Rhizosphere > Soil | place: USA...
AGCAGCGTGGACTTGCCGCAGCCCGATGCGCCAAGCAGCGCGAAGAACTCGCGGTGATAGATATCGAGAGACAGATCGTCGACGGCGGTGAAATCGCCGAAACGCTTGGTGACGTTCTTGAAGGATGTGAAAGGCTTAGCTGCCGGATCTGTCCACGGCGCAAATGAACGGCGGGTATTGCCAAGTGACTTCATCGTGTTCCCCGAAAAATCATTCTCAAAAGCCGCCGTCCCCACGATCGGCATATAAAAAGGCCCGGTCGTTGCCGCCCGGGCCTGGTGGTCTTACTGGCCGGTGACGATCTTCGTCCAGAGCCGCGTCGCCGTGCGCTGCGTTTTGGGATCCCACGGAGAGATGGTGAAGAGCTTGCCCATGATATCCTCGGTCGGGTAGATCGCCGGATCTTCCAGGACATCCTTGCTCACGAACTGCTGCGAGGCCTTGTTGCCGTTGGCGTAGAAGACATAGTCGCTTGCCTTGGCGATGACTTCGGGCTTCATCATGTAGTTGATGAATTCGTGGGCCTCGGCGACATGCGGAGCATCGGCCGGGATCGCCATCATGTCGAACCACATCTGGGCGCCCTGCGACGGGATCGAGTAATTCACCTCGACACCATTCTTGGCTTCAACGGCACGGTCGCGCGCCTGCAGAACATCACCCGAATAGCCGAAGGCGATGCAGATGTCGCCGTTGGCCAATGCATTGATGTATTCCGACGAGTGGAACTTGCGGATGAAGGGGCGAACCGAGGTCATCAGCTCCTCGACCTTCTTGAAATCCTCGGGATTCTTGGAGTTCGGATCGAGGCCAAGATAGTGCAGCGCGGTGGACAGCACATCCTTCGGCGTGTCGAGCACGTAGATGCCGCAATCCTTGAACTTGGCGGCGACCTTCGGATCGAAGATCACTTCCAGGCCTGGCTTGACGTCGGGGCCGAGGATTTCGGCGACCTTCTTGACGTTGTAGCCGATGCCATCGGTGCCCCACATGTAGTCCACGGCATATTCGTTGCCGGGATCGTAGCTCGCGGTGCGCTGCTGGATCACGTCCCACATATTGGTGATGTTCGGCAGCTTCGACTTGTCGAGCTTCTGGAACACGCCGGCCTGAATCTGGCGCTGCAGGAAGTCGGCCGTCGGAACGACAACGTCATAGCCGGTACCGCCTGCCAGAAGCTTGGTTTCCACCGTCTCGTTGCTGTCGAAGGTGTCGTAGACGACCTTGATGCCGGTTTCCTTGGTGAAATCTTCGAGGATGGAACTGTCGATATAATCGGACCAGTTGTAGACGTTGACGACGCGATCCGCGGCAACGGATGGCGTGATCGAAAGCCCAGTCACGAGAGCCGTGGCCGCGAGCTTTGCGAGAATTGACCTCATGCTATCTCCTGCTTTTTGTTTGGGCACCGTTTGCGCGGATGCTTCCCTCTGGTTTTGGTTGCAGACTAGAAAGGATTTATGGAGCCGACAAGCGCAAAATCCTGCACTCTCAATGATTTCGCCCTGATTAGAAGTCGAAGCTGCTGAGGCCCGAGACCATCTCATCGAGCCCCAATGGGCGTGTGACAGGCGGCTCGGCGCGCGAGAGGCAACCGCGCCTTTCGCAGAGCCGACAGCCCGAGCCTGCCGTGATCGCCTTTTGCGCGGAAACCGCCTTGCCGTAGACCGTCCCCTCGCCCGCTAAAATATCACAACCGACGAGAAGCGCCGTGCGGCGGACGCGCTCGCCGAACGGCGCGTTCGGCCCTTCCAGCGTGCGGGATATGGTGAGGTAGCGATTACTGTCCGGCATCTCGACCATCTCGGCGAGGATCTGCCCGGGCTGGAGCAGCGCGACATGGACGTTGAGCTTGGGACAGTCGCCGCCGAAGCGCAGATGCGGGAAGCCTTGCGATCCTGACCGACGCAGCCGATGACCGGCGCCGTCGATCTCCATGGTGAAAAAGGAGACCGCCGACGCGCCGGGGCGCTGCAGCGTGGTCAGCCGGGTTGCAGCCTGGGCGAAGGAGACGTTGAAGCGGACGCGCAGGAGATCGATATCATAGGCCGCCGCCTGGGCCGCGGCGAGGAAGGGCGCGTAGGGCATGGTCAGCGCCAGCGCCGCATAGCGCGCGAGCTCGAAGCGGGCGATGCGCCTCGCCTCCTCGGTGGAGAGCATCAGGCCTTCGAGCTCGGCAAGGATCGCCTCGCGCAGCGCCAGCGTCGCGACTTCGATTGCGATCTCCTGCGCCTGGTCGGCCGGCGACAGGCGCTCGGAAATGAAGAGCCGCATGGAGTGACGATCGAAACGACGGCGGAGATCCGGCATGACATGGATGGGTAGAACGCGGACGCCGATGCCGCGCTCGGCGCGCAGCCACTCCTTGAATGTCGAGATGATATCGCGCGGATCGGAGAGCGCATGCAGGAACGTCTCGGCCGCCGTTTCGATGCGCGGGAAGTAAGCCGAGCGGCGCTCCAGCACGTCGCGCACCTCATCGGCCGGCAGCCGGGCGCCCGACAGCGGTACCTGCCCCTCGCCTGCACTCAGAAGTGTTAGATCGGAGAGGCGCGCCGCCTGTTCCCTGTAGGCACGGTAGAGCTTGATGACGCCGCTTGCCGCATTGGGCGCTGCTTCCGCGACTTCCACCAGTTCCTGATCGCCCGGCAGCTCGCCGGATAGCAGCGGATCGGCGAAGACTTCCTTCAACTGAGTGAGACTGCCGCCGCTTTCGGCGCGCAGCTCCTCCAGATCGACCTTGTAGACCGCCGCGAGCTTCAGGAGCAGCTGGACGGTCAGCGGGCGCTGGTTGCGCTCGATCAGGTTGAGATAGGACGGCGAGATTTCCAGCGCCTCGGCCATCGCCGCCTGCGTCACACCGAGACCGTTTCGGATACGGCGGACCTTGGGACCGGCAAACATCTTTCGCTCAGCCATGTGACAATCCTTTACAGAAGATCCGGATCAAAGAATTTACAAAACTTGACAAATTTACTCTCGAAACTTGTCACGTTCTTTGCATCGCGACCCCTATTCCATCGCGTTTCTCCGTTTAACTCTGGCCATTTCCGGATGATTTGTAAATCCTGTCAATCAGCCACACCGGCCATGATGTTATGCAAGGAGGAAGACATGACAGAGTTTGACAAGCTTCACCGCAATATCCCCGCCAACCGTTTCGCCGGCATCGAGCGCCCCTATTCGGCCGATGATGTGAAAAGACTGCGCGGATCGGTGGAGCTTCGTTACTCGCTGGCCGAAATCGGCGCCAACCGGCTCTGGCAGCTGCTGCATCAGGACGACTTCGTCAACGCCCTCGGCGCGCTTTCCGGCAACCAGGCCATGCAGATGGTTCGCGCCGGGCTGAAGGCGATCTATCTGTCGGGCTGGCAGGTCGCGGCTGATTCCAACACGGCATCGGCGATGTATCCCGATCAGTCGCTCTACCCTGCCAATGCCGGGCCGGAGCTTGCCAAGCGGATCAACCGGACGCTGCAGCGCGCCGACCAGATCGAGACCTCGGAAGACAAGGGGCTTTCGGTCGAGACATGGTTCGCGCCGATCGTTGCCGATGCCGAAGCCGGCTTCGGCGGGCCGCTCAACGCCTTCGAGATCATGAAGGCCTATATCGAGGCCGGTGTCGCAGGGGTTCACTTCGAGGACCAACTGGCGTCGGAAAAGAAGTGCGGCCATCTCGGCGGCAAGGTTCTGATCCCGACCGCCGCCCATATCCGCAACCTCGATGCCGCGCGCCTCGCCGCCGACGTCATGGGCGTGCCGACGCTCGTCATCGCCCGCACCGACGCGGAAGCCGCCAAGCTGTTGACCTCCGATATCGACGAGCGCGACCAGCCTTTCGTCGATTACGATGCCGGCCGCACAGTCGAAGGCTTCTATCAGGTGCGCAACGGGCTGGAGCCGTGCATCGCGCGCGCCGTCGCCTACGCGCCGCATTGCGATCTGATCTGGTGCGAGACCTCCAAGCCGGATCTGGAACAGGCACGGCGGTTCGCCGAGGGCGTGCACAAGGTGCATCCGGGCAAGCTCTTGGCCTACAACTGCTCGCCGTCGTTCAACTGGAAAAAGAACCTCGACGACGCGACGATCGCCAAGTTCCAGCGCGAGCTTGGTGCCATGGGCTACAAATTCCAGTTCATCACGCTGGCCGGTTTCCATCAGCTGAACTTCGGCATGTACGAGCTCGCCCGCGGCTACAGGGATCGGCAGATGGCCGCCTATTCGGAGCTGCAGCAGGCGGAGTTCGCCGCCGAAGCGAACGGCTACACCGCGACCAAGCACCAGCGCGAAGTCGGCACCGGCTATTTCGACGCCGTATCGATGGCAATCACAGGCGGGCGATCCTCGACCACCGCGATGGGGGAATCGACGGAACACGCACAGTTCAAGCCAGCAGCCGAGTAAAGCCAACCGAAGGAGGAGAAAGCCATGCCTACGCTTGCACGCGTCAAGGAACGCGCAGAGGAACAATCCACCAGCATGACGCCGGATCAGCAGGGCATGATCCGCATGCTCGCCAATGATCTGCATCGGCTGAACCAGTCGGTCATGAAGGCGGTCGATGCCGGCGTTTCGGTCGAGATCGTCCGCTCGGCCCGCCATCATGGCGGCGATGGAAACTGGGGTGACCTGTTGATCCCGGTCATTGTTGCGGGCCGGAGCTGACTAGCCCCCAATCCGCCCTGCAACGCGGCGCCTCAGCTTCGGCTGGGGCGCTTTCCCGCGAAAAGATCGCTGTAGCTTTTCAAGAGCTTGGTCATGCGATCGGTGACGGTTCGGATTTCCTGGCGATGCCGGTCTTCGTTGTTCATGACGATCCATTGTTGGTGGCGCAGGTCCGGTAGTTCCGGGCCGAGGCGCTGCAGGTCTGGATCGAGATCGCCGACGAAGCAGGGGAGCACCGCCTTGCCGGCGCCGGCGCGGACGAGATCGAGCAGCGAGCGCGGGCGGTTGACGGTGGCAACGATGGCGCCCGCGGCATTGCGATGCGGCCAGCGCAGATAGTTGGAGATCGCATCCTCCTCCCCGACAGCCAGCCATCGCTCTTCCTGTTCGCCGGCATTGCGCCTGGCATAGACGGCGTAGGCCACCTCGCCCAGCAGCCGCGCGGCGAGATTGTTTTCCTCCGGCTCGAAGGCGCGGATGCCGATATTAATCTCGCGGTAGTTCAGATTGGCGCGCGCCTCGCCTATCGTCATCGACACCGCGAAATGGTCGCCGGGCATGCGGATGGCGCCAAAATTCTCGGCCATCAGCCAGGCAACCCAGGTGCCGGCGGCGATCCGCACGGTTGCTCCGACGCTGCTTGCCTGGCGCCACGCATCGACCTTGCGGGCGGCGGCCTCCATGTCCTTCAGATGATCGAGCAGGGCCTGACCATCCGGCGTCAGCCTGTAGCCGGTGTGGCTGCGGGAAAAGAGCGTCCGGCCGATCTCCTGTTCGAGATCGAGCATCCGCCGGCCGATCGTGGCCGGGCTCAGCCCGCTCGCGGCAGCCGCCCCCGTCAGCCCGCCGAGACGCGCGACATGAAGAAAGAGCTGAAAGGAATCCCATTGCGTACTTTTCATGAGTGAAAAACATAGTGGGATTTCTTGCGTTTATGAAGCGAATTTTGGCGAATACCCTATGTCCATCTTCAATTCAGAAAGGACACGGTCATGATCGAGCTGTTAGCCTTCATCGAGCTCGCCAAACTCACCGCGAGGAATTCCGACCCGTATCGTGCGCGGGCCGAGGAGGCCTTCTACCAGGGCTACGGACAATCGAAGATCGAGCGCTTCGCCGCTCGTCTTTTCGCCGTGCTGCCCATGAAAAAGGGCCGCCCAACGGGCAGCCCTTCGATGATCAAAGCTGGTGGAGAACCGATCAGGCAGCGTTTCGCATGCGGACCTGCTGGGGCGCCGAAGACGCATCGATGCGGAACTGCTGTATCAGCGACATGAGGGCGTCAGCTTCGCTCGCCAGCTGGCGGCTCTGCTCGGTGGTCTCTTCGACCATGGCTGCGTTCTTCTGCGTCATCTGATCCATCGCGTTGACGGAGCTGTTGACTTCCTGAAGAGCTGCCGACTGGTCGGCGCTGGCGGTGGCGATGGTTTCGACGTGCTTGCTGATTGCGATGATCTCGCTGCTGATCGAGGCCAGAACCGAGCCTGCCGCGACTTCGCGGGTCGAGGTTTCGATCAGGCTCTTGATTTCGCGCGCGGCATCGGCCGAGCGCTGGGCGAGTTCGCGCACTTCCATGGCGACGACGGCGAAGCCCTTGCCGGCTTCACCGGCGCGCGCGGCCTCAATACCGGCGTTCAATGCCAGGAGGTTGGTCTGGAAGGCGATGTCGTCGATCACCTCGATGATCTGCTCGATCTGCTTGGACGCGGCCTCGATGCGATCCATCGCGGCAACGGTGTCGCCGACCACGACAGTCGAGCTGTCCGCCGTCTTCTTGGTGACGATAACAGCGCTGTTTGCCTCGCGGGCGCGTTCGGCCGACGAGCGCACGGTGACGGTGATTTCTTCCACGGCAGCAGCGGTTTCTTCCAGGCTTGCGGCCTGGGCTTCGGTGCGCTTGGAGAGCTCATCGGCCGAGTGCAGCATGGAGCCGGAATTGCGGTGGATGGTCGCCGCGTTGTCGCGGATGCGCGAAAGCGTATCCTGCAGGCGCTCCAGCGAGGCGTTGAAATCCACGCGCAGCTGTTCAAGCCGGCCGACGAAGGGCGTCTCGATCGTTTCCGAGACATCGCCGCTCGACAGGCGGCCAAGGCCGGCGGCGAGCTGATTGACAGCAAACTGGATCTGGTCGTCGAGCGTGCGCTTTTCGGCGTCGTTGCGGCTGCGTTCCGCGTCGCTGAAGGCGCGCTGTTCGGCCGCCTGCGTTTCCAGCGTGAGCCGGGCGCGAGCGCCGTCCTGGAACAGGGCGAGCGCCTTGCCGATCGCGCCGAACTCGTTCTCCTTTTCGGTGCAGGGGATCTTCGTGTCGAGATTGCCCGCGGAGATCGTGTTGATCGCACCCGTCAGCGTCTCGAGCGGGCGGATCGTGGCGCGGATGGCGAAGTAGGCGATGACGCCGACGATCAGCAGGACCGCGAGGCCGACGCCGACAACCAGGGTCAGGAGCTGCTGCAGGCTGCTGTAGTAGACTTCCATCGGAATGCCGATGAAGAGGACGCCAACGGTGGTGCCTGCGGCACTCTTGACCGGGAAGTATCCGGTCATGAACTTCTTACCGAAGAGATCGGCCGGGCCGTAATAGGCTTCACCCTTGGCCAGAACCGCCTGCGCCGGGTGTCCGGCGGCAAGCTTGGTGCCAACGGCGCGCTCGCCGTTTTCCTTCTTTATGTTCGTCGAAACGCGGACGTAGTCATCGCCCTGACGCTCGAACACCGTGGCATAGCCCGCGATGGAGGCGGCGGTGCGATCGACAAGCGCGTGGTCGCTGAGCGACGTCGGCAGCTTCTCTTCGCTGACGGCCACCAGCTTATTGTCGCGAACATCGACCTTCGCGGCCGGATCGCCTGCCGCGTAGAGCACCGCCATGGCGCGACTTGCGTCCTTGGCATCGGTGACCGCGCTGGTCATGACATACGCGCTAAGATTGTAGTAAGTTACAGAAACAATCGCCGCTGTACTGAAGACCAGAAGAGCAAGCGTAATCGCGACGATTTGCCGAACAATAGACGCTGAGAAGAAGCGAAGCATACAAAGACCCCTGAGGAATAATCGGGGCCGAAATTAGTGCTAAAGTTTTAAGATAAATCCCATGAAAACTGACGGGTGTCATGTCTGGACAAACTAAAATGCATGGATGATTTCCTGCATATCCGCACCGGAGAAACGCAAATGGCTCCGTTTCCGGAGCCATCGCATGTTCCTATCGAAAGTATCGGCCTCGATCAGGCGGCGCGGTAGACCCTGTCCTGGCTAGTACTGTCGATCTTGAACTGCCTGATGAGACCAAGCAGAGCATCGGCTTCGTTGGCGAGTTCGCGGCTGGCGGCCGTGGTTTCCTCGACCATCGCAGCGTTCTGCTGAGTCATCTGGTCCATCTGGTTGACCGTGGTGTTGACCTCCTGCAGCGCGCCCGACTGATCGTGGCTGGCGCGGGCGATGACTTCAACATGCTCGCTGATGGCGACGATCTGGGTGCTGATCTTAGCCAGCACCGTGCCGGTCTGCTGCACGAACTGCGAACCGGAGTTCACCTCGTTGGTCGACTTGTTGATCAGCCCCTTGATCTCCTGGGCGGCAGCGGCCGAGCGCTGCGCCAGTTCGCGGACTTCCATGGCGACTACGGCGAAGCCCTTGCCGGCTTCCCCGGCGCGCGCAGCCTCGATCCCGGCGTTCAGCGCCAGAAGGTTGGTCTGGAAGGCGATCTCGTCGATGACGCCGATGATCTGCTCGATCTGCTGCGAGGCTTCCTCGATGCGGGTCATCGCGTCGATCGCGTTGTTGACGACGGTGGCGGAATCGTCGGCGCTGCGCTTGGCCTGGCGCACGACCTGATCGGCCTCCTTGGCGCGTTCGGCGGACGAGCGCACAGTGACGGTGATCTGGTCCACGGCGGCTGCCGTCTCTTCCAGAGAAGCGGCCTGGTTTTCGGTGCGCTTGGCAAGATCCTCGGCCGACTGGGCCATCTGGTTGCCATTGCCCTGGATCATTTCGACGTTGTCGCGAATCTGGCTCATGGTGGCCTGGAGGCGCATCATCGAGCCGTTGAAATCCTGGCGAAGTTGTTCGAGACGGCCGATGAAGGGCGTGTCGATCGTGGTCGAGATATCGCCCTGCGACATGCGCTCGAGACCAGAAGCAAGCGCGTTGACCGCGAACTCGATCTGGCGGTCCATCTCGCGCTTTTCGGCGTCGTTGCGCTGGCGCTCGTGCTCGGAAGCGGCGCGCTCCTCGTCGCTCTGCTCCTCGATGCGGATCTTGGAGATCGCGTTTTCCTTGAAGATGCCGAGCGCGCGGGCCATGTCGCCGATTTCGTCGTGGCGCTGTTCACCTGATATGCTGGTGTCGAGCGCGCCATCGGCGATGCGGCGCATGGCTGATGTGATCTGGCCGATCGGCCGCTGCAGGGTCAGAACCAGCGCGATGCCGCCGACAACCGAGAGCAGGATGCCGAGACCGGTCGTGAGAACGGAAATGCCGTTGGCCTGGGTGCGCTCGACGCCGGCCGTCTGCTTCTGCAATTCGGCGAAGGCGGTGAGTTCGCCCCAGACGGCGTTCAGCTGCGTGCGGGCGGAGGCGTAGTCGGCGACGCGCTGCTCGATGGTGGAGACGAGGCTTTCGGCATCCTTGTCCATCGAGGCAAGCGCCGGCGACATGGCGGCGACGATATCCTCGGCGAAGTTCATGCCCTTGGCGCTGGCGAGCAGCGTATTGAGGTTGGTGCCGAGGGTGGCGATTTCCTGATGCAGGCGAACGCGGTTGTCCTTGTCCGGCTTGGCGGCGAATTCGCCGAGCACGAGCTGCAGCGAATAGATCGCGCTTTCGAGGCGGCGCGTGTCTTCCAGCACCGAATTGGTCTGGGCGATGCGGCTGTCGAGCTCGACGAAGGTGGTCGTGGCGGCACGCATCATCTGCGTTGCCGTCAGCTGGGTGTAAGTCGACATCTGGCGGAAGCGCGAAACGAGACGGCCGAGATTGGCGATCGCCTCATCGGTGCCGGCGTCGGCGGCGGTCGCCTGCGCTTTCACGTCGCTGATCGTCTGAGCGAGCGACTGCGTCATGCTCTTCTGGTTCTGCGGGACGGAGATCTCGATCAGGCGCTGGGCTTTCAGGATGCCCGGGAGCGCGTCGGTAACCACCTTGAGCTTGTCGGCCGGCAGTTGCGCCTTGCCGAAATCGGCCATCACGGTTGCCAGCGCATCGCCGCCCTTCAGGAGGCGGTCGGCGGCGCGGAGCGTCGCGGTGGCGTTGCCTTCGTCGTTGCGAATGTTTTCCTGCAGCTGCTGGGCGTCGTAATTGACGTTGAAGCGGCTGGAGATCATCACCTTCTGGGCTTCGTCGATCGACTTGCGCAGGGCGACTTCCTGTTCGTGCAGGGTCCAGAGCTTGCCGACGGTGTCGGAGATGCCATTGGTTCCATCGGTCGCGGCCTGCAGATTGGCGCGGCCGGCATTGTCGCCGATCTGCTTCAGCGTGGCGCTCAGCGTCGCATGCTGGGTGGAGACATCGGCGTAGAGCTTGTCGCGCGCTTCCTCATTGGTCACGCGCAGGAAATCGTCCATGGAGCCGAAGAGATCCTTGAAACCGCTCAGCGACTGAAGAACGCTGTTGGAGATCTCCATTCGACCCTGAAGCAGGCCGGACGCGTAAAGGCCGGTGAAGCCGACTGCTGAAATGCTTAAAACAAACGGCAAGACGAAGATAAGGACCTTGGTCTTGATCCTGAAACGGGAAAGAATCCTGTCAATAAACATGGGGGTTCCGGCCTTCCATACACCACTCCTCCCACCGGCGGCGCGATTGCGCGTCGGCTGAGTGCATCGAACATTTTGGAACAATGGGGGATCGCGAGCGCATGCTCGGACGGCAATCATTGCCTGTCACGCTCCGCAAGATGCGAGGCGCCCATAAGTCATACTAAAGCTTTGCCGAAGATGCGTTAATTTTTATATAAGCTTAGGTAGCCGGATATCGCAGCAAACCGGGCGTTCGCGCGCTTATAGTGCAGGCGCATCGGTGCGCCGCAAGGTCTCGTTGTCTTGAAGGGGAATGCCTTAGAGCATTCGCGGGAGGAAGAGCGCCATGACGGCGGCGGCGGCACTGGCGGCCAGGACGAAGTAGCGGATTGCGACAAGCCGTGTATCCGGCTGGGTCTTGGCAATTGCGATGGCGCGGGCGCGTCGTGTGTTCTTGTTCATCTGCAGAACCTCACTTCTCTATGTCACAACAATCCAACAAAAGACTGTGCTCGTAAAGCCTTATTTAGGAAGCCAATTCAAGCACGTCATCGAGACAGGATGGCGCACCCTGCTTAAGAACTCTTGAATCCTTCAACTGGTTTCATCTCTACGAAGAATAAGCTTTATAGACTGTCACCAGCCGCGACACCCGAGGCCCAGGCCCACTGGAAATTGTAGCCGCCGAGCCAGCCGGTCACGTCGACGCACTCGCCGATGAAGTGGAGACCGGGGACCGCCTTGGCCTGCATGCTGCGGGAATCGAGTGCTGCTGTGTCGATGCCACCAAGCGTGACTTCAGCGGTGCGGTAGCCCTCTGAGCCCGAAGGCTTGATCGTCCAGTTCTGCGCGGAATCGACGAGGCGCGCCAGCACCTTGTCGGACATATCGGCCATGTTGCCGGTCACGCCGGCGCGCTCGGTCAGATATTGCGCCAGGCGCTTGGGGAGCACCTCACCGAGTGCTGTCTGCGCCGACTGGCGGCCGTTCGCCTGCTTTGCCGCCTTCAAATGCGCGAGGAGATCGACGTCGGGCTCGATATCGACGGTGATCTCGTCACCCTCGCGCCAGTAGGAGGAGATCTGCAGGATGGCCGGGCCGCTCAGGCCGCGATGGGTGAAGAGCAGCGCTTCGCGAAAGGCGGTCCTGCCATGGCGTAGTTCGGCGGGGGCCGCGATCCCCGACAGCGGCGCGACGCTTTCGAGCAGCGCCGGGTCGAGCGTCAACGGCACGAGGCCGGGGCGGGTTTCGATCAGCGGCAGGCAGAACTGTTCGGCGATGCGATAGGCGAAACCGGTCGCGCCCATTTTCGGGATCGACTTCCCGCCGGTGGCGATCACCAGCGAGGTGGCGTGATACTCGCCCTCGGAGGTGGAGACGCGAAAGCCGTCTTCGGTCTTATCGACCGCGACAATCTCGGTGCGCAGTTCGAGCCTGGCGCCCGCCGCCTGCATC
>Ga0307412_10001806_pt1 | contig 11834 bp, 7 predicted proteins | sample DK1Cmetagenome_3_FD_203823 | JGI IMG/M metagenome (GOLD analysis project Ga0307412, IMG submission 203823) | Maize rhizosphere microbial communities from greenhouse at UC Davis, California, United States - DK15-C-1 | ecosystem: Host-associated > Plants > Roots > Rhizosphere > Soil | place: USA...
CTGGCAATCCAACGCCAGCCGGATGCCAACACGGTTGCGGTCGTCGATGCCATCAATGCGAAGCTGCCGGCGCTGCATGCCGAGATACCGGGATCGGTGACGACGCAGGTGATGAACGATTCGGCCAAGCCGATCCGCGACGCGATCTCGGACGTGAAGTTCACGCTGTTCCTGACGATCGGCCTCGTCGTTCTCGTCATCTATCTCTTCACCGGCCACCTGACAGCGACGATCATACCGGGCCTTGCCGTGCCGCTGTCGCTGATCACCACCTTCGGCATGATGTATGTGCTGGGCTACAGCGTCGACAACATCTCGCTGCTCGGACTGACGCTCGCCGTCGGCCTCGTGGTCGACGACGCCATCGTCATGCTCGAAAACATCCTGCGGCACGTCGAGGATGGCATGCCGATTCTCGAGGCCGCCATCAAGGGATCGGGCGAAGTCAGCTATACGATCATCTCCATGTCCGTCTCGCTGATCGCGGTCTTCATTCCGATCCTTCTGATGGGCGGCGTGGTCGGGCGCATCTTCAACGAGTTCGGCATGGTCGTGGCGATCGCCATCGTCGCGTCAGCGATCGTGTCGCTGACGGTCACGCCAATGCTCGCCTCGCGGCTCGGCAGCGGCCATAGCCAGCCGCCCTTCTTCATCCGCTGGTTCGATGCCGGCTTCGAGCGGACGCTGCGCGGCTACGACCGCTCCGTCGCCTGGTGCCTGGCGCACCGCCCGGCCATTCTCGGGCTGTTCCTCGCCTCGGTAGGCCTAACCATCTACCTGTTCATGACGCTGCCGACGAGCTTCTTCCCGACGGAAGATATCGGCCGCCTCAACATCTCGACCCGCGCCCGCCAGGATATATCCTACCCGGCGATGAAGGATCTGCAGAACCAGGCTGCGGCGCTCGTCAAGCAGAACCCTGCCGTCAACCACGTCATGTCGATCGTCGGCGGCAATGCCCGCAGCCCGCTCAACAACGGCACGATGTTCGTCGAACTGAAGGACAAGAAGGACCGGCCGCCACTCGACCAGACGCTGCGCGAACTGCGCGCCAGCATCAGCAAGATCCCCGGCCTGCAGGCGTTCATCACGCCGCAACAGAGCCTTCGCTTCGGTGGACGCCAGACGGCCAGCCAGTATCAGCTGGTGGTTCAGGCACTCAGCGCCGACCAGACGAACCTCTGGGCCAACAAGATCCAGCAGGCCATGCACGGCGATCCGCGCTTTACCGACGTGACATCGGACGCACAGAACAACGCGCTGCAGGCGGAGATCAAGGTCGATACGGAAAAGGCCGCCGCCTTCGGCATTACCGACGATCAACTGCGCACGACGCTGCAGGAATCCTTCGGCGGCTACGCGGCGGCGCAGATCCAGTCGACCGGCGACAGCTACGACGTGCTCGTCGAGTACGACACCAACGCGCCCTGGGATGACCAGAAGCTGCAGGACATCCGCGTGGCGTCTTCGAGCGGCGCGCTCGTTCCGCTGTCGAACTTCGCGACGGTGGAGCGCACCACCGGTCCGGTGACGATCAACCAGACGGGCCAGCTGGTCTCGACCACGGTGTCGTTCAACCTGCCCGCCGGCGAAGCGCTGGGCGACGCAACGGCTGCGATCGACCAGATCAAGAAGGATATCGACATGCCCTCGGACGTCTTCACGTCCTATGGCGGCACGGCGCAGATCTTCGAGCAATCGCAGGGCAACACGCCGCTGCTCATCCTGGCGGCGGTGCTGACGATCTATGTCGTTCTCGGTGTCCTCTACGAGAGCTTCATCCATCCGCTGACGATCCTCTCCGGCCTGCCGGCGGCAGCACTCGGCGCACTTCTGGCACTGAGGGTGATGAACTTCGACCTGTCGATCATCGCGCTGATCGGCCTGTTGATGCTGATCGGTATCGTCAAGAAGAACGCGATCATGATGATCGACGTGGCGCTGGAGAACCTGCGCTCAGGCACCGGAATGACCTCATCCGAGGCCATTCACGAAGCCTGCGTACGGCGTTTCCGGCCGATCATGATGACGACCTTCTGCGCGCTGCTCGGCGCGCTCCCCATCGCGCTCGGCTCAGGCGCAAGCTCGGAGCTTCGCCAGCCGCTCGGCATCGCCGTCGTCGGCGGCCTCATCGTCAGCCAGGCGCTGACGCTGTTCATCACCCCCGTCATCTTCGTCGAAATGGGGCGGCTCAGCGACTGGCTGCTCAGCCTTGGGCGCAAGAAGACAGAAGAGCAACACGAGGAGCCCACGCGGGCCATCGCGGCGGAATGATCGAGACGGGCGCCCATCGGCGCCCGTTCATTTTGCGCTTCCGCGTCTTGAATAAGACAGACCGCTGTGGCATCACGCGCCCTCTTGAATTCGGGCGTCCCTTGGCGCCCCGGCGGAGCAATTGCTCCAGTCTCCAGCAACGATCGACATTGAGAGGTGCGAGCATGGCTCAAGCGCTAGGTTTGGACTTTGGCACGACCAACACCGTACTGGCCACCGCGGATGGCAAGACCACGCATTCCATGGGCTTCACCAGTTCAGCGGGCGAAAGCGACAGCATGCGCACGGCGCTGTCCTTCATGAAGGATGGCAAGCTCGGCGCATCGGCGCTGAAGGTCGAGGCAGGCCATGCGGCAATCCGCCAGTTCATCGACAATCCCGGCGATTGCCGCTTCCTGCAGTCGATCAAGACGTTTGCCGCCAGCGCCCTCTTCCAGGGCACGCTGATCTACGCCAAGCGCCACAGCTTCGAAGACCTGATGGAGGTGTTCATCCGCCGCCTCAGCAATTATGCGGGCAGCAACTGGCCATCGGACGTCGCGCGCATCGTCACCGGCCGGCCGGTGCACTTCGCCGGCGCGAGCCCCGATCCGGTCCTGGCGACGCAGCGCTACAACGAGGCGCTGTCGCGCTTCGGCTTCCCCGAAGTGCACTATGTCTACGAACCCGTAGCAGCCGCCTTCTACTTCGCGCAGAACCTGAAGGCTGACGCAACGGTGCTGGTCGCCGACTTCGGCGGCGGCACGACCGACTATTCGCTGATCCGCTTCGAGACCGTCGCCGGCCAGCTGAAGGCCACGCCGATCGGTCATTCCGGTGTCGGAATCGCCGGCGATCACTTCGACGCGCGCATCATCGAAAACGTCGTCGCACCTGAAATTGGCAAGGGGAGTCATTTCAAGAGCTTCGACAAGATCCTTGAAGTGCCGACCAACTACTACTCCAGCTTCAGCCGCTGGAACCAGCTGTCGATCTTCAAGACCTCGCGCGAATACGAGGACTTGAAGAAGCTCGTCAGAACCGCGCTTGAGCCGGAAAAGCTGGAGCTCTTCATCGATCTCGTCGACCACGACGAAGGCTATCCGCTCTACCAGGCGGTCTCGGCCACGAAGATGGCGCTGTCGGCCTCTGAGGAGGCCGAGTTCAACTTCTCGCCGCTCGGCCGCGCTGGAAAGCGCATGGTGGCCCGTGCGGACTTCGAGAGCTGGATCTCCGACGATCTCGCCCGCATCGAAGGCGCGCTCGACGATGTGCTCGAAAAGACCAACACGGAAGCGGGCGCGATCGACAAGGTGTTCCTCACCGGCGGCACCTCCTTCGTTCCCGCGGTGCGTCGCATCTTCACCGAGCGCTTCGACGCTGACCGCATCGAGACCGGCGGCGAGATGCTCTCGATCGCGCACGGCCTGGCGCTGATCGGCGAACGCGACGATATCGCGCAATGGACGGTGCAATAGGCCGGGATGTGGCGGCTGCGCACTTTCATTGAGGCCTCAGCTTCGGTAATGTCGCGCCCATGATCTCCGTCAACGACCTTTCTCCAGGCGAACTCGCAGCCCTTCTGCATTTCCATGCGGACGCCGGCGTCGAGTGGCTGCTGGAGGACGAGGCCGTCGATCGCTTCGCCGAATTCGAGGCGATGAAGGCGGCGCGCCGCAGCGCCGCCCCTGCCCCGCAGGCCGAGGCGCGCGAGACGGCATCCCGCGCACCAGCGGCTTCCGCACAGCGCGTTGCGCCCCAGCCTGAGCGCTCGGCGCAGCGACCGCAGCCGGCGATCCCCGACGGCGAGGCGATCCAGCAGGCGCGGTTCGCCGCGGAAAGCGCGCGTTCTCTCGCGGAGCTGAAGACCGCGCTCGAAGCCTTCAACGGCTGCAATCTCAAGCACAGCGCGCGCTCGACGATCTTTGCCAGTGGAGATGCTGCGAGCGGCATCATGCTGATCGGCTCGGCGCCCGGCGCGGAGGACGACCGCGAGGGGCAACCTTTCGCGGGGCGTCCCGGCCAGCTGCTGGACAAGATGCTGTCCGCGATCGGGCTCGATCGCGCGGGCATCTTGTTGACCCAGGTCATTCCTTGGCGCCCACCGGGCAACCGCGTCGCCTCGCCCGCCGAGATGGATATTTGCCGTCCCTTCATCGAGCGGCAGATCGCGCTTGCCGAGCCGAAAGTGATTCTCCTGCTCGGGAATTTTGCCGCTCGGGTGTTTTTTGGCGACGGCGACACCATTCACGGCTTGCGCGGCCAGTGGCGTGAAATTGCCGCAGGCGACCGCGTCGTGCCCGCCATTGCCACGCTGCATCCGCAGGATCTTTTGACAGCGCCGGTCAATAAGCGCTTGGCCTGGAACGATTTATTGGCTTTTCAGGCAAAACTGACAGAAATCAATTCTGCCTCCTAAATAGCCAACATTGACAGATTTGCGACGAGACCCATGCGCACTACGCATGCCTGCCGCTTATTCCTATGCCTTGTGAAATCTATTGTGCGCTGCAATATTAGCATTGTGTCTTGGGAGGAATCACTAAGGAACCAAGGCCATGAGCAACACTCGTCGTCCTATACACTGCAGATTTGAAACATTGAGAACCGTAAACAGCAACGGCCGCACCACGCAGAGCTACTGCCGCAACGGCTTCGCCACCAACGAGCAGATGATCGCTCGTGGCACTGGCGCGAGCGGTCGCATCGTGCGCCCCGCTGCCATCTTCGCGGATTTCCAGCAGTATTGATCGCAGGGCGCGGCCATCCGCCCCTGCCGTTTATCGGCTTATTCTCATGACGACACGCATCATCTCACTTCTTTGCAAGATCGACGCCATCGAGCATATCCGCGCAGCCGTATGCGCCGCGGAAGCCTACGATCGCGAATCCTGACGCGGCGCCATTGGCGAACGCCAGAGCCGCCGCAGCGGGCTACCTCTCTCCCGACATCTGACTTGCCGCGTGAAACGCCTGATCGATGTAGGCGAACTTGATCGCCTGCCACTGGCAGTATTCCTCGACGAACGCGCGCGATATCCATAGCGACGGCTTCTTCATATCGACGTCCCACCCCATGCAACCATCCTGCGCAGCCTTGGCGAAGAGGCGTTGCATGTGTGTGCGCGATATCATGAAGTCGGCCGCCAACGCCCTGCTGTCGAGTGGACCGACGAAGAAGCGGTCGGGATTCTGCTCATCGGGATCGATCCTCGACATCAGATAATCGACGATAAGCCCGCCGGCATCGTTCCACATAAACACGCCAACCCGCTCCGACGGCTCGCGCCAGGCAGCATCGCGCAGGCAATCGCGCGCGATGCGTGGCTGCATCACACCAATCCACTCAGGGTTTGCCTGGAACCGCTCGGCCCTGTCGCCATCGTCGAGGACGTCGAGCGCCAACAAGTTGGACCAGACCCAGCTGAACATCGCCTGCTGCGCGATGTCGGCCACCTCGTAGCGGCGTGGGCGTTTGCGCTCTTCGCCGGGAATGCAGGTGATGAACCTGTAGGTCGCAAGTTCATCGATATAGCTGCGGATGGTGTTGCGGCTCGCGGCCTTGAAAGCGGTGATCTCGGTTGTCAGCTTCGTGGCCGTCAGCCCCGACGTTGGGTCGCCATCGACGCGCTCCATGCTGAGCGCGTAGGCGACCTGGGTGAGCAGCCACCGCTGGTGCGAGGCAAGCAGGCGCGCAAGCCTTGGTCCGGCATCGAACATACCGCGCATGCGGCCTGCGTGAAATCGAATACCCAAGATGAACTTGGGGTCAGCTATCAAGTCTGCGGCACTAAAAGGCATTTGTCTCCCGGACGGCGCTCGACTTTTCGTATTCGCAAGCCAAGCAAACTAAAGCCGCCACTTATTTTCAACATCAGGATGCATAAATAAATGAAAGTTGTTCATTTTTACAAAGCATAGGCAACTGTCACACGCCACCCTCAAAATTTGTAGGGTGGCTTGCTCGGCGGAAAAAATGCATGAATTTTGCGACACTTAGCCCCACGATTTCGTGAGCGGGAGCTATGGCGTGCTGGCTTTTCGCGCGGCCGCCCGCTCGAGTTCCAACTGATGCTCGCGGTAGATGATGAAGATGCCCGCCACGACGATGACGGCGGTTCCGATCAACATGCTCGTCGTCGGGATATCATCAAACACAAAGTAGGCGAGAACGCTTCCCAGGACGATTGAGGTATATTCGAACGGCGCGATCGTCGAGACGTCCGCGTGCCGATAGCTTTCCGTCAGAAAAATCTGCGCGATACCGCCGCTGAAGCCGGCCGCAATCAGGAAAAGTTGGGGGGCGAGATCGAGCAGGTCCCAGCCGAAGGGCACGGTGAACAGCGAAAAGACCGATGCGGTGATCGAGAAGTAGAGCACGATCGTCGAGGTCTTTTCTTCCTCGACCAGCTTTCTCACTTGGATCATCGCCAGGCCGCCGAGAACGGACGCCAGCAGCACCGTGACCGCGCCGATCGCCTGCTCAGTCTCGACACCGCCATCGCGAAACAGAGTAAGCTTGGGCCAGGAGACGATCGCCACGCCGATCAGGCCGACAAAGACCGCGGTCCAGCGATAGATGCGGACCGTCTCGCCCAGAAGCAGGGCTGCGAAGACAACCGCGATCAGAGGCATGGCATAGCCGAGCGCGATCGCCTCGGGCAGCGGCAAATGCAGCAGGCCATAAAAGCCGAGGCCCATCGAGATGATGCCGAGCGTGCCGCGCTTGAGATGGCCGACCGGATTGGCGGTATAGAAGGACGCCTTCAACTGTCCGCGATAGGCCAGAAACGCCATGATCGGGAACAGGGCGAAGAACGACCGGTAGAAAGTGACCTGGCCGGGCTGGATGCCGGTGCCCGCAAGCTTGATGAAGGTCTGCATCGCCAGAAAGAAGACGACGGAGGCGAGCTTGCACGCAATACCTCGCATCGGATTTTCGAAGACCGGCCGCATGTCAGAAACTCGCGAATTAACCACTTAGCGTTGGGAGAGCGCATCGGACTCAATGCTCGATCAATGTGCCAGCGGTTGGTCTGAAAGAACAGGCTAAATCGCCGGAAAAGCAAGTTCGGGTCGCGGTTTCAGCGCAGACATGCCGACAAACCATCGAAAACCATGAAAATCGGCGAAAACAGCCAATATTAATCGGCACCAGTCTCCGCCGTTAACACTTTGAGAACCATAAACTCGCATTGATTCTCCTATTGCAGACATAGCTTTTCATAAATTCACAACTTAAACCTGTTTCAGGAGGCATGCATATGATGCCGTCTACGTTACCCGAACGCCAGCAGCCAGCGGCAACGCCGCGCTCCATGCGGGTCGTGACAGAAGGGATCGGTTCCGATCTCGAACGCTTCAGCGCCGACAATACACACGTCGTCAAGCAGATCAGGTTGCTTGCGATCAACGCGCTTATCGAGGCCGCGCGCGCCGGCGAAACCGGCAAGGGCTTTGCCGTGGTGGCGAACGAGGTGCAGCGTCTCGCCCAGATCGCCAGCGAGATCGCCGACACATTCGAAAGCAATGTTTTAGGCCGCATCGGCCTTTCGCGCAGAATGGCCGATGGGCTGGTCAACGAGCTCGAGGGCGTGCGGCTGACCGATCTGGCGCAGACGCTCGTGCAGCTTATCGTGCGCAATCTTTTCGAGCGGACGGCGGATGTGCGCTGGTGGGCCACGGACGCCGCACTCTGGCAGACCTTGCAGGAGCCAAGCACCGATAGCGCCAGCTTCGCGGCCGAGCGTCTCGGTGTGATCAACCGCTTCTATACCGTCTACCTCGACCTTGTGCTGACCGACCTCAGCGGACGGATCGTCGCCTCGGCAAATCCCGAGTTTCAGCGGCGGCTGCTCAATGTTTCGCTCGCCAAAGAGGCATGGCACAAGGCCGCGACCCAATGTAAATCCGGCAACGATTACGTGGTGGACGAAGTCTGCAAAAGCCAGCTGCATGGCGGGCGCACGGCGCTTGTCTATGCAACGGGCGTGCGCGAAGGCGGGAAGCTCGATGGAAAACTGATCGGCACGCTCGGCGTCTATTTCGACTGGCAGAACCAGGGACAGGCGATCGTCGACAAGGAAGCCAACCTGCCGCCTCAGGTCGCGGAGCGGACGACGGTCATGATCCTCGACGGCGCAGGTCGGATCATCGCCTGCAGCAATCCGTCATTGATGTTCAGCCGCTTTGCGCTGCAAGTCCAACATGGACAGGAGCGCGGCAGCTACTACGACAATAGCGGCTCCATCGTCGCCTATGCGAAGACGCTCGGCTACGAGGACTATGATGGATTGGGCTGGTATGGGGTGGTTGTACAAAAAACCGAAGATGAGACAGCGATAAAATCGATCCTCAATCGGAGATAGCCAGGCGAGAGACTATAGTATCTCCCCCCAGAAATAGCCGATGTGCCATCCCACCTTCGGCTTTAGCTTTAATTCAGACTTTAGTGTAATTGTACCAATCAAATTTTACGGCAGAGCGCCCACTCTGTTTGCGAAGCATTGTCTAAAAGGTCTCAGGGAATATCATGCGCACAGATACCGGCCAGGTCATAAATCTGGCAGATTACCGCCCCACCGATTTCGAACTCGAGCGTGTGGATCTGACGTTTGAACTGGACCCGACCGCCACCAAGGTAGATGCCCGCCTGATCTTCCACCGCCGCAAGGGCGCCGATCCCAAGGCGCCGCTCATTCTCGACGGTGATGAACTCGCCCTCTCCGGCCTGCTCTTCGATCAGGCGGAAATGAAGCCCAGCCAGTATACGGCAACGCCTGACAGCCTGACGATCCGCAACCTGCCGAAATCCAAGCCTTTCGAGCTGACGATCACCACGATCATCAATCCCGAGGCCAACACCCAGCTGATGGGCCTTTACCGCACCAACGGCGTCTATTGCACCCAGTGCGAGGCCGAAGGCTTCCGCCGCATCACCTACTTCCCCGATCGCCCTGATGTTCTGGCGCCCTACACGATCACCATCATCGGCGACAAGGCCGCCAACCCGGTCATGCTGTCCAACGGCAACTTCCTCGGCGGCGCCGGCTATGACGAGGGCCGCGCATTCGCCGCCTGGTTCGATCCGCATCCGAAGCCGAGCTATCTCTTCGCGCTGGTCGCCGGCGATCTCGGTGTCGTCGAAGACAAGTTCGTGACCATGTCGGAACGCGAGGTCACGCTGAAGATCTACGTCGAGCATGGCAAGGAAGCGCGTGCCGCATACGCCATGGATGCGCTGAAGCGCTCGATGAAGTGGGATGAGGAACGGTTCGGCCGCGAATACGATCTCGACATCTTCATGATCGTCGCCGTGTCCGACTTCAACATGGGCGCCATGGAGAACAAAGGCCTCAACGTCTTCAACGACAAGTACGTGCTGGCCGATCCGGAGACCGCGACCGACCAGGACTACGCCAACATCGAAGCGATCATCGCCCACGAATACTTCCACAACTGGACCGGCAACCGCATCACCTGCCGCGACTGGTTCCAGCTCTGCCTCAAGGAAGGCCTCACGGTCTATCGCGACCACGAATTCTCGGCCGACATGCGCTCGCGCCCGGTCAAGCGCATCGCCGAGGTGCGCCATCTGAAGTCCGAGCAGTTCCCCGAGGACGGCGGCCCGCTGGCGCATCCGGTGCGCCCGACCACCTATCGCGAAATCAACAACTTCTACACGACGACGGTCTACGAGAAGGGCAGCGAAGTCACGCGCATGATCGCGACGCTGCTCGGCAAGGACCTGTTCAAGAAAGGCATGGATCTCTATTTCGATCGCCATGACGGCCAGGCCGTCACGATCGAGGATTTCGTCAAGTGCTTCGAGGATGCCAGCGGACGCGACCTGACGCAGTTCTCGCTCTGGTATCACCAGGCCGGCACGCCGCTCGTCACCGCGTCCGGCAGCTATGACGCTGGCGCCAAGAGCTTCACGCTGTCGCTCGAGCAGATGGTTCCGGCAACGCCGGGCCAGAGCGACAAGAAGCCAATGCACATTCCGCTCAGCATCGCGCTCTTTGCCGAAGATGGCACGCCGCTCGAGCCTTCGTCGGTCGATGGCGCCGAGTATGGCGACAACGTGCTGCATCTGACCGAGCGCAGCCAGAAGGCCACCTTCAAGGACATCGGCTCGCGTCCGATCGTATCGATCAACCGCAGCTTCTCTGCGCCGATCAACCTGCATTTCGATCAGTCGCCCACGGATTTGGCGCTTCTCGCCCGCTTTGAGACCGATCACTTCGCGCGCTGGCAGGCATTGACCGATCTCGCACTGCCGACGCTGCTCGCAGCCGCCCGCGATGCGCGTGACGGCAAGCCGGTCGTTGCCTCGAAGGACTTCGTCGAGGCGCTGCTCGCGGCAGCCGCCGACGAAACGCTGGAGCCCGCCTTCCGCGCCCAGGCGCTGGCGCTTCCAAGCGAATCCGACATCGCCCGCGAACTCGGCGGCAACAACGATCCTGACGCGATCCACGCCGGCCGCTCCGCCGTGCTGCAGCAGGTCGCCGATGCCGGAAAGAGCGTCTTCGCCGCACTCTACGACAGCATGACCACGCCAGGCGATTTCAGCCCCGACGCCAAGAGCGCCGGCCGCCGTGCGCTTCGCAACAGCGCGCTCACCTATCTGTCCTACGCCGAGAATACGCCTGACCGCGCCTAGGCCGCCTTTGACGCCGCCAACAACATGACGGATCTGATGCAGGCGCTGACGATCCTCGCGCACCGCTTCCCCGATAGCAGCGAGGCGGCCGCAGCGCTGTCCACGTTCCATGACCGCTTTGCCGGAAACGCGCTGGTCATCGACAAGTGGTTCTCCGTTCAGGCGACCATTCCGGGCGCAAAGGCGCTCGATCGCGTGCTGAAGCTGATGGACAATCCGCAGTTCAAGCGCACCAACCCCAACCGCGTGCGCGCGCTGGTCGGCACGTTTGCCTTCGGCAACCCAACCGGCTTCGGACGTGCGGATGGAGAGGGCTACCGCTTCCTCGCCCGCGAGATCCTCGATATCGACGCGCGCAACCCACAGTTGGCGGCGCGCATCCTCACTTCGATGCGGTCCTGGCGTTCGCTGGAACCCGCAAGAGCTGAACATGCACGCAAGGCGCTGACCGAGATCGCCGAAGCACCGGCGCTCTCCACCGACGTTCGCGACATCGTCGAGCGCACCCTCAAGGGGTGATTTGCAAAGCGAGGCGGCCGAGCCTATCGAAGCCGCCTCCCAAGCATGCTGGAAAAATCAGCACTTAGAATCGGTTAACAGATTTTTACCTTTTCCTCTGGACAAGGCGAATCACCAATGATTCATTGAGTCAGGTTCGGGCGAGCGGCGCAGCGAATCACGAGGGACAAGGCTCAAAAAATGATGAACGTGCGGCGGGCAACCGTGGCCGAAGGACGGCTGCGTGTCGATTTCGAGAGCTTCCGCGCCTGGCGTGAAAGCTTCACCGGCAAGTCCTCCGCGACCTCGCGACCATCATCTTCCCGAAATTACACGCATGCCGAGGCCGTGTTGAAGCGCGCCATTCCTATCCTTATCGTTGCATTTTTGACCGTCGTCGCAGCCTCGCATTTCTTCGGCA
>Ga0307412_10001807_pt1 | contig 11831 bp, 12 predicted proteins | sample DK1Cmetagenome_3_FD_203823 | JGI IMG/M metagenome (GOLD analysis project Ga0307412, IMG submission 203823) | Maize rhizosphere microbial communities from greenhouse at UC Davis, California, United States - DK15-C-1 | ecosystem: Host-associated > Plants > Roots > Rhizosphere > Soil | place: USA...
GCATTTCGGACAGTGAGTTAGTATCCGCTCATGTCGGAGACGGAACAGGAACCGCCTCGGGCTTGCCGAACCGCAATCCGCAGACGAGCGGCACGCTGACCGCGTAGACGACGATGACCGACAGCCAGATCGCGCCGGGCCATTGCGCCCTGACGAGAAAATAGATGCTGGAGAAGCCGAGCGGCGTGACGATCGAGGCAAGGCTCACCGCCGAGGACAATACGCCCTGAAACCGCCCCTGCTGGCTCTCGTCGACCTGGCGCGTCGCCAGCGATTGTAGCGCCGGAACGCCGATGCCGCCGAGCGCGAAGAGCGGCATGATCGCGAAGATCATCCATCCCCGCGTGGCAAACGCCATGACGACGAGCGAAAGGCAGGCGCTGGCGACACCGGTCAGGATGGCGCCGCGTTCGCCGAGCAGCTTGACGGCGGGACCCGGAAGGAAGGCCTGGGCTAGCGTCTGGCAGACGCCGAAGGCGCCGAGTGAGAGGCCGACCCAAAGGCCGTTCCACTGGAAACTGTCCGCGCCCCATAGCGCCCAGCAGGTGCCGTAGACCTCGCCCGTGGCGCTGAAGACGAAGAAGATGAGAACGATGGGCAGCAGGTTCTTCATGGAAAAGAGCCAATGAAGCGGCCGCAGCGGGTTCAATGCAGCAACATCGATCTTCTCCCGGCTGGGATTGCGCGATTCCGGCAGCATGAGGAAGGCGAGAAGCAAGTTGCAGCCGTTCAGCACCGCCGCCGCGATGAAGGGCAGCCGCAGCCAATAATCGCCCAGCGCGCCGCCGAGCACCGGGCCGACAATGAAGCCGGCCCCGAACATCGCATTGATGAGGCCGAAGCGGCGGGCGCGTTTGTCCTCCGGCGATATGTCGGTGATGTAGGCCGATGCGACGGAGACATTGGCGCTGGTGAGCCCGGCGATGGCGCGGCCGAGAAGCAACATCCACAGGCTGGGGGCAAAGGCGAGGAACAGATAGTTGATAGCGGCACCGCCAAGCGAAATCAGAAGCACCGGGCGCCGGCCAAGCCGGTCGCTCAGCGACCCGAGCACAGGGGCGAAGATGAACTGCATCGTCGCGTAAAGCGCAGTCATGATGCCGATTGTGGAGGCGACGTTGTCGGTGTGGGTGACGTCCTTCAGCAGTGCGGGAAGGATGGGAAAGATGAGCCCGATGCCGACGGCATCGAGGACGATGGCGGTGAAGATGACGAGAAGTGGTCTGGTCACAGATGGTGTGGTCATGGATTGTGTAGGCATGGCGTGTTCCGATCGAACGCAAGCGCACGAGCGCACGCGGCGCCGATGGCTCACGATAGGGCCTGACGAGGCAGGCATGATGTTTGGGAACGCTGGCCGATCGATACCTGAGGCGGCATGGATGGCGTGTGCTTGACCGCATGGACGACAATTCGTCCACCTGTTTTACTCCGCCACTGAGCGGATCAAGGAAAGCGGTCGCTTTTCGCGATGCGCTTATTTACGCCAATCGCGGGCTTGCGACAAGTGGCGTGCTGGTGGCTTGAGCCGGACGGCTGGCTGACCGGAGAAGAACATTCGCGATGGAGCTGATTTCGCCCGCAGCCGACCTTAAGTATACGCAGATCCGTCACCGCCGCTTCAACCGTGTGAAGCGGCGGGCTCAATGCATATCTTACCCACGCCGCCGCAGCACATGCACCTCTGCGCTGTGCTGATGCTCACCCTGCGCCAACGTGAAATTGGCGAGCTGGCGGTCCATCTCGACAGCCTCGGTGGCGAGCAGATGGATGGCGGCCGTGCTTTCCTCGACCATCGCCGCATTCTGCTGCGTCATCTGATCTAGCTCGGCAACCGCCGCGTTGATCTGGCGCAGCGTCTCCGCCTCCTCGCGGGTGGCGTCCATGATCTCGCTGATCTGGCCGTTGATCGCCTCGACATGACCGCCAATGCCCGTCAGCGCCACACCGGCCCGCTCGACCAGCGATACGCCGGCCTCCACCTCATGCGTGGATTTCTGCAGCAGATGCGAGATCTCCTTGGCTGCACCCGACGAACGCTGCGCAAGCTCGCGCACTTCCTGGGCAACGACCGCAAAGCCCTTGCCGGCCTCGCCGGCGCGCGCCGCCTCGACGCCGGCATTCAGCGCCAGCAGATTGGTCTGGAAGGCGATGGAATCGATGACCGAGATGATCGAGTTGATCTGCCGCGACGAGGCCTGGATCGCCTCCATCGCCGCGATCGTGTCGCGCATGATCTGGCCGGAGCCCGATGTCTCGCGCTTGGCGTCGCGGGCGATCCGCTCGGCCTCTTCGGCGCGCGCAAGCTGCGAGCGGACCGACTGGGTGATCGCGTCGATGGCGCTTGCCGTCTCGGTGATCGACGCCGCCTGCCGCTCGGTGCGGCCGGCAAGATCGTCCGAACCGGCGCGCATCTCTTCCGAGCCCGAACGCACCGCCGCCGAATTGCCGCCGATCGCCGTCATCGTGTCGCTGAGCGTGCCCAGCGCCTGGTTGAAATTGTGGCGCAATCCCTCCAGCTCGTTGGGGAAACGACGGTCGATCTGATAGGCGAGATCGCCGTTCGCCAGATGCAACAGCCCTTCGTCGATCGCCTCGACCACCTCCTGCAGCGTCTTCGCCTCCGCCTCGCGCTCGGCCATGTGCTGCTGGCGGTCGCGGTCGGCCCGTTCGCGCGTTTCCGCACTTGCCGCTTCCAGCGTGCGGCTGTCGATGAGCGACTGTTTGAAGCGGGCAAGCGCCTTGGCCATCGTGCCGATCTCGTCGTGGCGGTTCTGGCTGCCGATCTCTACCTCGAGATCGCCATCGGCCACCGCACGGGTGACGCCCGCAAGCTTGGCGAGCGGCGAAAACAGCATCTTGGTGATGATCCCGGTCGCGATAGCCATGACCACGAGCACACCGCAGCCGATCATCGTCAACAGCATCGCGATTTCCAGCGAACCGGCGTTGATCTCGCTGAGGCGCATGCTCTCGACCACCAAATAGCGCGCACCCTGATAATCGACGGGCTTCACATAGGCGCGCGCAGCGCCATCGGCGCGGCTAAAATCGTTGACCGACATCGCGGGATTGGCAAACGCATCCTTCAGGAAGGTGAAGGCCGCGGTATCGAGCGTCGCCAACCGGCCGGCCTCGTTGACCGTGACCGCCGATCCATCCTCGGAAACGATCGCCGCCTGCGCAGTGCTTCCGGCAACGATACCCTTGGAGAGGATGCTGGCGACGACATCGTCGCGCACCTTAAACAGCATCACGCCCTTCGGCTGGCCGAGCTTGACCACAGGCACGGCATAAAAGATCGCCGACGCACCGTTCGCATCCACCCGCAGGCCGGAGAAGCCGGCAGGCGCACCATCGTCGGTCGCCTTGGCGGTGTTTTCGATCGCCTTGGCAAACGCCAGACCGGCACCGGTCGATTTCCACGCATCCGACTTCAGGTTTTCGGCGAAATCGTCGTTCTTCTTGTAGGAATAGAGCACGAAGCCATCGAGATCGGCGATCAGCAGGTCGCTGAACGGCGTGTTCTGCAGATCGCGCGCGACTTCGCCCTGGGTCTTCTCATGGTTGGAATAATAGAACCCGCTCGGCGCATCCGGCTTCACCAGCTTCTCGCGCTCGCCGGCCGGGTTCGGATTGTCGGTGATGAACACCTTCTTGAGCTCGGCGCGGACATCGCCCGAGGTCTTCTCGATCGTCTTCCAGCCGCTCTTCAGGCTGGTAATCGACATCTGCAGCGCCTCGATGCGGGCGATCGAATTGGCCTGGTTTTCCAGCTGCGCCAGCTGATCATGCAGCATGTCGCCGCGAAAGATCAGCACGCTCTCCTTGGCCTTCAGCGCCTGCTCGCCGGAAATCCGGCTGCTGGCGAAATAGGCGAGACAGTTGATGGCGGCGATGGAAAGCGCCGTCAGCAGAATGAAAGTAGCAATGACCTTGAAGGACAGCGACTGGAATCTCTGAACCATGGAAAAACTCGAACCCCTTCCGGAACGGCTGATACCGACGGGGCTGGCGCCCCACAGGCAGGCCTGAAAACAGAACACGGGGAGCCTTCGCCCGAAAAGCTGGCTCCTCTCATCTCTTGTGGATCATAAGTTACCGAGGGAATTTAAATTCCCGTAAATGAGCCCTGACAAAAACGCCGGGATGTTTTTGTTTTGTTCACATATCGATGGCAGTTATCGCTGATCTGCAATAGGATTACCGCATGCAAAGCGCGATTCGTATCATCGGCATCGACCCCGGCCTGCGCCGCACCGGCTGGGGCGTCATCGAGACGCTGGGCAATTCGCTGCGCTTCGTAGCCTCCGGCACGGTCACATCCGATGGCGACATGGACCTCGCCTCGCGCCTCTGCCAGCTGCACGACGGCCTTGCCGACGTCGTACACGTCCATCAACCCGACGAAGCCGCCGTAGAGCAGACCTTCGTCAACAAGGACGCCGTCGCCACGCTGAAGCTCGGCCAGGCCCGCGGCATCGCCATGCTGGTGCCTGCCCGCGCCGGCCTGCAGGTCTCGGAGTATGCGCCCAATGCGGTGAAGAAAGCCGTCATCGGCGTCGGCCACGCCGAGAAAAAGCAGATCCACATGATGCTGAAGATCCTGATGCCGAAGGCCGAGTTCAAGGGCGACGACGCCGCCGACGCGCTCGCCATCGCCATCTGTCACGCCCACAACCGCGGCGGCGCCCGCATGCGCATGGCAGCGCTCGCCGGCTAGCTTGTTCTTGACTTGTTCTCATTCTGTGGTAGGTAATACCTGAGAGGTATTACCATGCGTGTAACCGAAAAAGGCCAGGTGACCATCCCCAAGGAGATCCGCGACCGGTTGAACATCGGCCCGGGGTCGGAGGTGGATTTTGTCATTTCCGACCAGGGCGCGATGCTGGTGAAGATCGGCGACAGCAAGGCCGAAATCCAGAGCTTCGAGGAATGGGCGAAAAGCGTCGAGGGCACGTTCGACACCCAAGGCATGACCACGGACGAATATATGGAATGGCTGCGGGGACCGCGTGAAGATCTCGACCGTCATTGACACCAACGTGCTGATCGACGTGCTCGGCCCCGCAACAGTCTTCAGGACCTGGTCGCTGTCCGCGTTGAAGCGCTGCCACGAAGAAGGCGAACTGGTCATCAATCCCGTGATCTGGTCGGAGCTTTCCGCATCGCCGTTGAGCGAACTGGAAATCAATCTGGCGTTCGGCTGGCTGGGCCTGAAGCGCGAGGCGCTTTCCTATGAGGCTGCTTTCGAGGCAGGTAAGGCGCAGTTTTCCTACCGCCGCGCCGGCGGCGCGCGTGAACGCACCCTGCCCGATTTCCTGATCGGCGCGCACGCGTCCGTTCGCTCCCATCGCCTGCTGACCCGCGATCCTGGACGCTACAGGGCCTACTTCCCGGCGCTCGACCTCATCACGCCCGAAACCCATCCCATCTGAACTCTTAACCGGCGGACCACCAAACATGATCGGCAAGCTCAAAGGCACCATCGACGAAATCGGCGACGACTATGTGCTCGTCGACGTGCACGGCGTCTGCTACGTCGCCCATTGCTCGGCGCGCACCCTGTCGCGCATCGGCTCGGTGGGCGAGGCCTGTATTCTCTTCATCGAGACCTATGTGCGCGAAGACCAATTGAAGCTCTTCGGCTTCATGACCGCGCTTGAGCGCGAATGGTTCAACCTGCTGCAGAGCGTCCAGGGCGTAGGCGCCAAGGTCGCCCTTGCGGTGCTTTCGACGCTGACGCCGGGTGAACTCGCCAACGCCATCGCCCTGCAGGACAAGACGTCGATCTCCCGCGCCAACGGCGTCGGGCCCAAGGTCGCGGTCCGTATCGTCACCGAGTTGAAGAACAAGGCACCCGCCTTCGCCGGCGAGGCATCCGCCAATATCGGCCTGAAGCAGGAACTCGGCGAAGGCGTCGCCTCCGCCCCTGTCGCCGACGCCGTCTCGGCCCTCACCAACCTCGGCTACAGCAGAGACCAGGCCGCCAACGCCGTTGCCGCCGCAATGAAGACGGCGGGAGAAGGCGCAGACAGCGCCAAGCTGATCCGGCTGGGGTTGAAGGAGTTGTCGCGGTAAATTCCGACGATTTTGAATTTGTCGGAAATTCCTGCTATCGTCCGACCGCAAGACAAGGAGCGATCTATGACTGTTTGGGAAGCAACATTGTCTGCCAAGGGACAGGTCACCATCCCGAAGGAGATGCGTGAAGCCCTCAATCTGCGCCCCGGAGATCAGCTCGTCTACAGCATGGTTGACGGCGAGGTGATAGTCACGCCCAAGAACATCGATTTCAAGGACCTTGCCGGCCTGCTGGGAGCGGCGCCGAATGGCCCCGCGACCCTTGCCGAGATAGATGCAGCGGTCGCAGCCGCTGCCGGCGCCAACGCGCTAGACACAGCCGACGCCGACGGCAAGCCTGATGTCGCAGCATGAAAATGATCGGACTGGACACCAACGTCGTCATCCGCCTTTTGACCGACGACGATCCACGGCAGCGCCGCGCCGCCCTGAAGCTCGCCGACGGGTTGGGCCGAGACTACATGGCATTTCTCCCGTTGGTCGCGGTCCTCGAACTCAATTGGGCGCTTTGGGCAAAGCTCGGCTTCTCCAAGCAGGACACCGTCAAGGCAATCGAAAGCCTCCTCAGGACACGCGGACTTGTCGTGGAACATCATGATCTGGTTGTGAAAGCGCTACGGCTGGTGTTGACTGAGAATGCCGACTTTGCCGACGCGCTGATTGCCGCACGTTCGCTGCAGGAAGGATGTGCAGCGATCAAAACATTCGATAGAAAAGCCGCATCCCGCGTCCCCGGAATGGAACTTCTCGCATGACCGACACCGCCCGCCTCATCACCCCGGAAAAACGCGGCGAGGATTTCGACGCGACGCTGCGGCCGCAGTCGCTCGACGAGTTCACCGGCCAGGCGGAAGCCCGTGCCAATCTCAAGATCTTCATCGAGGCCGCGAAGAACCGTGGCGAGGCGCTCGATCATGTCCTCTTCGTCGGCCCACCCGGCCTCGGCAAGACGACGTTGGCGCAGATCATGGCCAAGGAACTCGGCGTCAACTTCCGCTCGACGTCAGGCCCCGTCATCGCCAAGGCCGGCGATCTGGCGGCGTTGCTCACCAATCTCGAGGAGCGCGACGTGCTCTTCATCGACGAAATCCATCGTTTGAGCCCCGCCGTCGAGGAAATCCTCTATCCTGCGATGGAGGATTTTCAGCTCGATCTGATCATCGGTGAAGGCCCTGCCGCCCGCTCTGTGAAGATCGACCTGTCGAAGTTCACGCTGGTCGCCGCCACCACCCGCCTCGGCCTTCTGACGACGCCGTTGCGCGACCGCTTCGGCATCCCGGTGCGCCTGTCCTTTTACACCGTCGACGAGTTGGAGCTGATCGTGCGCCGCGGCGCCCGGCTGATGAACCTGCCGATGACCGACGAAGGCGCCCGCGAGATCGCGCGCCGCGCCCGTGGCACCCCCCGCATCGCCGGCCGTCTGCTGCGTCGCGTCCGCGATTTCGCCGAGGTCGCGAGAGCCGAAGCCGTCACCCGCGAGATCGCCGACGAGGCGTTGACCCGCCTGCTGGTCGACAATCTCGGCCTCGATCAGCTCGACAAGCGCTATCTCAACATGATCGCGGTGAATTTCGGCGGCGGCCCCGTCGGCATCGAGACGATCGCCGCCGGCCTGTCCGAGCCGCGCGACGCGATCGAGGATATCATCGAACCCTACATGATCCAGCAGGGCTTCATTCAGCGAACCCCACGCGGCCGCGTGCTGACAGCCACCGCCTGGAAGCATCTCGGCATGCAGCCGCCGAAGGATCTCGAGGCCGCCCAGTTCCGCTTGTTCCAGCAGGACGATTAAGGAACCCCTACCCCGCTTCGCGCATTGGCATCTCGAAAGGAGATCGTCATGCAGAAGTACCGCATCGGCACTGATGTCGAATGGAAATGGGGCAAGGGCACCGGGACCGGCAAGATCAAAGAGAGCTTCACCGACGACGTCGAGCGCACGATCGAAGGTGCGGTCGTCAAGCGGAAGGCGAGCAGCGAAGAGCCGGCCTATCTGATCGAGCAGGAAGACGGCGGCAAGGTGCTGAAGAGCCATTCTGAGCTGAAGAAATCCGGCTGACGGCGGCGTAAAGCGCCTGCATGATCCAGCCCATGCAACGAGGAGGACATGCCGTGACGGCTTTCGACCCCATCCGATCCTTCCGCAAGCTCGCCTATAACAACGCGCTCGCCAATCATCGCCTGCACATGGCCTGCGCGCTGTTGCAGCCCGGCGAGTTCGAAGCGCCGCGCGTCAGCTTCTTCCCGTCCATCAAGGCGACACTGAACCATATCCTGACGGTGGACTGGTTTTATGTCGATGCGCTGGAGGGCGGCACGTTGGGGCCAAAAGCCTGGGCGGTCGAGGAGCCCTGCCCTGATATCGCAAGCCTTGCTGCCGAGCAGAAATCCGTCGATGCGAGACTGGTGACGCTCGCCGAAGCGCTCTCTCCTCAGAAGCTGGTCTCGACCGTCGAGATCCATCGCGGCGAACGTATCCAGCGGGAGCGGATGGAGGATGTGCTCGCTCATCTCTTCCAGCACCAGACGCATCATCGCGGCCAGGTGCATGCCATGCTGGCGGGCACCAGCGTGAAGCCGCCGCAGCTCGATGAATTCATCGTCGCCGACGACGCCAGGTTCCGGGGCGACGAGATCGCCGCCCTCGGATGGAGCGAAGCACGGATTATGGACTAGAGCAATTCCAGGAAAAGTGCGAAGCGGTTTTCCGTCCGGAATTGCGTGAGAACAAAAGAGTAGAGCAGTCCGCGATTCGAAGAAAAGCGGAACTGCTTTAATCCTGCAGCCGCGCCTTCAGCCCGTCGATGATCGTCTTGCTGAGCAGCGCGTAGTTTTCGTCGAAGTGGTGGTCGCCGGCGAGCGCGATGACATCGACGCCGCTGTCCTTCAGATCCGGGCAGGCAACCTCGTCGTCATCTTCCTTGCCGTAGACGCACTGGACGATCTTCGGATCGACGGCCTTCAGATCGGCCACCGGGTCGCCACCGGCGCCTTCGGTCTTGGCGCCGAGCCAGCCCATGACGGAGATCTGGTAATCCACCTCGTGCGACAGCGACAAAAGTGAGATCTGTGCAACGGCGCTCTTGGCAGCCGGCTTCAGCCGTGAGAAAGCGGCCGGGACGACGTCGGCGCCGAAGGAATAGCCGACCAAGAGAACATGCTTGACCTTCCACTGCTTGCGGTAGAGCTCGATGATCTTGCCGAGATCGTCGGCGGTTTCCTGAGGCTTACGCTCGGACCAGAAGTAATGCAGCGAATCCACGCCGACCACGGGAATACCCTGCTTCTGCAGCGCCGCACCCACTTCCTTGTCGATATCGCGCCAGCCGCCATCGCCGGAATAGATGATCGCCATCGTGTCGAAGGCGGGCTTGGCGTCGAGGATCGTCAGCGGCAACCCAAGCGGATTGTCGGCATTGCCGGATGCGGCGATCAGGTCGTCAAGCGTGCTGCTCAGCGTCGTTTGCGCATCATCCTGGACTTCGCGAATGTCGATGTCCGAATGCGCCTTCTTCAGCTCGTCCGCATGCGCGCGGCCGTCCTTGTCGGCATTGGGTGTGAAGGCGACGATGATCGGATCGGGCAGCGCGATGTCGCTGAGGCCATAGATCATCCGGTCGCCGACGGTCTTCTTCTTGGCCGGCGTGCAAAGCTGCTGCGTCAGCGGAATACCCGCGAGCGGATCGATCGCCAACGTCTGGCCGATGGTCGCATCCGGCGTCTGCGCGGCGATTGCCAGCGCCAGCGCCCCGCCCTCGCCGATACCAGCCACGATCGGCAGGTGATAAGGGCTGTTGCCGGCGGCGCGCTGCACCTGCTGGCTGAGCGACTCGATATCGGAAACCAGATAGATGCAGCCGTCATTGTCGCTGACGTCGTATTTGCGCAGAGCATCGATGTAGGATGGGAAATCGACGCCGATGACAACGGCGCCCTCGCCCACCAGCCGGTCGGCTTCCGTCTTCTCCTTGTCGCCCCAACCGCCAGCGTCAGAGATCAGCATCACGGCGCCCTTGACGTCTCCGTCAGGCAGGAAGATGTGCGGCGACGGGATGAGCCCGGTCTCGAACTCCTGCGTCGTCTCGTCGGCCGCATGTGCGGCGGGAATGGAGAGCGCCAGCGCACAGGCGGCGGCCAGAATGTGTCTTTTCATCATTTCCTCACGACCCCTTTCAATCCGCCACCGATCAGGAGCGTCGCGTCCATCAAAGCGATCATCGGATTGCCTCCTCCGGACACCGCAAGATAGCGCGGATGCCATTGAGGATGAAACTTGGATTTGAAGGCCCTGAGGCCCTTGAAGTTGTAGAAGCGCTCGCCGTGCTCGAACACGGTGCTGCCGATGCGGTCCCAAACGGGCGCCGTCTCGCGCTTCGACATGCCCGAAAGCGGCGCCATGCCGAGGTTGAAGTGCGAGAAACCCTCGGCGCGCAGATATTCCATGATCTGCACGAACAGGAAGTCCATGGAGCCCTTGGGCGCATCCGGCGAGAAGCGCATCAGGTCGATCGTCCCTTCGTCCTTGGCGCCGGTGATCAGGATATTGGCGAAGGCGACGATCTTGCCCTCGAGCTTCAGGATGCCGACCGGCTGCGCAAGGATGTAGTCGGGCGTGAACGCACCGAGCGAAAAGCCCTTCTCCTTGGCGTTATGGTCGGCAAGCCAGGCATCGGAAACCGCCGCCAGCTCGTCCATCACATCAGGCACGTCTTCCGCCGAGATCACCTCGAAGGTCAGCCCGTCGCGCTGGGCGCGGCTTGCGGTCTGGCGTAGGTTCGCCCATTTGCCGCCCTTCATCTCGAAGGTCGAAAGATCGGAGACAGCGAGCTCGCCGAGCTTGAAGGCGCGCAGGCCCGCATCGGCGCAGTGCGAAAGCAGCGCCGGGGAGATCTGGTAGAACACCGCGCGGCAGCCGGCGGCGCGCGCTGTCTCGACAAAACGCCACACGAGTTCCGGCATGGCGCTGCGGTCGCCGACCGGATCGAAGAGCGCGATCCACGAACGCCCCTGGCGGCCATACATGATGAAGGCGTCGCCCTTGTCGGAGAACATCACGCTCTTGTCGCCCATGCGCACCAGATTGGCGTCGGCGTAGCGCTGGTTCTCGACGATATCGACAGCGCGCTCCAGCGCCTCGTCGGTTGCCGGCTCAAGCCGGGTCGTTGCCGGCCGCAGCAGGCTGAATACGGCGATGGCGGTCGAGATGATGGTAATGCCAAGCACGGCGCGCAGACCGCGCGGCGCCTCGTCGGCGAATTCAAACTGCCACCATAGCTCGTTGCTGTAATCGACGTCGCGATAGACGAAGAGCAGGATGACAACGGCGCCGACGCAGACGACGGCGATCGCCGTCAGCCACGACGCGGTCAGCGTCTGGTTAAGCAGCGAGGCGCGGCGACGGAACAGGCGGCGGCTGACGAACAGGCCGAAGATCAGGAAGGCGAGGAAAGCGGCCTCGACCAGCGCCACGGCCTTCAGCAGCGACAGCATCAGTGCCGCGGCGGCCGAGAAGATGGTGATCCACCATGCGCCGTCGAGCTTCTGGCCAAGACCGCGCGCGGCAACGACCAGCGCCAGTCCGGCAAGGCTCGCCAGGAAGTGCGCGCCTTCCACGATCGGCAGCGGCAGATAGTTGGAAAGGAATTCGAGATTGGAGTCCGGCGTCGGCGTGACGCTCGAAAAGATCAGCATGACGCCAAGCAGCAGCGACAGCGCCGAAAGAAGCTGCGGCATCAGCCGGATGCCGA
>Ga0307412_10001809_pt1 | contig 11830 bp, 8 predicted proteins | sample DK1Cmetagenome_3_FD_203823 | JGI IMG/M metagenome (GOLD analysis project Ga0307412, IMG submission 203823) | Maize rhizosphere microbial communities from greenhouse at UC Davis, California, United States - DK15-C-1 | ecosystem: Host-associated > Plants > Roots > Rhizosphere > Soil | place: USA...
CTGGCGCGGGTGCCGGTCGCCGGCGAGGACATCGACCCCGACACGTCGGGGCAGACGACCACCCGGCCCGCCACCGCCGGCACCCGCGCCAGCGATTGCTCGAGCGCATCCTCCAGCGCGGCCTGCACGCTGAGCGGCACGGTTTCGTCCGCCGCCGCCAGCGCCATCTGGAGCTGGTACGGCAGCGGCTTCACCCGGGCGATCGCGGCGGGATCGCGCAGCCGTTCGGCTACCCGCCCCGTCACCCCGTCCACGTCGAACGCGCCGTTGCGCGCCAGCGTGTTGAGGTTCATCCGCAGTGCCTGCCAGCCCATCGTCATGGCGAGTTCGCCCCACTGTGCGGCCGTCAGTTCGAAGGCAGTCAGCCATGCGAACGGCACCGGCGGCAGCGGCCGCGAACGATCCGCTTTCCACGCCTCGAACGCGGCGATCTCCGCCGGCAATGCCGAGACGTCGTACGGCTTGCCTATCAGCCAGCCATAGAAAGCGCGCCGCTCGGCATCAGCCGGCTTGGGGTGCACCATCTTGACGATGTCGGCGAGGCTGGGATCCTTGCCCGTCGCCGCGGCCATCAGGTCGCGGATCGAGGCGCGTTCCAGCCAGCCCTGCACCAGCCGCTTGGGCCGCGTGCCGAGCGAGGTCCGCCCGACCTGGCCGGAGCGCAGGATCTGCACATAGCTGCGCAGCATCCGGCCATTGTCGATCACCCGCCCGAAGACGCGCACCGCCAGATCCGGTTCGGCCACCGTCAGATAGGCCGCGAGCAGCGCCGGCATGTCCTTCATCGCACCAGAGGCGCGAGCATAGACCGCCGCCTTGGCAACGAATGCCGGTTCACAGGCCTGCGCCGCGGCAATCACATCGGCGAGCTGCGCCTCGGCAGAAGCATAGAAGGTTGCGCTCAACGTGCCGGTGGCGGCCAGCTGCGCCAGCTTCGCCTGCGGCCCATAGGCATAGGCCGGGGCGCCTTCGTGATTGCGCGTGTCGGCCGCCGGAAGCAGCTTCGCGATCGCCGAAGCGAAAAGACCCTTGTTCGCCATTGCCTCATATCCCTTCTGCGGATCCGGGGGCGGCCAGCCTATTCCAGCCGCCCCGTTCTTCCTCGCCATCGGATCCAGGAAGTGCCCGATCCGATGCCAGTAACTTTGCAGAGGGCGTGCCAAGTCGCAGTGCGCGGCATCGAAATCGCACATGCCGTTGTTTTTACAGCGCTTATTATTTCCGACTCGCAGCTCGCAGCATTGGTGCCCCGCAACGGCTTGCCGATATTTCTATCGATTACGATATGGATTTATCCTATGAGATAAAAATGAAACCCATCACCGTCATCGGATTTCTGGGCTCGACGCTGGACGCCAGCAAGTTCGGGCCATCCCGCTGGAGCAAGTGGCGGCCCACGGTCGCGCTCACCATGCACGAGGATCTTCGCGTCGACCGCCTCATCCTCATCCACGGATCGCAGCACCGCCGGCTGGCGGGCTATGTGGCCGAGGACGTGGCCTCGGTGTCGCCCGAGACGAAGGTGGACGCGCGGGTGATGGACTTTCGCGATCCATGGGATTTCGAGGAAGTCTATGGCAAGCTGCTCGACTTCGCCCGTGCCGAGCCGTTCGATCCGGAGGCGGAGGACTATCTGGTCCACATCACCACCGGCACCCACGTCGCCCAGATCTGCCTCTTCCTGCTCACCGAAGCGCGCTACCTGCCCGGCCGCCTGCTCCAGACCCAACCCGCCAAGCGGGCCGAAGATGGCGGCGCCCCAGGGCGCTGGAACACGATCGACCTCGATCTCTCGCGCTACGACAGCATCGCCACGCGCTTCGCCGTCGCCGCGCAGGAAGGCACCTCCTTCCTCAAATCGGGCATCGAGACGCGCAACCCGGCGTTCAACCGGATGATCGACGAGATCGAGCGCGTGGCGCTGCGTTCCAAGGCGCCGATCCTGCTCACCGGCCCCACCGGCGCCGGCAAGAGCCAGCTTGCCCGCCGAATCTACGAACTCAAGCGCCTCAAGCACCAGGTCGCCGGCCCCTTCGTCGAAGTGAACTGCGCGACGCTGAAGGGCGACGGCGCGATGTCGGCGCTGTTCGGGCACCGCAAGGGCGCCTTCACCGGCGCGCTCGCCGACCGTCCGGGTCTGCTCCGCGCGGCCGACAAAGGCATGCTGTTCCTCGACGAGATCGGCGAGCTTGGCCCCGACGAGCAGGCGATGATCCTGCGCGCGATCGAGGACAAGCGCTTCCTGCCCGTCGGCTCGGACAAGGAAGCCGCTTCGGACTTCCAGCTGATCGCCGGCACCAACCGCGACCTTGGCCAGGCGGTGGCCGCTGGCGGATTCCGCGACGACCTCTATGCCCGGCTGAACCTGTGGACCTTCCAGCTGCCCAGCCTTGCCGAACGGCGCGAGGATATCGAGCCCAATCTCGACTATGAGCTCGATCGCTATGCCGAAAGGGAGGGCGACCGGGTGAGTTTCAACAAGGAAGCCCGCCAGCGCTACCTCACCTTCGCGACCGGCCCGGATGCCCGCTGGCCCGGCAATTTCCGCGATCTCGCCGCGAGCGTGACCCGCATGGCGACGCTCAGCCCCAAGGGACGGATCGATGCCGATTGCGTCGACGCCGAAGTGCGCCGGCTGGAACGGCTGTGGTCCGGACAACGCCAGGATGAAAGCGGCATTCTGGCAGACGTGCTCGCGCCCGAGGCACTGGCAGAGATTGATCCCTTCGACCGGGTGCAACTCGCCGCAGTCATCGATACCTGCCGCCGGAGTCGCTCACTTTCCGAGGCCGGGAGAACGTTGTTCGCTGCATCTCGCACGCGCAGAACCTCCGCCAACGATGCCGATCGGCTGCGGAAATATCTGGCTCGGTTCGCACTGGATTGGTCAGCCCTCACCGAACGCTGACACCGGTTTGAAATTGGGACAATTGGCACGTTCTGTGCGCGTGCAGATTCGTGCGAAGCCGAATTTTCCAACGATCTGAGTGCACAGTGCTTTCACCTCGGGCGCACCATTCACGTTTAGCCATGCACCGCCCCCTATCCGGCCTCGCACGCCATTCAGACGGGTCATAGGACAGCCGCGTCCTCAGACGCTCGGCCCGTCGAACTGAGCGCGGGCGAAGCAGTCGAAACATGGTTTGGCCAGGGCGCGATGTCGGCAGCGTAGTGGGCTTCGACAGCCCCGTATGCGCAGCCAGCGATGTGCTCGAGCCGCAACCGGTCGCGGACCGTGACCCGCGCGCGTTCGCAGCGGAGGATGTGCTCGCCTTCCAGCAAGTGAAAACATTCCGTCACGCTCGCACGTCGCGTATGCAGCGCCCGAGCGACGTCGTCATGGGTCAGCATCAGCGTGTCTCCGTCGCTTCGATCGTGCAGCATCAGGATCCATCGCGCGATACGCCGCTCCAACGCGTCGGTCGTGTTCGATCCCAGCGTCGATGCCATCTGCATCAAGAAATTATCGGCGTAGCGCAGCAGGCTCGCACGGAGCGTCGGGCTCTTCGCGCAAGCGCCGAGCAGGAGAAGCGCCGGGATCGAGAGCGCCGTGCCGCCTTGCATCTCCACCGTCGCCTGCGTCGTGCAGCGTTCCAACCCCATCAGCAGCGACCAGCCGACTACCCCTTCGTGCCCGATCAACCCCAAGGCGGGCTGGCGGTCAGCGCGCAGGTTGTGGCGGACGCAGAATACCACCGTCTCGGGAAAGAACAGCTGTGCGGAACCGCCCGTGCTGCGGCTTACCCGATCGCCGGCATGCAATTCCACGCGCGAGAGATGCGGGACCAGTAGCCACGCGTCGGTTCGCAGCAAGGAACGCAGCAGCACGTTGCCGCGAATATCCGGCGCAGCGGGGGCGTTCGTTTTCAGCATGCGCTCGGCCCTCTCCTCGTTGCGCATAAGCTTCGCAGCCGGGAGGCGAACGGATGCACGAAAATTCAGCTTGCGGTACATTTCGTACGACAGCGTACCCAGCCCCACTCGAACCGGAACTGCATCAAAACGCTCATTGTTTCGGCCCTGCTTGAACCAGGGAGGCGTACGCCGTGAACCAGGATACCGCGCTACTCGAGGCCTTCGATACACAGGCCAAACGACGCAAGGAGCGTCGGGACTTTTTCAGAGCTTTCGCCCTCACGGCCGTCGCTGGCGGCGGGCTTGCCATGGCTACCAGCGTCCAGCGCGCTGCCGCCCAGACGAGCTTGACCGACGGGGATGTGCTGAATTTCGCACTCAACCTCGAATATCTCGAAGCGCAGTTCTACGCCTATGCGGCCAACGGCGTCGGCCTGTCCGCCGACCTGTTGACCGGCACGGGCAAGATCGGCGTCGCGACGGGTGCCCGCCAGGCGACGTTCAAGGATCCCGCGGTGGCAGCCTATGCGCAGGAGATCGCTGCCGACGAACGCGCGCATGTCGCCTTTCTGCGGAGCGCGATCGGCGCCACCGCGGTCGGCCAGCCGCAGATCGATATCGGCGTCTCCCCCACCAGCGCCTTTTCCAACGCGGCCCGCGCCGCCGGACTGATCGGGGCAGGCGAATCCTTCGACCCCTATGCCAATGACGAGAATTTCCTGCTCGGCGCCTTCATCTTCGAAGATGTCGGGGTCACGGCGTACAAGGGTGCCTCCCCGCTGATCACCAACAAGGTGTTCCTCGAAGCGGCGGCCGGAATCCTCGCCGTGGAGGCGTATCACGCGGCGCTTGTCCGCACGACGCTCGACGCCAAGGGCATCGCGACGCCGAGCCTCATCGACGCCACCGAAGCGATCTCCAATGCGCGCGACAGCCTCGATGGCAGCAGCGACGACGATCAGGGCATCCGGGCGATCGGCAACGCCAGCAACATCGCCCCGCTGGATGCCAACGGCCTCGCCTATAGCCGCTCGACCGGTCAGGTGCTCAACATCGTCTACCTGAACAAGGCGGCGGTCACTGCCGGCGGATTTTTCCCGAACGGCGTCAACGGCACCATCGTCACCAGCGCAGCGAACTGATCGCTCGGACACAGGGAAGGCTTCAGCCATGAACCACGATATCGTCCTTCAGGTCCTGGATGCGTGCGACAATCGCCGCGCCGAACGCCGGGCTTTCATGAAAAATGCGGGCTTTGCGGCCGCCGGCGCAACCATGCTCGCGGCGTGCAGCAGCAAGGATGACGGCCCGGGATCGATGATCACCCCGACGCCCACACCCACGCCAACGCCCACGCCGTCCCCCACCGCGTCGGATCAGGATGTGCTCAACTTCGCGTTGAACCTCGAATATCTCGAAGCGCAATTCTATGCGTTCGCGGCGAACGGGGCGTCGCTGCCGGCAAATCTGCTGGGCGGCACGGGCCAGGCGGGAGCACCGCGTGGTGCCCGGCAGGTGACGTTCAAGGATGCCGCCGTAGCGCGCTATGCCCGCGAAATCGCCGGTGACGAGCAAGCCCATGTCGCCTTTCTGCGCAGTGCGTTGGGCAGCGTGGCCGTCGCCCAACCGGATCTGGATCTCTCCGCCGATGTGAACGGTGCCTTTTCCAGCGCAGCACGCGCCGCCGGGCTCGTCGGCGCCAACCAGGCCTTCGATCCCTATGCCAGCGACGAGAATTTCCTGCTCGCCGCGTTCATCTTCGAGGATGTCGGGGTCAGCGCCTATAAGGGCGCGTCGCCGCTGATCACCAACAAGACCTATCTGGAGGCAGCCGCCGGCATCCTCGCGGCGGAGGCCTATCATGCCGGCCTGATCCGCACGACCTTGTACCGCAAGGGCCTGGATACGCCCTCGCTGATCGACGCGACCGAGGCGATCTCCAACGCGCGCGACAGCCTGGACGGCACCAGCGATCTTGACCAGGGCGTCCGCCCGATCGGCAACGCGACCAACATCGTGCCCACCGATTCGAACGGCGTCGCCTTCAGCCGTACCACCGGCCAGGTGCTCAACATCGCCTATCTCAACAAGGCCTCGGTCGATCGCGGCGGGTTCTTCCCGCTGGGCGTCAACGGCACGATCAAGCTCAGCGCCGCGAACTGATGCCGCCGTTCGAAGGGAATGCCGGTCCCGGGGCAGGCTCGTCGCCGACCCGGGCGGCAAGCCTGCCCGAGGCGTTCAGGAGCATCGCCGTTCCCGCGGGGACGGCGAGCTTCTGGCGGAAGCTGGGGGCGTTTGCCGGCCCCGGTTATCTGGTCGCGGTCGGCTATATGGATCCGGGCAACTGGGCCACCGGGATCGCCGGCGGATCCGCCTTCGGGTACACGCTGCTTTCGGTCATCCTCCTGTCCAACCTGATGGCGATGCTGCTGCAGGCGCTTTCGGCCAAGCTCGGCATCGTCACCGGCATGGATCTGGCCCAGGCCTGCCGCTCCCGCTATGCGCCCGCGCCCCGGCTGATGCTCTGGCTGCTGTGCGAAACCGCAATCATCGCCTGCGACCTCGCCGAGGTGATCGGCACCGCCGTCGCGCTGAAGCTGCTGTTCGGGCTGCCGCTGGTCGCCGGCATCCTCCTGACGGCGCTGGACGTGCTGCTGATCCTGATGCTGCAGCGGCGCGGGTTCCGGAAGCTCGAGGCATTCATCGTCGCGTTGCTGCTGGTCATCGCGGTGTGCTTCGCGATCGAACTGGCCTGGGCACAGCCCAGCATTGCCGCGATCGGCGCCGGGCTGATCCCGTCGCCCGAGATCGTCACCAATCCGGCGATGCTCTACATCGCGATCGGCATTCTCGGCGCGACGGTGATGCCGCACAATTTATATCTCCATTCCTCCATCGTGCAGACCCGTGCCTTCGATCGCAGCGAGGGCGGCAAGCGCGAAGCGATCAAGCTGGCCACGATCGACAGCACGGTGGCGCTGACCCTGGCCCTGTTCATCAACGGCGCGATCCTGATCCTCGCGGCCTCGACCTTTCACAGTAACGGCCAGACGAAGGTCGCGGAGATCGGCGACGCCTTCGCTCTGCTGGCGCCGACGCTCGGCATCGGCCTTGCAAGCACCTTGTTCGCCGTTGCCTTGCTTGCGTCGGGGCAGAATTCGACGATCACCGGAACCCTGGCGGGGCAGATCGTCATGGAGGGTTTCCTCGACCTGCGCCTGCCGCAATGGCTGCGGCGCTTGATCACGCGCGGCCTTGCCATCGTTCCCGCAGCGCTGGTCGCCACGCTTTATGGCGACAGCGGCATCGCCAAACTGCTGGTCCTGAGCCAGGTGGTGCTGAGCCTGCAACTTCCCTTCGCGGTGGTTCCGCTCGTGCGATTCACGAGCGACAGCGCGCTGATGGGAGGCTTCGCCAACACCGGTTGGGTGAAGGCCGCGGCGATCGCGATCATGCTGGCGGTGATCGGCCTGAACGCCGTGCTCGTCGCGCAGGTGATTTCGAGCTGACGACAGAAGCGGTTTCCGGCAGACTGCCGCGCCGACCGCAGGACCGAACGCCCAAGCACCCGCAGTCACCCCGTACTGATATATTACGCTGCCAGCATCAATTGCCACGTCTCGCCCTGCACCGGCTCGCCGAAGGTGTCGTGAACCTGGGTGCCGACGCACGCAAACCCATTGCGGGCATAAATGCGGCGGGCGGCATCCAATACGGTATGCGTCCACAGCGTGATCTGTTCGTATCCCTGTTCGCGTGCGAAGCCGACGCAGGTACGCACCAGCGCATCACCGATCCCCCGCCGGCGCGCAAAGGGTTCGACATGCAGCAGTCGAAGGCGGGCCAGGCCGTTGCCCTCATCGGTGAGGAAGACCGCGCCGGCCATCACGCCGGCAAGATCGGCCACCCAACACTGCTCCCGCCCCGGCTTGAATCCGCGCAGGAAGGCGGCGGTCGTCTCGGCTTCCAGCGTCTCCAGTTCGCGACCCCAGCCATGACTTGCCGCATATAGAACGGATTGTCGCGCCGCGACCTGGCTCACTTCTCCGGTACGAGCGGGGCGGACGATGAAATCCGCGGGGGCGGCAGGATCGAGCAGCAGCCGCGCCTTGGTCAGCGCCTGCACCAGATCCTCCTGCTCCACTGGACTGAGACGTTCGAGGTCGTGCGCTACCGCCGCGCGCTGCCGTTCGTCGATGTGATGGAAGGCGGCACGTCCTTCGTCGGTAAGCCGGATGGGGCGCGTGCGCGCATCGGCTTCGCGCCGATCGCGCACGACCCAACCACGATCTTCGAACCGGGCGATCATGCGGCTGAGATACCCACGATCGAGGCCCAGCTCGGCCTGCAATGCGTTTGCCTGAACCGGCTCCTGCCGGGCGATCTCGAACAGCAACCGCGCCTCGGGCAGGTTCGCTTCGGTGTCGAGGAACCGGGCGTCGATGGCACCGACATGCCTGGTGAAGAAGCGGTTGAAGGCCCGGATGGATTCGATGGCGGTTTCCATCTGGTCATGACAATCCATCATGTTGACTGAGTCAACTAAATAGCGACGTCAGGCAGGACGAGTCGGGGCTTCAACACCGGGACAGCGGGTTTCTCGCCGCGCATGGCGCCTTACCCGAAGACCGATACCCCCGTGGTTGCCATCAACCAGCGTTATGTCTTTAGGAATTTTATCGAAATGGCATCAGGCCATAAATGCGATTGATCCTTTCCCATCAATTGTTTGATTTTGCCGGTCAGGCCTCCTCGTGCGACTGGTATGACCAATAACAGATAGGGAGAGGTTATGCGCACGCTGATGTGGGCCACTGGAGCTAGTGTACTTGCTTATGTCACCCCCGCCCATGCGCAGCAGACTGCGCAGGAGCAGGAGCGGCCCGCCGCCGTCGACGCTGCTCCGGTCGCGCAAGGTACGCCAACGGCCCAGCTGGATACAGCGGAGACCGACGAGATCATCGTCAGCGCCTCGCGCATCGACCGCAGCGGCTTTGTCGCGCCGAGTCCGACCCTGGTCGTTGGAGCCGACACGCTGAAAGCGCGCGCCGCGGTCAACGTTGCGGACGTCATCAACGAACTGCCGGCATTCCGCCGCACGCAATCGCCCGAGGCCGGCGGCATCGGTAATTCCGGCGCCAACAACATCGATCTGCGCGGGCTCGGCCCGGTGCGCACGCTGGTGCTGCTCGATCGCATGCGGCTGCCGGCGGTCAACCTGCCGGGCGCAACCGTCGCCGGCGCGACCGACCTCAACCTTATTCCGGCCGCGCTCATCGCCCGCGTCGACGTCGTCACCGGCGGCGCTTCCGCTGCTTATGGTTCGGATGCGGTGGCGGGCGTGGTCAACCTCCAGCTCGATACAAAGCTCAAGGGCTTCAAGGCCACCGCGCAATGGGGCCAGACCCGCTACGGCGATGCCACCGATCGCTTCGTGTCGCTGGCAAAGGGCACCAGCTTTGCTGGCGGCCGCGGGCACTTCGTGATTGGTGGCGAGTATAACAAGAATGACGGCACGAGCATGTTCAACGACAAGCGTGCCTGGGGTCGTTCAGCGACGACCAGCGTCGCTTTCGGATCGGGACGCGCGGCAGGCACGCCGGCCAACGTCATCGGCAGCGGGATTTATTATGGCACGCTGACGACCGGCGGCCTCATCACGCCCAACGTCACCACCAACCCTGCCGGCCTGCGCAACCTGCAATTCGTCGCCGGGGCCAATGGTGCCGTCGCGGCGGTGCCGTTCGATGCCGGACAATATCAGGGGCAGATCGGCACGCGCATGATCGGGGGCTCGAACGTCCTGCCGGTGGAGGTCCTGCGGCCCGAGACAGAACGCTACAATCTGGTGGCGCACCTCGATTATCAGATCAGCGATCATCTTCAGATCTGGGCGCGCGGGCTCTATTCCGATGTCGACACGAAGAACCTGAGCGCGGAAATCCGCGCGGCCACGGGTGGCACCACCTCGTTCCTGACGCTCAGCAAGAACAATCCCTATCTCCAGGCCGCACTGACCCCTGCCCAACTCGCGCAGATTCCAGCCAATGGCTCGCTGACGATCGGCTATCTCGGCTATGATTTCGGCGCGCCGAAAATGGACATCCGCAGCAAGACCACCGTCGCGCAGGCGGGTCTGAAGGGCGAACTGGGGGGCGGCTGGCGCTGGGATGCCAGCGCGCAGTTCAGCCGCAACAGCAGCCGTCAGGTGCAGAGCAACACCGCAATCACCAACAATTTCCGCAACGCGATCGACGCCGTGGTGCTGAACGGCCAGACGGTGTGCAGCAGCGCCGCCGCCCGGGCGGCGGGATGTCAGCCGATCAACATCCTGGGCAAAGCCAGCTACACGCCAGAGGCCTATGCCTATGCTTTCGGCACTTCCACTTCGAAGGCGGTGACCACGCTGTTCGAAGCCTCCGCCAACATCAACGGCGAGCCCTTCTCCACCTGGGCCGGCCCGGTATCGGTGGGCTCCGGTGTCGAATTCCGTCGCGAGACCTTCCGCACCGATGTCGACGCGCTGAGCCAGGCCGGTGCCTTCATGGCGCGCACGCCGCGGAACTTTCCCAAGGTCAGCCAGTCGGTGAAGGAAGTCTATCTCGAAACCATCGTCCCCCTGCTGCGGCAGGATTGGGGCGTGGGTTCGCTCGACTTCAACGGCGCGATCCGGCGCACCGATTACAGCGTCTCGGGCGCGGTGACGACCTGGAAGACCGGTCTCGTCTGGAAGCCGATCCGCGACATCATGCTGCGCGGCACGCTCTCGCGCGATATCCGCGCGCCCAGCCTGCCGGAGCTCTACACGCCCGCCGTGCAGACGGTACCGCGGCCGCTCTATGCCGATCTTCGCCCGGCGTTCGCCGGCAAGCCTTCCTACACCTACGACTCCGTCACCGGGGGCAATGTCGGGTTGAAGCCGGAGGTTTCGAACACATTGAGCTTCGGCGCGGTGCTGAACCCGCGCTTCGCGCACCGTTTCCAGCTCTCCGTCGACTATTACCGGATCAAGATCCGCGAGGCGATCGGTGCGACCGGCGCGGCAACCGCGCTCACCAACTGCCTCGGGACCGGGACGGCGGATCTGGCGAATCCATTCTGTCAGCTCATCACCTTCGCCAACAACGATCCGGTCAACGGCGCCGTGCTGTCGGTCCTGTCACAGAACGCGAACTTCGCCGAGTTCAAGACGCGCGGGATCGACATCGCGGCCTCCTATGTCCAGCCGCTCGATGAGATCATCGCGCACGCGCCCGGCCGCCTCACCTTCGGCGCCCAGGCGACCCACGCGCTGGAGTACCGCTCGACCTTCGACGTATCGCTGCTGTTCCCCAACGGCATCAACCGCGCAGGCCAGACCGGATCCTTCTTCGGCGGTACCAGCGGCGTGCCCGACTGGTCCGTGAACACAACCATCGGCTATCGCGACAAGCGGTTCGGCGCCAACGTCCAGTATCGCTGGATCAGTCGCAGCCACTTCAACAACGGCTTGGTCGGGCCCGACGACCCCAGCTACAGCCCGACGCTGGTCAACAGCATCAACAACAACATCGTGCCGGCGCGCAGCTATGTGAATCTCAACCTGAGCTACAACCTCGCCAGCGAGGAAAAGCCGATCGAGATTTACGGCACGATCAACAACCTGTTCGATCAGGATCCGCCGCTGCCGGCGATCGGCAACAATGCCTATTACGATCTGCTCGGCCGCGCCTACCGGATCGGGGTTCGCCTGCAATTCTGATCCTGACCTTGGGGCGGCCCGCGCGGCCGTCCCACCTTTATCGACATTGTACCCGCGATCGGGGGGAGCTCGAACCAATGAAGACCCTGTACAAGGCCTGCCACACCGCGCTCGCACTGGCGCTTCTCGCCCTCACGCCGGCCACCGCGCTCGCCCAGGCCAAGCCCGACGCGAAGCCGGCGCTGGCGATGCGCAGCCGCCTGCTCACCACCCTCACCGGCTGGGAAGTGAGCG
>Ga0307412_10001810_pt1 | contig 11829 bp, 13 predicted proteins | sample DK1Cmetagenome_3_FD_203823 | JGI IMG/M metagenome (GOLD analysis project Ga0307412, IMG submission 203823) | Maize rhizosphere microbial communities from greenhouse at UC Davis, California, United States - DK15-C-1 | ecosystem: Host-associated > Plants > Roots > Rhizosphere > Soil | place: USA...
GCGCTCAGAGTGCTCGGGTGCGACCACAGACGCTGGGCATCCGCCGGCAATTCGGGATGAAGGAATTTCAGGTTGAACTGGATGGAGAGGCTGGCGGTGTGCCCTACGATGGTCGCGCCATGGCGCAGCCCGGGCGGGGTGAAGATCAGGCTGCCGGGATTGGCTTCAATCTCCAAGCTGCCGTAATGCTGCACCCGGCGGCCCGAGAGGATCAGAAGCGCCTCGAAATGATCGTGCGCATGGACGGGAAAGACGCCCCCGCGATGACTTTCCTGGCGAGCCAGGAAATATGCCGTGGTTCCGCCCCAGGCGGTCGATGTCGAGAGATCGCTCATCATTTCCTCCCATTGCGGAGTCGCAAGACCTAACCTTCTTCTTGTCCTAAACATGTCAAATAGCAGGCCGTTAGGATAGCCAACTTGATTATTGGACGAACAGCCGATCGGACCATCTCGGGACTCACCCGCGAGGGCGGCGTAGGCGTCGGAACGATCCGCTATTACTAACGGCGAGAACTGCTGGGAACGCTCGCTCGACCAGCCGGGAGTGGCCTGACGGGTGGCGTTCGCAGTTAGGGCGGAGAAGATGTGCGACGCCTCCGATTCATCCGCGTCCCGGCGTCGCGCGGCAGGTAGCTGTGCGTCCGTGCGGGCGGAGATTTGGAGCCTCCGGGACGATCGCTGCCTCATGCGATCGCCAAGGCTTCAAACGCGAAGCGCGCCCTTGTGAGATAGTCTTATTAGCCCTCCGCTGATACGGAATCGCGCGGGAGGAACTTGCGCAACTGTGAAATGGTCGCCGCTGTCAGCCTACGGAGGCGGGAGTGATGCCGACCGAATCTGCTCGCATGCCGGAAGAGCATCTCTGGCAGGATCCGACCCGGCTCATCCGGAACGGAAAGCGATCCCTGAGCGTCGCAGCGATTCTTCTCATGCTGCTTTTCCCACAATCGACGCAAGCCGACAGCACCTACTGGGCCATGCAAACCGTAAGGCGGGACGTTTCGCACCTGGGACTTACCGACTGCAAGGCTTCAGCTTTCGAATCCATCAGCCGCCTACGCGCGATTGGAATTCCGGCGACCTTTGTCGCGGTTTTGACCGAGAGCGGGGCGGGTCATGCGATCGCAGTGGTGGATGGCAAGTGGGCGCTCGATAATCGCTACTCACGGGTCGTATCGATAGCCGAACTGCGACGGGGCGGTTACCGGATCGCCCATCTGCGCGGCGAGCCCTGATCCGGCCAAGGTCTATGGATGGATGCCGTTGCGGCAGTCGCGCCGAGGGTAAGCTACGATCGTGACGTATCGCTCGACCGGAAGCAGGACTTGCCTTGCCGGCGAAGATGTCCTGGTCCTGTGCAGCAGGTCACTGCGCCGATGGGCGCAGGATGCGAAACCCTGTGTTGAGATAAAGAAGGTACCGATCGGTACATCTGTCCCTATATGACGGTGAGGACGTCGCCATTCGCGACCTCCGGAAGGATGATATGGCTTTTCGAAACACCGGCTTTCCGCCCTCGACAGCACCTGTCCACATCCCAGCGGTTACACCGAAGCCGCGCCGTCCCATGCCATTCGCCAAATCGGCACCGGTACGCTCCTTCGCTGTCGCTCCCATCGCATCGGGAGTTATCCTGTTCGCCGCCGCGATGCTGCCAGGCTATGCAACCTTCGCCGCCACCGAGTCGCTGGCGCTCGGCATTCTCGCGGCCGATATCCTGTTCCTCCTGGCGATCGCGGCCTGGTCGACGGTATCGGGCCGCTGATACCGCAGGCAACCGTCGCATCGCTCGCGCGTATGACGAGCGATGCGGTTCGCTTCCATCAGCTTTCGTGTTTTTCTGCTCGTCCTGTTGTCGGCGGTCGGATTGAGCCTGTATGAGTGGGGCAGGGGCCACCCCCAGGACCTGCCATGGACGCCGCTGTCGCTTGCCGATCCGATCGGCCGCTTCACCACCTTGAAACTGTCACGATTGCGAGGGGATTTTGCCCGATGCCGCGCAATTCTGGATGCTGGCGGACCGGCATATGCCATAGCGCCTACCGTTTCACGGAAGGGGGCGTGCGGTTATAGCGACGGCGTCACGCCCAGGGCTTCTCAGAGCCTTGCTCTTGTGCCGCGCGTAACGGTCGCCTGCCGATTGCAAGCCGGGCTATTCCTGTGGGAGCAACAGGTCGTTCAGCCTGCCGCCCAAAAATATTTCGGCGTCGCCGTAATGCGGGTCGATCATTTCGGAAGCTATGCGTGTCGTCGGATACGCGGAGCGGGTGACCGCGGCTGGAGCGAGCATGCTTCCGCCAATGCCATAGATATCGCTGGCTTTCGTTTTTCGGACGGGCGGCGCCTGACGGTCGCCGGTGCATGGTCGGCCGGGAACCGCGACGCAGCCTTTCTGCACGAAGTACGCGATGGCGCGTGCCGCATTTTCGCGACGACCTTGTCGCCAGAGTATAACGCGCTGCACCGCGACCACCTCCATCTGGATATGGCAGAACGAGGAGGATGGTCGTTCTGCCGTTGAAAGTGCGAGATTGTTGCACGGCCAAACATTTTGGACACTAAAGTCTAAAGATGGTCTTTTCGCATATAAGCGGGAGGATCGTTTTCGGAGCAGTAAGGGGTGCTGCGGTGATCGATCTGGTGGAACGAACTCATTGGTTCAAATCACAGATACTGCCCCATCAGGCGGCGCTTCGCGCCCGCTTGCGCAAAAACCCTCCCTCCGAAATCGATCTTGATGATCTCGTCGCTGAGGCCATGGCGCGCGCTTATGCGGCCGATGACTGGAATCGGATAAGTGACGGCCGCCCCTATCTGTTCAGGATCGCTCGGCGCATGCTGGTCGATGCGGCGCGGCGTGAGGCGATCGCGGGGTTCGATATCGCCGCCGATCTTGACCACATGTTGGAGGGTTGCACTGCCGGATCGATGATTTTAGCACGTGATGAGCTCCGTCAGGTGCAGCGTGCGATCGAAACCCTGCCTCCCCAATGCAGGCGGGTTTTTGTCCTGTGCCGCGTGCACGAACGCTCTATTGGCGAAATCGCGGAAGAGATGGAGTTGTCGGTCTCGACCGTGGAGAAGCATCTCGCCAAGGCCCTGCTCCTCGTCAGTCGGGCTATAGCGGATATCGAGGAGGGTGGCCTTGAACACCGACGTATCAAATCCGGACCGGTGTTGCGCGAGGAAACGGCAGCGAACCTTTTCGTGAAGCTGCTCGATAATCCCGGCGCCGAGACACGGGCTTTGCTGGACGGCTGGTGTGCGGATGATCCGCGCAATGCCGTTGCTTACGCGCGGATCGAGGCCGCGTGGGAGAGGTCGGCTGGGCTGAAAAGAGTTGTTCCCAACCCCGAGCATGAGGCTCGTCCGGGAAGAAGGAACGGAGAGTGTCCTGGTAGCGATCAGTAGTTGTCAGCAGGCTGATTTTGCTGATGGCGCTGGCATGTCGGTCAACCGGTTAACTCATGGATGATACGGCATGATGAGGGTGCCGTCCGGCGCCGCGGTGAAGCTGGTCTGGGTCGGATAGGCGAACTGGATGTTCTCACGGGCGAAGGTTTCCATGATCGTCACGCAGATTTCGTGCCGGACCCGATTGAACGCCTCGCCATCTTCGTCGATCACATCGAAGATCAATTCATAGTCGATGCTCGACGCGCCGAAATTGACCAGGAAGCAATGGATGAGGCTCGCCTTGCTTTGCGCCGCGATGATATCCTTCACGATGTCGGGAATGCGGCGGCAAACGTCGGGTGGGGTCTGATAGATAAGCCCGAGCGTCAATGTCGCACGGCGGCGTACCGTATGCGCCAGGTTGCGCAATTCCTTGTTGAGCAGGTTGGTGTTTGAAATCACGACTTCTTCGCCGGTGTTGGATCTGACGCGCGTCGTCTTGAGCCCGATCGCCTCGACGGTGCCGATGGTCTGATCCCATCTGACGGTATCTCCGCGGCGGAAAGGTTTGTCGAAAATGATCGAAAGAGCGGCGAACAGGTCGGAGAATACACCCTGCGCGGCTAAGCCGATCGCGATACCGCCGACGCCAAGGCTGGCGATCAGTCCCGTGGTATTGACGCCCAGATTGTCGAGGATGAGCAGCAGGGCGACCGCGAAGCAGATCGTGGTGACGAGCAGGCGGATGATGCCGATGGCAGATCCGAGCGTGGAATATTCGTCATCGTCGCCGGCGCGATGTTCAACGATTCCGATGATCAGTTCACGAATCCAGATCGCCGCCTGGATTGCGGCAGAGACAACGAAAAGAAAATGGATGGTGGATTCAACCGATTGTGGCGGAGTGGCGTAACCGCTGACGACACGAGCGGCGAGCATGACGATGAAGAACAGGTTCGTTTTCGAAATGGCGCGGCCGATGATCTTCGGCCAATGTCCCATATGCTCGCGCCGGCAAAGCCGTGTCCCCAGCATTCGTGCGCCGTAGAGAAGCGCGACGATCAGGACGCCGGCTACGCTCGCAATCACGATATTGAGGTAATGGGCTGAGACCCAGCGCAGGGTTTGATCCCAGAATGACTGAAGATCGGCGGTCGAAGTGATCAAAGGTTTAAGGCCATCCGTTATATTACCGTTTATTGTCTTGCTCATCAGGTCCAACGCTTACCAGTTTGCGCTTGCTTGCCCCAACGGGATTGAGGCCTTTTCCGTTCCTCCGGATCCGTTGAGGCGACAGAAACGGGCGCCGGCTCGGGCTCGATCTCCACCGGCGCCACGCCTCCCTTTCTCTTACGAAACGGGGCCCAGACCTTCTTCTTCACATGACGTTGAACATATTGATCAAACCCGATCTCAAGCGCGACGATTTCATAAATGAACGGCTGAAAGGCGATACCGACGAAGGATGCGCCAAGCAGGTAGATGAGATGGGCATGCTGTAGGGACGAAGCCAGGGGCGCTATCCAGTCATGCTCGTCCTCGTTCTTCCGATATTGCCGCAGAACGATTTCCATTCGGACGATGCCCGTCAGGTGGATCGCCAAAAACAGGATAAGCCCCGGATAGCCCTGCTCCCCGAGCATTTCGAAGTAGCTGTTGTGAAACGCGCGCGCTGAGTCATAGCCCTGCGCGCGGACGATCGTGCCGTCCGACGTGGTGTAGGAAATATCGATAGTTATCTTGTTCTGCAGATACACCATGAAGCCGCCCCCAAACGGGTGCTCGCTCACATAATCCATCGTCCATTTCCACACCGCAAGGCGGGTTGAGGCGGACGCATCTCCCTTATAGCCTTTGATCGTGTCCATGCGTTGGGTGTAGCTTTTGGGCAGAAATGGAACCGCGGCAAAGGCTATGGCGCCGACGACCGCCATGTAGAGCAGCCTTCTTTTCGCCGCGCGCAATTCGAGCACGACGAGCAGCACGAGGCAGACGAGCCCGGTGCGCGCCTGCGTACCGATCGGGATGAGGGCGCATGCGAGACACAGGGCGTAACAATATGTTTTTGTAAGAAAGTTAGGCTTAAAGATGGTGCCGTGGCGCGACATGTATAGGATCAGCGGAATGATGCAGATCGCAACGGCGGAAATGATGCTGCCTTCGTAGAGGCCCGAATTATTGCTCACCATCAGATTGAGCGTGCCATAGCCACCACCGCCGGCCAGGGTTTTGGCGCCACCAACGACAATGATCGACGATAGCGAAAGCAGGATGATCGCGAGCAATGCTTCGAACCTGATCCGCGTGTACAGCGTGACGGGCAGGAAGATCGCGAACACCAGCGCTTTCCATACCCACGACCATTTCTCCGCCGCCTGATCGGGAAAATCGGCAGTCTTCGTCGTGTAAAGACACACCAGGAGCAGCAGGATCATCATGCCCTGGCGGACGGTGAATTTCGCTCGGGTCTTGTCGTCATTAAGTGCCCAGCCGGCAAAGCACAGGAAAAAGAAGATAAGCGAAAGAGGGACCGAACTCAGCAGATAATAGGAGATGCGCTGCGGCGAGACGATGTCGATGTAGATGTAGCCGCAGATGAATATGAACGGTCGCCGAAATCCCAGAAAGAACAGCGACAGCATGAAACCGATGAGGAATAGATCACGCACCCGGATCTTCCCCCTTGGGTGCGCGAGGACCGACCTGTTTGAAGTGGCGGCCGGAGATATCGGCTTCGGTGTTGACGTCCGGATGGACGAGCAGTCTGACGATGACGATGAACATCAGGATATGGGACAAGAGCAGCGAGAATGTGTCGATCATAACGTAGCCGCTCCGGCTCGAAAGCGGTTGACAATATCCGCAGCTTCATGCGCCAACCGCCGAGCATGAAGATACTCCATATCCTCGATCATAGCCTACCAATTCACAGCGGCTATACATTTCGCACGCGGGCCATTCTGAAATCGCAGATCGGCCTGGGGTGGGATGTGCGCGGCGTGACGGGGCCGCGATACAATGCATCTGAACCTGATCCGGATGAGCAGGAGGGGCTGGTGTTCGATCGGACGGCAGCGATCCGCCCCGCACCCACGCCGATCGGAGAACTGCGCGAGGTGAAAGCGCTTGAGCGCCGCGCGATCGCAGTTGCCAGGGCCTGGAAGCCGGATATTCTTCACGCCCATTCGCCGGCTCTGAACGGTCTGGCGGCGACGCGGGTGTCGCGCGCCCTGAATATCCCGCTTCTGTATGAAATCCGCGCCTTCTGGGAAGATGCCGCGGTCGGCAACGGCACGGGCACCGACGGATCGCTCGTTTATCGCCTGACCCGCGCGCTCGAAACGCATGTCGTCAAGCGGGCCGATGGCGTGGCGGTGATTTGCGAGGGCCTTCGGGACGATCTGGTGCGGCGTGGTGTGTCACCGGAAAAGATCATGGTGTCACCCAATGGCGTCGATCTTGAACTGTTTGGCGATCCGCCGCCGCGAGACGAAGCGCTCGCCCGGGGACTCGATGTCGTCGGTGCCGACGTCATCGGTTTCATCGGCTCTTTCTACGATTATGAAGGGCTCGACGATCTGATCACCGCGATGCCGTTGATCTTGGAACGCCGTCCGAATGCAGCGTTGATCCTTGTCGGCGGCGGGCCAATGGAGGACGCATTGCGCGGGCAGGCCGAACGATCCGCAGCGGCATCGCGAATCCGCTTCGTCGGCCGCGTGCCGCATAGCGAGGTAGAGCGCTATTACAGCCTGATCGATGTGCTGGTCTATCCGCGCAAGTCGATGCGCCTGACCGATCTCGTCACCCCGTTGAAGCCGCTGGAAGCGATGGCGCAGAAGCGGATGGTCGCGGCGTCCGATGTGGGCGGGCATCGCGAACTGATCGAGGATGGCGTCACCGGCACGTTGTTTCGCGCCGATGACCCCCGCGCATTGGCGGACGCCGTCAGTGCGCTGTTTGACGATCGCCAAGCCTGGCCGAAACGGCTCGACGTGGCACGCGCCTTTGTAGAACAAGATCGCAATTGGGGCGTTAACGTTGCTCGCTATGCGCCCGTCTATGAAAAACTCTTTCGACGTTGAAATGGCTGGGCGCCTAAATTTTCCAAGAAAAATAACGGATTCCAAATTTTGCCGTAATATTATGGCAGGACTTCGTTGATGGGCGTTCCAATGGTGCAGAAACAGGTAAAACGCAGAACCAGCCTGGTGCTAGGGGCGCTGTTGGCGCTGCTGCTCGGGGTCGCGGCGGGATTCCTTATCCTCGCCTTGCCGATCGCGATACTTGAGACGTTGACGACCTCGATTGGCCTTTCGAGCCTTATGATCCAGGCTGAACCGCCCATATCGCCCAATGATCGCACTGTCTTGGCGGTCCTCGCGGCGATCCTCACCTCGGGCATCGGATGGGTGCTGGTGGACTGGTTACTGTTCGGCCGTGTTGGAATGACCATGCTGATCAAGCCGCGTGAAGATGAATATGAGGATGACGACAACGCGTTCCGTCCGACCGATCCGCTGGACCTGATCACCCCGGTCGATGGTGTCCCCCTATCTGAATGGAACGGCGCTCCTGTAACCGGAGATGCGCGTCGGCCGCTGTCGGCACGAACTGATATCGGTGACCCGCCTGCTCCGTTCACGCCGTCTTCGCTCGATCCGGTATTGCGGCTTTCGCCCGCCGATCAGCTTCTGCCGCCGATTGACCAGATATTGCCCGGCGCTACTCCGACCTTGCGCGTGGCGCCTGTTGCGGCTGCAGCTTCGCCGATGACGCCAGACCCATTCGGTTCGCTTGCACAGCCGGGCATCCCGCCTGAGCGAGCCAATGGGTGGACATCGGCGCAACCTCCTGTCGAACCTGCCGCGACCCCGGCCGCGCAGCGCCCCGGTATGCCGGTCTGGTTGCCGTCCCCGGGAGTCCGGCAGGATGCGCCAAGCGACGTGTCCGACGAGCAAGAAGAGGCAGTTCCGCCAGAGGTGGCGGCCCCATTGGCCGAGGTGCCGATCATGGCAACAGCGACGCCATCGGTGACCGACTTTTCGTTGCCGCCCCTCATTCAGCCCGGACCAGTTTCCTATAATGCGCCGGACGATGACGCGCCGGATAATGTGTTTGATGCCCTTCCCGTCGCCCCGCCGCCCTTCATATCGACTCCCTTTGCTACGCCGCAGCCGCCCGAACCGCTAATGCCGCCATCGCAACCGGTGCCGCGTGCGGATGCAGACCCGGCCCCCTTGGCGGCGGCGCCGGTTCAGGCGCCACAGGCTTCGGCCCCGTTTGCCGGCAGCGCGCCGCTGGATCGCGCCATGATCGACGATCTCCTGACCCGGCTCGAGCGTGGCATGCGTGCGAGACGCGCTCGGGCCGCCGGCGGCGCGTTGGCGACGCCTGCCGCAGCGGCGCCGCAAGCCGCGCCTGCGGCCCCACCGCCACTAGCCGAACCGGTGGCAACCGAATTGCCGCCGCCGGTGTATGTGCCGCCGGCCGCACCAGCCTACGCGCCGCCGCCAGCGGTTACTGTGTCTGAAGCGCCGGCCTGGCCGCCGTTGATCGAGCCGTTGGTCAAGCGACCTCCGCCCGCCGGCTTCGCGATGAACGAAGTCCCTCTGGCTCCACCGCCGGTCACGCCGCTTTTTGTGCCACCGGGGGCGCAAGCGGCACCGGCTGCAACTGCCGATGTCAGCTCCGCGCCCGTCAACGGGGATCAGATGATCGATCAGCCGTTGCACACGACGCTCGAACAACTGCGCAACATGGTTCGCCGCCGGGCTTGACGGTCGTCCGGAGCGTCATTCGCTTCCGGGGCCCTTCTCCACATGCCCGGTTCTTGCCGCAAGGTACGCCGCGATCCTCTGTACGGTTGCCTCGCGTGGCTCGCGCCCACGCCGAAGGTCTGATACCAGCTGGGGATCGCCAACGGCATCGCGGCCGAACCGGGTAGGCGGAACGCCCGATTTGCGTAAATAGCGTTCGATTGCACTAAGCAGATGCATCGCCTTCTCTCCAAATAGAATCACCATTTGTTCTCATTGTCGTGGATTGCCTACTTGTCTAGGAAATTTCCTATCGGTAGGTTGCGATCATGGATGTCGATGTTCGCGCAGAGCTGGAAGGACTGATCCGCCTGCATGGCGAGGATTACGCTTCGCTATCCCGGATCATCGGCAGGAATCCTGCGTATATTCAGCAGTTCATCAAGCGTGGGACGCCGCAACGCTTGTCCGAGGACGACAGGGCCCGGCTGGCCAGCTACTTCCGCGTACCGGAAGAACGGCTTGGCGGACGGGCGCAACCCATCGCCCGGCATGCCGGAGAGAAGGGCGGGCAGGGGGCGGACCTTCTGTTCGTGCCACGTGTCGAACTCAGCGCCTCCGCAGGCGCCGGGCAAGTGGCTGACATCGAACCGCATGGCCCGCCATTGGCGTTTGACGGAGCGATGCTGCGCGATCTGGCCGGGCATGGCCTGACGCGGCTGTCGGTCATTCGCGTGACGGGAGATTCGATGGAACCGACGCTGGGCGACGGCGATGACATATTAGTCGAGCGAAGCGAAGGCGTCGGCGAACTCCGCGAGGGGGTCTATGTCCTCCGGGTCGACGACATGCTGATCGTCAAACGGCTTGTGGCCGACGAACCGACGGGCTCTTTCCTGATCCGTAGCGACAATCCGCGCTATCCGGACCTGACCGATTATGACCCGTCGTCGTTGCAGGTTATCGGTCGGGTGCTCTGGGCAGGGCGCAGGATCGCTTAGAGCGATTTCGAGTTGGATGGAATCATCCAACGATTAAGAAATCGCGGTAATCCAAGTATCCAGAGCGCACGATCTGATGCAATCAGATCGTTAAACGCTCTAGCCAGGCTCGTTCAGCGCGACCGCCGCCGATCCAGGAGGAACAGCGCGATCGTGATCGCGATGCCAATGCCGGTGCCAGCGAGGACCCCGATCGAGGGTTGTCCGAGCTTCGCGCCGGCCAAGGCGCCCGCGAGGATGGAAAAGGCGAGAATGGCGCCGCCTGCTCGGGAGGCATTGTTGGTCTTCTGGGGCATTTGCCGCCTATGCCACGCTGCGCGCGACTGTGCCAGTTGGCTGTGCCGCCCGTGCCCCTTTGGGACGGGCATTCCCGGTGCGGGACATGGTAAATGCGACATCGACCATCGAAGTGGCGGGATACAGCCGTTTTCCTGTTTCTGGCACGGCAGTTGAGTAGTGCCTCACGTCTTTTAATCGGGGCGAGTTGCTTGGAAGAACTATTCTATATCGCCGATCGCAACAGCGTCGATCGTGCCACCGAGCTTTTTGGCGAGTTCGGAATGATGGCGATCGACGAGGCTGCCGCGCGGAGTCAGCGCTATCGTGAACTCGGCAACGCCGTGCGGTTCTGCGAATGGCGCCAAATCGAACGACTGATCACGCTATTGAGCCAGGAACTGCCTGTCGGCACCGTGCACTGAGGCGGCTGAAGTCCCCTGTGGCCTGATCACTTCGCTTGGGTGAAAGAGTACGAAGTGCTTTCGCCGCGGGCGATCAGGCTTTAGAACGAAGGAATGAGTGCCGCTCGCACGTCCCGCCGTGCTGTATCCATGGTGTTAGCTGCTGCACTTTGCGCTTCGGTGGCGCGTGCGCAACAGCCGATTCAGGCTGACGTCCAGCCCGTCACCGATCCCGATCCCGCAGCGGACATGGCACCCCTCCCGGGAATGGAGGTCGACTGGCCGACAATGTCGGGCGCGGTTGACGGAACCTCTGGCGATGCGACGCCCTCCGTAGCGCCCGTGACGTCGCCCGGCGATGAGCAGTCTGAGCGCAGATATCGGGTCGATATCGATGGCCTGTCCGGCGACGAGGGCGTGGCGCCCGAGACTGAACTTTCGATTCGCACACGCTTCAAGCTTCTTTCCGCGCTTGAGGAAGGAAAAGGGAGCGGAAATACCGCGCAGATCGACCGGCGCGCCCAGCAGGATGAGCAATTGCTCAACCGCCTGCTCAATGCGGCGGGCCATTACGACGCGTCCGTCAGCACCCGGACCGAGAATGAGGCGGGCGGGCGCTTGCTCGTTCGGCTGACGGTCGATGCCGGCGCGGTGTACACGCTGTCAAAGGTCGATCTGCCTGGGGTCGAGCAGGCAGGTGCGCATATCGAAGGACTGCGCACGGCGTTGGGTCTGAAAGCTGGACAGCCTGCTGATTCGGACAGAATTGCTGCCGGCCAAGCCGCATTGCGCGAAAAGCTCGGTCGGGAAGGCTTTGTTTTCGCAAAGGTCGGCGATCCCGAAATCACAGTCGATCACGAGACACATACGGCAAGTCTGATGATGCCGGTTGAACCGGGAGGCGCGCGCCGGATCGGCAAGATATTGATCGACGGGCCGCGCCTGTTCAGTCCCAAGCATCTCGGGCGGATCGCGCGTTTTCATCCCGGAG
>Ga0307412_10001811_pt1 | contig 11822 bp, 8 predicted proteins | sample DK1Cmetagenome_3_FD_203823 | JGI IMG/M metagenome (GOLD analysis project Ga0307412, IMG submission 203823) | Maize rhizosphere microbial communities from greenhouse at UC Davis, California, United States - DK15-C-1 | ecosystem: Host-associated > Plants > Roots > Rhizosphere > Soil | place: USA...
TGGGTGACGACCTCTTGGACGAAACACCTGCGCGCTACGCACGATGGCTGTCGTCCGATCCGCAGGAACAGCCTGTATCCGTAAACGTCTACACCGGCGCCGACGGTATCGTCCAGGCGTTGACCGATGGTGCCGGCATCGTCCTGTGCGGCCGTGTCGCCGACCCCTCGCTGGCCGTCGGTGCGATCCGCCATGGGCTGGGTTGGAAAGCCGATGATTGGCAGAAAATCGCGGTGGCGACGGCGGCTGGACACTTGTTGGAGTGCTGCACACAGGTCACCGGTGGCTATTTTGCCCACCCCGGCATGAAAGACATTCCAGACCCGGCCAATCTCGGCTGTCCGATTGCCGAGATCCACGAGGACGGCCGCCTGATCATCGGCAAGACCCGCCACAGCGGAGGCCGGGTCAGCGAGCAAACCGTGAAGGAACAGCTTCTTTATGAAGTACACGATCCTCGACGCTACCTGACGCCCGACGTTGTACTGGATCTGGGCGAAGCGCGCGTGCAGGACTTGGGCGCAGACCGCGTCGAGATCAGCGGCCTGCTTGGCCATCCACACCCCGATACCCTCAAGGGCTTGGCGGGTGTACGCGGCCTCTGGTTTGGCGAAGCGGAAATATCCTATGCCGGCCCCGGCGCCTTGGCGCGTGCGGCACTGGCGCGAGAAATCCTGCTGGAACGTTTCGACCGATTGGCGCCAGGGGTGCAGCCCTGGATCGACCTTTCCGGCGTCGCCAGCCTGTTCAACGATCAGGGCGGCCTGTACCTGCAACAGCAATTGGCCCAGGCGCCGGCCCTGGAAGACGTGCGCGTGCGCATCGGCCTGACCCACACCGACCGGCCGCTGGTGGAAGCGCTGTTGGCCGAGGTGGAATCGCTCTACACCAACGGGCCGGCAGGTGGCGGTGGTGTGCGCCGCCACCTCGTCGAGGCCGTCACCACGCGAAGTTTCCTGTTGCCGCGCGATGAAATCCACACAACCCTGGAGTGGTACTGATGAACCTCGTCACCCTCGCCGATTTCGCTCACGCCCGTGCCGGCGACAAGGGCAACATTCTCAGCATTGCGGTATTTCCTCACGACGCGGCCCACTACGCCTGGATGCTGCAGGAGCTGACCTGCGACCGGGTCGCCGAGCAATTCGCCACGCGAAGCCCCTCCAAGGTGCACCGCTATGAACTGCCGAACCTGAACGCGCTGAATTTCGTCCTCGAAGATGCCCTGGAGGGCGGCGTGAACCGCAGTTGCGGCCTGGACCGCCACGGCAAGAGCCTGAGTTACCTGCTATTGGCCTTGCGCCTGCCAGGTCCGCAGGACTGACCGGTCCATCGCCCCAAACTCACCGACAACAATAAAAAGAGAGGCTGCAACATGATTACAACCCTGGGTTTCCTGATGATGTTGGCCATCATCGGATTGATATTGCTGCGCAGGATCAGCCCGGTGGTGGCGTTCACCACCCTCCCCGTGGTCGTTTGCCTGCTGGCCGGCTTCAATCTTGGCCAGATCGGCGAGTTCATCAAGGCGGGCCTGATCACGGTGGCCCCGACCGCCGCGCTGTTTCTGTTTGCCATCCTGTTCTTTGGCATCATGCGTGACCGGGGGCTGTTCGATCCCTTGGTCAACCTGCTGATCCGCAGCACGGGCGGCAAGCCACTGGCCGTGGCGGTGGTGACGGTACTGGTGACCTCGGTGGTGCACCTCGACGGTGTCGGCGCCGCCACGTTCTTGCTGACCATCCCGGCGTTGCTGCCCTTGTACAAACGCCTGAACATGAGCCCGGCGATGCTGCTGTGCCTGGTCGGCACCACGGCTGGCGTCATCAACATGGTGCCTTGGGGCGGCACGACCGCCCGCGCCGCCGCGGTGTCGGGCCTGGACGCCACGGAGCTGTGGCTGGGCTTGCTGCCAGTGCAGATGGTGGGCCTGGTGTGCATGCTCGGGGTGGCGACGATCCTGGGCCTGCGCGCCCAACGTCGCCAACCGATGTCGCTGGGCGCCGCCGCGACGTGCGACATGGACGATCTGCAAACGCAAAGCCGCGAATTCAGCCTCTCTCCCCGGGAGTTGCGCTACTGGCTGAACGTCGGGCTCACCGCGGCAATCCTGGTGTGCCTGTTCACCGGCATTTTCCCCTTGTACGCCTGTTTCATGGTGGGACTGGGCATCGCCCTGCCGCTCAATTTCCCGTCCCTGGACGCCCAGGCCGAACGCCTCAAGGCGCATGCGTCCGATGCGCTGCAAATGGTCCTGGTGATGATGGCCGCGGCCGTCCTGCTGGGCGTGCTCTCCGGCGCGAAGATGTCCGACGGCATGGCCTTGGCGTTGATCGATATCCTGCCTGCGGGTTCTGCCCAATACCTGCACGTGATCGTTGGTTTCTTCGGCGTGCCCCTGGGCATGATCTTTTCGCCGGACGCGTATTACTTCGCGCTCCTGCCGGTGATCAAGGACGTGGCCGCCGCAGCCGGCGTTCCCCTTGAAGCCGTCGCCCGGGCCATGTTGATCGGTGAAAACACCGGGTTCTCCATCAGCCCGGTAGTGCCCAGCGTTTACCTGGCGCTTGCGCTGTCCGGCGTGGAACTGCGCAAGCACATGGCCTATACGTTTTTCTGGGCCTGGGGCGTCAGCCTGGTGATGCTCGCTTTCGCCGTCGCAACCGGCGCGGTACAAGTCTGAACGTCAAGGGTGGGCCTGGAAGATCAACGACCGATGCACCCCCGAGCCCGCCCTCACCCCATCGCCAACGGCCAGCGCGACCGAGCCGAACGGCATCGCCGCGTCGCCGCAGGCGAATACCCCGGGAATGCTGGTTTCACGAGTCATCGGGTCGGCCTGAATGAACGCGCCGAGCGGACCCTCTTCAAAGTTGCAACCCAGGGCGCTGGCGAGTGAACTGGAAACGCGGGTATGCGGCAAGACAAACAGTCCGTCAACGGCGATCACCCGCCCGTCCACCAACACCACGTTGGCCCGTTCGCCTTCTAGACGTTGGACACGTTCCGGCACCAGGGTTACACCACGTTGCGCCAGGCTTTGCCGTTGCTCAAGGTCGGGCTCGAACACGCCATTGGTGAAAAAAGTGGTCGGGCCCCAGTCGGGCAGCATCAAGGCATGGTGCAGCGACATCGGTGACGTCGCCAGCACGCCAATCGGCCCTTGCTCCAATTCATAGCCGTGGCAGTACGGGCAATGAAAAACACTTTTCCCCCAGCGCTCCGTCAGCCCTGGCACATCGGGCAACTCATCGATCACGCCGGTGGCCAGCAGCAGGCGTTTGGCACGGTAGCGTTGTCCGTGGGCCGTCTCGACGACAAAGCCGTCCGCGTCGCGGGCGGCGTGGATCGCGCTATCCGACAACCATTCCACGGTTCGGTAAGCCATGAGTTGAGCGCGGGCGTCACTGGCAATGTCGCCTGGGGCGCGACCGTCCTGCCCGAGAAAACCATGGGAAGTAGCCGCAAACCGATTGCGACGCTGGCCTGCGTCGATCACCAGCACCTTCTGGCGGGCGCGGGCCAATTGCAGACCTGCGGACAAGCCGGCGTAGCTGCCGCCAGCAATGATGACGTCGTGTTCCATGGGCGATCTCCATGTTTGGAAGGCGTGGGCTTTCTCGAAACATCGTAAGTTTCTTGAAAAGCGCCTGTCAACAGTCTCGTAACTTTTGCAATTACAGGCGATACTCGGCGCAGATTCACCTTCGGACCCGCCCATGAGAAACGACACCCGCCTATCGCGCATGCTGCACGTCTTGATTCATATGGATCGCCACCAGCAATCGACCACCTCCGACACCCTCGCCCAAATGCTGGGCACCAACCCTGTGGTGGTGCGCCGAACCATGGCGTTGCTCAAGGAACAGGGTTACGTCACTTCGGAGAAAGGCCATCGCGGCGGCTGGAGCCTGGCTAAACCGTTGGCGGAGATGACGCTGCTGGACATTCATCAGGCGTTGGGCAGCACGTCGATCTTTGCCATCGGCCTGTCCACCGATCATCCGCAATGCCTGGTGGAACAGGCGGTGAATGCGGCGCTGACGGATGCGTTCGATGAAGCCCAGGCGTTGTTGCTCAAGCGTCTGGGCAGTATTACGTTGGCCCAGTTGGCCGAGGACTTTGATGTGCGGTTTCGCAGTGGGCCCAAGGTTGAACGTCACCTCTAATCCGCGGGAGCACACATAAAAAAACGCCGCTCATTTGAGCGGCGTTTTTGTACCAGGCCAGACAGCGTCCGGTTTACAGCGCCATGTCGGCCGCTGGATTGGCTTCCCGAGCAGCAGCCGGTTGTGCCGGCGCTACAGCGGTCCCAGCCTTGCCGATGGCCGGTGGCGGATCCAGTTGCAGCACTTCACTGGTATAGGCCCATTCCTGCGCAACACGCTCAGGGCTTTCGTTCAGCTTGGTGCCGTAGCTCGGTACGATCTGGCGCAGTTTTTCCTGCCAGGCCGGGGTGGCTACCTTGTCCTTGAAGACTTTCTCAAGCACGGTCAGCATGATCGGCGCGGCAGTCGAAGCACCTGGCGAGGCGCCCAGCAGACCGGCAATGCTGCCGTCCTGGGAAGCGACGACTTCGGTGCCGAGTTTCAGCACGCCGCCCTTCTCTTCGTCACGCTTGATGATCTGCACACGCTGGCCGGCTTGCCACAGGCGCCAGTCTTCCTGCTTGGCGTCCGGGAAGTATTCCTTCAGAGCGTTGAAGCGGTCTTCGTCCGACAGCATCAGTTGACCGGCGAGGTATTCCACCAGCGGGTACTGTTCGATACCGACCTTGGTCATCGGCCACACGTTGTGGGTCGTGGTGCTGGTCAGCAGGTCAAAGTACGAGCCGTTCTTCAGGAACTTGGTGGAGAACGTGGCGAACGGGCCAAACAGGATCACGCGCTTGCCGTCGAGCACGCGAGTGTCCAGGTGTGGAACCGACATCGGCGGCGCGCCCACCGAAGCCTTGCCGTAGGCCTTGGCCAGGTGCAGTTGGGCGATGGTCGGGTTTTCGGTCACGAGGAACGAGCCACCCACCGGGAAACCGGCGTATTCACGGGCTTCCGGAATGTCGGACTTCTGCAGCAGGTGCAAGGCACCGCCACCGGCGCCGATGAACACGAACTTGGCGTCGGTCTCGGTTTCGGTACCGTCTTTGAGGTTCATGTACGAAACGCGCCAGCTGCCGTCTTCGTTGCGGGTGATGTCTTGCACTTCGCTGGACAGCTTGAGGGAGAAGTTCGGCTTGGATTGCAGGTAAGCCGCGAACTGACGAGTGATCTCGCCGAAGTTCACGTCGGTACCCAGCGGGCTCCAGGTCGCCGCGACTTTCTGGCTCGGGTCACGCCCTTGCATCATCAGCGGAACCCACTTGCTGATCTGCGCCGGATCTTCGGAGTACTGCATGCCGGCGAACAGCGGGCTGGCCTGGAGTGCGTCGTAGCGCTTCTTCAGGAACGCGATGTTGTCGTCGCCCCACAGGAAACTCATGTGCGGCGTGGAGTTGATGAACGAGCGCGGGTTCTTCAGCACGCCGTTCTTGACCTGCCAGGACCAGAACTGACGGGAAATCTGGAAGGCTTCGTTGATTTCGATTGCCTTGGAGATGTCGACCTTGCCGTTCTTGTCTTCCGGGGTGTAGTTCAACTCGGCCAACGCGGAGTGACCGGTACCGGCGTTGTTCCAGCCATTGGAGCTTTCTTCGGCAACACCGTCCAGGCGCTCGACCATTTCCATGGTCCAGCCCGGCTCCAGCTCATTGAGCCAGATACCGAGGGTCGAACTCATGATGCCGCCACCAATGAGCAAGACATCCACTTTTTTCGGCTCGGCGGCGTGCGTGGTCGCAAGACCCATCGCCATCGCCAGGCCCAAGAGCGCCGTGTGTGTTTTCTTCAACATGTGTGTATCCCTAGGATGGAACGCCATTCCGTCCTCCAATTCCGTTCAAGCATGAACCGCACCCCATTCCGGCTTTGCCGACGGGCGGGTATCGAGTGGACTGGAGGATGGACCTACAGGGCCGAGCGTATCGGCCTCACATTTATGTCTCTCCGGCGCTGACTTCTTGTAGGTCTTGGCTTCAGCTGGGTGAGGGACACTGCAAAACGGTCTGGAGCGGGCCCGGAGTGACCGTGCCCGATTGTCGCAGCGGGGGGAGTTTACCTAAGGAAATAAGCAGACCGAAGCGCATTTTTACATTCAAGGTAAAAACGCCGACAAATGAACCTTGTGGAGGCTGTGTGAAACTTGGCTAGCCGAGCAACTGGCTCAGTACCGCCCGCAACTTGCCTGGTTTCACCGGTTTGTTCAGCAGCGGCGCGTTCAGCTTGCGCAAGGCCCGGCGGCATTGGTCGCTGCGGTCGGCAGTGATGATCACGGCGGGGATCGCCTGTTGGAAATGCTCGCGCAGATGCTTGACCACTTCGCAGCCGACCACGCCATGGTCAAGGTGGAAGTCCGCCAGGACCAGTTCCGGGGCGCGGCCTTGAAGGACGTCGAGGGCAGCCGCTTCGTCGGTGGCGGTCAGCACCTCGCAGCCCCACTGCTCCAGCAGCGCCGCCATGCTCTGCAGGATGCTCACTTCGTTATCGATCACCAGTAGCCGTCGCCCCGGCAGCGGATTGCCGGCCACTGCCTGCACTGGAACCTGGGACATGGGCAGCGGCCGTTCGGCGGACAGCGGCACTTCGATGCTGAACACCGAGCCGCGTCCCGGTCGCGAGCGCACCTGCACCCGATAGCCGAGGATATGGGCGATGCGCTCAACGATTGCCAGCCCCAGGCCCACGCCCTTGCGATCCGCCGCACGGCCGACGTCCAGCTGGTTGAACTCCAGGAAAATCGACTCCAGGCTATCGGCAGCAATGCCGCGTCCCGTGTCCCAGACTTCCAGGCGCAACCGCCCTCCCCGTCGCCGGGCCGCCAGCAGGATGCCGCCCTGGTCAGTGTAGCGACAGGCATTGCTGAGCAGGTTGCGCAGGATCCGCGTGAGCAATCGCAAATCCGTCAGCACCGCGTCGTCGGCAAACCGCACGCGCAAGTCCAGGCCCGCGGCACCGGCCACCGACTGGAATTCGGACACCAGCGGCGCCAATAGCTCATCCACCCGATAAGGCGCCAGGTCCGGCCTGACAGCGGCTTGATCCAGGCGCGAGATGTCCAGGAGGTCGGTGAGCAGATCTTCAGCGCCTTCGAGCGCCTGATGAGTCCGCTCCACCAGCACATGCTCCGCACTGGGCAGTTGCCGCTCGCGTAAGGTCGCGATCAGCAGGCGTGCGGCGTTCAACGGTTGCAGCAGGTCATGGCTGGCGGCGGCCAGGTATTTGTCCTTGCTGCGGTTGGCGGCCTGGGCGGCGTCACGGGCATCGCGCAACTGTTGTTCGATCAACTCGCGCTGGGCGATCTGCTGTTGCAGGTTGTGGTTGGCCTCCAGCAGCGCATCGGTGCGTTCGGCCACCCGCTGCTCCAGTTGATCATTGAGCTGTTGCAAGCGTTGTCGGGCCTGCTCCAGCTCATCGAGGCGCGCCGCCAATTCCGGGTAATGGCTCTTGCGTGTCGAGTGATTGCCCAACCCCAGCAAGCCGGCCAGGGCTTTTTGTTGCTCCTCAGAGGGCTTCGCCATAGACGACCTCGACATCCCGCTGGCTCGACTCCCGAGGGTTGGTAAGGATGCACGGGTCATGCATCGCGTGTTGCGACAGGAACGGAATGTCCGAGGTGCTCACGCCATGCAGCCCGAGGGTTTCGTGGAAACCGATGGTGCGCTTGAGGGCGATCAGGTGTTCCACCAGCCGGGTGCGGATCTGCCGATGGTTGAGCCCACGGCAATCGATGCCCAGGGTCTCGGCGATGACTTTGAAGCGGTCCGGCGCCGAGGTGTAGTTGAACGCCACCACATGCTCCACCAACACCGCGTTGCACAAGCCATGGGGCAAGTCGAGGAAGCCGCCCAAGCTGTGGGACATCGCATGCACCGCGCCGAGGATCGCGTTGGAGAATGCCAACCCGGCCTGCATGCTGCCGAGCATGATCTTCTCCCGCAGCGCGACGTCCGCCGGGTTGGCGATCATCTGCACCAGGTTGTTGTTGATCAGGCGCATCGCCTCCAGAGCATGGGGATCGGTCAACGGCCCGTGGCCGGTGGAGACGAACGCCTCAATGGCATGCACCAGCGCGTCGATGCCGGTACAGGCGGACAGGAACGGGTCCATGCTCAGGGTCGTTTCCGGGTCGATCAACGACACGTCCGGCACCGCCGCCTTGCTGACGATGGAGAACTTCATGCGTTCTTGCTGGTTCGAGATGATGACGAACTGGGAGACGTCGGCCGACGTGCCGGCGGTAGTGGGAATCAGGATCAACGGCGGGCTGGGTACTTTCAGCGTATCCACGCCTTCGAACTCAAGAATGCTGCGGCCATGGGCGACCACGATCCCGATCGCCTTGCCGCAGTCCATGGGGCTGCCGCCACCGACCGCGACGATTACATCGCAATGGTTCTCGCGGTAGGTCTCGGCTCCGAGCATGACTTCCTCGACCCGTGGGTTGGGCGAGACGTCGCTATAGATGCAGTAATCGATGCCCTGGGCTTGCAGGCTGGCTTCGATATCGCCGACCCAACCGGCGGCGATGACCCCGGGATCGGTCACCACCAGCACCTTGCGGGCGCCGAAGGTCTTGGCGTAGTTGCCGACATTGTGCCGACAGCCGGCACCGAACATGATTTCAGGGGAGACGAACTTGCGCAGCGGACTGAGGCTCATTTTTCCAGGGGGGCTCATCGGTAAGCCTGTTGTTATTGTCGTGGGATACGTTGAGCCTAAAGCATCCCGCCGTGAATGCAATCCGACCAATGGGTAGCCCGGCCCGAATGCATCAGGCCGGGCCGGCACTCATCGGTTGGCGAAGTACATCGTCACTTCAAAGCCGATACGCAGGTCGGTGTACGCGGGTTTAGTCCACATGGGTCTTTCCTCTTCTTGTACCGGGCGATTCCGGCAGGTTCATTAATACACGGGGCGATCAGGGCCCGAATGCTACTTTCGAAGCGATGGCTGGGGTGCGTTGGTACTACAGGAGCCACTCGGTGAATGCCCAGGGGTCAGAAGAACCCCAACGGATTCACGTCATAGCTCACCAGCAAATTCTTGGTCTGCTGGTAATGGTCGAGCATCATCTTGTGGGTCTCGCGACCGACGCCGGACTTCTTGTACCCACCGAACGCAGCGTGGGCCGGATACAGGTGGTAGCAGTTGGTCCACACGCGACCGGCCTTGATCGCCCGGCCCATGCGGTAGGCGCGGTTGATGTCGCGGGTCCAGAGGCCGGCACCGAGGCCGAACTCGGTGTCGTTGGCGATCGCCAGGGCTTCGGCTTCGTCCTTGAAGGTGGTCACGCCCACCACCGGGCCAAAGATTTCTTCCTGGAACACGCGCATCTTGTTGTGGCCCTTGAGCAGGGTTGGCTGGATGTAATAGCCGCTCGACAGATCCCCTTCAAGGCGCTCCGCCGCGCCACCGGTGAGCAACTCGGCGCCCTCTTCCCGGGCGATGTCCAGGTACGAAAGAATCTTGTCGTACTGCTGCTGGGACGCCTGGGCGCCAACCATGGTCTCGGTGTCCAGTGGGTTGCCGCGCTTGATCTTGGCGATCTTCTTCATGACTTCGGCCATGAACGGCGCGTAGATCGATTCCTGGACCAGGGCACGGGATGGGCAGGTGCAGACTTCGCCCTGGTTGAAAAACGCGAGCACCAGGCCCTCGGCGGCCTTTTCGATGAATGCCGGCTCGGCCTGCATGATGTCTTCGAAGAAGATGTTCGGCGACTTGCCGCCCAGTTCCACGGTGGACGGGATGATGTTCTCGGCGGCGCATTTCATGATGTGCGAGCCCACCGGGGTCGAGCCGGTGAAGGCGATCTTGGCGATGCGCTTGCTGGTGGCCAGCGCTTCACCGGCCTCGCGGCCAAAGCCGTGGACGATGTTCAACACGCCGGCTGGCAGCAGGTCGGCGATCAGCTCGATGAATACCGTGATCGACAGCGGCGTCTGTTCCGCCGGCTTGAGCACGATGCAGTTGCCGGCGGCCAGGGCCGGGGCGAGTTTCCAGGCGGCCATCAGCAGCGGGAAGTTCCAGGGGATGATCTGCCCGACCACGCCCAGCGGCTCATGGAAATGATAGGCCGTGGTCAACTCGTTGATCTCGGCAGCCCCGCCCTCTTGCGCGCGAATGCAGCCGGCAAAGTAACGGAAATGGTCGGCTGACAGCGGTACGTCGGCGTTCAGGGTTTCACGCACGGCCTTGCCGTTGTCCCAGGTCTCGCTGACCGCGAGGATTTCCAGGTTCTGCTCGATGCGGTCGGCGATTTTCAGCAACACCAGGGAACGGTCCTGCACCGAAGTCTTGCCCCACGCATCGGCGGCGGCATGGGCCGCGTCCAGGGCCTTGTCGATGTCGGCGGCGCTGGAGCGCGGGAATTCGCCGATGACTTCGCCATTGACCGGCGACGTGTTGGTGAAGTACTCGCCGTTGACCGGCGCGACGAACTCGCCGCCAATGAAATTGCCATAGCGCGGTTTGAAGGAAACGACGGCGCCTGGGGTTCCGGGTTGTGCGTAGATCATGATGGGCCTCTGCCTGGTCGATGCCTGTCGCGGGACAGGCGATAGGCCGATGGTAGAGAGCCCCGTGCGGTGGACGAATGCGTCATTGGCAGGGGCTCTCTCGTTATTTGGTCGTAGATTTCAAGCGACAGGAGCAAGTTCAAGGCCAGCGCAGGCCCTTGTGGCGAGGGAGCTTGCTCCCGCTGGAGTGCGCAGCACTCCCCGCTTTTGGCGACTGCTTCGCAGCCGAGCGGGAGCAAGCTCCCTCGCCACGGTTTTCGACAAGCTTTTAGCGCTTGGCCACCAGGTCTTTCGGCAACTTGAAGGTCCACAGCATGCCGCCCTGGTTGAAGTCCTTCACGCGCTTGGCCACCTCGCCGCCCCACAGCGGCACCGCGCCGCCCCAGCCGGAAACCACCGAGACGTACTGCTCGCCGTCCATTTCCCAGGTGATCGGCGAGCCGAGCACGCCGGAGCCTGTCTGGAATTCCCAGACCTTTTCCCCGGTCTTGGCGTTGAATGCCTGCAGGAACCCTTCAGGCGTACCGGTGAATACCAGGTTGCCCTTGGTGGTCAGGACCCCGCCCCACAGCGGCGCGAAGTTCTTGTGGCGCCAGACTTCCTTGCCGGTCTTGGGGTCGATGGCCCGCAGCACGCCGATGTAGTCCTCGTTCAGCGGCTTGATGGTGAACCCGGCCCCGAGGAATGCCGCGCCCTTCTTGTAGGCGATGCCTTCGTTCCAGATGTCCATGCCCCATTCGTTGGACGGCACGTAGAACAGGCCGGTGTCCTGGTTGTAGGCCATCGGCATCCAGTTTTTCGCACCGAGGAATGCCGGGGCGACGAATACCGAGCTGCCCTTGGCTTCGCTGCCCGGCGCACCCGGACGGCTGGAGTCGACGTAGATTGGCCGCCCGTCCTTGTCCAGGCCGCTGGCCCAAGTGATCTTGTCGACGAATGGGAAGCCGCGGATGAACTTGCCGTTGGTACGGTCGAGCACGTAGAAGAAGCCGTTACGGTCGGCGGTCGCTGCGGCCTTGATGTCCTTGCCGCCTTCCTTGTAGTTGAACGAGATCAGCTCGTTGACACCGTCATAGTCCCAGCCGTCGTGGGGTGTGCTCTGGAAGTGCCACTTGATCGTGCCGTCGTCCGGGTTCAGGGCCAGGCGCGAGGACGAATAGAGGTTGTCGCCAGGACGCAGGTGGGAGTTCCACGGGGCCGGGTTGCCGGTGCC
>Ga0307412_10001813_pt1 | contig 11814 bp, 10 predicted proteins | sample DK1Cmetagenome_3_FD_203823 | JGI IMG/M metagenome (GOLD analysis project Ga0307412, IMG submission 203823) | Maize rhizosphere microbial communities from greenhouse at UC Davis, California, United States - DK15-C-1 | ecosystem: Host-associated > Plants > Roots > Rhizosphere > Soil | place: USA...
GGGCAGAAATTAACTTTGGTAAGCCTTTATACACAGCAACTTCTGTATGAAAATAAGGTTCCGGAAGTAAGCGAAAGAATAGATCAGGTTTCACAGATTATCAATCAATCATTACAGGATTTGAGAAGCCTTTCAAAAACTTTGACGGATGATAATATTAACCAAAAGGAAATCGTAACTTTAATACAGGAAGAAGTAGACAATACCAATTCTTTTAAAAAATGTAAAGTAAGTTTTGAGCATAATTTTAAACAGCTCGATTTAGGATTTGCACACAAAAACGTACTTCTGAGAATAATGCAGGAATTTATTCAGAACAGCATAAAACATGCAAAATGTAAGAATATTTTCATTAATCTGAATACTTCCGAAGAATCACTTTGGGAACTGAACATCAAAGATGACGGCGTAGGATTTGACAAATCAAACATTAAATCCAACGGAATCGGGCTCACCAATATGAAAAACAGAGCCGAAATCATCGGAGCAAATTTTAGCCTCGACAGTGAAAAAAATAGAGGGACATCACTTACTATTATTTTAAAAAAACAGCCATGAAAAAGACAATCGTAATTGTTGACGATCACGTACTTATCGCCAAAGCTTTAGAAGGAATTATTGATAATTTTAAAGAATTTGAAGTCATCTACGTTGCCGAAAACGGGAAAGACCTCATCCAAAAATTTGAAAATAACAGCAAAATTCCGGATATTATTTTAATGGATATCAGTATGCCGATTATGGATGGTTTTGAAACGGTACTCTGGCTTAAGGAACACCACCCGAACATCAAAGTAATGGCTTTGAGCATGCAAGGTGACGATAAAAGTGTCATCAAAATGATCAAAAACGGGGCAAAAGGATATTTATTGAAAAATACCCATCCAAAAGAGCTTGAAAATGCTTTAACGAAACTCAACAACGATGGATTTTTCTACCCGGAATGGGCTTCAAAAATCATTTTTTCCAATATGAATAATGAAGATTCTGCGAACAGCATTAGAATTTCCGACCGCGAAAAAGAGTTTTTGAAATACACTGTAACCGAGCTCAGCTACAAAGAAATTGCCGACAAAATGTGTTGTAGCCCCAGAACCGTGGAGAGCTACAGGGATCAGCTTTGTGATAAATTAGATTTGAAAACCCGCGTTGGATTGGCTGTCTTTGCCATTAAAAACGGTTTTGCGGAATCTTGATTTAAATATATTTATTTACTCAAATTTAAATAAAAAAAATCCTTTCCCATAAATCTGAGAAAGGATTTTTATTTGATTGAGTAAACCTTTATAAATTTTTCAAATTATCCTCTGGCGTGTAATCCATAAAAAGACCACCATCCAGGCTTACAGATTTTACTTTTTTCTTAATCGGAATCGTCAGCATCGTTTGTTTTTGATCTTTTTCCCAAACCGATGGCGAAAAATGTAATTTTTCCACGGCTCCGTCTTCATACGTCAAAGATGCATCAAAAGGAATGGCAAAACCGCCCACATTATCGATATTCACGGTAAGAAGATCGTTCATTTGAGAGATATTTGAGATCTTTAAATCAATATAATTGTTGGTATAAAACCAGTTATTGAAAAACCAGTTCAGATTTTTTCCCGATCCCGTATTCATTGAATTAAAATAATCCCACGGAGTCGGATGTTTACCGTTCCAATTGTCCATATAATGATGCAATGCTTTTTTAAACAAATCATCGCCCAGATAATCTTTTAAAGCTAAATAAGACAAAGAAGCCTTTACATAAGAATTGTTTCCGTATCCGGCTCCACTTACCTGCGTGCTCATTGAAATGATCGGCTGATCCTGTTCTGCTGACGGATCATTGATCCATCTTTTTACCCTAAAATTCTGATAAAATTCTTTGGCCGCAGCTTCACCGTTTTCATCAATTCCGATTAAATATTCCAGGGTTGTTGCCCAGCCTTCATCCATAAAAGCGTAACGCGTTTCGTTGATTCCCATGTAGAAAGGGAAATACGTGTGTGCAATCTCATGGTCTGCCGTCAATCTTGCATCCTGAAAATTATCGGGAATGCTGGAATCGTTGATCATCATTGGATATTCCATGTCTGCATATCCCTGAATTGCCGTCATTACATTATACGGATATTCTACACCCGGCCAGTTTTTCGAGAACCAATCCAGATTATAGCGCATCCATTCTACATAACGTTCAAAATCCTTGGCTTCCGGTCTGTAACCCGCCTGAACGCTTGCTCTTTTTGTTTTTAACTGAACACTTGCCGCATCCCAGACATAATGATTGCTTAATGCAAAACAGAAATCCGTGATATGATTGGCCTTAAATTTCCAGACATTCCATTTATTTTGTTTGGTCACTTTTCCGGACTTCATTTCCTGTTCGGTCGCAATATTAATTACTTTATCGCTTTTTAATGAAGCTTTATATCTTTTCAAATATTCAGGTTGAAGCACCGCATCAGGATTTAAAAAATCTCCCGTTGCCCAGACAACATAATTTTTCGGAGCTGTGATCGCAAAACTGTAATCATTAAAATCATTGTAAAACTCCTGCCTGTCGGAATGCGGGAGCATATCCCAACCGTTATAATCATCATATACAGAAACTCGTGGAAAAGAATATGCTACGTAAAAAGTTTCAGGATCAATTTGACCTTCCCTTCCACTTTGCACGGATAGCGGATATTCCCATTCTATTTTTATTTCTGCTTTTGCTTTAGATTTTAAAGCTGAATTCAATTTTACCTTTTCAACCGTTCCCCAATCGTCACTGTTTACGGTATATTTTTCACCATTTACCATAAATGATTTAATATGTAAACCCGAAGACAAAAAATCCTTGGAAACACTTCCGGATCTTGGAGATTGTGGCTTATGAAGATTATTAACGAACCTGATGGCTAATTCATCAAGATCATCTGGGCTGTTGTTGCTGTAAACAATCGTTTCTTTTCCGGAAACCGTTTTTGAATTGGCATCAACTTTTACCTCAACATTATAAATCCCTTTATTCTGCCAATAATTTTTACCCGGAGCGCCCGACATATCGCGGGTTCCGTTTTCGTATGCTTTTTTAATATTTCTCGGCATATATAGTTCCTGCGCGGAAAATTGCCATGAAGCCAAAAGCAATAAACCCAAAACCAATCTTTTCATTAAAATCTTATTTATATAGGTAATTAATTTAACATAAAAATAATAAAAAACAGCAATACAATTATTACCATTTTAAAGTCAGTTCAAATTTTATCGTAGATAAATCCTTGCGCCTTAAAACCATGTTTTAAACTTAATTTGCGCCTTGCGATTTACCAAAAATTAAAGTTTATTTAAAACTGCAAATCCACCAAAACCGGAAAATGATCCGATGGATACAGTAGATTCTCTCTTCTATCATTAATATGCCGGTGAGATTTTATCTTGAAACCTTTTGTAAAAATATAATCAATTCTGTCTTTCGGAATTTCATTGACATTAAATGCTGTAAAAGTCCCTTTCGGACCGTAATGTTTCGTTTCCGAATGATAAAAAGTATCCTGCAGATTTTGTGAAATAATTTTAATCGGTTCCGAATCTTCCGTTAAATTAAAATCGCCACTTAAAGCTACAGGTAAATTTTTAGGATTGATTTCTTTGATTTTCTTTAAAATTAATTCTGAAGATTTTACTCTTGCAATATTTCCGATATGATCAAAATGAATATTCAGCGCCATAAATTCTTTCTTAGATTTCTTATCCCTGAAAACGGCATACGTGCAAATTCTGTTCAAAGCGGCATCCCAACCTTTTGATGGTTTTTCCGGCATTTCGGAAAGCCAGAACGTCCCCGATTTGACAACCTGCAATCTATTTGTATCGTAAAAAATAGCGGAAAATTCTCCTTTTTCTTTACCATCATCTCTTCCAACACCTACGTAATCGTAATTCTTCAACCCACTTTTAATATCTTTCATCTGATCGGGAAGTGCTTCCTGAACACCGAAATAATCGGGATGATAATATGTCAATAAATCCGCAACATCCTGTTTTCTATTGGTCCAGGAATTTTCTTTGTCAGAATCTACGTTCAATCTGATATTGAAACTCATCACTTTAAGATCCTGTGAAAACGCCAACGCAAAAATCATTAGAAATACGATTGAAAATCTGAAATTCATAATCATATATTTTAATTAATAAAGCAACAAAAGTAAGGTTTCTGGCGAATACAAAAGCCTCAATTGAAAATTTTAATATTAAATTCAATTTAAATAAAAAACTCCGGAGATTTCCCGGAGCTCGATTTATTATATAAAATTAATCATTAAGTTTTTATTCAAGGAGTTAAGAATAAATTAAGTTTTGTTACTACTTTAACCTCAATAGTTCTTAATGATTTTAAAATTAAAAAATTATTCTTTATTAAATTTAAATTCTCTCGTTCCTTGCTTAAAAGTAATCGTTTTTTTATCCTGACTGAAAGTCATTGAAATCTGTGCCTGATCGAATATGAAAGTATTGTTTCCTACGTATTCCAAAGGAAATTCCGCCTGACCCGTTGCCTGAGCGTATAGCTGATTATTTTTTTCTATAAATTTAATTTTCAAAGGAATATCCTTACTTCCGTATGTTCCTGCAAAATCTTTGATATTAATCTTTTCCATAGGTGTTGCCTGAGCCGAAGTCCAAAGATTATTTTTAGAATCTACATCAGGAATCTGAGAATTTGGATCCAATTTTACCTGATCTATTTCTTTCGTTGAATTGATTTTAAATGTCCATTCTTTGTTTCTTTTCCAAACTTCAATCGGCAATTTCATGATTTGCTCAGTTCCATCTTTAAATTTCACCTGAACTGTTGTAGGCATCGGTAATTGTCCAATATTTTCAACGGTAATCTGTGCACCGTTTTTAAAATCACCATTTACATATTTTACATTTTTAACAGACTGATCAACTTTCCATTTATTGATAAACCAGCCCCTCCAAAACCAATTCAATTCTTCCCCGGAAACATTTTCCATCGTGTGGAAAAAATCCCATGGTGTCGGATGTTTGAAAGCCCAACGCTGAATATATGTCCTGAAAGCTTTATCAAATTTTTCAGGGCCCAGAATAGATTCTCTTAACACCTTCAAGCCAAGTCCCGGCTTGAAATATGCCAACGCTCCAATGCTTCCTTCCTTCATATTATCCGGACCGACCATAATCGGCTCAAAACCATCATTTAAAACATAAGCTCCCATCGTCGCTACATTTTGCTTTCGATGGTACTCCCCTTTATTGAAAGCTTCCGTCGAAAGCCCATTGATAAATGTATTAAAACCTTCGTCCATCCATGCAAATAATCTTTCATTAGAACCTACGATCATTGGAAACCAATTGTGTCCGAATTCATGATCCGTAACGCCCCAAAGAGATTCGCCTTTAGAATTCATATGGCAGAAAACGATTCCCGGATATTCCATCCCGCCTTCATTTCCGGCAACATTGGTTGCTGCAGGATATGTGTATTCATACCACTTTGCAGAATAATGTTCAATCGCTGCTTTTGTATATTCAGTAGATCTCCCCCATGCTTTTTCTCCGGCGCTTTCTACCGGATAAGCTGAAATTGCCAATGATGTTTTACCACTTGGAAGATTAATTTTTGCTGCGTCAAGAATAAAAGCCGGTGAAGATGCCCATGCAAAATCTCTTGTTTTTTCTATTTTAAATTTCCATGTTTTTGTTCCTGTCTGCTGATTTTTTCCTATTTCAGATTCAGAACGGATCATTATCGTTTTATCACTGTTTTTTGCCTGTTCCCATTTGTTGTTTTCTTCTTTAGAATAAACTTCTTTTGCATTCAGTAATTCTCCTGAGGCTACAACATAATGATTGGCCGGAACAGTAATATTTGCGGTAATATCTCCATATTCCAGGTAAAATTCTGATGCACCTACATACGGCATCGTGTTCCATCCCAAAACATCATCATACACACACATTCTCGGATACCACTGCGCCATCGTAAAGATTTTTCCGTTTTTTGTGTCCTGAATTCCCATTCTGTCTGATCCGTATTTTGGAGAAAGGAAAGAATATTCTATTTTAATTTTTGCGATTCCTCCCTGAGCTTTCAATTCCGTAGGAAGATCGATCTGCATTCTGGTATCGGTAATCGTGTACTTTACATCTTTACCATCAAGTTTTACAGATTTTATTTTGTAACCGCCTTCAAACTCTTCACCATGAGCTCCGTTTCTACTTCCGGATTCGGGAACTACAGCATTTCCTCTTGAGTTTTTATCAAATAAGTTCTGATCCAGCTGTAGCCACAAAAACTCCAGCTTATCCGTACTGTTATTCGTGTAAGTGATTTCTGCCGTTCCTGTAATCTCATTCTTTGCTTCATTAAGACTCACGTTCAGGTTATAATCCGCAGAATTCTGCCAATACGCATATCCGGGTTGTCCGCTTGCAGATCTTGTCGGAGTTCCTGTCTGAGTATAAAAAAATGGTTTAAAAGCTTCTACATAATCATACTTTAGTGCTTCCTGAGCCAATGCTGATTGTGAAAAAAGCATTACTGCAAAGGCAGAAATAAGGGTTGGAAATTTGCAATTCATAATTATTAATTCAGGTTTGTAAACAACAAAAATAAGACTTCTCCTGATAGAAAAGCCTTACACTTAATTATATTGTTAAATTATCTTTATCTTCTTCAATAGAAAGAAAATAATCCTGAAAATCTTTTGGTGAAACCGGCTTTTCACTTTCTAATTTTACTACCCCTATTATTTTGTAGTGAGCTGCCGGTTTTATATTTTTCTTTTTAAGTTTTGCTTCAAGATTTTTGATATTGATATCCTGTTTTAGAACTGCTAGGTATGTTTTCATGTTTATGCCTGTATTAATCCGCTTCCGATATCCCTGTATTTCAGTCCTTCAATCGGTTTTGCTTTGGTTTCAATGATTTCCCAGATTTCTTTTGCAGATTTTTCCGGAAACTGTTCCATGAACAATGCAGTAAGCCCGGAAACGTGCGGTGCAGCCATACTTGTCCCGCTCATGGCGTAATAATCACTGCTTTTATTTTTAGAATTTTTGGGATACGAACTGATAATATCAACTCCCGGAGCGCAAATATTTACGCAGCCTCCCGTTGTCGGATTGAGCCCTGCATTGGAAAATTTTGCGACTTTCATCTGCCCGTCAATGGCCCCGACCGACATGATCGAAACAGCATTTGCCGGAGACGAAACAGGTTTCGGAACAGAAGGTCGACTGCTGTCATTCCCTGCCGCTGCGACGATTAAACAATTGTTTTCCAACGCTCTTGCTCCTACAGTTTCGAAAAGCAGTGAAGGTGCATCGTTCAATTTTACGGCAGAAGCCAATGATAGCGACAAAATCCTGAATTTCTTGGTAATTGCCCAATCTATCGCGTCAATTACACTGCTGGTTGTTCCTTTTCCTGCGTCAGAAAGGACTTTAGCGATTTTTAAATTCGCATCTTTTGCAATTCCATAGCGTTTCCCGTTGTCCAGCCTGATATTTCCGGCGGCAACTCCCGCGCAATGTGTTCCGTGACCGTTGGGATCGCGGTTCCAGTCTTCCCCGCTGATGAAAGATTTTCCTTCAATCTCTCTTCCCGAAAAGTCAGGATGCGAAAGTTCAAGACCGGTATCCAAAATACAAATATCAACACCTTTTCCCGTGTACAGGGAATTCCCGAGGCCTAAAGCCTTTAAGCCCCATTCCATTTCTACCAAAGGTTTTTGAGGTAAAGGTTTATTTATAATATATTTTTCCAGCTCAGTGATTTTGCCTGCAATTTCTGCGGACTGCTTTTTCAATTCATTAATAATTGATAATTCATCGGCGGAAAAAAATTCTCTTTCTTTTTCAAAATAAACGATCGGATTAGATTCGTTTTTTACAGCACTTTTCAGCTGTTCTTCATCCATATTTTCTACGACCAGAATGCCGAGGTTTTTGTACAAAACTCCGTTTTCATTGTCAATCACTTCATAGGAACGGTTTTCTGACGAAAGAAATTCTGACGAGGTAATGGTGACCTCCAATTCATTCTCCACTTTTTTGAGGGAATTTTTCTGCTGATCTTCAAGGATAACAATATATCTTTCTTTTTCCATGGCAATTTGTTTTTTAGTTTAATTTTAAAAGAACTTTCTCAAGAATTAAGAAAATATCTTCCGAAATCATCGTTAATCTTAGTTTTTTATTAATCCCGGAAATCTGTGTGTTTTGATTGATCAATGATGTCCAGAATACTTCAATTTTAGCAACAGAATTCAGCTCTTTCAGTTTGTTATCATCCAAGATTCCGTTTTGATATAAAGAGACCATTAGTCCTGAAAGCAATTCTTCAGCTTCGTCGAGTTTCTTTTTTTCTTTAGAATACATTTCCATTAAAAATCCATGAATTGTCTCCATTGCATTGAATGAAAATCCCCAAAGTATTTCACGTTTTGCTGAAGTTATTTTTTCCATCTGAACCGGATTAAAACCTCTTTTTACGGTAGAAATCATGTTCATTACCTTTAAAACTTCAGATTCGTAAGTGGTATTTCCTTTCGATCTTAAATATTCTAAAAGCTCATTAAGAAATGCCTCAAACTGCCCATCAAAATCAAAAGATTTCAACAGATAGAGCTCCTGAGCCTTGTTGAAATGTTCCAGCAATTCCTGAATTTTCTGTATCGTATGATGAACGAGTTCCTGCATTACTCAAAAGTTATTTGTTCGATAGTTTTTCCGTCTTTATCCTGGTAAGACACGATTCTGATGCCTTCTTCTTCCATTTCCACGTGAAGATTAATGAATAATTTGTCTTTGTCTTCGGCGGAATTGGTGTTCGGGTCGATGTAGATGTTGTTTAATTTTGAATTAATTAAACTGTACCTGTTCAAAACTTCGGAGTAAATTTGCTTTAAAGCGGTAGATTCCTCTTCGGTTGTTGTCCCTTCAGTTGGTCTTGCCACCGGCTTTTGAGGAGTTGCGGCAATTGATCTCGTCGGTAGGGGTTTGATATCCGGAGTTTGTGGTGTGGTTTCAACTTTTGAAAGTCGGCTTGATTCCGTTCCTCCTCCGCCTCTTACATTATTCAAGATTCCTTTAAAATCATCATTTTGAATGGTTTTTGTCGAAATCGGCTGAATATTCAATTGCCTTTCTTTATTAATGACAAGAATTCTTTTGTTGACGTCATCAATTAATTTTGATTCATCTAAAGAAAAATTTCTGTCCGCATCAGAATCGATATCGGTGATTTTGATGGGAATATCCATTTTTACGCTCGGAAGCGAATATCTGGGAACCTTAAAATATTTTAAATACTCGTGTTTAGCATATTCTTTTGCGATGGCAACCGCATTTTCATCTGCTTTTTTACGAGCCTGAATTATCTCATTGTTGAGATAATCCAGGTAATCTGATAATTTGACCATTTCTCGTAAAAGTTTTTATTGAGCAAGCAATCCAAGAACTTTTTCCAATCCAGCAGGCATTTCGTCATTCGTAGCCTTTACTTTTACTCCAAGAGAATATTCTTTTTCCACTTTAATTCCTGTGCTTGAAGTTCTCTTGTAAGAAACATCCACATTGAATTTCACTGGTCCGAAACCTCCTGAAACTCCAGCTTTGATTCCGAATTCGTCGCTTACGTCTTTTGTATACGTTGAATTTAATTTTACGTTAAAATCTACATCACAAGTCTCGATTCTAAAGCTTGGAACATTTAATAACGCGATGAACGGCACTGAAATTTCAACTTCCTGTTCAATTGTCGGATCTTCGTTTGGAGTATCAGTTTCGTTTTTGTATTCAGGGTTTGGTACGTGTTTTTTGTACTTGAATTCCGCCATACGAAGCTTGTTATTTTCTCCATCTTTTTCAAAACCAACTTCCTTAATAAAGTTTACCGTACTGATTGAAGCGTTTGACTGCGCTGTAACACAAGCGTTAAGCGGCCCTCCGATAATTTTTGCGAAATCGATACTTCCCAATTCTGCTGCAAAATCCGCACTTTCAGCTCCTGAAGTTTTGAAAACCTGATCATCAGCAGCCATTCTACCGGCGATCATTTTCAATACTTCCGTAGACACGCTTGCGAAAGATTTTTCCCATTTCTCATCGTAGTTTTTCTTGAAATCTTCGATGAGGTTTAATAAATCTTTGTTGGAAAGACCTACTAATTCAGAAGTTTCGATTCCTGAAACTTTTTCGTAAACTGCAGGTGTTAATGATTTTTCTAATCCTGTTAAAAGGTCAATTAATTCATTTTTTGTTTTCTTGGCGTGGTTTGCTTCCAACACCGACTTTAATGTTTCCATGTTTTTTGTTTGTTTTGGTTATTAAAATTTTGTACTGCAAATTTATGTCGCATGTCAGTGAAGTATCTCAGTGGATTTCCTAAACTTTATCCGTGAAATCCCCCAAAATAAAAAAGTAGATTCCCGATTGAGAATCTACTTTTGTTTTATTTAAAGGCTTTTTATTGTTTTAAACCACAAAAGTCACAAAAGATTTTAATGCCTTAAATATTTTAAGCCAAATCAACTTTATAAAAAAAGATCATATAAGTATTTAAAATCTTTGATTTTTTCTTTTGTGACTTTTGTGGTTTAAAAAAGTTTCTTAAAATTATTCTTAATGGTTAAAATTTAAAATTAATTTGATTTTTTTGCTTTAATCATTGCTTCCAATGCATCCCACATTTCCTGCGGAATATCTTCCAACATATTAAACTCTCCTGCTCCCTGCAACCATTCTCCGCCATCTATTGTTACGACTTCACCATTTACAAAAGATGAAAAATCAGAAACAAGATAAGCGGCAAGATTGGCCAGTTCCTGATGCTCTCCTACTCTTTTCAGCGGATTTTTTTTAGCTAAATCAAATTGATCTTTCATATCTCCCGGAAGTAATCTGTCCCAAGCTCCTTTTGTAGGAAACGGTCCTGGCGCAATTGCATTAAAACGAATATTGTATTTTCCCCACTCTACAGCGAGAGATCTTGTCATGGCTAAAACTCCTGCTTTTGCACAAGCGGATGGAACAACATAAGCGGAACCGGTCCAGGCGTAAGTTGTAACGATATTTAAAACCGTACCTGGAGTTTTTGAATCAATCCAGTGTTTTCCGATGGAAAGTGTACAGTTTTTTGTACCTTTTAATACAATATCTAAAATAGAATCAAAAGCGGAATGCGTTAATCTTTCTGTCGGAGAAATGAAATTGCCGGCTGCATTATTCAACAAAATATCAATTTTCCCGAATTCTTTTAAAGTGGCTTCCTTCATTGCTTCCACCTCATCCCAGTTTCTTACGTCGCACGCAACGCAAAGAACTTTTCCGCCTGTTTCTTCTTCCAATTCTTTGGCGGTTCCCTGTAATTTCTCTAAATTTCTGGAAGTGATCACCACTTTTGCACCCAATTGAAGGAAATATTTGGTCATTGCCTTTCCAAGTCCGCTTCCACCGCCTGTAACAATGGCAACTTTGTCTTTTAAGGCATCTTCACGCAACATCGGCTGTGTATATAGATTCATACTTTTTATTTTTCTTAAAAATAGTAAATATTGAGACGCGGTGCTTTAAAATAAGTTAAGAAATGATGCTGCAAATAGTTGTTTTGTTTTTACCGCAAAAGAATCAAAAGAAAGGATTAAAAAAAATAAGAATTTCAAAGTTTACAAAATAGGATGAAAAAGATTCATGTGTAGACTTTGAAGGATGGCAAATTTGTGAATATTTTCCGAGTGTTTAAATGAATTACTGCAGCTCTAGCCCCGATTGCAGCATTGTTTGAGCTCATTTTCTGGGAGTTTCGGGTTG
>Ga0307412_10001815_pt1 | contig 11812 bp, 15 predicted proteins | sample DK1Cmetagenome_3_FD_203823 | JGI IMG/M metagenome (GOLD analysis project Ga0307412, IMG submission 203823) | Maize rhizosphere microbial communities from greenhouse at UC Davis, California, United States - DK15-C-1 | ecosystem: Host-associated > Plants > Roots > Rhizosphere > Soil | place: USA...
ACGGTGCCGTGGGAACCACTCCAGCGTTCGTGGTCGCACCAGATCACAGCCGTGTATTTGGACGGCTTGTAGGTCTCGGCGATATCGCGCAGTTCCTGGGGAAGGATCTCGCGACCATCGGCGGTGGTGCCGCTGGTGGCGACACGTTTCCAGAACGAAACAAGGGAACGGGGCATGGGCGATAACTGCGCTCAATCGGTGGTTTGAGCCGCCAAGATATGGAGCAAAACGCCCCCTAACAAACGGTTCAATTGCGCGCTCCTCCTAAATTCACGATCTAGGTTGATCGCAGAATTTAACCCCGCGTTTTCACCGTTTTCGCCGCATAGACTGCGGCCCATGTACTACTCGACCGAAGTTAGAGAAGCCGCCAAACGCCTGTTTCTGCGCCGCTGTAAGGCCAAAGAAATTCAGGCGCAACTCAACCTGCCCAACATCCGGATCGTCTATTACTGGATCCGCCAAGGCGGCTGGGAAGACATGCTGTCGGACGAGGAACCGCTGACCGCTGTTGGCCGGCGTATCACCTTGCTGCTGGACAAGGTCGGCAGCCTTTCCAAGGACGATCTAAACGAACTCGACCGGCTGACCGCCGTGCGCGAACGACTGCTGAAGCAAGCGGCCAAACCGGCAACGGTGGCGGCAGCGTTCGGTGATGGCCAGGGCGAACCCGAAGAACCTCGCCAGCGGCCGCGTGGCGAACGTTCCGGCCGTGGTGAAGGCGGCGGCAAGAAGAAAGAGAAGAAGGCCAAGAACGACATCAGCGGGCTGACTGAAGTCGACTTCCTGGATAAATTCATCAGCAAAATGTACCGCTACCAGCAGGAGCTGTTCGCGGCCAAACAGAACCCGCTGACTTGCCGGATCCGCAACATTCTCAAAAGTCGTCAGGTCGGCCTGACCTACTACTTCGCCGGCGAAGCGTTCATGGACGCGGTGTTGAGTGGCGACAACCAGGTCTTTCTGTCGGCCAGCCGATCGCAGTCCGAGATCTTCCGCAGCTACATCATCCAGTTCGCCAAGCAGTGGTTCGACATCGAGCTAACCGGCAACCCGATCGTGCTGAGCAACGGCGCCGAACTGCGCTTTCTCAGCACCAACAGCAGCACCGCCCAGGGCTACCACGGCCACGTCTACGTCGACGAATATTTCTGGATCCGCGACTTCGAAAAACTCAGCACCGTGGCCAGCGCCATGGGCACCCACAAAAAATGGCGCAAGACCTATTTCTCGACGCCAAGCGCGGTGTCGCACCAGGCCTACCCGTTCTGGACCGGTGAAGATTTTCGCAACAGCAAGCGTGGGAAAAAAGCGGGTGGTACCTGGCCGATCGAGGCGGCGTACTCCCAAGGTGCGCTGTGTCCTGACGGTCAATGGCGCAAGACCATCACCATTCAGGATGCGATCGACGGCGGTTGCGATTTGTTCGACCTCGAGCAGCTGCAGCTGGAGTACGACGAGGACAAGTTTCAGCAGCTCTTCTACTGCAAGTTCATCGACAGCACGCAGAGCGCGTTCGGCCTCAAGGATCTGGAGCGTTGCTACTCCGACCTGTCGTTGTGGGAGGACTACAAGCCCGACGAGGAACGACCGTTCGGCAACAGTCCGGTCTGGCTGGGGTACGACCCGAGCCGGACTCGCGACGACGCAACATGCGTTGTCATCGCCCCGCCGCTCGAGCCAGGCGCGAAGTTTCGGATCCTGGAAAAGCACAGCTGGCGTGGTCACTCGTTTACCTACCAGGCCGCTCAGGTCAAGAAGCTGACCGAGCGTTTCAACGTCCAGCACATCGGCATCGATGTCACCGGCGTGGGTTACGGCGTGTTCGACCTGGTGCGCGACTTCTACGCCAAAGCGACGCCGATTCATTACAGCCTCGAGGCGAAGAACGCCCTGGTGCTCAAAGCCCAGGACACGATCCAAGGCAGCCGCATCGAGTGGGATGCCGGATGGACCGACATCGCCCAGGCGTTCCTGACCATCAAGCGCGGCACCACCAACAGCGGCCAAGTCACCTACAGCGCTTCGCGCACCGACGCGACCGGCCACGCCGATATCGCGTGGGCGGTCATGCACGCTTTGGCCAACGAACCTTTGAACACCAACAAGCGGCGCCGTAGCCGCTATGTCACGAGTGGAAACAATGCCCAAGCATCGACGCAGAAATCGCCCGGTCAACCAGCAGGCGCAACAGCAACAGCCCATGCGGGCGTTTACGTTCGGCGAACCCGAGCAGGTGCTGTCGGGCAACATTGGCGAGTACCTGGGCGTGTTTCTCAGCGACGACGGCGAGATCTACAAGCCGCCGGTGTCCCGTCCAGGCCTGGCCAAACTGTTGCGCGCCAACGCCCACCACGGCGCAATCCCGAAGTTCAAGCGCAACCTGCTGTTGCGTGAGCTGATCCCCTCGGCCGGCTGCAGCGCTCGAACAATGGGCTGTGCGGGATTGGATTACATGGTGTTCGGCGAAGCCTTCTTCTATCGAGACACCAACGCCTTCGGCCAAGTCCTGGAGCTGCAGCACCTGGCTGCGATCAACATGCGGATCAAGGTCGACGGTGGCTTCCGGATGCTGCTGCCCGACAACAAGTTCATGGACTTCGACCAGGACGAGATCGAGCACGTCCTCGACTATGACGTGGAACAGAACATCTACGGGGTGCCGGACTACCTAGGCGGCATGCAGGCGCTGCTGCTCAACGAAGCCGCCACGTTGTTCCGCCGGCGCTACTACAGCAACGGTGCCCACGCCGGTTATATCTTCTACACCAACGACCCGGACCTGACCGAGGAGGACGAGGACAACCTGCGCGCGCAGATCAGCTCCAGCAAGGGTGTGGGCAACTTCCGATCGATGTTCGTCAACATCCCGAACGGCAAAGAGAACGCGATCCAGATCATCCCCGTGGGCGACTTCCAAGCCAAAGACGAGCTGGAGAAGGTGAAGAACATCACCCGCAACGACGTGATCGCCGCTTGGCGAATGAACCCAGCGCTCGCCGGCATCATTCCGGAGAACAGCGGTGGTTTTGGCGACATCGAAAAGATTGACCGGGTCTACACCAGCAACGAGATACGGCCGATCTGTCAGCTGTTCAACCAAGTCAATGACACCTTACGGCCAGACAGGCGAATCAACTGGAGAGAAGCGGATATTCTAGTTGATCCCACTGCATCAGGTGCTTAGCTAAGAGATTGCCACTACATATTGTGGCAAACTGGTGGCGATTGGCTTCCCTGGGGAGGGACACAATGAGAGTTGAATGCAAATGCGGACACAGAGGTCGGATCGCTTCGCGGGAGAAGCTATCGACGGAGTTTGCGAAGCTGTATTGCCAGTGCCTTGACGCAAAGTGCGGGCACACATGGGTCGCAAATCTGACGTTCTCGCACACGTTGAGCCCATCGGCTCAGTCTTTCGAAAGGATGTTGTTCGACCATTTGCGGGATATGCCCAGGGCGAAACAGCGGGAGCTGTTCGAGCAGCTGGGATCACAGGCAGTGGCGTGACGTTCGGACCGCCGACGCATAGGTGTCGGCGATCGATTACATGGCTCGATTATCAGTCGCTGGCAGCGTCTTCAGGATGGGTCGCTAAGACCTCGGACATCCTGCGGAGATGAACCTGTTCCTGTTCACTCAGCAGACGGTACAACCGAATGAGCTGACGTTCGATTTTTGTAAGGTTAAGCCATTCGAACTCGGTGGTTCCGACACTGCCAAGCTCGTTTTTCGTGTGATCCAACATGCTTACTACTCCATAAAGTGCATTGCTGAATCGACGTTATCGGGGCGGGGATTGGCTTTAGAACGAGGGGGCGACGAATGTCGTACATGCTTTGTTACAAGTTAATTCCGTTGGCGAGCAGCATCGTCAGCCATTGCTTTCAGAAAACGACGGATCGCTTCTTGGTCACCGGGCGTGATGCTTCGGTACTGCTTTACGAGAGTGTCCTCTGTGCCGCTGAGAGTGTGCTCAGACAGCGTGGTCCGCACACCGGTCAAAATATAGGGAACGTCGAAACCGAACTGAATCGCGACTTTGCTCAAATAAGACGCCGTCGCGTCGCTAGACCCAGACTCGTAATTCGCTTGAGTACGCTTGGCTATTCCCAATGCTTCCGCCAGCTCGTTTTGAGTCTTCGCGCATCGCTTCCGTTCTTCCTGCAGCCGGGAGCCTATCTCTTCGGAAAGGTGCAAAATTATTCATCTCTAATATTTACAAATGCATCGAAGTGCATCATTGTGCATTCCACACCACATGAAACTGCACGGAATTGCACTATGCCCAACACTTGCATCACTGAGCAAGCTCGCAAACAAGCGCGTGAAGCTTTAGAGAAGCGCGGTCAATCCGCGAAGGACTTTGCTGAATTACATGATCTGAACCCCAGCACCGTGTACGCGGTGCTGAGTGGCCAGAGCCGGTGTCGCCGTGGGGAGGCACATCGCGCCGCGGTGTTGCTGGGAATCAAAGACGGCGTGATTGAACAGTAATGGCACCGGGCCACAGGGAAAAGCAGAACATGAAAAGCACAGTTCTAAAAACTCGGCGCCAAGTAGTCAGCGCAATCATCTGCGCCTATCCAGGCGGACGCGAATGCGCCGCCGCTCGAATCGGCCTATCGCTCAAAAAGTTCGACAACCACGCCTATGAAAACAACAACTGCCGCCCGCTGACCGATGCGCAGATCCATCAGCTCGAGCTTGAGAGCGGGACAACCTTTCTACCTGAATACATCACAGCAATGTACGGCGGGATGTTCGTTCCAGTGGTTGAGCCTGAAGCATTGGACAACGTCGAAATGTACGCCCGTTGCGTCCAAGCCTCAGCCAAGAAGGGCACCGTCGACCACCTCATTGAGGAGGCATTGAAGGACGGGATCATCAGCGAAGCCGAAGCCGAAGCGATCCTTCACGCGGATTCACTGCACCTCGCGGCCAGACACGCCGAAGTTCTCGCTGTCATCCAATTGCACGCTTCTAAGTCGGGGAAAGCCAAATGAATATCGCTTCCAAGGATCTGGATTACCGCAGCACTATCCGGGCTGCTGCTCTCACATTCCTTGAACGTCATCAAGGGGAGCACCTGGGCGATCAAGGTCAATTCATTGAGCGAACCGCCAACCACTTGGTGGATAGCTTTCAGGCTGAGAAGCCACTTGCGATCCGGCTCACCTGTGAAGCAATGAGCGACCTTTATGAAATCAATGTCCGGCAACGGCTCGATCTCCATGCAAGTGAATCCCATGCGGTGGTCATCACTGACCCAGTCCGTGGCTGCACTTGGTCGGTGCCTGTCCACCTGATCTACGAACACTTGATAGCCGCCGGCCGCGCTACCCGTATCACCTCCGCCACCTAAGCCCCCCTACCACTGTCCTGAGCCTGTTAGTCGTGGGTTTGGGTGAGCTGCGCCCGAAATTGAGGTTTGACGATGGAAAACGCCATGAACATCAACGCAAAACTGACGCCCGATCAGGCGAAGGCGCTCCTGGCCAGCCTGCGCGAGCAATACCGTCTCAGCTTCAACGACCTTTGGTACGCAGACCAGTACCGCATGATTCCGGATGGCCTACGCCACGGATCGATACTTGCCAATAGCCCTGTAATGGCCGCTCAGAAACACCTTATTGGCGCCCTCACCCAAAGCCTCGGCCTCAGCCTTAAAGCAGCGAAAAAATCATGATGAATGAAGATATCCGAACTCAAGTACTTCAGCGGCTGGAAGACGACTTCGGCCTGAAGTTACGTGTAAACACAAACTACATGCGAGGCGGCGTTTGCCCTGCCTGCAACAAAAAAGAGCTATACGCACGCCACGACAAACCATGGCAGATCCGCTGTGGTCGACCGGAGCGCTGCGGTCATATCGAGCACGTCAAAGAAATCTATGAGGACCTGTTTGAGGATTGGAGCAAGCGAGCGCCGTCGACGGACAACGACCCGACCGTAACGGCCCGTGCGTATTTGGAATTCGCCCGGGGCTTGAACACCGGAAACATGACCGGTTGGTTCACTCAGGAAAACTACGTTAACCACGAGACGAACGAGTCGAGCGCCACGATTCGATTCAACCTGCCGAACGGTGGCTATTGGGAACGCCTGATCGATCGCCCTTCCCGCTTCGGCAAAATGAAGGCCCGCTTCAAGCCCAAATACAGCGCCCAAGGTGAGTGGTGGTGCCCACCGAGTGTGGACTTGGCCACCGTAAAAGAGCTGTGGATAGTCGAGGGCATCTTTGACGCCGTTGCCCTAGTGCAAAACACCGTTGATGCGGTGTCAGCCATGTCGAGCGTGAATTTCCCGGTCGAAGCTTTGAAGCAACTGCTCGAGCAGCGGCCGGGCAATCTTCCCACTCTGGTCTGGGGTCTAGACAACGAACCAACTGCACGCGCCTACCTGCTGCGCTGGGTGAAACAGGCACGCGAGATGGGCTTCACGTGTAAGGCTGCGCTCATTCCGCAGCGGGATAAGAAAGTCGACTGGAACGACCTGCACCAGCGCTGGCAGTTCGAAGAAGAAGGTAAGGCCCGCAACGACAAGCGCAAGCGTGATTTGGATGCTGCGCGCCATGAAGGTGATTTGCTGCTGGCTCCCTCGCCGAAAGAGAAAGCGCTGCTGATGTACACCTGGGAAGAGGGTTTCCCGGAGTTCGCCTTTGATTTCGGCCACCAGACCTACTGGGCGAAGTTCGACCTGTCGAAGCTCGAAGAGGAACAGAAAGCACTGGCAACGAGCGAAGACCACGAAGACCAACAGCTCAACGACAAGGCTGCCCGCCGCAAAGTCCTGCAGAACGTCTGCAGTCTGAAGCTTCTGGCCAACTGCCGCTTTGAGGCGCTGTACAAGCAGGTGAACGACGTCACCAACGAGGCGTGGTTTTACTTCCAGGTGTTGGGTATCCACGACGATCTGGGCGAAAACTACACCTTCACTCCGAAACAGATCTCCTCGAGCAGCGAGTTCAAGACCCGTCTGATGTATTCCGGCGCCACTTGGTTGGGCACTCAGAAGCACCTGGATCAGATCATCATTCGGCAAACCGAACGCCTGAAAACCGTCGAGACCATCGACTTTCTGGGCTACAGCCGTGATCACAAGGCGTACATCTTCAATGACATCGCCATCCACGGCGGATCTGTCTACAAGGCCAATGACGAGGACTACTTCGAGTTCGGCAAGCAGCGGGTCAAATGCCTCATGAAGTCGGTAAAGCTCAAGATGGCCTTGGACAGCAAGGGCTATCGCGAAGACTGGCTGCCGAACCTTTGGACCGTCTTCGGCGAGAACGGAATTCTGGCCCTCACCTACTGGTTTGGCTCGCTGTTCGCCGAGCAGATCAGGGCAGAGCATGAGAGCTTCCCGTTCTTGGAAATGTCGGGCGAGCCCGATTCGGGTAAAACCACGCTGATCAAATTCATCTGGAAGCTCTTCGGGCGGATTTATGAGGGCTTCGACCCGGCCAAAAGTTCGTTCTCGGGTTTGAGCCGGGCGATGGGCCAGGTGGCCAACCTCCCATTGGTACTCCTCGAGGCAGACCGAAACACCAATGAGGACAATACCAAGGCCTTCGAGTGGGACCAGTTCAAGGACTTCTACGGCGGCGGCACCCTGCGTACCCGGGGAGTCAAGTCCAACAGCAACGACACCTATGAGCCGCCTTTTCGTGCGTCCATCGTGATCGCTCAGAACGCCATCGTCACCGGCCACGAAGCGATCATCAGCCGTATCGTCCGGCTGCCGTTTCTCAAGCCGGTGATCACCGACGAGAGTCGAAAAGCTGCTGATGCGATCGTCCAGACCGAACTGGAACACGTCAGCCACTTCATGGTGAAGGCAATGCGTGCCGAACAGCAGGTGCTCAAGCGCTTCGCGGAGCTGTATCCCAAGTACCGCGCCGAGCTTTGGGCGACCCGTAACCTGGCATCCGATCGGGTCATTAAGAACCACAGCATGATGCTGGCCCTTCTGGATTGCCTGCAGCTCGTCATCGCGATCCCAGACCACATGGTCCAGGCCTGCCGCAAATACATTCTGAAAGCAGCCAACGAACGCCAGGCGGCGATCAGCACCGATCCGAAGGAAGTGAACGAGTTCTGGCAGGTATTTGACTACCTCGAATCGCTGCCTTCTGCGCCCATGGTCAACCACAGCAAAAAGGCCGGCGTGATTGCTATCAACCTTAACCAGTTCGCCGAAGTCGCCCTTGAACACCGCCAACGCATTCCAGACTTGGCCGTGCTGCGACGCCTGCTCAAAGACTGCCGTGCCCACCAATGCTTGGACACTCAAAAACGAGTGGAAAGCGCGATCCGTGCCCGGCAGCAAGACATGGCACCAACCGCCCACATCCCTTCCACCATGCGTTGCTTCATTTTCCGGGAGTAACCGCCATGCAGATTCAGGTGATCAACGATCAGGATCGAGACATCGCAATCGCTGAGATACGCCGGCTGAATGCGGTTATGGCGCAGTTTGGGGAGGAAAGCCGGACGGTCTACGCCGAGGCCTATGCCCTATGCGGGCTGGTAGATGCTTTGGAGGTCCGGGCCAGCCGTGGCCATCGGGAGATGCTCGTCCTGGACTGCACAACTGCACAGATTCAGGCCGTTATGGAATGGCGGTCTTGGGACGAGGCCGGGGAATTTGAGGATTTGGTTATTCACCTGGTGCGAAAGGCTTGAGCCTAGCTACCAGATCCAACGCCGGCGATCGCCGGTAAAGAAAGGCGTCGAGGGGAGGCAACCCCTCGGCACCGACCACCACTGAGGGCAACACCATGCAAGCACAGCACCAAAGCAGCAGCGCCCCGAAGGCTATCACATCACCGGCAGGCGGCGTGCAGGAGGCTCGTCACTTGATGGCCATCCGCATTGTCGGTACCGCGCTTTTTGATTACCAGGTGCGCAAGACGCCCGATGCTCGGATCCGCCTCGAATCCCTAACTTCCATGGCCCACCTGCTCGGTGACCTCACTTCAAACGAGGCTGCTCTGGTGGCCCAGCTGTTGGCCAAGCCCACTATGTTTGGAACTTCCGTATGAACCCAATTGCACAACAAGCCTTGGAGCGTGCCAGAGCAAGCACCGCAGAACCGAAACAAGGTCGGTCGACCACCCGCCGGCGGTTCTGGACAACGGCCGAGGTGGCGCGTCTGACGGCCCTGTATTCAGACACGCCGATGACTCAGCTTCAGGAGATGCTTGGCCGTCCAAAGTCAGCGATATATGGGAAAGCGAAAGAGCTGGGATTGAAGCGCAGCGCCGAGTTTCTGGCCGGCGAGCATTCCGGCCGTCTTCGTAACGGCAACAACCCCGGCATAGCGACTCGCTTTAAAAAAGGACACGGAACCTGGAACAAGGGTAAGCCATTTGCCGCCGGTGGCAGATCTGCCGAAACGCAATTCACCACAGGACGGCTACCGCACAACCATGTCCCGATCGGGACGGAAGTCATGGCCACGGACGGATACCTGAAAATCAAAGTTGCCGAATCCAATACGTGGGAGTGGACACACCGACGCAATTGGGAAGCGGTCCACGGACCAATAGCGACAGGTTTCCTTCTGGTTTTCCGAGACGGCGACCATAACAACTGCAAGGTCGAGAACCTTGAATTGATAACCCGGGGCGAACTTATGCGGCGTAACACCATTCACCGATACCCTGAAGAACTCAAATCCACTATTCGCCAACTCGGAAAACTCAAGCGTGCAATCGAGGCCGCCCATGAATAACAAAATGACGGACTTACGAAACCACTTGTTTGCCACTTTGGAAGCTCTTCAAGACGAAGATAAGCCAATGGATATCGAGCGTGCGAAGGCGATCGCCGAAGTCGGGAAAGTCCTGGTGGACTCTGCGAAAGTAGAAGTCATGTTCATCAAGGCAATGGACGGCGACGCCAAAAGCACCGGCTTTATCGAGTCTGAAAAGGAGCTACCGAACCGCCACCGAGTGACGCACCAATGACCAGCTCGACCACGCCAACAACTCAAAAAATCCGGCCCGCAATGACTAGCCAGCGGCTTGACCTTCCCAGCGTCTGCGATATCTGTGGCTTCGCTCGTTCGACACGCCGGCACAAGGTCTGCAGCAAGTTACGTCAGCAACGGAAAGCGGATGAATGGATTTCGCTAATGGCAGAAAAAACTGCTGCTCGAGCAGCTCGGGAGAAACGGTATGTCAGGTGAATCGCTAACAGCGCCGGCAGATCTGCTCAGCTCGATACAAGAACTGATTCGGCAATTGCAACGTCCAGCAGTAGCGGCCGAACATGAGCTGTGGACATCACAGGACATCGCGGCGTACTTGAAGCTATCCGCCTACACCGTTGAACGTAGAGTCGTTGTTCAGCCTGGCTTTCCCAAAAGCGTACAGCCGTGTGCCACCGGAGCAAAAGCCGCAAAAAGATGGTTCGCGGGAGAGGTGATCACCTGGTTGCGGCAACATCGCGCCAGATTACCGGTCGCCAGGCGATCGAGAGAGCTTGCATAACACTTAGGCCTGCGCATTCCGCAGGCTTTTTTCATCCTAATCGTTGGGCCAATTCCGAAGCAGTTGCGTTGTAATAAATCATCAACGACTTCAAATCCTTGTGGCCAGTGATACGCGCCAGATCCAGAACATCTACTTTTCGGGCGAGCCGAGTAATAGCCTCATGTCGCGTGTCATGGAAAGTCAGTCCTTCAATCCCCAGCTCGTCACGGATTTTCCGAAACATGGTGTCTGCCGACGCCGATTCGAGCCAGAACACTCGATCGTCCGCGCCCTTGCCCTTATACAGCGGTGCCAACAGTTCGCCGGCTCGCTTGCTCAGAGGTACATTCCGGCTTGAACCATTTTTTGTCATGGGTAGCCGGACGTAACGTTCCCTCAGATTCACCCACTTCGCGGTCATGCCTAAGATTTCCCCCTGTCTCATTGCCGTTTCAAGCGCAATCAGAAACGCATATGCCAACTCTTGCAGCAGCGTCACCGGTGGCTGCCCTTCGACATAGCCGAGCCGATTAAGTAGTGCGCTGATCTCACCAGGAGAGACTCGACGTTCGCGGGGAGGTCCATTACTGGGCCGCTTGGCGTCACGTACAGGGTTCACCACGCACGTTTTCCACTCTCTTCTGGCGAGCTCAAAAACGGATGATAGAAGAGTCATCTCACGCCGAACTGTCGCGGTCTTCACCACCTTCAATCGCGCATCGCGCCATTGAGCTACTTGCTCTGACGTAATGCTATCCATCAGCTCACCGACCCACTCAAGCTCCCTATCGAACTTATCCAAACGCAGTTCTTCCCAGCGCTGGCCCGCCTTGTTGGGTGATACATCACGCTTGTATCGACGCAGCGCTTCCGAAAGAGTCATCGACACAGTCGTGCGCGACTTCCCGCTCTGCGCGAGGATTCCCGCTTCACGAGCCGTTGCCCAAGCCACCGCCGCCGCTTTCGTTTCGAAGGTCTGCGAGTCACGCACACCTAGCTTCGCGACCTCTGCTCGCCAACCACCGCTTCGTTTCCTGTAAGAAGCCACCACACCCTCCTGGCGTAAAAATGGCGTAAAGGCTATCACGCAGATGCAGGATCATGCCGTTTACTGTCTTCTTTCAAGACCGATGCAGCCCAGCATAACCGGGCATCGCAGGCGATTGCCGTCTGTGGTACGTTACTGTCGCAGTTCGACCGTTGCCCCCTCGGGGCACCATCTTAAAGAAAGACCTTGAAATTCAAGGTCTTTTTTTTCGTCTGTAGGAAAGTGGTTTGGCCGCGAGCAACGCAGATCTCATCTGACGGCGATCCCTTTTGTGGCGAGGGGAT
>Ga0307412_10001816_pt1 | contig 11811 bp, 10 predicted proteins | sample DK1Cmetagenome_3_FD_203823 | JGI IMG/M metagenome (GOLD analysis project Ga0307412, IMG submission 203823) | Maize rhizosphere microbial communities from greenhouse at UC Davis, California, United States - DK15-C-1 | ecosystem: Host-associated > Plants > Roots > Rhizosphere > Soil | place: USA...
TGCCGGAAAGCTACGAGATGGAAGTGCTGGAGCCGTTCAAGGAAGCCACGGTCCAGCAGATCAGCCGCCTGCTGCAGTTCTTCTACGCCGGCAGCGAGTTCAACCGCGTCGATCACATCGTGCTGGCCGGCGGCTGTGCCGCCCTTGCCGGCCTGCCGGAGATGGTCGAGGAACAGCTGGGCGTGCCGACCGTGGTCGCCAACCCGCTGGCACAGATGACCCTGGGGCCGAAGGTGCAGGCGCACGCGCTGGCCCAGGATGCCCCCGCGCTGATGATCGCGACCGGTCTGGCGCTGAGGAGCTTTGACTGATGGCACGCATCAATCTATTGCCCTGGCGCGCCGAACGGCGCAAGCAACGCCAGCGCGAGTTCGGCATCATGCTGGGCATGGCCGCCCTGGGTGGCCTGCTGCTGTCGCTGTTGATCTGGTTCTACTACGACATGCAGGTCAGCGGGCAGAATGACCGCAATGCCTATCTGCAGACCGAGATCGACAAGGTCAAGGAGCAGAACAAGGAAATCGACCGCCTCGACGAGCAGAAGAATCGACTGCTGGCCCGCAAGGCGGTGATCGAACAGCTGCAGGCCAAGCGTTCGCAGATGGTCCACCTGTTCGATGCGCTGGTCCGCACCATCCCCGATGGCGTGGTGCTCACCGCTCTGCAGCAGGAAGGCGACGTGTTGACCCTGGAGGGCCGCACCCAGTCCAACGCCCGTGTCTCGGCGTACATGCGCAACCTCGAAGTTTCCGGCTGGATGACCAATCCGGAACTGGCGATCATCGAGGCGCGTGAGCCTGACAAGGACAAGGAAGGGCGCGCGACCGGCCCGGTGGCTGACATCAAGGCATTGCCGTACGTGTTCAAGGTCAAGGTCAAGCTGCCTGCGCAGAGCGAGGAAGCAGGCGCCACGCCGGGCCTGAACCCGGATGGCAGTGTGGCCGGCACCACGCCGGCGGCACCGACGGTCGCGCCGCTCAGCGCCGGGCCGGACGCCGCCGCACCGGCTGCTGCCGCACCGGCGCCGGGATCGACTCCGGCACCGGCAGCCACGCCTGCAACTGCTCCGGCACAGGCCCCAGCACCGGCGGCAACGCCAGCGCCGGCCACGCCTGCACCAGCCGCACCCGCACCCAAGCCTGAGGGCAGCCGCCTGGCGCAGCCGCCGCAGGCCTTCCACGCCCCGATGCAGGGGGATCGCGCATGAGCAAGAAAGTCGACATCAAGAACCTGGACTTCAACGACATCGGCAATTGGCCGAGGAACGCGAAGATCGTGTTCTGCTCGCTGATCGCCCTGGTGATCATGTTCGTGCTCTGGATGCTGCTGATCAGCGGCAAGCGCGAGGAGCTGGCGGGCCTGGAATCGCGGGAAACCGAGCTGCGTGCCGAGTTCACCAAGGAACAGGAACGCGCGGTCAACCTGGAGCCGTTGAAGCAGCAGCTGGCACAGATGGAGCAGGTGCTGCAGCAGATGCTGCGGCAGCTGCCCAGCAAGACCGAAATGCCGGACCTGATCATCGACATCTCGCAGACCGCGCTGTCCAGTGGCCTGGCCAACGAGCTGTTCGAGCCCGAGCAGGAGCAGATCAAGGAGTTCTACGCCGAGAAGCCGATCAAGCTGCGGATGGTGGGCAGTTACCACCAGTTCGGCGCCTTCGTCAGCGGCGTGGCCTCGTTGCCGCGGGTGGTGATCCTGACCATGCACGACATCAACCTCAAGCCGAAGGACAAGACCGGCGGCAACATCCGCGCCGGTGCGCTGGAACTGTCGGGCACGGTCAAGACCTACCGTTACCTGGATGAGGCCGAGGTCGCCGAACAGCAGAAGGCTGAAGCGGGCAAGGAGGCGAAGAAGTGATCCGTTCCTTCATTGCGCGTGGTGGTATGGCGTTGACCGTGCTGCTGCTGGCCGCCTGTGGCCGCGGCGTGACCAGCACGCCGGGCGATGCACCCAATCTGGAAAAGTGGGTCGAGAGCGAGCGTGCGCGACCGGCGCAGCCGCTGGAACCGCTGCCGGTGATGCAGCAGTTCGAGACCTTTGAATACTCCGCGCAGGGCATGCGCGATCCGTTTACCGATGCCTGGACCAACCCGCAGCAGGGGAATGGGGGACTGCGGCCAGATCCGAACCGGCGCAAGGAGCCGATGGAAGGCTTCCCGCTGGACGCGCTGGACATGGTCGGCACCATCGGAACAGGCGCCGGCACTGTGGCGCTGGTGATGGGGCCGGACAAGGTGACCTATCGGGTGCGTCCCGGTGGTTACCTGGGGCAGAGCGACGGGCGGGTCACCGCGGTCTTTGAAGACCGCGTGGAGCTGATCGAACTGGTGCCGGATGGCGCGGGTGGCTGGCTGGAACGTCCAGCAACGCTCGCGCTGGAAGATCAATGATCGTTTACTGGGGATAGCACGATGACCTTTCACCAAGCCAAGGGGCTGCGTCCCATCCGGCGCTCTACCTTGAACCGCATCAGCGCGCTGGGAGTCGCGTTGATGCTGGCCTGCGCTCCGGCGCTGGCCGCCGCACCGTCGGAAAAGCCGGCCGGCACGGCGCTGGCGGCCACGCCGGCCGCTGCACCGGCAGGCCTGTCGGTCGCACGCATCGATTTCAAGCGTGGCGATGACGGCGCGGGCCGCCTGATCCTGCAGTTCGACGGCCAGGGCGCCATGCCCGACCTGCGCAGCCAGGGCAACAGCGTGGTTGTCGATGTCGGCAACGCACGCCTGCCGGCCAACCTGCAGAAGCCGATGAACGTCACCGACTTCGCCACCCCGGTGCAGCGCATCGACGCCAAGCCGTCCGGGGCCGGCACCCAGCTGGTGCTGAGCACGGGCGGTCCGGTCGAGTCGCTGGCCTACCAGAGTGGCAACGAGTATGTGGTCGAGATCAGCCCACGGCAGGCCCAGGCCGCCGTTGGCGCAGTCACTGCCGGCAGCGTGACCCAGGCCGCCAAGGGCGTGCCGCAGCGCGGCTACGCCGGCAAGCCGGTGACCTTCAACTTCCAGGACGTGCCCGTGCGCACCGTGCTGCAGTTGATTGCCGAAGAGTCGAATCTGAACGTGGTGGCCTCCGACTCGGTGCAGGGCAATGTGACCCTGCGTCTGGTCAACGTGCCGTGGGACCAGGCGCTGGATATCGTGCTGCGTGCCAAGGGCCTGGACAAGCGTCGTGACGGCAGCGTGGTGTGGGTTGCGCCGCAGTCCGAGCTGGCCAAGTTCGAGCAGGAGAAGGAAGACGCGCGCATCGCGATCGAGAACCGCGAAGACCTGGTCACCGACTACGTCCAGATCAACTACCACAGCGCCACGCAGATCTTCAAAGCGCTGACCGAAGCCAAGGGAATCGGCGGCGGCGGTGGTGGTGGTGGCGGTGGCGGTGGTGGTGGCAGTTCGCAGGAAGAAAGTGGCTTCCTCTCGGGACGCGGTCGCATCGTCGCCGACGAGCGCACAAACACGCTGATGATCAGCGACATTCCGAAGAAGATCGCGCGCATGCGCGAGTTGATCAGTGTCATCGACCGCCCGGTCGACCAGGTATTGATCGAAGCACGCATCGTCATCGCCACCGACACGTTCGCGCGCGAACTGGGTGCCAAGTTCGGCATCAGCGGCAGCCGTGACAACGTGTATTTCAGTGGTGACCTGGAGGCCAACGCCAAGACCCGCCAATCGCAGGTGGACACCGCCAGCACCAACGCCAAGGCTGAGCGCGATTGGATCGCCGGTGGCCGCGTGGGCCCGCCGCCGGTGTCGGTCGGTTCGGCCATCACCCGCGGCCTGAACTGGAACCTGCCGGTGGCAACTGCCAGCAATCCAGGTTCGCTGGCGCTGTCCATCCTCAACGCAGGCTATCTGCTTGATGTGGAATTGTCCGCCATGCAGGAAGAGTCGCGTGGTGAAGTGATTTCCAACCCGCGGGTGGTGACCACCAATCAGCGCGAAGCGCTGATCAAACAGGGCAAGGAAATCGGCTATGTCACCATCAGTGGCGGCGGCGCTGGCGGTGTAGCCACCCCGAACGTCCAGTTCAAGGAAGTGGTGCTGGAACTGAAGGTCACCCCGACCATCACCAACGACAACCGCGTGTTCCTCAACATGGCGGTGAAGAAGGACGAGGTCGATCAGCTGATCCAGCTGCAGGGCTACGGTACCGTGCCGTCCATCAACCGTCGCGAGGTCAATACCGCCGTGCTGGTGGAAGATGGCCAGACCGTGGTGATCGGTGGCGTGTATGAATTCACCGACCGCAACAGTGTCAGCAAGGTGCCGTTCCTGGGCGATGTGCCGTTCCTGGGCAATCTGTTCAAGAAGCGTGGTCGCAACAAGGACAAGGCCGAACTGCTGGTGTTCGTGACCCCGAAGGTCCTGCGCGTGGCCCGCCAGAACTGAGGCATCACATCTGTTGTATCCGACCGGGGCCGCCACGTGCGGCCCCGCGTCGTTTGCGCGGGAGGCCCGACGATGGATTCACCGCAGGCCTGCTAGATCCACGCCGCGCCTCGCCAGTAGATCCACGCCACGCCTCCCCAGTAGAGCCACGCCGCGCCTCTCCAGTAGATCCACGCCATGCGTGGATAAGGCATGGGTGGATCACGTCATGCCCAATAGATCCGCCCTGCGTGGAGGCTGTTCAGCCGTTCTTGATGCCAGCAGCCGGACGGCCTGCGATGATGTGGGGAACCCGAGCCATCCCGCGCCGGTCAAAGGCCCCCATGAACCTGCCTCCGCCGATGCCCGAATCCATTTCTCCGCCGCCTGCCCCCGTCACCTCGCGCCTGCATGCGGCCTTCAGCGATCTGCGCGATGCACTGTCGGCCGAGATCGTCGGCCAGGCGGCGCTGGTCGAACGCCTGCTCATTGCCTTGCTGGCCGATGGCCACCTGCTGGTGGAAGGTGCCCCGGGCCTGGCCAAGACCACGGCCATCCGGGCCTTGGCGGCGCGGCTGGAAGCAGACTTCGCACGTGTGCAGTTCACCCCGGATCTGCTGCCTTCGGACCTGACCGGTACCGAGATCTGGCGCCCACAGGAAGGCCGTTTCGAGTTCGTGCCGGGGCCGATCTTCCACCCGATCCTGCTGGCCGATGAAATCAATCGTGCGCCGGCCAAAGTGCAGTCCGCGCTGCTGGAAGCGATGGGCGAGCGCCAGGTCACCGTCGGTCGCCACACCTATGCGCTGCCGTCGCTGTTCCTGGTGATGGCCACGCAGAATCCGATCGAGCAGGAAGGCACCTTCCCGCTGCCGGAAGCGCAGCTGGATCGTTTCCTGATGCACGTACGCATTGGTTATCCGGACCAGGCGGCCGAGTCGGAGATCCTGCGGCTGGCCCGCGAGCGCGCCCGCGGCGCGCTTGGCGAGGCCGCAGCGACGCCGGAAAAACTGCCGATGCAGGATGTCTTCGATGCGCGCCGCGAGGTGCTGGAACTGCACATCGCCCCTGCGCTTGAGCGCTATCTGATCGAGCTGGTGCTGGCCTCGCGCGACCCCTCGCGCTACGACGCCTCGTTGGCGCGCCGCATCGCGTGGGGCGCCAGCCCGCGTGGCTCCATCGCACTGGAGCGGTGCGCACGGGCGCGTGCGTGGTTGGCCGGGCGTGATTTCGTCACTCCCGACGACGTGCGTGCCGTGGCCGCCGATGTGCTGCGCCACCGGGTTCTGCCCAGCTATGAAGCCATCGCCGAAGGCTGGGATGGTGAGCGCCTGGTGCAGGAGCTGCTGGCCCGGGTACCGGCGCCCTGAGCGCGCGCATGACCGGCACGACCCACGGACCTGCTCCGGTTACCAGCGAAGGCGATGGCCTGCGACCGCAACTGGCCGAGCTGGTGGCATTGCGCCGCCTGGCACAGCGTCCGCCGCCGCCTCGTCGTGGGCGCGCGGGCAGCGCCGGGCAAGCACCTTCGCCGCTGCGCGGACGCGGCATGGAATATGCAGAATCGCGCGAATACGTGGCGGGCGACGACGCGCGCCACATCGACTGGCGCGTCACCGCGCGCACCGGGCGCACGCACACCAAATTGTTCCAGGCAGAACGCGAACGGGTCACCCTGATCGTTGCCGATACTTCACCTGCGCTGTACTTCGGTACCCGCGTGCGCTTCAAGTCGGTGCAGGCAGCACGCGCTGGCGCGGTTGCGGCATGGTCCGCACAGCGCCGCGGCGACCGCATCGGTGCATTGCGCGGTAGTGATCGCGAGGCGCCGATCGCGCCGGCCGGCGGTGCCCGCGGCGTACTGCGTGTACTCGATGCACTCACGCGCTGGTACGCGCAGCCACCTGCCGACGACCTTGGCCTGGAACGCGCGCTGGACCATGCCGGTCGGGTGCTGCGCCCCGGCGCCCGGATGCTGGTACTGGCCGATCCGCAGCAGGCGATCCGGATTCCGCCGGCGCGCTGGAGCGCGTTGGCCCAGCACCATGACCTGAGTCTGCTGCTGCTGGTCGATCCGCTTGAGTTGCAGCCGCCAACGGCGCCCCTGCAGTTTCTCGCCGCGCAGCAGCGCATCGGCCTGGACCTGCGCCGCAGCGATGTGCAGGCGCACTGGCAGGCGCATTTCGTTGAACCGCTGCAGCAGCTGCGCAGCCAGCTTGCCGCGCGTCGCGTCGATGTGCAGCTGCTGTCCACCGATGCGGCCAGCGACGCCTGGCTGGCACCGGCACCGACGGAGGTGCCGGCATGAGTGCCTCCCTGCCACTGCGCGACGTGCAGTTGCCGCCCTCGCCAGCGTGGTGGCCCCCCGCGCCTGGCTGGCTGATGCTGATCGCATTGGTTCTGCTGTTGCTGGCCATCGTTGCTGCGGTGGCATGGCGTCGTCATCGCCGCCGCCAGCAGTGGATGCGCGTGTTCGATCAGGAGATTGCGGCAGTGAACGGCGCGCCGTCGGAACTGGCAGCCATCGCCAGCCTGCTGCGGCGTGCGGCGCGTCAGGCACGCCCCGGTAGCGAAGCCCTGCGCGATGACGCGTGGTGGCAGTACGTCGATCCCAAGGACACCCTGTCGCTCGCGCAGCGCAACCTGCTGGCCGAGGGGGCGTATCGTCCAAGCGTGGATGCCGCTGCCGTGGCCGACGTGCGCGCGTGGGCGCGGGCGCGCTACCTGTCTTTGCTGCAGGAGCGCCGCCGATGAGCGCGCTTGCAGCTTACTGGCCCTGGCCGGATCTGCAGCTGGCTTGGCCGCTGGCACTGCTGGCACTGCCGCTGCCGATCCTGATGCTGGCATGGAAGCGGCGGGCCGATTCGGGCGCTGCGTTGCGCGTGCCCTACGCCGCTGCCGAACTGGAAGCACTGGCTGGCGGCGGTCGTGTCGGCGTTTCCTGGCTGCGCAGCGGCTTGCTGTGGCTGGGCTGGCTGGCGCTGTGCGTGGCGATGGCGCGTCCGCAGCAGCTGGGTGAGGCGATTACCCCGCCGCAGGAAGGCCGGCAGATGATGCTGGCAATGGACGTGTCCGGCAGCATGAGCGAGCCGGACATGGTGCTCGGTGCGCAGGCGGTGGAGCGATTGACCGCAGCCAAGGCGGTGCTGGCCGATTTCCTGGACCGTCGTGCCGGCGATCGCGTCGGCCTGCTGGTATTCGGTGATCGTGCCTACACACTCACACCGTTGACTGCGGATCTGTCCAGCGTGCGCGATCAACTGCGCGACAGCGTGGTTGGCCTTGCCGGGCGCGAGACGGCCATTGGTGACGCCATCGCGCTGGCGGTCAAACGCCTGCGCAATCAGCCCGAAGGGCAGCGTGTACTGATCCTGCTGACCGACGGCGTCAGCAACGCCGGTGTGCTGGAACCCCTGCGCGCAGCCGAGCTGGCGCGTGCCGAAGGGGTGCGCGTGCACACCGTGGCGTTTGGCAGCGACGGGAGCGCGCGGTTCTTCGGCATTCCCGTGGCCGCCGACCGCGACCCGGTGGATGAGGCAACGCTGCGCAGGATCGCCGAGATGACCGGCGGCCGCTTCTTCCGTGCGCGTGACACCGACCAGCTGGCCGGCATCTATGCCGAACTGGACAGGCTGGAGCCAATCGCAGCGAAGGGACCGACACTGCGTCCGCGCAACGAGCGCTATGAATGGCCACTGGCCGTCGCCTTGCTGCTGGGCGCATTGGCGTGGGCCTGGCCGGAACGTCGCCGATGAACGCCACTTTCCTGAAGATGCCCGACTGGAGCGCGTTCGATTGGAGTGCATTGCATTTCCTGCGGCCGGACGGCTTGTGGCTGCTGGCGGCACTGCCGTTGATCGTCGCCGTGGCCATCTACCGGCAACGGCGCAGCGACGCGTGGCGGCAGGCGGTCGACGCCCATCTGCTGTCGCAGCTCCTGGCGGGCGAGGGCAAGCGACGCACGCGCCTGCCATGGGCATTGCTGTTGGGCTGGACCCTGGCGGCACTGGCGATGGCTGGCCCCAGCTGGAGGCAGCAGGCGCAGCCGATCTATCAGGCCAGTGCGCCGTTGGTGGTGGTGCTGGATCTCTCCAGCCGCATCACCGCGACCGACCTGCCACCCTCGCGCCTGCTGCAGGCGCGGGCAAAGATCGGTGCGCTGCTGCGCGCCCGTCAAGGCGGCCAGGTGGGTCTGGTGGTGTATGCCGAAGATGCCTATACCGTGGCGCCGTTGACCGACGACGCTGCCAACGTGGCGCTGTACCTGGACGCGCTGTCGCCGGAGGTGATGCCGCGTGATGGACAGCGCGCCGACCGTGGCATCGACTGGGCGGTCAGGTTGCTGCGGCAGACCGGTGCCCTGCGCGGCCAGATCCTCCTGGTCAGCGACCAGGCTGACAGCGAAGCGGCGCTTGCCGCAACGCAGGCGCGTGGCCTCGGCCTGCAGGTGTCGGTGCTGGGCCTGGGCACACCATCCGGCGCCGCTTATCGCGATGGTCAAGGCCAGATCGCACAGGCCGCGCTGGATGAAACCAGCCTGCGCGCCGTCGCCACCGCAGGTGGCGGGCGTTACCAGCGCATCGCCAGCGATGATCGCGACCTGAAGGCATTGGACGTACTTGATGCCAGCGACGGCGGTGCGTTGCAGCGGCCCGGGCAGGCCCGGCAGTGGCAGGACGAAGGCTATTGGTTGTTGCCGCCGGTGATGCTGCTGGCACTGCTGGCGTTCCGTCGCCGCGCGGTGCTGGCGGCGGTGCTGGCCGTGGGTCTTCTGCCCTTGAGCGGGCAGTTGCAGGCACAGCCGCGCGCGCCCATGGCTGCGCCGACAGCGGGCACGATGTGGGAACGTGCCGACCAGCGTGAGCATGCACGCCTGGCCGAGGGTGTGCAGGCGTACCGTCAAGGTGATTTCGCCACTGCCCGCAAGCAGTTCGAAGGCATCGACAGCGATGCGGGCTGGTACAACCTCGGCAACGTGCTTGCCCGCCAGGGCGACTACGACGGTGCCATCGCCGCCTACGACAAGGCCTTGGCGCGCCACCCGCAGATGGCCGACGCCGTCGCCAACCGTGCGGTGGTCGACGCCGCGCGCAAGCGCAAGTCGTCGTCGAACAACAGCCAGGGGCAGGGCAAGGGGCAGCAGAAGCCGCAGCAGGGACAGCAGCAGAACCAGCAGGGCCAGCAAGGCCAACAAGGTCAGCAGAATCAGCAGCAGGGCCAGCAAGGCCAGCAAGGTCAGCAGAATCAGCAGCAGGGCCAGCAAGGCCAACAAGGCCAGCAGGAACCGCAGGGCCAGAAGGGCCAGCAGAACCCGGCGTCTGCAGGTGCCGGCCAGCAGGGGGCGAAGCAGGAGCCGCCGCAGGCAGCCGACGCGCAGGCCCAGGCGCAGGCCGATGCCCAGCAGCGCCAGCGCATGCAGCAGGCCCTGCAGCAGGCGCGCGCCAGCGAAGCCGGCAAGGCAGCAGTGCGCGGCGATGGCGGCACACCGCAACAGCGTGAGGAACAGCAGGCCGTAGAGGCGTGGATGCGGCGCGTGCCGGATGATCCGGGGGCACTGCTGCGGGCCAAGTTCCAGTTGGAAAACGAACGTAGAAAGAGGGAAGGGCGATGACAGGCATGGCGAGCAGGCAAATCCGGTGGCCTCTGCCTGTGCTGGCGATGCTGCTGCTGTGGCTGCCGATGGTGGCCATGGCGCAGACGCGCGCCTGGCTGGAGCAGGACAGCATCGCCGCCGGTGATGCGGTCACCCTGCACATCGAGACCGACCAGGGCGCGCCAGACTATGCACCGTTGAATGCCGATTTCGTGCTCAGTGCGCAGAGCAGCAACCGCCAGGTGCAGTGGAGCAATGGCGGCGTCCAGCAGCGCAACCTCTATACGGTTGCGTTGACGCCGCGCCGCACAGGTACGCTGCAGGTGCCTTCATTACAGGTAGGCGCAGCTCGCACGGTGCCCTTGGTGCTGCAGGTAAGTGATGCCGTGGTGGCCACCCCGCAGAGCAATGCCACCGCCTTCATCGAAACCGAGGTGGATGACCCGACGCCCTACGTGCAGCAGAGCGTGGGCGTGGTGGTCAGGCTGTACTTCGCCTCGCAGCTGGCGTCGGGCGAACTGGTGCTCGACACACCCAGTGGCGCTTCGCTGCAGCGGGTGGGGGAGGATCGCAGCGACGTGCGCCAGGTCAACGGCCGTCGCTACAACGTGGTCGAACGTCGCTTCCTGCTGATCCCCGAGCGCAGCGGGGCGTTGCGCCTGCCGGGCGCGCGCTTCACCGGCCGCAGTGCAGGTGGATTCTTCGATGACTTCTTCGGGAGCGGTGGCGATGGCCGCATGAATGCCGTCGGTGCCGAACGCACGCTGCAGGTGCAGGCGCAACCGGCGCAGGCCGTGCAGCCGTGGCTGCCCCTGCACAGCCTGCAGTTGCGCTACACCGCCGCACCCAGCAGTGCGCGCACGGGCGAAGCGGCCACCGTGATGGTCGAAGCGATCGCCAATGGCGCTACCCGGGCCCAGTTCACCGATCTGCCCGTGCCCGACCTCGGCGACGCCGCACAGGTGTTCGCCGAACCTGCCCAGTACGAGGAGACCTTCAACGGCAGCACGCCACGCCTGAAGATCACCCGTCGCTATTCGATCGTGCCGCGGCAGGTTGGATCCCTGCGTGTGCCCGGGCCGCGCGTGGCCTGGTGGAACGTGGACAGTGGCAGTGCCCAGCAGGCCAGCCTGCCGGATCTGGAACTGGCCGTGGCCGCAGGCCGGGCCGGCGCGCCGGTGGCACAACCGATCGACACCGATGCCGCGTTGCCGGGAGACGCCGCACCCACCGCTGCATCCTCTCTTGCACCGACCGCTGCAGGTACCCGGCCGTGGCCGTGGATGGCGGCCGCCGCAGGCCTGGCGCTGCTATGGCTGTTGACCCTGGCATGGGGATGGCGACGTGGCCGCCGTGCCGTCGTCCACACCCATCCGGTTCCCCGGCCAGGAGCCAGTGCCCCTGCAACGTCCTCGCGTGCCAGCGTGGCCGAGCTGCGCCGGGCGATCGATGGCGAGGGCTTCGACCAGGTAGAGGCGCTGCTGTGTTCGATGGCCGGCGTGGAACGCCTGGAACAGGTGATCGAGCGCCTGGCCGATCCGGCCCAGCGGCAGACCCTGCAGGCGTTGCAGCAGGCGCGCTGGGGCGGGATGGGGGATGTCAGCGCGCTGCGGGCCCGCCTGCGCGAAAGCTTCCGTGACGGACCGCACTGGTCGGCCGCCACCGGTGCCGTCGACACTGGGTTGCCGCCGCTGTATCCGCCGCGGCAACCCTGAACCGGCGCGGCTTGCGCGCTTTGTTAGAGTAGATTCATTTTTCGAGGAATCCCGCGCATGACAGCAGCTGCTGCCGACAAGAAGAAGTTGCCCCTGCATTGGAAGATGGGCATCGGCTTTGCGATCGGCCTGG
>Ga0307412_10001820_pt1 | contig 11804 bp, 8 predicted proteins | sample DK1Cmetagenome_3_FD_203823 | JGI IMG/M metagenome (GOLD analysis project Ga0307412, IMG submission 203823) | Maize rhizosphere microbial communities from greenhouse at UC Davis, California, United States - DK15-C-1 | ecosystem: Host-associated > Plants > Roots > Rhizosphere > Soil | place: USA...
CCGGCCTCCTCGAGGATCGGGTAGGCGACCGAGCAGAAGTGCGAGTTGATGCGCCGCATGTCGGAGATGAGATCGAGATGCAGCGATGATGTCTCGATGCTCTCGATCGTGTTGCCCGCGAGGCGCGCGAGGTGCGAGTTCGCGTACGCGCGCTCGAGGTCGCGCACGATGACCTTCTGCGCGAGCAGCTCCTGCGCGCTCTTCTGGTCGCCGTGCAGGAACACGCTGGTCGCGAGCCGGAGGTTCGACACGAGGCGGCCGTGGAGGTCGGTGATCTCGAGCATTCCGGCGTCGGAGAAGCTGCGGCCCTTGTCGATCTTGCGATCCTCGATGTCGGCCAGGATGCGCTCGATGATGTCGCCGACCTGCTCCAGGTTGATCGTGAACGACACGATGTCCGTCCAGCGCCGGCTTTCGCGCTCGTCCAGCGCGCCGCGCGGCACCTGCGTCAGGTACAGCTTCACCGCCGTGTAGAGCTCGTCGACGACGTCGTCGCGCTTGCGAAGCTGCTCGGCCAGGTCGCGGTCGTTGGACTGCAGCACCTTCAGCATGCCGCGCAGCATCTCGTCGATGACATCGGCGATGCGCAGCGTCTCGCGCGCCGCGTTGCCGATGGCGAGCGCCGGCGTCTCGAGCGCCGACGGATCGAGGTGGCGGGCGCGCGCGGCGCCCTCCGCGGGCGGCGGCGCCGGCATCAGTCGCTCGGTGAACCCGGCGATGCGCTCCGTGAGGCCGATGAAGACGATCGCGAGCACGGCGTTGAACGCCATGTGGAACAGCACCACCTCGTGCGCCGGCGAGACCTGCGCCCGCTCGACGAACGTCGTCGCGTAGCCGACCAGGGGCATCGCGAGCACGACGCCGATCAGCTTGAACAGGAAGTTGCCGAGCGTGACGCGTCGCGCCTCGACCTCGGCGTGCAGCGTCGACATCACGCCGAGGAGGCCGTTGCCGAGGTTGGCGCCGAGCACGATGCCGAGCGCGACCTCCGGACCGACGAGGCTGAGCGACGCGAACGTGGCGACGAGCAGTACGACGGCGAGGCTCGAATAGACGGTGACGGTGATCAGCGCGCCGACCAGCACGTCCAGCATCACGTCCCCGGTCAGCGAGGCGAACAGCACCTTGACGCCTGCCGTGTCGACGACCGGGTGCGCCGCGGTGCGGATCCACTGCAGCGCGAACAGGATGAGGCCCAGGCCGATCAGGATGCGCCCGAAGCGGCCGGCCGCCGATGCCTGCCGCCGAAGGAACAGCGTCACGCCCACAACGACCAGCACCGGCGCAAGGAAGTCCAGGTCGAACGAGAGCACCAGCGTCACGATCGACGTGCCGACGTCGGCGCCGAGCATCACGGCCAGCGCCGGTGCGGTGGCGATCAGGCCCTGACCGGCGAACGCGGCGACGATGAGGGCGGTGGCGGTGCTGCTCTGCAGGAGCGCCGTCACCGACAGTCCCGAGGCGAAGGCCTTCCACCGGCTGCTCATGCTGCGCCGCAGTAGCTTGCGCAGGATGCTGCCGTACTGGCGCAGGATGCCGGTGCGCACGAAATGCGGTCCCCACACGAGGAGCGCCACGCCGGCGAGGAGGTCGAGCAGGATCTTCATGCGCGATCGACGACGGCGAGCGCGTCGTCGAGGATGTCGAAGGCGCGCGACAGATCGTCCTCGCCGATGACGAGCGGCGGCGACAGCGTCAGCACGTTGCCCTGTCCCACCTTGAACGAGAGGCCGCGCGCGAGGCATTCGTACATCGCCTGCTCGGCTTCGTCGCGCGCGGCCCGTCCGTCGGGGTGGCGCAATTCGATGCCGAGCAGAAGCCCGATGCCGCGCACGTCGTGGACCAGCCGGTGCCGCTTCGCGAGCCCGCGCATGCGCTCGAGGGCGGTTTCGCCGAGCCGCCGCGAGCGTTCCAGCAGCCGTTCACCGTCGATGACCTCGAGCGTCGCCAGCGCCGCGGCGCAGCCGAGCGAGCTCTTCTCGTGCGTGTAGTGTCCGAGCGCCATCGTTCCTGCAACGTCCAGCTCCCGGCGCGCGATGACCGCCGCCATCGGCATCACCGCGCCCCCGAGGCCCTTGCCGAGCACGACGATGTCGGGCACGACGTCGTAGTGCTCGAAGGCAAACATCGTGCCCGTACGGCCCAACGCGATCGGCACCTCGTCCAGGATCAGGAGCGTGCCGTGGCGGTCGCACGCCTCGCGCAGCACACGGTAATAACTTCGCGGGGGAATCTGCACGTCGGTGCAGCGTACGGTCTCGACGATAACGGCTGCGACGTCCTCCTCCTTGTCGAGCATGTACGCGATGTACTCCGCGCACCGTACGTTGCAGCTGCCGTTGCAGCCGAAACGGCAGTCGCGGGGGTCGCACGGCGGGGCATGCTCGCTGCCCGGCAGCAGCGGCCCCATGCCCTTGCGGAATACCGCCTCGCCGCCGATCGAGATCGCGTCGAGCGATGCGCCGTGGAAGCTGTCCCACAGCGAGATCGTCTTGTGCCGGCCGGTGGCCGCCCGCGCGAGCTTCAGCGCCATGCCGATCGCCAGCGCGCCGCCGGGCGCGAAGAGCACCTTGCCGAGCGGCGCGGGAGCCAGCGCGGCGAGGCGCTCGGCGAGTTCGACGGCATAGCGGTTGGTGAAGCGGCGCGGCGAGAACGGCAGCGTGTCGATCGCTTCCTTCACCGCGGCCACGACGTGTGGATGGCGGTAGCCGACCTGGTGCACGTTGTTGCCGTGGAAATCCATCAGCCGGCGGCCGTCGACGTCGGTGAGCCAGATGCCCTCGCTCTCGACCAGCGCATCCATGCACGGGGTCGACAGCGCCTGGTGCACGAACACCGCGCTGTCGCGATCGAGCCACGCCCGCGTGGCCGGGCCGATGTGCGACGCCTCGAACTGGCGGCGGCGCGGCGTCAGATTGACGTCGCCTTCCGCCGACAGGTCGGCGATCGCCTCGGGTGGACGGGGCGCGTTCATGACTACCAGGGGAGCGAATAGGTCTTCACGTTGGTGAAGCTCTTCATCGCCTCCTGCACGCCCTCCTTGTAGCCGAGGCCCGAATCCTTGATGCCTCCGAACGGCGTGAGCTCGAGCCGGTAGCCGGGCACTTCGCGCACGTTCACCGTGCCGACGTTGAGCTCGGCGACCAGCCGCGTGATGTAATCGAGGCGGTTGGTGCACACCGACGACGAGAGCCCGTACGCCGTGCCGTTCGCGATCCGGATCGCGTGCTCGAGATCCTTGAAGCGGATCACCGGTGACACCGGCCCGAACGTCTCGGTCTTCACGACGTTCATGTCGGGATCGACGTGGTCGATCAGCGTCGGCGAATAGAGCGCGCCGCGCCGGACGTTGCCGGCGAGGAGCCTGGCGCCTCGCGCGACGGCGTCGTTGACGCGCGCCTCGAAGCTGGTCGCCGCCGCGACGTCGATCACGGTTCCCATGTCGACCGCCGCGTCCATCGGATCGCCGTAGCTCCAGCCGCGCGTTCGCTCGAGCAGTCGCTCGACGAACGCATCGGCGACCTTCTCGTGCACGAGGATGCGCTTGACGGCCGTGCAGCGCTGTCCCGAGTTCTTGTACGAGCCGGCCGCCGCGAGCGCGGCGGCTTCGTCGAGGTCGGCGTCCTCCATGACGATGATCGGATCGTTGCCGCCGAGCTCCAGCACCTGCCGCTTGTAGACGGCCTTGGCCGCGATGGACTTGCCGACGGCGACGCCGCCGGTGAACGTGACGAGGTCGACGTCGGCGTGCGTCAGCATCTCGTCGGCGATCTCGCGCGGGTCGCCGGTCACGACCGAGAACATCTCCGGCGGCAGACCGGCCTCGTAGAGGATGTCCGCGAGCATCAGCGCGCTGAGCGGCGTCTTCTCGGTCGGCTTCAGCACCATGCGGTTGTTGGTCGCGATCGAGGGCGCCACCTTGTGCGCGACCTGGTTCAGCGGGTGGTTGAACGGCGTGATCGCGCTGATCACGCCGAGCAGCGGCTCGCGCAGCGTGTAGACCTTGCGCGACTTGCCGTGCGGGGTGAGATCGCACGAGAACACCTGGCCGTCGTCGCCGAGCGCCGCGTTGCCGGCGAACACGAACACGTCGCACGCGCGCCCGACCTCGTACATCGAATCCTTCTTGCAGATGCCGCACTCGGCGGTGATGAGATCGGAGATCGCATCGGCGCGCTCGCGGATCAGCTCGCTCGCCCGGTAGAGGATGCGATAGCGCTCATAGCGCGTCAGCTTCGGCTTGTACGCCCGCGCGACGGCGATCGCATGGCGCACGTCCTCGACGGTGCCGCGCGGCACGGTGCCGACGACCGCGCCGGTGTACGGGTTGTGAACCTCGAGGACCTGCTCGCGTCCCACGAGCACGCCGCCGATGCGCATCTTCTCGCGCAGCACGTGGCCGTGGCGGACGTCGGCGAGGTCGGCGAGCGAATTCATCGTGGCGGTCACTGCAGGTGGTTGAGGGCGAGGTCGAAGGCGTCGAAGTTGCGCCAGCGACGGTACGGCAGGTCGGCAGCGCGGCGATTCACGATCAGCGGCACCTGCTGCTCGGAGAGCCCGCCGTGCGATCGCAACGGCGCGTCGAGGCCGGACAGATCGTGGCGGGCACGATTGGTTCCGATCACCGACAACCGCTCGGCGATCACGACGAGGTCGCCGACGCGGTCCGGCGGCAGCTCGAAGCGGTGGCACGCCTCGTCGCGCGTCAGCACGAGCGCGATGCCGGGCAGCGACTTGATGCGCACCGCCGCGTCCATCAGGCGCTCGGTCGCGAGGTAGACGGTCGCGAACGACCCGAGCGCACCGTGGTGCACGACGTACGGATCGGTGATCGGCAGGATGACGCGCGTCGCCGCGGCGCCGTACCAGCCGTCCAGCAGGTCCTGGAGGAACACGATGTTCGGGCGACCGAACGCGTCGGTCTTCGCATTCATGCCGTGGTCGGCGGTGAGCACGACGGTCGCGCCGAGCGCGTCGAGCTCGGCGAGATAGCGATCGATCATCGTCGTGAACGCGTCCGCCGCGGCGGTGCCGGGCGCGTGCTTGTGCTGCACGTAGTCGGTCGTCGACAGGTACATGACGTCGGGCCGTTCGCGTCGCATCAGCGCGACGCCGGCGGCGAAGACGAACTCGGACAGTGCCGCGCTGTACACCGACGGCACCGGCATGCCGGTCAGCGACAGGGCGTCGTCGATGCCGTTCGCGTCAGCCGTCACCTGGTCCGCCTTTTCGGACGAGAAGCAGATGCCGGCCAGCTTGTGCCCGAGGAGGCCTCGCAGCTTGTCCTTGGCGGTGACGACGGCGACTTTCGCGCCGGCATCGGCGAGCGCCGCGAGGATCGTCGGCGCGCGGAGGTAGCGCGCGTCGTTCATCATGACTTCCTGGTTCGTCTCGGCGTCCCAGAAGAAGTTCCCGCAGATCCCGTGGACCGACGGCGGCGCGCCGGTGACGATCGACAGGTTGTTGGGGTTGGTGAACGTCGGCACGACGGCGTTGGCCGTGAGGCAGGTGCCGCGCTCGCGCAGCGAGGCGAGCCACGGCGCCCGGCCGGCCATGATCGCTTCGGTGAGGTAATCGGGCTCGCAGCCGTCGACGCAGACGACGACCAGCGGCTGGCGCGGCCAGCGGTACTGCCGGCCGTTGACGGTGAGGCTCTCGCGGGTCAACCGTTTCTCCTGGCGCGGCGCGCGTGACGGCCCGCCTGTCCGTCGCGCGCGCGGTGCGCACGCTCGCGGCTGACCAGCACGTGCTCGTGCAACAGCCGTCCGGCGGCGGCGGCGCGCCCGGCGGCAATGCTCTCGACGATCGCCCGATGCTCGGCGACGGAGAGCGGCAGCGTGCCCGCCTGGTCGAGCGACGCGCGGCGGTAGAGATTGAGCTCGTTCACCAGCCGGCGGTAGAGCTGCGCGAGCTTCGCGTTCCCGGCCAGCGCGACAATGCGATCGTGGAAATCGAGGTTGAGCGTGAAGTAATCGTCGATGTCTTCGCGGGCGGCGGCGAGACCCATGCGATCGACCAGCGCCTCGAGGTCGCGGATGTCCTGCGGCGTTGCATTCTTGGCGGCGCGGCGCCCGGCGAACGCGTCGAGCACGGCGCGGAGCTCGAAGATCTCGTCGGCTTCCTCGAGCGAGAGCTGCCGCACGAACACGCCGCGATTCTTCTCGAAGCGCACGAGCCCGGACTCCTCGAGCGCCCGGAACGCCTCGCGCACCGGTCCCCGCGACACGCCGAGGCGCGCGGCGACATCGACCTCGTTCAGCTTCGTCCCGGACGGGAAGGCGCCGGCGAGGATCTGCCGGGTCAGCTCGCGCTGCACCAGCGCTGGCAGCGAGCTCGACTGGATCAGCGCGATCGGCGGATCGTCGTGCACGCTCCGCCGCGGTGCGGGCGACGCGTCGTCGTGGGGCATGTTGCGAGTTATCGCAGCCCGGGTGTAGATTGTCAACAATCTGCAATCCGCGCGGTGCACGCTGGCGCGGACGGCGGTGACGGGATCCGGGGGGTCGCGCGTCGCTGTTGCCCGCGACCGGCATTGGCGTAGCATGCGCCAGCCGTGCGCAAGGCGGACGGCGTCCGTGGCGGCGGTCCAACTCACTCCAGGGGAGAGAGCTGTCAGATGAAACCAGCAACCGGCATTCGTTGGCTCGCCGCGGTGATCGCGGCCTCGTTCGGCTTCGCGGGCGTCGCGCTCGCACAGAAGACTCAGCTGACCGTCTATACGGCGCTCGAGACCGACCAGCTCAAGGCCTACCAGGAAGGGTTCCAGAAGGCGAACCCGGACATCGAGATCACCTGGGTCCGCGACTCGACCGGCGTGATCACGGCGAAGCTCATCGCCGAGAAGGCGAATCCGCGCGCCGACGTCGTCATGGGCGTGGCCGCGACCAGCATGGCGATCTTCGATGCGGAAGGCATGCTCGTGCCCTACGCGCCGAAGGGGCTGGAGCGCATCGCGGCGCAGTACCGCGACAGCAAGAATCCGCCGGCGTGGGTCGGCATGGACGTCTGGGGCGCGACGATCTGCTTCAACACCGTCGAGGCGCAGAAGCGCAACATCCCCAAGCCGGAAACGTGGAAGGACCTGGGCAAGCCGGTCTACAAGGGCCAGATCGTGATGCCGCATCCGGCATCGTCGGGCACCGGGTTCTTCGATGTCACCGCCTGGCTGCAGATGTACGGCGAGGCCGAGGGATGGAAGTTCATGGACGCGCTGCACGAGAACATCGCGCAGTACATGCACTCGGGCTCGCGCCCCTGCGCGGCCGCGGCGAACGGCGAGTACGTCGCCGGGATCTCGTTCGAGTACCGGGCGAACCGCGAGAAGGCGCAGGGCAAGCCGATCGACCTCGTGTTCCCGAAGGAGGGCCTGGGCTGGGATCTCGAGGCGATCGGCATCCACAAGGGAACGAAGAACATGGCGGCGGCGCAGAAGCTCATGGACTGGGCCGCGTCCGACGCCGCGATGGCGCTGTACGCGAACAACTTCGCCATCGTCGCCGTGCCGAGCCAGTCGAAGCCGCTGCCGAACGTGCCCGCCGACTACGGCAGCCGTCTCGCCAAGAACGACTTCATGTGGGCGGCGAAGAACCGCGACCGCATCCTCGCCGAATGGAGCAAGCGCTACGAATCGAAGGCGGCTCCGAAGTAGCGCGCCGAGTGGGCGGACCGCCCGACGAGCGCGATCGCAGGCGGCCCCACGCACGCGGGGACGCCTCCGCGCGGCACGGCGCGACATGTCTCCCCGGCCGGTGAACGGCGAGCGCGTGTCCCCGTTCGTCGCAGCGTCCACCGCGGGTGTCGCGTCGTGACCACCGGCGCAGAGGCGCTGCGCCTCGAGGGCATCCACAAGGCATTCGGCAGCTTCGTCGCGTTGCAGGCGATCGACCTCGTCGTTCCCGAGGGGGAGCTCGTCTGCTTCCTCGGTCCGTCGGGGTGCGGCAAGACGACGCTGCTCCGGATCATCGCCGGACTCGAGACGCAGACGAGCGGCCGCGTGATCCAGCAGGGGCGCGACGTCTCGCATGCGCCGCCGTCGGCGCGCGACTACGGCATCGTCTTCCAGTCGTACGCGCTGTTCCCGAACCTGACGGTGCGCGCGAACATCGCATACGGGCTCGTCAATCGTCGCAAGGCGCGCGCGGAGATCGAGGCGCGCGTGGCCGAGCTGCTGAAGCTCGTCGGCCTGCCCGACGCCGGGCCGAAGTACCCGAGCCAGCTGTCCGGCGGCCAGCAGCAGCGCATCGCGCTCGCGCGGGCGCTGGCGACCGCGCCGTCGCTGCTGCTGCTCGACGAGCCGCTGTCGGCGCTGGATGCCAAGGAGCGCGAGCGCCTGCGCGGCGAGATCCGTGCGCTGCAGCGGCGGCTGCGCGTCACCACGGTGATGGTGACGCACGACCAGGAAGAGGCGCTGTCGATGTCCGACCACGTCGTCGTGATGAACCACGGCGTCATCGACCAGGTCGGCACGCCGCTCGACGTCTACGAGCGCCCGGCGACGCCGTTCGTCGCGGATTTCCTCGGCAAGGTGAACGTGCTGCACGGCGTGTGCACCGGCGAAGGCCGCTACCGCGTCGGCCAGGTGGAGCTCGAGACGCAGGCCAACGGCGTGCCGAGCGGCGCCAGCGTGCGCCTGTACCTTCGGCCGGAAGACCGCGTGCTACCCGATGCCGGACCGGTGGAGTCGATGCCCAACGCGCTCACCGGCCGCGTTCGCACGCTCGACTTCCTCGGCACCTACTGCCTGGCCAGCATGGACGTCGACGGCTTCGACGGCCAGCGCATGCTCGTCTACTTCTCGCTGAACCAGGTGCAGGCGCTCGGCGTGAAGGAAGGGGCGCGGCTGCCGTTCGCGCTTCGCGGCGACCGCGTGCGCATCTTCGCCGCGCCGGGCGCATGAGCACGACGGCCGAGCGGGCATTCGCGGCGCCCGTGCGTCGGCGCTGGGGCGAAGCGCTCGCCGCGCGCGGCGGGATCGTGCTCGTCGCGTCGGCGTTGCTCGTGTTCCTCACGCTGCCGCTCGCCATGCTGCTGATGCGAAGCGTCGAGGATCGCGGCGGCGCGTTCGTCGGTCTTGCGAACTTCGCGAGTTATCTCGCCTCGCCGGCGTTCGCGCGCTCGGCGACCAACACGCTCGCCTTCGCGGGGCTGACGACGCTGTTCACCGTGCCGCTCGCGTTCGGCTTCGCCTACGCGATCCAGCGCAGCTGCATCCCGTGGAAAGGCGTGTGGCGCAACATCGCGCTGATTCCGATCCTCGCTCCGTCGATGCTGGCAGCGCTGTCGTTCATCTACCTGTTCGGCAACCAGGGCTGGCTCAAGGTGGCGCTCGGGTGGGTCGGGCTCACGTCGGTGTACGGCCTGCCCGGCATGGTGCTGTCGATGACGTTCGCGTCGTTCCCGCACGCCGTGATGATCGTGCTCGCCGGGCTCTCGCTGTCCGACGCGCGGCTCTACGAGGCGGCCGACGCGCTCGGCACCTCGGAATGGCGCAAGTTCCTGACGATCACGCTGCCGGGCGCGCGCTACGGGCTCATCTCCGCGGCGATGGTCGTCTTCACGATGGCGGTGTCGGAGTTCGGCGTGCCGAAGGTCATCGGCGGCAACTACAACGTCCTCGCGATCGACATCTACAAGCAGGTGATCGGGCAGCAGAACTTCCAGGTCGGCGCGGTCGTCGGCCTGCTGCTGCTGCTGCCCGTGCTGGCCGCCTTCCTCGTCGACTGGGCGGTGCGGCGCAAGCAGCAGGCGCTGATGACCGCGCGCAGCGTCCCGTACCGCGCGCGGCCGGCGCGCGGGCGCGACGGCCTGTTGCTGGCCTTCGTGATCGTGATGTCGGCGGCGATGCTGCTGGTCATCGGCATGGCGGTGTTCGGCTCGTTCGTCAAGGTGTGGCCGTACAACCTCGAGTTCACGCTGCGGCACTACACCTACGGCTTCGAGGAGGCCGGCGTCGACCAGGCCTATCGCAACAGCCTCGTGATGGCGACGTGGTGCGCGTTCGCCGGCGCGGCGCTCACGTTCCTCGGCGCGTACTGGCTCGAGAAGACGCGCGGCGCCAATGTGCTGCGGCCGGTCATCCAGCTGCAGGCGATGATGCCGATGGCGGTGCCCGGTCTCGTGCTCGGCATCGGCTACATCCTGTTCTTCAACCACCCGGCCAACCCGCTCGGATTCCTCTACGGCACGATGACGATCCTCGTGCTCTCGACGATCATCCACTTCTATTCATCGAGCCACCTGACCGCGGTGACGGCGCTGAAGGGCCTCGACGGCGAGTTCGAGGCGGTCTCGGCGTCGCTCAAGGTGCCGTTCTACAAGACGCTGTGGCGCGTGACCATCCCGGTGTGCCTGCCGTCGATCATCGACATCAGCCGCTACTACTTCGTCAACGCGATGACGACGATCTCGGCGGTCGTCTTCCTGTATTCGCCCAAGTCGATGCTCGCCTCGATCTCGATCGTCCAGCTCGACGAAGCCGGCAACGTCGGCTCGGCATCCGCGATGGCCACGCTGATCGTCGCCACGTCCGCCGTGGTCACGCTGCTCTCGTTCGCCGCCGAAGGCTGGCTCCTGAGGCGCACGCAGGGCTGGCGCACGCTGTCACGCTGAAAGGACCTCCGCATGAGCCTCGCATCCCGCGATCCGATCCTGCTGACCCCGGGCCCGCTGACCACCTCGCTCGCGACCAAGACGGCGATGCTGCGCGACTGGGGCTCGTGGGACGCGAGCTTCAACGCCGTCACTGCCGAGATACGCCGGAAGCTCCTCGACGTCGTCCACGGCCACGACAGCCACGTCTGCGTTCCGATGCAGGGAAGCGGTACGTTCTCGGTCGAGGCCGCCGTCAACACGCTCGTGCCGCGCGACGGGCACGTGCTGGTGCTGATCAACGGCGCCTACGGCCAGCGGATGGCGCGGCTCACGACGATGATGGGCCGGCGCGTCTCGACGTTCGTCACCGCCGAGGACGTGCCCACGACGCCGGCGGACGTCGATCGCCTGCTGGGCGCGGACACGTCGATCACGCACGTCGGCCTCATCCATTGCGAGACGTCGACCGGCATCCTGAACCCGCTGGCGGCCATCGCCGAGGTCGTCGCCCGTCATCGCCGACGGCTGATCGTCGATGCGATGAGCTCGTTCGGCGCGCTGTCGATCGACGCCCGCGCGGTCCCGTTCGACGCCGTCATCGCCGCGTCGGGCAAGTGCATCGAAGGCCCGCCCGGCATGGGATTCGTGATCGCCAAGCGCGAGTCGCTCGAAGCCGCGGCCGGCAACTGCAGCTCGCTCGCGCTGGACCTGCACGACCAGTGGGCGTACATGGAGAAGACGACGCAGTGGCGCTATACGCCGCCGACGCACGTCGTCGTCGCGTTCAACGCCGCGCTCGACCAGTTCGTCGCCGAAGGCGGCCAGCGCGCGCGGCTCGCCCGTTACGCGCGCAACTGCGAAACGCTGATCGCGGGCATGCGCGCGCTCGGGTTCCGCCCGTTCCTCGACAGCGCGATCCAGGCGCCCATCATCGTGACGTTCCACGCGCCCGCGGACCCGCGCTACGAGTTCAAGGCGTTCTACGCGAACGTCCGCGACCGCGGGTTCATCCTCTATCCCGGCAAGCTCACGCAGGTGGAAACGTTCCGCGTCGGCTGCATCGGCGCGATCGGGGCGGAGGAGATGCGCCAGGCGGTGCACGCGATCGCCGACGCGCTGCGCGATCTCGGCATCCGGGACATCGCGCCGGCTGCCACGCCCGCGGTCCGCGCGGCCTGACGTCCGCCCGATCGCGACGCGTCTACGAGTCGGGC
>Ga0307412_10001821_pt1 | contig 11801 bp, 1 predicted proteins | sample DK1Cmetagenome_3_FD_203823 | JGI IMG/M metagenome (GOLD analysis project Ga0307412, IMG submission 203823) | Maize rhizosphere microbial communities from greenhouse at UC Davis, California, United States - DK15-C-1 | ecosystem: Host-associated > Plants > Roots > Rhizosphere > Soil | place: USA...
TCGCCGCGAAGTCACGGGTGAAGCTGGAAGCGGCGGCACAGTCGTTCGGCGACCGGCTTTACGAGCAGCGTTTCGATCCCCGTGCCGGCCAGGCATCGGCGGCGCAATGACACCGCATCGCGAGGCAGTCCATGTATCCCGATCATGAGCTATTGCCGCTGCCCGAATACCGCGCGCCACGGCCGCGGCCGTCACGTGCCCGCGCGGAAGTGGATGCGCGGACCTGTGGCATGAGCTGCATGCACGCGCTGGCCGAAATGCTGCGGCAGCTGTACGCGGCCCGACAGGGCAGGGCGGCGGACGTGCTGATGGATCGTTGCTCTCGCGAGGCGCTGGAAAAACTGCTGCGTGAATCTTCCGCCTTCCTCGGATCGCGCGTGCGTTACGCGGTGGAAGACCGGCTGCGTCACCGCAAGCCGCAACTGGACGACACCGCGCTGCCGACGATCCGCGCGATCGCCAGCGTGCTCAACGCGTGGTTGCACGACGGACGCCGCCTGGCGATCCGGTCGGTGCTGCGCGAACTCAGTGACGAGGAGCTGAAAGAGCTCGCCGCGCTGCCTGAACTCAATGATGAAGTGGCGACGATGACCGGTGATTTCTCATGATCGTTCGTAAGAAGACTCCCAGCGACACCCGTCACCCGAACCCGGTCAAGCCACGCCCGGCCTTGCGCCGGCGGGCGATGTGCCAGTTCATCGCCTTGGCCTTGTTCGGTGGCGCCGCGCATGCGGCGACACCGCCCGCGTTCAGCCCCGGGTGGTTCGCCACCAAGCAGCCGGGTGCCACACAGCCGGCCGCGCCTTCGCAGGGCGGTGGCGCGGCAGGTAACGGGAGCAATGTCTTCACGCCCGGCAACGTGATGTTGCAGCAACGCGTGCAGCAGTCGATCGCGAACCTCGACGCCGCCGCGCAGGCGGTGGCCGCGCAGATGAGCGCGCAGAAGAGCGCCCAGGCCGCAGCCCAGGCGCTGGCCTCGAACATCCCCGACGGCCTGGGCAAGGGTGGCCTGCAGGTCGACAGCCACGCCGGCACGGACCCCTCGCTGTGGCAGAACGCCAACGCGCCGACGCAGTCCGCCGCGAGCGGCCAGACCACGGTGCAGATCAAGCAGAACGCCCCCAAGGCCATCATGACCTGGGAGACGTTCAACGTTGGCCGCCATACGACGGTGCATTTCGACCAGACGGGCGGTACGCGGACGGATGGCAGCAACCAGTGGATCGCGCTGAACCGCGTCAACGACCCGTCGGGGAAGCCGAGCGAGATCCTCGGGCAGATCAAGGCGGAGGGTACGGTTTACCTGCTCAACCGCAACGGCATGATCTTCGGCGGCGGTGCGCAGGTGGATACGCATTCGTTGATCGCCAGTTCGTTGGATTTGTTCAGCGCCGATGTCAAGAAGAGCAATGCGTTCTTCTTGAAGTACGGCATCGGTAGCGAGGGCGATACGGAAAATCTCCTCGGCCAGGATGGCGCGGTGCGCATGCTTACAGATAACGGCGATGGAGCGCTGCCGGGAGGACGGCGTGGTGCGGTCCGTATCGAACAAGGCGCATCGATCGGCGCCGCGAAGGACGGATTCACCCTCGTCGCGGCTCCCGATATCGCCCAGGCGGGTGAGATCGTCGCCGATAACGGCCAGGTGATCCTTGCAGCCGTTCAGAGCCTGATGCTTGCGACCAATGCCTCGGGTGCTGGTTTGAACGTCGTGGCGCCGTTCACCTCCACGAACTTCGAAGGCAGTATCGAGAATACGGGGCTTATCCAGGCGCGCCAAGGCAGGATCCAGTGGCTCGGCGAGGACATGCACCAAGACGGCGTGTTGGTCGCTTCCACGAGTCTCAGTCATCCGGGTAGCATCGCCTTCGATCTGGGTAGCGCCCAGAACGTATCGACGGTCGTGACCCTGGGTGGCAATAGCATCACTACGATCCTCCCGGAAAAGGATGGCGAAACCACCACGTCCACGCCGGATGCCGATGCCGCCTTCAAGACCAGCAGCGTGGACTTCAATATGAAGGCCGTGCTGAGTCCCGGCGCCCTGGTCGAGGTTCCCGCTGGTAACGTCACGTTCCACCGGGATGCCTATGTCGACAGCGGCGCGACCATCGATGTTTCCGGCCTGGCGAACGTCACCTTGCCGATGTCCGCATTGCTGGTCATCGTTCCGCGCATCGGCCTCAACGAGCTGGCCAATTCGCCGCTGCTGCGCGACAGCTTCCTGTTTTCGGCAAAGAACGTAGCGATAGACAGCACGCAGTCTGGCACGCGTAGCGATGGACTGGATTGGGTTGGGAGTCCGGTGCTCAACGTGGGTGGCTATGTGAACAACGTACCGCGCACTGTCGACGAATTGATGATACGCGCGGGCAACATCGCGTTCCAGCAAGGCGGAATCGTCCGCACGGGGGCACGGTTGCGCCTCGAAGGCGGCTTCCTCAATTACTTGCCCGGTAATATCACCACGCCGCGCCTTCAGGGTGCGAATGGGCTGATCTACGACATCGCATCGGCGGCTCCCGACGTGCGGTACACCGGTTTTGCCGGCGTTTTCAGCAAGGACCATGCCCGTTGGGGAGTGACCGAGACGTGGAACAGCCCGCTGCTGGCGAATGCGGGCCGTTGGGATCCGGGCTTCATTCGCGGAGGCGATGCAGGCACCCTGTCGTTCGGGCAAGCAGGAAATATCGCGCTCGTCGACGACGTGATCCTCGACGGTGAAGTCAGCGCGCATGCCTATGCGGGACGCGAGCAGGTTCGTAGTGGCAACGAGCCGTTGGGCGGCACGCTGGATATCAATGTCATCGATCTGCCGGCGATCGGCCCGCTAGGCTCCGCCTCCCGCTCCGTCAACTTCGTTATCCAGTCGGGGCATGTGCCGCTGGAAGCGTACGTACCCGAATTCACGGCGGACGACCCATGGCCTGCCCGCGGAGGGGACCCGGCGGATCCCAACAATCCACTGTGGTGGCGCAGCCTGTCCACCGCCATGATCGACAACGCCGGCCTGCGCAAGCTGCGTGTGACCACGGCGGGAACGATCCTGGTCAAGGACGGCGCCGATCTGCACGTCGGTGACGGTGGCGAAGTGGATCTGACGGCCACCCAGGTTGCCGTCGAAGGATCGATCGTCGCCCACGGTGGCGCGATCAATCTCGCCGCGCGTGCCACCGATAAGGACCAGCAGGAATCGGTTGCCGCATCGATCGCCATGGGTGACAAGGCACGACTCGACGCGAGTGGCCTGTGGGTGAATGACGCCGGGCGCACGTCCGATACATTGCAAGGCGATCATTGGGTCAACGGAGGTAGCGTATCGTTGACCGGATTGACCAGTGGTCGTTCGGGAAGACCTGACATCACGCCGGATATCGACTTGGCCAAGGGTTCGGTGATCGATGTCTCCGGTGGCGGTTACGTCGGCGTCGACGGCCTCCTGTCGATGAGTGGCGACGTGCCACGCGGCCGTGGTGGCGATGTCGCCATCCAGACCCATGTCGATGGGCCGGGACTCGATTTCAGGCAGTCGAGCGCTCCGGCCGACCTGTTGGGGGGCGGAATCGATCTCGGTGCCACGCTCATCGGTGAAGGTTTTTCAGGTGGTGGAACGCTTACGCTGCACGCACCGCAGATCCAGATTGGCGGTGAGGCTGCGCCGACATCGGATGTGTCGCTACTTTATCTCGACCCGACGATGTTCTCGTCGCTCGGTTTTTCCCGCTACAACCTGATCGCGGATACGGATGCCGCCGTGATGCCGGGAACGCAGGTCGCTGTGCAAGCGCGTGTCATGGTGGCTGATCGCACCGCGCTGCTGGGCATGGGCAGCCGTGCCGGTCTCCTGGGGCCGGCCGGGCAAGGCGATGTGGCGGTGCCGGGTATGCTCGATCCCTATGTCCGCTATACGCAACGGCAAGCCACTGATGGGCTGACGATCCAGGCCGGTATCTACCGGGGCTGGTCGGGCGGCGAATTGCCCGGGGTCACCGGTAGCGTGGTGGTGGGCGATGGTTCGCGCATCGACGTGGATGCCGGTGATACCCTTTCCCTGACGAGTACGGCCAACGTCGTCGTCGATGGCGCGCTTGTCGCCCGCGGCGGGGCGATCGCGTTACGCAGTAGCGGAGTCGTGTCCAACGAAAAGAACGATACGCCCAACCGCAGTGTATGGATCGGCTCTGGAAGCCTGCTCGACGCCAGCGGCATTTCCTTGCGAAATGCCGCCGCAGGGGTGCTCCCACGTGACGGAATGGAGGACGTGTCCCGCACCGATGGCGTGATCCTCGGTGGAGGAACGATTCGGTTGTATTCGGACTACGACATGGTCGCGGAGCGCGGCTCCCGCATCCTTCTTTCTGGCGCGAGCGACACTTACGATCTTCCGGTGGATGGCCGCCGCGCAGGCATCGCCAGTGTTTCCTATGTTGCGACGCCGGTATGGAGCGACGCCGGCACGCTCGACATCCGCGCGAATACCGGTCTGTATTTCGACGGCAGCCTCGATGCCCATGGTGGAAATGCGGAAGCGCGGGGCGGGCAGGTCTCCATTTCCGATCTTTCACCAGGCGGGAAGAACGGCCTTCTTGGACAGGGTCTACTGGTCCTGACCCAGAACGAGTGGCGCCTGCCGGAAGGTACCGAGCCATTCTCGTCCACGGGGCTGGACAAACTCGATGGTGGCGACCTGCGCTTTGCCGTCGACCGCCTCGAAGGGTCGGGCGTGGAAGACCTCTATATCGGCAGCTCGCTCGATGGCAGCGACGCCTCGCAATTGCAGCCGATCTCGGTTGCGTTCGCGGGTGACGTGTCCCTGCACATGGGCCGGAGCATTCAACTGCAGACGACCGGTCTTTCGGCGATGGCCGCCGATGCCCGCACGCCAGGGGACGCCTCGGGTGGCCTTGGCGGGCAGGTCGTGCTGCAGGCGCCTTATGTCTCCGTCCTGAGCGCAGCGACACCGGGCTCGGTGCCTGCGCCCTCCGCTCCGGGCGGCGGCACGCTCGGGGTTGATGCCGACTTCATCGACCTGGGCGGGCGTGTCAATCTCGCCGGCTTCGCCCAGGCATCGTTCGATTCGACCGGTGACATCCGTTTCTCCTTGCCCACTGGTGACTCCGGCATCAACCAGACCGGCTGGCTCTATAGTGTCGGCGATCTCGAATTCACGGCCAGCCGGCTTTATCCGATGACGCATTACGCGTTCCTGATAGATGCCGCCAATCCGGCCGCGGAGACCACGATCGCCTTCCACCAGGCGGCGACGAGCAACGCCTCGACCCCGCTCAGTGCCGGAGGTACGCTCGCCGTAACCGCCGATCACATCGAGCAAGACGGCACTCTATGGGTTCCTTCCGGATCGATCGTTCTCGGAACGGATGATCCGACGGATGCGAAATCCGTCCTCGGGCTGGATGCCGCGCTGCCGATGGTGGCGACGCGCGATGTCCATCTCGCCTCGGGCAGCGTCACTTCGGTTTCCCTGGGTAACGCGATCGTGCCCTACGGCACCACCCAGGATGGCAAGGACTGGCATTACGAGAACCAGTCCTTGGCCCAGCCGTTGGTGAACCGTCCGCCCGAGAAATCGGTGAGTATCGCGGGCAACACGGTGTCGATGGATACCGGTGCGACCGTGGATCTGTCGGGCGGCGGCGATCTGCAGGCGGTGGAATGGGTGCCAGGTACGGGCGGGTCGCGCGACGTGCTGGCGCAGACATATACCGATTACACGGCATCGCAGGCGGGTGAACAGAAATCCCAATACGCGGACGATCGTCCGGTCTATGCGATCCTTCCAGGCTATCAGGCACCCATTTCCGCCCGCGACGCCGCATTGGAATTCGGTGCCGGGGCAGCCCCCGGTGTAGGCCAGGCAGTGTTCCTGTCGGGCGTGCCAGGGCTGCCGGACGGGATGTACACGCTGCTTCCCGCTCGCTACGCCACACTACCCGGCGCGTATCGCATCGTTCAGAACACGGGAGTCAGGGATCCCGTGCCCGGCGTATCCACGACCGCTCCCGATGGAAGCCACCTGGTGACGGGCTACTTCACCGATGCACTGACAGGCGCCCGTGACGCGCGGACCAGTTCGTTCATCGTGCAGTCGGCCGATACCTGGGGCCAGTATTCGGAGTACTCGCTCACCTCGGCCTCGACATTCTTCACCGACAAGGCAAAGACGAACGGCGATGTCGTTCCCCGCCTGGGAGCCGACGCCGGACGGCTGAGCATCGCCGCCAGCGCCGCGCTCCATCTGGGTGCGACGCTGGACGCGGCTCCGGCGAAGGGAGGCCGTGGCTCGCAGGTGGACATCGCCGGTGAAGCGATTCAGATCCTCGGTGCCGGCGAAACCGCCCTGGACGGCTATCTGCACGTGTCGGCGGATGAGTTGTCGGCGCTGGGTGCGGGCAGCCTGCTCATTGGCGGTAAACGCGCAAGCACCGATGCCGGCGACCGTGTCGACGTGCTTGCGGACAGCGTGCTTCTTTCCAACGATGCGGCGCATCCCTTGCAAGGGAGCGAGATCATTTTCGTCGCCAGTGGCCAAGGTGGCGTGACGCTGGGCGATGGTAGCGTCCTGCGCGCCACGGAGAACGATGCGGTATCGGGACCGTCCCTGGTCATCGGCCGCCGTGGCGACACGACCACGTCGGCGATCAGCGGCGACGGCGCGCTTCTGCGTGTATCGGGCTACGATGCAGCCGCCATCACGCGTATGAACATTACCGGCGTCGATGGTCCCGCCGGTACGCCGGGTGGAAACCTCGTCGTCGGCGCAGGGGCAGTGATCGATGCAGCCAACTCGATCAGCGCCGACGCAACCGGATCGACCTCGCTTGCGTCCGATGCCGTGCTGCACGCGCATGCGATCGACGTCACTGCCGCCCGTATCGGCCTGACCGCTACGGACCCCTCCGTGCAAGACCAGGTGGGCAGCCTGCTCATCGGTCCGCGCGTCCTCGCCCAGCTCTCCAATAGTGACGAGACCACGCTGCGCGGACGCCAGGCTGTCGATCTGATCGGTAACGTATCGCTTGCGGTGACGAATGCCATCACGCTGAGCGCGCCGACCATCCGTAGCGACGGAGGGCAGGCCTCGCTAGCCGCCGGTTCCCTGACTATTGGTAACGACACGGGGGCGGCGCCCTCGGCGCCGGAGGTTGGAACCGGTGTGTTGCAAATCGATGCCTCGCAGCTTCAACTGGGGTCGGGCACGACGGCATTCAGCGGGATAGGAAAATTCAACGCGAACATCGACAGCGGAGTACAGGCCGCAGGCGTCGGTACGCTAAATGTCGGGAACGCCGACGTCGACATCGCGACGCCGGGCATCGTGGCGGCGTCGGGTACGGACAATCGCGTGGAAACGACGGGGGCGATCCGGCTGTCCGGCAATGGCCACGCGTTCGTCCCGGGCGACGGCATGGGCGGCAAGCTCGGTTTGCAGGCTGGGTCCATCGATATCGACACCGCCCTCGAGGCGCGCGGCGGCAAGGTCTCCCTGCACGCCACGCAGGGTGACATCCGTCTTGCGGACCATGCTTCCGTCGACGTGGCGGGCCTCACGCTGCCGTTCATCGATACCAGTGTACCCGTGCCGGGCGGCGCGGTGACCATGCAGGCCGATGCCGGCAATGTGCTGATGTCGGCCGCTTCCTCGATCGACGTCAGTGGCCCCGATAGTGGAAAGAGCGCGGGCAGCGCCGGCAAGCTGACTATCGCCGCCCCGAACGGTAGCGCCGCGCTGTATGGCTCCCTCATCGGTCACGCAGCCGACGGCTACCTGGGCGGCGTGCTGTCGCTGGATTCCGCGGGTGCGGTGGACCTCGGTTCCCTGGCCGCATCGGCGAACACAGGTGGCATGGACGGCTCGGTGTCCGTGCACACGCGCAGCGGCGATCTCTCGATCGGTAGCGGTCAGGTCTTGCGTGCACATACTGTAAACCTCACCGCTGACGGTGGTGGCGTGAACATCACCGGCGACATCGATGCCTCCGGTACGTTCGGCGGCACCATCAAACTGATCGGTGCCAGGGGCGTCGATATCGACGGCGGCCTGGATACGACCGCATCGGCCGCTGGAAAAGACGGCGGCGACATCGCCATCGGCACGAGCGGCACGAGCGACGGACAACTGAATGCCGCGTTCGGTTATCAGGAAGTGCAGCGCGCCGATGCGGGGCATATCCGTATCGGCAGCGGTGCCCGCATCGTGCAGGGAGGGGCGGGCGGCGATGGAAAGCTTTACCTCCGGGCGCCGCTGCTCAGCGATGGTGACGTACCCGTGGACATCGCACCGGGCCTGGATCTGTCGCACAGTCGTGATCCCTCGCTCGAGGCGTACGTGGTATGGGATTCCAGGGACACCCAGTCCGACACGGCGAAGCATTTCGACGGCCTCGTCGACGCCGCGGGTTGGTACACGGCCGATCCGGCGACGGGCCGACCGGTACTTGTGCCCGGTACGTTCAAGGACGACAGCGGTGCCGTGGTCGACGGCCCGGATCCCGCCGACGCGACACAGGTGGCCGACTATCTCGCCCGCTATCGCTTCACTCCGGATAACCCGAACCTGGCGCATGCCACGTTCTATGGTTACGCCAACGGGGACGAGGCACAGGGCGCGGGGACCTTGATGAGCTTCATCGAGCAGCCCGGGTTCACCTTCGAAAGCCGGCTGAAGAGCGCAGTGCCCTCACTGGTGGTAAGGCCCGGCGTCGAGTTGCGCAACGGTGATCCCGAACGCAACGGCGGTGACATCACCGTACTCACCAACTGGAACCTTGGCGCGGGTACGCGCGATGCCGACGGTACGCTCCACCTGGCTTACCGCTACGCAGGCCAGGCGCCCGCGCTGACGTTGCGCGCGGAGGGCGATCTGGATATTCGTGCGAGCATCACCGATGGCTTCTACCAGCAGGGAAGCGCGGGCGGTACGGGCGGTAATCCACCAGAATCAAACAAGGCCGAAGCGGACCATTACTACGACCTGATCGTCAGCCAGGGCAACGGTGCCGACCAGATTGATGGTGTCTTCACGAAACCGGCGGAGTTTTCCGATGGTGATTCGCAAGCAGTCAAGGAGTACTACGGGCAGTACGTCGAATATGCGAAATACCTGACGACTGCCATCGACGAGTTCAGTACGCCGTTCAACGTAATCAGCCCAGCCACCGTCATCTCGTTCGGTATCGGCTATGGACTGATTGATCCTACCGTTGAGGCACCGCTGGCTCCGACGGTGGCGACCACGCTGAACGACTTCCCAGCCTACCTCAGCGCGTACAAGCCTTACCTGCTTACGTCCGCCCGGTCGACCGACTTCGTCAATACGTTCTCGGTACCGAACGGCTTCGTGACACTCGCAGGGCCGCCGACGACGCTGGACCTGATCGCGCCCACCGCGGCACCGGTCGACAACGGCCCGTCGCCACGTGCAGTGACCGCCAATCCCCTGCCCATACTCAGTGCGACGCTGACGGGCGGAAGCAGCACCACGTATCGCTTGACCGCAGGCGCGGATATGACGTCGAGCGATCCCACGGCAACCTTGCAAAGCGCCCAGGGTTCGGTACTGCTTGGCGGGCATACCGATTATTCGGATCCGGTGACGAGTCGCGTACTTGCCGCACCGACCGTCGTGCGTACGGGCACGGGCGATATCGAGATCGCCTCCGCCGGAGATATTCGCTGGACGGATGACCGGGCTCCCGCCGCCGTATATACGGCCGGCGCTCCAGCGTTGGGGACGACGGCGGACGGCACCGTGTCGCTCTTGCAGCCCTCGATGAATAACGACTTGGGCGAATCGGCGACACCGGAACTCGTTGTCACCGGACCAGTCAATCCGGAAGCCGCCGGTCACCTGAGTCTGCGTGCGGGCGGCGACATCAATGGCATGCAGAACACCGTCGACACCACCGGCGACCTCACGGGCACGCCAGGCACGCGTACGGCTCAGTACTGGTGGCCGTGGATGCAGACGGGCAACAGCGAGACGCGCTCGTCGATCAACTTCGGTGGTTTCGGCCAGGGCGTGATGAGCGTCGGAGGCGACGTGAGCGTGCAGGCGGGCGGCGATATACGCGAGCTCTCGGTATCCCTCCCCACCACGTGGATGATCAACACCGACGCCAATGGTGCGCGCAGCCTGCAGACCTTCGGAGGGGGAGACCTGGATGTCGTCGCCGGGGGTGACATCCTCAGCGGCAGCTATTTCGTGGCCCGCGGCCAGGGCAGCATCAAGGCGGGGGGACAGATCGGCAGCGATTTCTCGGTGGCCTATACGACGCCGACCAACAAACCGGCTTCCATGCCGGTATCCACGCTGATCGCCATGCAAGACAGTCAGGTCACGGTGCAGGGCGCTGGATCGGTGAGCCTTGGCGGGATATTCAATCCGTCCCTGCTCGATAGCAACGCGGTGTCGGTCCTGGCGCCGGCAGGGCATCCCGACAGGCAGAACTACTCTTCCGCTTCGCGCATCGACGTGACATCGCTTTCCGGTAACCTCGTGTACGGCGATCTCGCCTCGCCGATCTCGCTGTTCACGGCGGGATTGCAACCGTCTCTCACATCGTTTCCGGACACGGCGGGGGATATCCTGCCTGCGTCGGTCGGTTTCGTGGCGGCCAACGGCGATCTGTCGTTATTGACTAGCGGTGAACTCTATCCATCCAATGACGGTAACCTGAGATTGCTGGCGCGGGGCGATGTAGCGTTCAGTGTCGTGGACATGGGCCAGGCGACCCGTAATGCGTGGGGCATGATCGATGCGCCCTTGAGTTCCCTGGTGTCACCGCTGAATCCCGCACCACTGGGTATCGTGTCAGGTGCCGGTGCACCACGGGATGGCTATCTCATGAACCAGATCAGCCTGAACGCGGGGGTGCAATCGAACTATCACGCGGGCACCCCGTGGCATGCCGGCGACACGGATCCGGTGCGCGTCTACGCACTCGAGGGAGATATCGTCAACGGTGAAGGCGGGGGCGCTGACGGTGTCTTCCTGATGCCCAACAAGGTGTCTCATATCGAGGCCGGCCGGGATATCGTCGACCTGGCCTACCTCGGCCAGCAGCTCCGCGGCGCCGATATCTCGATCATCAAGGCCGGTAGGGACATTGTGGACACGCCCTTGGCCACACTGGCAACCGCGGGTTCGGGGGGGAACACGCTGGCGGTCATCGCGCAGGGGGGACCGGGATACCTTTCGCTGGAGGCCGGACGCAACCTGGGACGTCTGGCTTCACAGACCGAACTCTATCCTGCCAGCGGTCAGCAGGTGGGTTTCAGGTCGCTCCTGGCTCCTGCGGGTGGCGGCCAGTACACCGGTGTCGACTCGGTAGGGAACACTTACAATCCTGCGTTACCTGTCCAGGGTGCATCGATCGTCGCGTCCTATGGCGTGGCCCCTGGAGCGGACCGCGCAACCTTCATCGCTCGCTACATCGACCCTTCCGCGGCGAAGCCGCCGGGTCTCGACGATGGTTCCGCGAGCCTCGTCGCATTCGTCGAAAACTACGATGCGGGACAGACCGTGGACACGGGGTTGCTCGCCGACCGTCACGTGCCGATCTATTCCGTGGATGAGGCCTGGGCGCGGTTCCAGGCGCTTCCAGTGGAAGCACAGGCGATCTTCGTCCAGCAAAAGTTGTTCGGCGTGCTGGCCCAGGTCGGCAAGGACTACAACGATGCCTCGAGCCCGTTCGCGAACCAGTACGTACGCGGCTACGAGGCATTGAATACCCTGTTCCCTGAGTCCCTGGGCTACACCGCCAACGGACTCTCCGGCGGCA
>Ga0307412_10001822_pt1 | contig 11799 bp, 17 predicted proteins | sample DK1Cmetagenome_3_FD_203823 | JGI IMG/M metagenome (GOLD analysis project Ga0307412, IMG submission 203823) | Maize rhizosphere microbial communities from greenhouse at UC Davis, California, United States - DK15-C-1 | ecosystem: Host-associated > Plants > Roots > Rhizosphere > Soil | place: USA...
CTTGCACAACCTGTTTCACCCTGGGCGACTAAACCCGATCACTGATGAGCAGTGACAGGTCCCAAACTACCGACGCAGCCCAAGGCGGACAAGCCGGCGGATTCTGGCGTAGTTGTAGGCAAAGGCGCAAGGCGACGTCGGCTTGCGAGTTGCGGTTGCCCAATGACTGACAGCCCCATCTGACGCTTCAGATTGTCCCGGTCCTCAATATCCTGCCCTACCTGTATTGAGGAAACCGGAACAACCACTTCAAGAATCCTCCTACATCGCCCCCCGCTCTTCCCGCGTTAGCGTCTGTCCTGCATTTCAGCGGACGAGATTCACTACGTGGCGACACGCAAAAAAGACATCCCCCAGGTTCGAAACCCGCCCGGCGGCGACGGGCATCACCTCACTTATCGGGACATGAGCCCCAGCGAACTGGCCGAACGCGACGGCCTACAGCAGGCTTATGAAGCCATGCTTGCCCGGCAAGCAGCCTACGAACAAGCGCGCTGGGCCACGGTGGATAACAAGCCGTTGTCCAGCGTTACCGGATGCGTGTTTGCCAAGAGCTGCAAGCTCCCCAACGGCATCATCGATTACAGCAACCCCAACGGTTATGTCCCGGCGGACCTGGTCAAGCAGTACGGCGATCTCATGTGGCTCGGCGGTCGGAGCGCCGACCCATCCGGCGCGATTCCCCTTGAGCGGATCGGCGCTGGCGCGGTTCCCGTTACCTTGGGCCGGCTCGCGCTGGGCGGTTCGGCAACGTCCGCGGCTGCCGCTACGGGCAGCACCCTCGGCGCAGCGTTGCTGACCGGGATCGTCGCCCTGCTCTGGCCGTCTAATCTGGGCGACAGCGCGCTCTATAGCGAAGACCAGCTACGCGATCTCAAGCAGGCTCGCAGCCGCATGCGCCTGAGCGTCGAGCAGCAGGCCGACGGCAGCCTCAAGGGTTACGGCTTCTACACCGGCCAGCATCCCGATTGGGAAATGGTTGATGTTGTTCAGTTCACGTCGCGAGCCGATCAGTTCATCGCCGACCTGGGTGATGGCATCGAACTGATCTGGACGCCGGCTATCAATCCGGCTGACACCCTCGGCATTCCTGCCCTGGAAGCTGCGCCCCAGGCACCGCCTATTTGGATCTACCCGCCAACGCCGATGGCCGACAGCATCATCGTCGATCCGATCTATCCGCCGGAGTACAGGGATTTCATTCTGGTGTTTCCGGCGGACTCGGGGGTTCGGCCGGTTTATGTTGTGGTGAGTACAGCCCATCATGACTACCACCCGAAGCCAGCCTTTTTACCTGCATTCCCAACTGCGAAATGGGCGCCATCCAAAACCAGCATGAAAGGCGGAGGGTTGCGTCCTCGCTGGAAGGATAAAGAGAAATTCATATATGAATGGGACTTTCAGCATGGCGCCGTAGAAAAATATAACAAGCGAGGAAAGCACTTGGGCGAATTCGACCATATTACGGGAGCCCAAACCAAACCAGCCAATCCAACGAGGTGGATAGAACCATGAAACACAAAATAATGGGCGTAATTGACGGTGACGATTTTGCCTCGTTCGAAATAGAGCTCTGTATTGACACTCAAGCTCTAGCAAAAACAATGAACTGGACCAAAGAGGAAAGCTATTTTTACGATTATGAGTTGAGCACGTCTCAAATTGCAGCATTGGAAGAAGCGTGCTCAATAGAGCTACCCCGAAACCTGTTGCTTTTTTTAACCAGCAGCAACTAACTTCCAAAAAGATATTAAAAGAGGAACATCATGCCTTGTTTCTCAATAACAGGCTTCTACCCAGACGACAAAAGGGACGACTCCTTACAGTTCGAGACTTATATCGAGAACACCGAACAAAATGAAGCACTGGCGCAAATAACTGAAGCCAAACCCTTCACCGAAATTGAACCAGGAGAGCTGGAGATAACAGACGAACAACTCAGAGAAATAGAAAAGGTTCTAGGTATAAAATTTCCTGCGGGACTGGAGTATTACATCGGGACTTGCGCCGACTAGCCCCAACAAAAACCGGGAGAAAAGACGAATAGGACTAAAATTAAGACTTGATTGGTACGACAAAAAAACCCAGCTGGGTGCAGGCAAAGAATACTCGAACGATATGGGGAATATCTATCGGTAATCATCGCGTCGAATCTGGAAGGCGAACCGGAAATATATGATGGGGGCTTTGATGTACGCGCCGAATGGATACCGACCCTCCAGCCCTTCTTTGACCACCCAATCGAACCAGAAATATTCGACTATCAAATTGCATTTCGGTACAGAGCCAATTGGTAAAAACCAGTGCTACGCACAAGGCCAACACCTCGAAAAAAACGATAACTGGCGAGCAAACTAAATCCGACCTCCTACAAGGAAAGTAGAGAAATGAAGCCCATCGTTGAAATTTTTGACATGACCACTGAAGAACTGATAGAGACCGTAGAAGTCCCAATCGCCTATATGGACCAGTTGGCCGCACTTATGGGCTGGACAGAACCTGAAGACTTTTGTTTTGCCTATGATCTTTTACCAGAGCAGATAAAGACGATAGAAAAGTGGACTCACACAACAATTCATGGCAATAACCGCATCATTCAAATCGTCTGCCTTGAATCAAGCCGAGGTTAAATCCATGCGTTGCTTCTTAATAACAGGCTTCCATCCAGACGACAAGAAAGACGATTCACTGCAATTCAAGACCTGCATTAAAAACGCCGAGCAAAACGAAGCGCTAGCCCAGATAACTGAAGCAAAACCATTCAGCGCTGTTGAACCAGGAGAGCTTCAGATAACAGAAGAGCAACTCAGAAAAATAGAAAAAACTCTCGATATGAAATTCCCTGCCGGACTGGAATATTTCATCGGGACTCGCGCCTACTAACCCTCAACAAAAACCAGATCAAAAAAGCTGAACGAGCCAAATGGGACTAAAACTAAGACTTGAATGGTATAACAAGCAAACCGAATCCTACGAGGGGGAAGAGTACTCCGAAGACTTGAGGGACGACGGCTCTGTCATTGAAGCTCTAGGAATTCCAGTCGAAAACAATATAAACAACGGAGGGTTTGATGTTCCCCATGAATGGGTAACAACCCTCCAACCTCACTTTCAGCATTCAATTGATTGGACCACCTACACCTACATCTATCAGGTCTCCTTCGATTATCGAGACAACTGGTAGCCACGGAGCGAGTGCTCAATAAAAAAAGAACGCAAATTCACGCCACATATCGGGCCCGGCTAAAAAACAGTGCCGCTCCGATACCAATGGCACTGGTTGAGGCGATCCCCAGATCAAAACCGGAGATGAAAGACGGAAGCATAAAAATACTCGCGAATCCCAGGACAACCAGGGCAATGCCTAGCCATTTCCTGAGGCCGTAGGATTTCATATAGAAAAACAACAGCAGGAACACCGCGTATGCCAGGGCGTATAGGTCATATTCGTTCATAGTTCTAGCCGCCTTGAGAACTCATTCGTTGGGTGTTGAGTAAATCGCCCTGCTGCCGGGTCAAGGATTTGGAAATTCCGACCATCATTTGGCAGGGTAAATCCTTGACGAGCATTTTGTCGTAGAGCACTCCGGTTTGCCTGTGCCGTTATTGCTTCAGGTCTTCAATCAGCTTACCTACAGCCAAATCAGACACCCGGGAAAACGCCGCACGCGCAGCTTCAGGATCGGTGGCGTACTGCTCCGGGGTGTAAGCGATGGTGTTGCTTTCATTGAATACCGAAATGGTATTGAAGTTGCGCCAAACCGAGGTGCCGCTGCGTTTCATGGAGGCGTTGACGCCAATGACGGGGTAAAGCACGGTGCTGTAGTTTTTCAGGCTAAGTCCCCACGGCGAGACCATGATTTCAACGTCAGCGTCCGCTCGCTCACCTTGCGCCACGATGGTGAACAACCCCTCTTGCTTGATGCGCTTCTCGAAGCTTTCACGCACCAGTTGGCCCACATCGATACCGTGAGCCTGCATGTTGTTCAGAATCGCCTGGGAAATATCTGCCGTCGCGCCGTCGGCCGCCTTGGTGCCCGCGACCGAACCGGCGCCCGCCAATGCGCTCGTGCCGGCGCTCGATGCCCCGGCGGCCATGCCAGTCGCTGCGCCTGCTCCGGCCCCCAGGCCTGCACCCCACGCCTGAGTCATGCTCGTGTATTGGAAGTTTTCTACCGCAAAGTACACGGGAAGGATCTTGATCGTTTTGATCTGGTGGCGGTCCTCAACGCTCAAAGACTTGGTTACGCACCCGGAAAGTAGGGCGAGCGAAAGCAACGCGAAAATCAACTTTTTCATGGGTGGGAAAACCGATTACATGGATGAATGAGGGCTCGGGGCGCCATGATCGAAAACCGTTTCAATAGAAGCGGTCTTCTTCCTTCATGCGATAAATGCGACCAAACGTTCTGAAGGAAATCCCCAGAAACACCAATGTCAGCAACACCCCGCCAGCCATGACGAAAAAGCTGGCGCGATTCGTATGAAGCTCGGTGGCGATACTGCTGATCTGGGGGAACCAACGGGAGTACAGCAGCGGAACGTCTCCACCTACCTCGTACTGATCGTGTTCGTTATAGCGTTGGTCCGGGTATTCATCTTCATGGACTTGTTGATCACTGTCGGTATACCGGTAATGAATGATTATGCCGTTTTCATTCATCGGGATGCTTTCAAGCAGCGTCACGGTACCTTTTACCTCGACCGCACTCCATTGAATTGCCCCGTAAATGGTCCCGGAATGTTTTGCCAGGGAGGCCAGCAACAGCAGCACACAGCAGGCAACGGTGAGCAGGACTATGCGGTTATAGAGATGATCTTTTTCAGCTTCGCGTGGGTAAAACATGCTCCAGTCCTTCGGTGATTTTCTTCCGCAAACCTATCGGCGCCCGGTCCGATAACTTAAATCTCTCCAACACTACCCCCCTCATTGCCTGAGGTTTTACCGAGGGTGGGGACCCGCGTTTTTTGTCGGGAACCACTCCTTTTCGACAACGCTCACGTGGCAGCGCCAGATAAATCTACCCTCGTTGACTCGAGCATCAGGGCCACGAAAAAAACACCAGTTTCCCAGGGAAAGCTATCTATCTGTGCCGCCAGAAGGATCAACCAAGGTTGCTAGGTAGAACGTCACGGTGTCTACGAGCAGGTCCACCAGTTCGGGATCCATGTAACGAACATGAAGCCGCTTGTGCTCCAGCAGCCGAGCGTACTCTACCCGTAGACGATACTCGTGCTTGCGCTCCATCACAAAGCCTCCCCGAACTCAGCGTAATCGTGGTCTGTCCCCTGCCCTTCCCCTGCCCTTCCTATAGATAATTTTTTCCCTTTCCATCGCCTTTTCGTCGAGAAGTAGTCACTTCTAAATTTAATTTTTATCTGTAGCATAACGTGACCGATAAGGACTAAATGGAATACGTATGGAAATTCACGATCATGGTTTATTTTGGTGGTCTGGAAGCACTCACTCTGACGGATACGCTGCAGGTCTTCTAACCATAGACTCCAGTGGATTAATTAGTCTGGAGTTACATCATACTTTGCCAGGTCGTAGCGGGATTGAGGCGGTTTTTGGAGGACAATCCCTAGCGGATGCAGGGGTTGTTGGCTGTCTAAAAGCTACAGGACAGTATGTGCTGCTCAGAGGATTGCAAACAAACGGGGGGCGAAGTGGACTGATATCGTTCGAAAATTTTATTGCTGAGGAATGTTTCGTCAGTGACAGATTGCTAGAGCTTGACAAATTTACGAAGCTAAAAATTTCGTTGGATGGATTGCAAGAGTGGATCCGACCAGGAAGAGTCGAATGCGAAGGCCCATTGGACAACAAGGTGTCAATTGAGCTTGAATGCAATCCAAGTGAGTCTTGGGACACTAACTTAGGGTCTGTAGAGATACGGCACAACTTTACAGGCAAAAAGCCGGACCTTTTCAGCTACTCTGTCAATGCCGGGATAGTTTCGGAGCTTCTATATACTCCTAAGTCGCCAGCCACAAGCAAAGAACTTATTGAATGGTATCGTGCAATCCAAGACCTACTACTTATACTCACCAATTGCACCTTAACGCTAAAATGGCCAAAATTTATTTGGTACTCAGATAACAAAAACATAGAGGTTGAGTATTATTTCCGCCGGCAACAGCCTGCTTATACCAAGGTAAAGTGGTATGAAACCCTTCTCCCGTTCCCAAGGGTTCGCGACTTATTCGGTTCAATGATAGATAGCTGGCTTCTAAAACGTAAAAGTCTTGGGCCAGGTATAAGTCTTTATTTGGGGACACGTCGAAATATCCGACTGTATGCAGAGCATCGTTTTGTAAATTTGGTCTGGGGTCTTGAGGCTCTAGCTCGTCGGACTGACCTACCACAGCCTGACGAATCCAAGCTTAGCGAAAAAATCGAGCGAATCACCAAAGCAGTTAGCTCTTTAAAAGACCTCAATTACAGCGACCGAAACTGGCTAAAAAATCTGATACAGCGCTCCAGCGAGCGTCCGCTTTCGGAAAGGCTATACGAAACATTGAAGCCTATTGCAATCGACATACCGGAAAGCAATCTAAAGCTATTTTGCAAGACATGCGCCGACCTACGGAATGATCTATCCCATCATGGAGGAGAACGTACACCGGGAGATTATGAAAAATTCATATCCGGTGTATTTAAGAACAGCGATGCTCTCTCAAAACTTTACCTTCTTGTAATATTGAACCTGATCGGAGTTAGCACCTCAGAAGTCAAGAGAATCATTTATATGGACCCAAACTCCAGCTCTTTCAAGCTCCCATTTCAGGAAGCCGGCTTGATTCCTGATGAGGACATTCAGAAGCTCCTAGCTAGGCTCAGCACTAAAGAAAAAGGGGAAGAATCTGGAGATGAGAAGAACGAGTAAATTTAAAGCAAGCTATAAATCCAATTAAAATTTACATCTCATTAGACTGAGTACAAAGCTCATTCACTCTCTATCAGTTTAACTCACTTCATCACCGTTCTCCCAACTACAAAATAAAAGGTCTTGTACAGCAAGACCTTTTAGATGCTCATTTGCAATAGTTTAGTGCCTAAATCTACCTAGCCTCAACAATATCCAAAGCCCGATTCGCCAACAGCTCACTCACCTCAATCACCTGCAAAATCCCCATCGCAACCCGCCGCCGCGCCCCATCCAGGTCAAACGCCAAATCACTGATCATGGCATTCGCCGAAGCCAGATTCTCACTGAGATTCGCCAGCAAACACTCAGAATCCACACTCGGATCAATCCGAAAAATGGAGTCGGACTTGTCAGACGTTTCGCCCTTAGGCTTGGGTTTCAGGTAAAAATCCAACGCCCGCGTGGCAGCGTCATCGATTTTTTTGTTGCGGGCAGACTGAGCACAGGAGACATGCTCGTTCGTATCAGGAGGATTCGGAGTCTCTTTTAGCATCGTCTTGCTTCCTGTCATTGGAGCCATCACCCGCTCGCTGCTAAACGATGGGAGGCAGCTGTACGCAGGTTAGCAGACCGGGGAAACAAGAAACCGGCGCGTCCGGGGACGCCCTGCGCACAGCCACCATCAAGTGCAGGAAGGGAGTCCTGACTGGATGACGCCTTGCACAACCTGTTTCACCACGAGCTGCTAAACCCGATCACTGATGAGCAGTGACAGGTCCCAAACTACCGACGCAACCCCAGGCGGACAAGCCGGCGGATTCTGGCGTAGTTGTAGGCAAAGGCGCAAGGCGATGTGGCTTGGCGGGCCTTGTCGCTCGTGTCTGTCGGTCTTTACTGACAGGACGTCACTCGACTGGTCCGAGCAGGTGTCCGATGCCGTTCAATTGAGGCTGTCGAAATATCTGTGGCAAGGCGCTCATGGGAGGGGGCTGCTGCGCAGCCCAGCGGGAGCAAGCTCCCTCGCCACGGGGTTTGGTGTTTACCCAATGAGCAACGTGGTGCTAAGCGTCTTCGCCCTTCTCCGCCGATTCGGCGCTGTGCACCACCACCAGCAACTGCGCCTGAACATCCCCCACCGAACGCAGGCGATGGGGTTTCTGGGCATTGAAATGCAAGGCGTCACCGCGATTGAGCAGCACGCGCTCGTTCATGAAGTCCACTTCCACCTGGCCTTCGTGAACAAACAGGAATTCCTCGCCCGTGTGCTCCTTGAACGCATGGTGCGCCGCGAATTCGGTCGGGGGATAGAGGATGAAGGGCAGCAAGGTTCGCTCGGAAACCTGGTGAGCCAACACCGCGTATTCAGAGCTGCCAGGGTTTGCCGCCAGGGATTGGCGGTCTTCACAGCGCACCAGGCTGTAGCTGTCGAGCGAGACGTTTTCCTCGGAGAACAACTCCTCGACTTTCACGTTCAACGCCTTGGACAGCTTGAGCGCCGTGGCGATGGAGGGCGTGCTCAGACCCCGTTCCACCTTGGACAGGTAGCTCTTGGTCATCCCGGTTTTTTCAGCCAGGACGTCCAGCGTCACACCGAGTTTTTTTCTGAGCAATTTCAAGCGAATGGACATAGGTAACCCGCATTTCCAGGAAAACGGACAATCAGCGATTGCAAATGACACTTTGTGTCATATAGTCTATTTAGTGTCATTAGCACCTCCATCCCACAGCTTCCATGACGCGGATCAAGAACGGTCAAAGAACGAATCAGGAGAACTGACATGAGCAAGACACTGGCGACGCCCAAGGACCAATTGGTCCAGCACGCTGTAGACCAGATGCAGAAATCACTGCCGGATAATACGTGGACTGTGCGACAAAAGCTGGCCCTGACCTGTCGCATCTTGTTCGAGAACGGTCACGACTCAGGCCTCGCCGGGCAGATTACCGCGCGCGGGCCGCTGCCTGGCACTTACTACACTCAGCAACTGGGCCTGGGGTTTGACGAGATCACCGCCGGTAACCTGCTGTTGATCAACGAAGACCTCGAGGTCCTGGAGGGACACGGCATCCCCAACCCGGCCAATCGGTTTCACACCTGGGTCTACCACGCCCGGCCGGATGTGAATTGCATCATCCACACCCACCCGACCCACATCGCCGCGCTGTCGATGCTGGAAGTGCCGCTGCAGATTTCCCACATGGACCTCTGCCCGTTGTACGAAGACTGCGCGTTCCTGGAAGGCTGGCCGGGCGTGCCCGTGGGCAACGAGGAAGGCGAATTGATCGCCGGCGCCCTGGGTGACAAGCGAGCGATTCTGCTTTCCCACCACGGGCAATTGTCGACCGGCGAGACCGTGGAAGAAGCCTGCAACATCGCCCAATTGATCGAGCGCGCCGCGAAGCTGCAACTGCTCGCCATGGCCGCCGGCGAGGTGAAGCCGATCCTGCCGCACCTGGGCCGCGAAGCCCACGACTGGATCGCCCGTCCCAAGCGTCACGCGGCCGCCTTCAACTATTACGCCCGGCAGAACCTGCGCCAACACGCCGATTGCCTGAACTGAACCCAATAGGAGCGAAGCCATGTCTACCCCCAACATCCACGGCATCATCGGTTACACCATCACGCCCTTCTCCGCCGACGGCCAGGGCTTGGACCTGGACGCCTTGGGCCGATCCATCGACCGCCTGATCGACAGCGGCGTGCATGCCATCGCGCCTTTGGGCAGCACAGGCGAAGGCGCCTACCTGAGCGACGCGGAGTGGGACCAGATCAGCGAATTCAGCATCGCCCGCGTTGCCGGCCGGGTGCCGACCGTGGTCAGCGTGTCCGACCTGACCACCGCCAAAGCGGTACGCCGCGCGCGTTTTGCCCAAGATCACGGCGCCGATGTGGTGATGGTGCTGCCGGCCTCCTACTGGAAACTGAGCGAGGCGGAAATCCTCAGGCACTACCAGACCATCGGTGCCAGCATCGATGTGCCCATCATGCTGTACAACAACCCGGCCACCAGCGGCATCGACATGTCCGTGGATCTTATCCTGCGGATCTTCAACGCGGTGGATAACGTCACCATGGTCAAGGAAAGCACCGGCGACATCCAGCGCATGCACAAGCTGCAACTGTTGGGCGAAGGCCAGGTGCCGTTCTACAACGGCTGCAACCCGCTGGCGCTGGAAGCCTTCGCGGCGGGCGCCAAGGGCTGGTGCACCGCCGCGCCGAACCTCATTCCGCAACTCAACCTCGACCTGTACGCGGCCGTGATGGCCAACGACCTGGGCAAAGCTCGGGCGCTGTTCTACCGTCAATTGCCGCTGCTGGATTTCATCCTCAAGGGAGGCTTGCCCGCCACCATCAAGGCCGGTTTGCGCACCCTCGGCCTGGAGGTCGGCGACCCGCGCTTGCCGGTGTTTCCGCTCGACGATGCGGGCAACAGCCGATTGCACGTCATGTTGAACGAACTGCTCTGATCCTTCCGACCCTGGCGACCCGGCAGGTGACGCCTGAAAACACCCACCTGTTCGGTCGTCTTTGAACGAGAGAAACTTCAATGACCATCAAAGTCTATGACACGCACGTACGCACCCAAGACGGACGATACTTGCACTTCGACGTGCTGATCGACCGCAACGACCAGGAGTTCGCCCAATCCTGCGCCCGGCGCTTCCTGGCCGAACAGGGCATCGAAGACCAGGACATCACCTTGAACGACTGCCGTTTCTGCCACGTCGAGCCGAGCAACCCCGAGGTAGTCGAGGCCATCGCCCGGCAAGGTTTTTTCATCCTGAAACTGCAAGGCTGCGAGGTTTGAAATGGATACCTATAAACCGTTGCACTGCGACCTGCATGACTACCTGGAGATCGCCTGTCTGTGCGGCTACACGCTGGACATCGAGTTGACCGATGGCCAGCGCCTGACGGCCCGGGCGATTACCACGCGGACCTCCAATACGCAGGAAGAATTTCTCGAAGTCGAAACTGCGGATGGCCGCCAAGAGATTCGCCTCGATCGCTTATTCGCGATTACGCCACAGGATAAGCACGCCAGGTTTGGCCGCGTTGTGCTGGCGATGGGTGATCGGACAGACCGCTAGCGTGATGCATAAAGTTGTGGGCAGCTGGGGAACTGACTGGTCAAATAAATCCGTTCCCTTTAACACTAGGCGTGAGCGGTTGCCCGATGGATGAAGAGGGGCTGCTGCGCAGCCCAGCGGGAGCAAGCTCCCTCGCCACGGCGTTGCGGATCGGCCTTGTGATTCGTTGCCAAGGCTACACAAAATATCTTTCCACTCCATCCCTTCCCGCAAAGCCCCCATCCGCTCCAGCAAAGTCCCCGCCCGTTCCGCGCCTCGATAATCCCCCGCTTCACCCACCCCAAGCGCTACAACCGAGCACCGCGTACCCCCCAATGAACCTACGCACCTTCATTCGCAGCTACTGTCTCAACTCCAGGCTCGCCACGAATGCCCTGACCCGCCTGCACCGAGCGCTGTCATCCCTGGCCGGCTACCTGGCCCAGCAAGGCTTCGATTCCAACCTATGGCCCGCCACCCGTGACGAAGCCACACTGGACAATCGCATCAACACCCTCTGCCCAGAGCTGGCGACCACCGTATTCAGCCACGCCCGCGAAGGCATCATTCTGGTCGACCCATTCGGCCGGGTCATCGCCGTGAACGAGGCCTTCACGCGGCTCACCGGCTACGGCCAGGACGAGCTGCAAGGCCGCGAATTGAACTCCCACCGCATGGTCCGTCGCCTCACCTCTTTTTACGCACCGATGAAAAACGCCTTGGACTTCCACGGCCATTGGTCCGGCGAGATTCAAAGCAATCACAAAGACGGGCGGGAGATGACGTCGCGGATCAGCGTCAGTGCCGTGCATGATCGTCACGGCAATGTGCAGCACTACGTGGCGCTGCTCGGCGA
>Ga0307412_10001823_pt1 | contig 11798 bp, 7 predicted proteins | sample DK1Cmetagenome_3_FD_203823 | JGI IMG/M metagenome (GOLD analysis project Ga0307412, IMG submission 203823) | Maize rhizosphere microbial communities from greenhouse at UC Davis, California, United States - DK15-C-1 | ecosystem: Host-associated > Plants > Roots > Rhizosphere > Soil | place: USA...
CTAAGCCTAAAATATACTTCACAATCCTTGTATTAAACTGGAAACTCGGTTTTACCATTACCTCTGTGACGTGTTCTACGTTTTTCACGGCGTGATAATTAAAAAAATTCTCAATTTTAGGATCAATATCAAAGTTCATCAATTCAGCGTAATACATGAATAAAAAATCTGCTTTTACATTGAATTCATCAAGAATTTTATTTACTGTAAATTCATGGCTTCCCGTGATTTTAATATCGTCTATAAAAATACAAAGTTTTCCTCTTAAAAAATCTTTGTCAAGATAATAAGTATCATTGGCAATCAGATTTTTACGGTCTTCAAAGCTTAAATTTCCGTAATCTGTTGTGTAGGTATGATTTCTATTGATTTTTGATAAAATACTTGATTTTTTTCCTTTTTGAAATAAATAAAAATCCAACTGTTTTTTAAAATAGAAGCATAAAAAATTAGAAGCCGTAGGAATCGCCATGTACGGACTTGGCAAAACCACAATTTCTTTGTCTGTATTTAAAATACCTTCATGCTCAGAAATAAATCCTTCGAATAATTCTTTCGCGAATTTTTCAGCGTACGATTTATCTCCATACTTGAAATAGCTGTATTCTGCAGGCGAAAAAGTAAACTCCTCCGCCGAATGAATGTGATGTAGACTATACCTCTTATTCATATCAATTTAGTGTTTAAGTAAGTGTGCATTAAAGCCAAAATCTTTTGCGCCTTTGTAATCAGCGATCGGATTATCTCCGATGTGCAAAATCTGATTCATCAGCAGATCCTGATTTTTAACTCTGTTTTTTACCTCCTGAAAAATGAGAGGATTGGGTTTTGAGCAATTCAATTCATCGGAATAAATATGAAAATCAATATATTGATCAAGGTTTTCCTCAATCAAAAATTTTCTCATTGTCGTTCCTTTAATAAAGCCTGTATTGCTCAAAATATTTATTGTCTTCCCTTGATTTTTAATTTCATCAAAAAACTGATGTAAATTTTCGAAAATCACAACAGGTTTATATTCTAAAAATAACTTTTCGCTTTTTAAATAAAATGCTTTTAATTTTTCACTAGTTATTTGTTTTAAATCAACATTCAAAGCACCTAAAATCAATAGATAAATCTCAAAAGTATCCACATTTCCGCCACTGACTTCATTGATGGTATTGCAAAGATCATCATAATATTTTACGACTTTCGCAACATCCTCCATAGGCTTGCCCACCTCAAAAAATGAGGAGAACAGCTCAACTCTTTTTGCTTTAAATTCAGGATGAGATTTTATTAAAGTAAGCCACAAATCAAAGGAAAAATGTGAGTGATTGTGGATGTCGATATCTGTTTTCAAAACGTTGTAGTTAAAAGTTTCTATTTAGCTTTTTTCTTGAAAAAGATGTTTAATGGTTACTATTTATTATCATCAATTTGTGTTTGAATTTTTCAATTCCTTCCAAAGATAAAATTTTTATCATAAATCCAAAGTGTTGGTTCTCTGTTTTATGATATTTTATGATTTCTTATTGATAAACGAATGAGACCGGAATTTCCTTTAATTAAAGGAGCATTGTGAATTGTCTCTTCACTGATTTTTGTTGATTGTGCAGATTTTTTTTCTTATTATAAATTTTTATTTCCCGCAGATTTCTACAGATGTTTGCGTATTAAACCTCCATCACTCAGCTTCCATCTCAATTCTCGAACTTTCAAACCCTAAAACACTCTCCTATTTTTCGGGCATTACTTTGTACGTCGGGTCGTCCTGAATGTTTACTTCAATTACTGCTTCTGCGTTTTTCAACATTTTTCGACAATCTTCACTTAGGTGTCTTAAGTGCAATTTTTTATTTTGCTGAGCATATCTTTTTGATAATTTATCCAAAGCATCGATAGCGCTCATATCGACAATCCGGCTTTCTTTGAAATCAATGACAACTTGTTCAGGATCATCTGTTGGATCAAATTTATCTGTAAATGCGGTCACAGAACCGAAAAATAATGGTCCAAATATTTCGTAATGTTTAATTCCGTTTTCGTCAATATACTTTCTGGCACGAATTCTTTTCGCATTATCCCAGGCAAAAACCAATGCTGAAATAATAACTCCGACTAATACTGCCAAAGCTAAATTGTGTAAAATAATGGTAATCAAGGCGACCGTCATACCGACAAAAATATCTGATTTTGGCATTTTATTAACAATACGGATTGAAACCCACTGAAAAGTACTGATTGCAACCATCATCATTACACCAACCAACGCAGCCATCGGAATTTTTTCAATAAAGGGAGCCCCGACAAGAATGATCACCAAAATTGTTATCGATGCAATTATTCCGGAAAGCCTGGCTCTTGAACCTGCATTCAGATTAACCAAAGTCTGCGCAACCATCGCACAACCTCCCATTCCTCCAAAAAAACCGTTGGTCATATTGGCAATCCCCTGAGCCACAGATTCTTTATTAGCATTTCCTTTAGAATTCGTGATTTCGTCAACCATTGATAATGTTAAAAGAGATTCGATCAAACCAACTCCTGCCATAATCAAAGCGTAAGGAAAAATTATTTGTAAAGTTTCCAAAGAAAAAGGAACTTCCGGAATGTGAAAATTGGGTAAACTTCCGCTAATGTGAGCGATGTCTGCAACTGTTTTTGTATTAATATCAAAACCTAAAACAACTGCAAAGACTATTAAAATAGCAATTAATGATGCAGGAACAGCTTTTGTGATTTTTGGAAAAAAATAAACAACCCCGATCGTTAAAGCCGTTAAACCCAACATTATATATAAGGAAGTACCCTGAAGCCAATTGACAGCCCCAGTTGCATCAATAATTTTAAACTGCTCAACCTGTGCCATGAAAATAATGACCGCCAAACCATTCAAAAAACCGTACATTACCGGTTGTGGAATTAATCGAACAAATTTTCCTAATTTGAAAACGCCAACTGATAATTGAAAAATTCCGGCAAGAAGTACCGTCGCGAAAAGATATTCTACGCCGTGAGATTTTATTAAAGCAATTAAAACAACAATCGTAGCTCCGGCACCACCGGAAACCATTCCGGGACGACCGCCGAAAACTGCAGTTACCAATCCCATCATAAAAGCCGCATACAAACCTGTTAACGGAGAAAGCCCTGCCAGAATTGCAAACGAAAGCGATTCAGGAATCATGGTCATTGCCACTGTAAATCCTGAGAGAAATTCGTTTTTATAATTAATTTTTTTTGAGAAATCGAATATTTTAAGAATATTTTCCATGTGACAATCCTGTATAATGACAGGGGTTGAATATTTTATTACCAGCAAAGGTATGGAGATCAGCCGTTTTATACAATTTTTAATTTTTTCAGCAATTATTGAGCAAAATGTAATCGGAATTATTTGTATTTAAAGAATGAATAAACAATATTTATTTCACACATCAACTCATTTATTGATTTTAATTTAAATTTATAATACTTTTTAACAAAAATTTTTAATTTATTCTTTGGTTTAATTTTCTATTTTTCTATATTTGAAATCAATAAGTTGATCATTTTATAATTTTTATTAACAGAAAATCGTATTTCTCCGAAAATATTAAACAGCCAGATCAACCATATCAATTATATAAAGAAAAAATTGCATGAAAGAGCTTAATAAGTAATAATTATTCATACTTGTGAAAAAATAAGTTTGAAATATTGGGGTTTTACTAAGCGGGAAATCGCAGAAGCATTGATGAAAGTAATATGAATATGCAAATCTTCAGGCATTTATATTCCAACAAGATATCATCATCATTGATTAAACCACGGCATATGTTTTGATTTTTTAATGAAAGAAAAATATACTGGTTAATAATCCAATAGATTTATTTTTTAAACCAAATATCAAGTTTAAAATAATTAAACCGTTATTTTTGCTTCAATTTCAATTAATTAATAAACACACTAAGGATTATTTAACAAAATGTTATACAAAGAAATACATATTGGCCAATTTATCAAAGAAAGGGTTGATGAAAAAGAAATTACAATAGAAAGAATCTGCAATTTTTTAAATCAAGATGAAGAAACTATTGAGAACACTTATAATAGTAAATCAGTAGATACAGAAGTTCTCCTGAGATGGAGTAAACTGCTGGAGTATGATTTTTTCAGGCTCTACAGCTCCCATCTTATTTTATATGCTCCGCCTTCAGCCGTTAATAAAAATGCACAAAAATCTGAAAAAATCCCCTATTTCAGGAAAAATATTTACACCCAAGAGATCAAGGAATTTATTATTAAAAGAATCCAGTCGGGAGAAATGAGTCAAAATGATGTCGTAAGGGAATATTCTATTCCTAAAAGTACACTTCACCGATGGTTGCAAAAAACGGATGATGTTAATTAAAAGCAATATCTCATGAAGCCAAATTATGCTAAAATCTATCAGGATATGTTGAAAATGGAACATCCTGAAAAACTTAAAGATCCAAAAATCACAGCACTTTTAAAGAATCTTAATACAACTGAAGATGTTTTAAATTTTAATGAAAAAATCTTCAAACAATCAAAAGAAAGTTTAAAAAATAATCAAAAGCTAAAAACTTATGATAAGAAAACAATGCTTAAACTGCTTCAATATCAGAAAAAGCACGGCTTTTCTACAAGTCATATGTCGCGAAAATATAAAATAAGCAGAACCACGATTGCTAAGTGGAAAAAAACTTTTGAAGAAGAAATCGAAACAACATCCGGTAAATAATTTTACCGGATTTTTCTTTACTACAAATCATCAGATAAAAATATTTTGAAGCTGAAAATGTCAACAAAAAATAAATTTTCTCTCACTTTATTATTGTTTCCAGTTGATCTATAAATTCTGAAATTACTAGAAATTATTTCAAGCCTACTAAACACTATTCTTGCAAATCTGCGAATTCTATTCATAACACAATTCTGAATTCGAGGAAAAAAAATCAGATATTATCATAACAGAATACAGGAATCTGGTTACAAAATTCAATTGATTCAAAGAAAGAAAAGTAAATTAACAAACTAATTATCAATATCTTAATCAAAAGTAGTATATGAATGGTATCCTACTTTTTTTGTTTTTTCATGAAATTTGTATCTCTTTGCATCAGTAAATCAAACAAATCATTTGAATGAAATAAATTAACACAAATGATAAAAAAAGTAAAAATGAAAATTTCGAATGACTTCAAATTGGTTTGACAACTTGGTTTGATGGATTTACTAAAAACACAAATAATGAAAAGATTAAGCTGGGTAATATTTGCCCCAAATTTTATCCAGCAATCTTTTTTAGCACAAATGATGAAAGCATCAGCTATGCCCCAAGTTTATGATGCATTACAAACACAATGATGAAAATTAATAGTGGAAAAAAGGGTAATATCGTCATCCTAGCATTACCCTTCTGCTATTATTTTTTATTCTAAACCTTATTCCATTAAAATTTCAAATTAATTATTCATTTATAATGTAAATTATTTTATATTAAATTATAAAGTGATTAAAACTGCAATAATTTACCTATATTTAAAAATAAGTATATTATTTTTGTACTCATCAATTTGAAACACAAGTCATAAAATAGCTTTAAGGGGCGAAAGTTAGGTATGATTAAAAAATTTATATTTTTCAGAAATAGTTTAATATTATTTATTTTCCTATTGTCAAATCTTGCCGTTTGTCAGAACAGTCAATTGGCAGAAATTGATAATCTTTTGAATAAGTCATCAAACAAATTTAAACAACATAATGATATTGATGCTTTAAGGTATGCTCAGAAAGCCAACGTTTTATCTCAAAAAACAGAAAATTCGGAAAGAATTGCAAAAAGCTACTACCATATAGCCAATCCATTAGCTGCACTTTTGTTACAAAAACAAAGTTTATCTTACATAGAAAAAGCTGAAAATCAAATTTATACGGAAAAGGATATTGTGCTTCAGGCTTTATTAAAAGAGATAAAATCATACAATTACTATACTTTAGAACTAAAATCACAGGGAAAAAAAGAACGATCAGATATCATAAATCTTCTTTCTCAAAGAAAAGATACTGCTTCTGTAAAAATTTTATGCAGAACTTATGGAAATATCGGAAACAGTTATTTTGATAATAACAAACTGGATTCTGCCTATTTCTATTATAAGTTAAGCCTTAAGCTACTAAAAACTCTCCCTGAAAAGTATGCATCCAGAGGAATGCTCTACGATTATCTGGCTTTAGGTAATCTTTATTTAAAGAAAAAAAATAACGATTCTACGCTATATTATTTTCAAAAAAGTCATGAGATAAGTAAAAAATATAGTAAACCGGAAGAATTTTTGCTTTTTATGGTATATGGAAATTATTTTAAACAAAGACAAGAATATCAGAAGGCCATAGATTATTACTTAAAGGCTCTCAAAAAAATGCAGGAAAATTCTGTAGCAATGGGGCCTCACAGAGAAATTTACCATTCACTTGCTGAATCCTATGGCTATCTCAACGAAAAAGATATTCAAAAAAAGTACGAAAACATATTCACGGAAAAAGAAAATGAAGCACTTGCAGAAAAAAACAGGAATATAGATTATGCATTAAGCAGCATTTTAAATGATAAGCAAAAAGAATATACTAACTCTCAGAATAAGAAATATGTATGGATCTCTGTCGGAATTTTATTATTGCTATTAATATTTTTTTACTTCTTTAAGGTTTTAAGAAAAAATTTACAGCACAAAGAAAATACCCTTACCGAAGTAACCAACAATTTACAGGAAAAAGAAAAAATCATTTCAGAAAAACATATAGAGACCGAGGAACTTCAATCAAAAGTAAATGATGGCTATAATGAAATCATAGAATTAGCAAAAAGTAATGATTCTTCGTTTTATCAGCTTTTTCAGGAAACGTACCCCGATTTTCAGAAAAAATTAATAGAGATTAGTCCTACGTTAAGGACTTCTGAGCTTATTTTATGCGCTTACACTTTCTTAGGTTTCAATATCAAGGATGTCGCAGACTATACACTTAAGTCAGTAAATACTATTCGTAACAGGAAACAGAATTTAAGAAAAAAATTCAGCATCCCAACCGAACAGGATATGGGAATTTGGTTACGAAATTTAATTGAAAAAACACGAGACAAATAAATCATCTATCTCATTACTAACAACTTAATCCAAATTAGTATATGAATAGTATGCTGTTTTTTTGTGTTTTTATGAAATTTGTTTATGATTTACATAAAAACACCATCAAAAATGGATAAATAAGTTAAAATAGAATATAATTGAACTATTTTTAAAATTAACGCCTTATTTTTATACTGTTAATATTTTAAAATTAAAATCACAATAACTTTAAGGGGCAAAAGTTAATATGGATAAAACAACATTTTTTTTTCGAAACAGCATTTTTTTATTATTTATTTTATTTTCAAATTCTGTCGTTTGTCAAACTTCTTCATTAAAAGAAATAGATGCTTTATTACAAAAAGCTGAAAACAGCCGCAGGAAATTTAAAAATTTAGATCAATTGGAGTATGCAAAAAAAGCAAGCATATTAGCAGAGAAATCAGAAAATTCCCAGAAAATCGCAGAAAGTTATTACAGAATTGCTGAAGCGTTGTTTTTTTTAGAGCTTCAAAAGCAAAGTTTTTCATACATCAACAAAGCTTCTCAGCAACCTTACACCAAAAGCAATAAGCTTTTGCAGGCCCAGCTTAAAGAAGTTAAAGCTTTCAATTATTTGAGTTTAGGACTAAACTCACAATTTAACAGAGAATTACCTGCAATTATAAATCTTTTAAAAGACCAAAAGGACGAAGGTTCTCTAAAATTACTTCAAAGAACTTATTTAAATGTAGGTGCCAGCAAACAAGATTCTGCATTATATTATTCAAAGCTTTGCTCTGAAATACTAAAAAAAATCCCCCAAAAGGATGTTCATTTAGAATTATCAGATTTGTATAAGTATTTAGGAACAGATTTTCTAGACAAAAAATCTGATTCTGCATTATTTTACTTTAAAAAAAGTCTTTTTATAAATCAAAAATATAATGATCCCATTCTTTTCCAAGACTATACAAATTTTGGAGATTATTTTTTTGCAAAAGAACAATATCCACAAGCAATTGACTATTACAAAAAAGCAATACAGAATATAAAGGATCAATCTATCGCTCCCTATCATTTTTTGAATAATGAAATCTATAGAAAAATTTCAGACTCATATGGGAAATTAGGTGATATAAAACACCAGAATGAGTATAAAAATAAATATTCTGAACTTCAGAAAAAATTGATATCCCAACGAACCAAAAATATAGAATATGCCCTTAATGTTATTTTAAAAGATAAAAATGATGAATTTATTAGCTCACAAAATAAAAGTTATCTATTGATTTTAATTGGTATTTTAGTTCTTATTATTATCCTCTTTTTAATATACAGGCTATTGACAAAAAATATCCATCATAAAGAGACTATTCTTAGCGAAGCAAATACAGTGTTAAAGCAAAAAGATGAACTTATTTCACAGAAAAGTATCGAAACTGTAGAACTCCAGCAAAAAGTAAACGATGCTTATAGCGAAGTTATAAAACTTGCAAAAAACAACGATCCCTCTTTTTACTTCAGATTTCAAGAGGTTTATCCAGAGTTTCAGAAAAAATTACTGCAAGTCAGCCCGGATTTAAGAACATCCGAACTTATTCTTTGTGCCTATACTTTTTTAGGATTTACCATCAAAGATGTCGCAGATTACACATACAAATCTTCGAATACTATTCGAAACAGAAAACAGAACTTAAGAAAAAAATTCAGTATTCCAACAGAACAGGATATGGGCAATTGGTTAAATAATTTAATTAAATAAAAATTTCACTTAAATTTAATTGATTGATTATCAAAATATTAAATAAAAGTAGTATACGGATGGTATGCTACTTTTTTTGTGTTTTCACGAAATTTGTTTCTCTTTGCATTAGTAATTCAAACAAATCATTTAGCGAAATTAATTAACGCAAATGACATAAAAAGTAAAAATGAAAAACACATAAATGAGGTTTCAATTGATTTGAAAGTTTTACTAAAAAACACAAATAATGAAAAAAAATGACACCGGGTAGTTTTGCCCTAAATTATCCGGTAATTTTTTTAACACAATGATGAAAAATTAAATGGTAGAAAAAGGGTAATATCTCATCCTAGTATTACCTTTCTACCATTATCTCCGGAAAGCGTGAATGGCTTTCTTCAAATTAAAATTCAGTAAAATAGTTTAATATAGTAAGGTTTCAATAAAAAGACTCTAAACATTTATTTAGAGTCTTTTTTATAATTTGTACAAATGCATATTCACGTTTGATGCATTTCTTTCTAGTTATTTTAATTTATTTTTTAATTATTCATTACAATTAAATCATCATCTTAAAAAAATTAAACCATTAATATTCAATAAATTATAAAAAACAAGTACACTAATGGTATACCAGTTTTTTGGCATTTGCATAGATTTTGCGTCTATTTGCATCAGTAAAATTAATCAGATATCTCAGAAGATTTTTACAAAAATACAAAGGATAAAAGAGTTTATAATTATTAAATAATATCATTTTGGTATGGGCCTACAAAACACTAAAGAGAAAAAATTATCCCTAAAAATATTATGAAATCTGATTTAATTTTTACTAAACAAACAAATGATGAATTTTGATTTTGGATGAAATTATATTTCTCCGATCTCAAAACGAAAAACACAAAGTGAAAAAATTATTTCATGGAAAATAAGGCAATATTCAGTGTATTGCCTATTTCCTTTCCTTTTTTCATTTAATGAAATAGAACATTCAATTTTAATATTTTATAATAAGGTAAAGCGATGAAGAGCAATCATCGCTTTCTTTTATTGTAAAAGATAAAAAAAACAAAAAAGAACGGAACACGTCTTTTCATTATTAAACATTTTTGGAAGATTATCACCTTCTCTTATTTCTGACGTAAAAGAACAGTATTACACAGTTTTTGCGTAGTATATCTGTTTTTTAACACTATCAACACAAATTTTAGCACTAAAAAACAAATGATTGTTAATACCTAAACATCTTATTCCGCCCAGTTTTATATCTCGAAATATCCTTCAAAATCACCTCATCTTTAAGATTGAAATGTTTTAGTTCATTGACAATTTCCGAACGGGTTTCTATTTTTTCGGCAATAATTTCGTAGGCGATATTTCTGGTTGTGGTTTGCAGTTCCGGGTCTTTATTAAATTCATGCTTCATCGCTTGCAGATAAGTGATTTTTTTGTGAGAAGGCACTTTTTCATATAAATTCTGAATTTCACCTTCGAGTTTTTTCACATCAAAAATATTGGCGAAATAATTATTTAAACAATTAAATGAATCCTTATCCTCCTCCCAGCCTTTCAGCAAAATTTTCTGTGCTTGATCAGGAATTTCCATTTTTTTGCGATAGATCAAAGAAGCTTTTACCATTTGGCTATTATCCACGTAATCATCAGCAACCATTTGATAATAGGTGTGAGCATTTTTTATATCGTTGATCTCTTTGTACAAATCCCCGACCTTTTCTTTCTGCTCCATTTCCTTATATAATTCAATCGCTTTTCTGTATTGTTTTGCTTTTTCGAAACAGTTAGCTGCTTCCGATTTATTTTTCAATTTTTTAAGATAAATAACGGCCGCTTCATTATACAAACCTCCGTCTTCAAGGGTTTTTGCCCCCCGGTAATTGTCCTGAAGAAGATTCATATAGACTTTTGCGGCTTTTCTGTAGTCTTTTTCGTCGATATATTTTTGGGCAAGCTCTTCATATTTATTAAGAAGTTTATTGAATAACGAATTTTCAATATAAAAACTTCCGCCACCTGCGCCACCGCGGCCTCGTAACCCCTTATTTTGTTTTTCCTTATCACTTAAAGCCGTAATGACGAAGAAAATAATCACCGCCACAATCATGAAAATCACCAGTTTTCCGATGACACTCCAAAATGTCTCATGGAACAGCTCAGCCAACATTCCGATAACCTTGAGAATCACCAGAATAAAAAATGCTGCCATGAATTTATCTATAAACTTCTGCTTATTCATCTTTATCCGATTTTAAAATGGTTTTATCTTCACTGAACAAACGGTAAAGAAGCAATACAACGCAAATTACAAGTAACCAGACAAACCAGTTATAGCCAAACATTGCGATCAGTGGATAAAAAAGGTAAGCCAACATACCCACAAGTACGATGATCAGGAAGATTTTAATCCCATTTGAAACATTATCTCCCCCAATATTCAATGATTTTTTTCTGAAAAAGAACAAATAAAATCCCACAGAACCAGCCATGAAAATGATCAGCCAGATAATTTCCGAGAAAGAAACATTTTTCGGGGAATAGGAATCTAGGGAAGTTCCCACTTCACCTATATTTTTATTTGAAATAATCGTAGGATCGGAAGGTGTTTCAAGAGTTCCGTACAGTTTTCCTAATGAATCCCGCATCAGCATTCGTTTTTTATTCCAGATACTTTGCACAATTGCGCCCTCAATAGGCTCTCCAGGTTTTAATTTACTGATAGAATCAATTAATTTTTTACGGTAAACTTTAGATTTTTCTTCAATATATTTTGAAATTTTACCATTGTAAATTGTTTTAAGAGAATCTCTTGAATTATTTTCTTTGATACTGAATTTATCTATCTTTTTTTCAATTTCAGGTAACGATTTTCCTTTTGATTTTTTTAAATTGGCTATTTGATAATCATGCATCAATCCTGCTCTTTCTTTTCGGTACAT
>Ga0307412_10001825_pt1 | contig 11795 bp, 15 predicted proteins | sample DK1Cmetagenome_3_FD_203823 | JGI IMG/M metagenome (GOLD analysis project Ga0307412, IMG submission 203823) | Maize rhizosphere microbial communities from greenhouse at UC Davis, California, United States - DK15-C-1 | ecosystem: Host-associated > Plants > Roots > Rhizosphere > Soil | place: USA...
AAAGAAAAAGCTCCCAGCGGAGCTTTTTCTCAGAGCAGGGCTTAACAGATCTCGACAGAGCCGTTCCGGAATGTGGCAAGCAAACCATCCCCCAAGCGGGTCGAAAGGCCACCTTGCTTGCGATCCTGCGAGGAGGGAATAGAACCGCTCCGATCAGAGCAGCTAACAGATCTGGCGAGATATAGCTCGCGCTCAGGCTTTGGCGGCCCGCCGATCTGTCCTGATGTCTCGCGATAATCATAAGTCATGAGAGTAACCCGTATGGTTGTGATGCAATTTTGGCTCATTGAGCATTACGAATTTTTCACCACGTTTGAGTACGCCCACATGTGTGCGTCCCCCAACTGTAGCAACGCCATTCGCAAAGCGCTGCATTCCTGACTGAAGATTTACAAGTAATTCCACCAAGTCCACCGCATATTGAGTCGGTAGGTTGGCAAAATCGACGTTCGCAACGTAGTCGTGCCAGGGCAGCTCGGTAAATTCTTGAGGGATATCGAACTGGAATCCCTCCGGGATTATGACGCCTGCTGCTCGCAATTGTTCCGCAAAGCTTGATGCAAAGCGTGCGCCACGGGCGGGCATATCACTTATCAATCTGTGGTTCACGCCGTTGATGATCCGCTGATCCACACCTACTAGTAAACGCTCAACAAAATCAGCTTGTCCACCAAAACACGTTCCTGAACGTGTCTGCCAGACGAACTGCTCCTCCAAGGCGCGCGAAGAAACAGAGATTTTGAAAACTTTACTGGTCTCATCATCCTTACCATAACCGCCAGCGATGAACTGTACGTCAGGGAAGTATGGGCGCTGTTCCTCGGGAGCATTCGCATAATCCAACTGCCGCTCCCACTCGATTCGAGTGTAACCAAGGAAAGCCTCGGCTACCTCCTTAACGGATGTGAAAGTGATGCCGTCAGAGGAGTTCTTTTTTCTGAACCGAGCTGCAACGCTAGCAATCGTCACTCCCGATAGAGTCGCCATGCCAGCAGTAACCGCGGCTACCGAGGTGTCGTCGTCCTCATACAGAAGGAACATTTTCTGTGCTCCTCCGAATACATTAGTGACGAATGGTTGCACATTTGCTACTGAAACCACTCGATTACCGAAGGAGTCTATGAGCTCGTTACCTTGCGCGTCTCGAGCAAAAGCGTCCTGTCCGTAACGAAAAGGTAATACTGCCTGCTCTACGATGCTCGAAAGGCTGTCACATCCGAAAACGATCGCGTCGTAGGTAGCGATCGCAATATTGATTGTCAATGCAGTCTTCCATGTCAGAAAAAACCGGCGGCGAGTATGGCCTTGATGGCAGTTTGACCGCAAATTCGAATTAGCTATAACCGTTGAAGAATGCTGTTCGATTTTGCCAGTTTTTCACCGGCCAGCTTTTCGGGGCACGTCTTGTTATCGGCCTCTCCTAAATTTTCTGTAGGGCATCATAGAAGCCACCCAGACCTCGGCATCTTAAGTCACAACCGCATTTCTCTGATTAGCTTCCGCGGGTCTGCGCCTTGCCTGAGCGCTCGTCGCGCGTCCTTGGTCAGCTGATCGAGCGCCTGCTCCTCGAATCTAGCCGCCATGGCGCTGGCCTTTCTGATGATCAGCAGCGCCAGCTCGGCGGGGATCTTCACTTTTTCGGTTGGCAGGTAGTCGCAATCGATCACAGACACGGCGCTGTCCTCTGGCTCGCGGGCTGCTGGTGCTGGAGCGGATCGGCGCCAGCGGTGATCTGTAGATGTTATCAGCGTGCAATCAAAACTACCCAAAATCCAGGTAGTTTCCTGCTACCGGCTCCGGCCCGCTGTCAGGCGCAAGGAGCCCACAAAATATTAGACGGGGCATCGGCCGATCGGCACCCTGTTTTGGCTGGAGGCCACACGCCACAAGGCCGCCAGACTACTGGACGGCATTCCGCCAAATGGAATCCGTCTAGTGCCTGTCTAGAATTGGTTGGCGCGCTAAGGATTTATTCGGCTTGGTATTTCAACAACCCATCCCGCCGGCGTAGACCTGACGATTGATCGAGCAATCACCTTGACGGGCACCCCCTAAGTTTTTGACGAGGCTGGTGCTGGCCAAGCTGCGCGATTGCCCGCAAAGCGTTGCTCTGCGTGACCTCCAGCGTGTCGGTGGGTGGTGGAACGCGTCGAATCCGTCAAGACCTGTCCAAAATTCCGTCAAGCGTGGTCAAGGGCTGGGGAGGCCTCACTCCTGGCCCAGACTGCCGGCAACGGTCAGCTCAGCGATCCCCTGGCGAATGAATATCAGATTGTCGTCGAGCGTTTCGAGTGCGGCCCGTACATTGGCAGCGATGTCTGCAGATCCGCGTTGCTCCACCCAGTTGGAAAGCTCCTCAACCGCGGCGCCCAGCGCGAGCTGGTTTTGATTCAGGCGGTCGAACAGGCTGGCAATCAGTTTGGTATCCGTCATGGTGGCTCTCCGTGTTTCGGGGAAGCGTAGCACCGGCGCAGCGAATGCCTGGAATCACCTTTACGTGGTTTGCGTCTGCCAGCGGAAAAGTGCCCTGGCGATGTGATACGGGATTTCTCCGAATCTAATGCGTGAGCCCCGCCCACTGGGGCTACAGCGCGCTTTCGGACGGTGCTCACATCGAATCCGTCTCATGGCTGTCTCACATTCGCCAGCGATTCGGTAAAGGCCGGGTAAAAGTAGGCGGGCCGAGAATGCCATATCCGTCAGGGGGCTGTGAGGGGTATCAGCGGCCGCGGTGCGCTTGTTTGACGGGCTGGCCACGCGACAAGCCTTAGACGCCCACCCGGTGTGGATTTGGTCTGATGCCTGTCTCGCATTCCGTCAAAGTATGGTCAAAGAGACGCAGGCTCCATCCACTCCGTATATGGAACAGGGAGCGCGACCTTTGCCGAGAGCACGGGCTCCTCACCGTCCAGAAGCGACTGGATCAATGCGCTTTTCGATACGCGTCTAAGGCAAAACAGTTTATCGACACCGTAATGGCACGCTGCCCACATGGTTTCGCCTCCGAAGTCGAATATCACCAGGCGTTTTGCCCTTTTCCAGGCCTCGCGTGGCTTGAGCCAAATACAGAGGTGATGGCCTATATAATTTTTCACCACCATGTCGCCCAGGCTCGACCCGGAGTGAAGCTGATAGGTCGGTGAGCCATCGGACGTAATGTCCGACCTGCGGAAAAACATTAGGCTTCGTCCGTCCCCGCGGATGATCACGTTATTCGTTCTAGGGCCAGGGATGGGCTGGATGAATATCAGGTCCGCAACGAAGTCCGCCTCGGGATTTGGTAGAGCTTCGTGGATTGTTATTTGGCTGCGAAATTTCTCAGCATTTACGATCCACACCATTCGCTCGCCGTAAAAGACCTCCCTGCTTTCCATCTCATCAATGCTCATTGGCGAGTTCTGCAGTTCTATCACCGTCCCGTCTGGCCGCCTCACGTCCGCAATATGTTTCTCGCCCGTGGAGTCGTGGGCAACGACCTCCTGCCATTCAAATGGAAACAGTGCTTTCCAGGCGCGGTGCCATGGGCCTTCATTTTCCATCCACGGGTCGCAATGCCGCCGGCCAGCGTGTGCCCAGTGCCAGCGTATAATCGAGCCACATTTCGCCTGTGCGGGCTTCCCGCATAGCGGACACTCGCCTTTGAGGCCTGGCGCTGGCGCAGCGCGCGCTCCACCCACAAGCGCTACTTCCATTGATGGCATACCCGTATCCCTCCGCATGATGCGAATCAATGTAGCTGAATATGCATAACCTCACTCGTTCATGGGGTGTTTCCCCAATAGGGGAGAACGCCCCGGCCGAGTCGAAGAACAATATGCCGTTTGGTGCGGCAGTTTCCAGTCAAAACCCCTGCTTTACGTGGAAACCTCAGTGGAAACCTTCCATCGCCAACCATGACTTTTGATAACAGACGCGCCAGCCGTATCCAGTTTTACGACTTGGTCGCGAAAGGTCAGCGTGGGCGGAGTGGTTCGCGCGCAATGGTGGTTGCGAACCAGGTGCGAACTTATCGTGAGAACCACCAGTGCGAACTTTCTAGCTGCTGCCAGTGCCAGATGCGTACCGATCGTGCGTACCGATCGTGCGTACCATCCTGCGTACCTGCCCTGGGAAGTTCGCTCCCACAGGTATTTCGCGCGTCTCAGGGTGCGTGACGATCGTGCGTGAAGCCGTTCGCGAAGGTCATTCATGGGGTGTTTTCGCTAATAGGCCATCTGACCTCGTTCAGCCTCATTCATGGGGTTGTTTTCGCAATCAGCGTTGGATGCGTCGGTGACCGCTGGGAGTGGTCACTACTGATGGTCACCGCGGCCGGTCACCGTTTGGATGCGAGGGCTCGACGCTGCCTTGCAGGCGATGCTGCGTGTACTAACTTTTGCTAACAGATGATGGATGGGCAGACCGTCTGTCTGCTGCGCGGAGCAAGGGCCGCTTACACCCTGTCTTGAAAGAAAACTACCCGCTGCGAAAAACGTATGACTTCGCCATCTCGTACCTCATTCACCGATGCAGACCTTCCATTACTGCCCGACCTTCTCAGGCTAACGCGGGAGTCTGCGGAATTCAGAGCGCTAGCTCATGGAATGGCTGAAGAAGTTTCAGCACATCGAGAGCGTTTCAGCGCTGAACGTAAGCTTTTTCATCAGCGAGTAGCGTCGATCAGGGAGTCGCTACATTACTTGAAAAGTCGCGAGCGAGTTTCGCCTCCTCTTCCGGGGTGGCGATAGCTCGCCGGCACGCCTTCGCGACGACCTGACAAAACCTGACATCGGCGCGGAGTGCGCCATGGGTAGCGACGTTGACAATTGTTGGCGTCGCCGCCGGCCATAGCTCGTCACCCTGTTAACTATTATCAAGGTTGCCAGGCCTGCGAGGCGCTGCTGGGATGGTTACCAATGGTGGTTACCACGCTTGGTTACCACAATCACCGAACCAGACCATATGACCCCATTGGGACCATATGGACTGTCGTTCATTTGGTCCAGCAGTTACAAACAGGTCTTTATGCTCGCCACCCGCCGGTCAGATATCCAGCCCATGCTGCTGCTGGAATAGTACTGGACTTTGGTCGGCCCTTTGCCGCCGATTACATCAGCCATTTCTCTGTTGCCAGCGTTCACCACGGACTTGCCCCCGCCCGGCCGAGGCTGAAGGTTCACCGCATAGTGAACCCCTGCCAGTGATTCGTTTTGCCAGGCATACAGGATGCATTCCGCTACCAGTTGCTCAGGCTTTCGGGTTGTGAACGATTGCTCTGGTCCCTCCGCCCGCATGTCCTGGAGTGATGTGGTACAGCCGCCCATAGCAACAACACAACAAACTGCTGCGAGAATCCTTTGCATCGACTTCCCTCCGAAATTGGGGACTGTACCACTGGATAGCTACATCTGGTCTTCGGCGTAGATCCCAGCGCTGATTACCGCTCCGCCCACCCTGCGCTTACCGTAACAAAGCGGCACCGGATTGCCAGATGCGGTCGTGTTTCGAGCACTGCCGAACGCATAGCCTGGCGTGTTCTCGGGCGCGGCACTGGTCTTTAGCCCGCCGGCTTGAGGGCTCAGCATTTGAATCACGCCGCCGATAGACATCGAAACGCCTGCCGCTCCAACGGCGCCCCAGGCCCCACCAGCGGCAAACCCGCCGACGCCTCCAGTGGCGATTGTGGCAATAACAATCAGCGCGGCGCCGATGATCGTTTGCATCACCCCGGCGCGCTTGCTGCCCTCGATCACCGGAGCAATGGTGATATCCCCGGCCCCCTGATACTGGAGTTCGGCTTCACCGATATTCCTCTTGCCAAGAAATATAGCGAACACGAGACCCCGAGATTTTGCGTTTGAGATGAATCGCTCGAAGCCAGGGATCTGTACGCAAAGCGCCTTGATAGCTTCAGCGGGGGTGCGCACAGCCAGCGGGTAGGACTTCCCAAACTGCCGCAACTGTCCGTAGAGCTTTACGGTTCTGATCGGCTGATAATCAATGGCGCTCATGCTTTGTCCTCTGCGTAGATCGAGGCGGAAATGATCATCCCGCCCCACCGACGCTCGCCGATGCAGATCGGGACGGGGTTCCCGCTGGCCGTGGTGTTTCGCGCAGATCCGAAACTGTAGCTCGGCGAGTTCTCGGGGGATGCGCTAGTTTTAAGCCCACCTTGCTGGGGACTTATCATTTGAATTACACCACCGGCCACGTTTGCAACCCCCGCCGCCCCTACGGCTCCCCATGCGCCGCCGGCGGCGAAGCCACCAAACCCGCCGGTTGCGATGGTTGCGATCGCAATAAGTGCAACACCGAGTACTGTTTGCATCACTCCAGCGCGCTTGCTTCCGGAGACGACCGGCACTATTCGAATTTCCTGCGCGCCGCCCAAGCCGATCTCCTCCGCGCCGATATTCCTTCGGTTTTTGAAGATCGCGAATTCCAAGCCTTTCCGCTTGGCGTCCGCCAGGTATTTTGCGAACCCCGGGAAGTTTACGTCGATCGCCTTCGCCGCTTCTCGGATGTCACCGGTGGAAAGTTCGTAGAGGTGTTTTCGGCCAAAGAGCTTGCCAGCGCTGCCGCCCAGCAGGATCAAGGTTTTGTTGCCATGTTTGGTTGCCATTGCCATTTCTTACTCCTGGGCGCCTTGGGCGCTGTGTTTGGGGATTTCCATGCCGAGCTGTCCGGCAAGAAGCATTCGAGCGGCCATAGCGTCGTTTCGAATCGCGATCTCGCGTTTCACGTCGGGATTCCAGGCTGAGCAATGAGTAGATTGGTAGGCTCGGGCTCCTCGGTACTCGATGCGCATCAGTTCGGCGGAGATCCTGGCCTCTTCCTCAGTGAAGAACGGCCCTTCAATTTCAACCCGCTGTCCGTCTCGCACATGCTGTACGGTCCAGACGATGTAGCCGCCGATAGTGCCGGGGTCAGTTGTGAAGTCAGTGGCCTTGCACGCTTCGGCGAAGCGTATGTGATGTGACATGTGTTGCCTCCTGCGGCGCCTGGGCGCCATTGATGGGCTGCTGCCCGGTTTGTTGCTCGTGTCGCGACACGATTTGATGATTCGCAAATCGTGTCGCGGAATTGGTGGCCTACTTGCCAACGATGCTCAGGGTGGGCGGAAGCTTTGGGCCAAACGGTGCGCCAGGCGCGAAAGGGTCTGGCCGTAAATGCTCTGGGCAGTCCCTGATGAAGTTGGCGGTCGCGATCTGACAGGCGTTGAACAAAGGCGCGTCGTTCCATTCCTGCCCGCGACGCGCGGCGCTGTCCTCCAGGGAGCGGGCGAACACCAACTCCGCCAAACCGTTCACGCCGTCTTTCCTCGCCGCCTCACGCTCCACGGTGTTCACCGCCAGCAGATCGCACACCCGGTCGAATCCCAGGCCCTCCATCAGGCCTTCGGTGTCCAGCATCAGCGAGCGGCCAAAGGCGCCTAGCACCTTGCGTAAGTCGTCCCACTCGGCTCGCCTATGCTCCGAGGCCTGCTGCTGGAGTTCGTCGATCCTGCTGGTGGTGAAGGGTAAGAAGGCGCGAAGTTTCCCGGCCTCCCGCCGTATATCCCGGCGCTCGTTTCGGATGGCGTCCGCCCTCTGTCCGAAGATTCGGCAGATCCGGCGGGTGGTAATCAGGCTCGTACTCATGCTGGCGCCTGGCTTCTGTGCAATATCCAACAGTGCGATAACGACGTGGGTCTTCATGGCCGCGTCTCCATGGGCGTGCGGTCATAGCTGGCGCGCAGGACGGTGCCGACGCTGCAATAGCGGGCAGTGGGCGCGTAGCAGGACCGGCAGGCCATGATGTGGTTGAGGTATGCGTCGCGGGCCAGCCGCCACTCGGGCGTTGCCGTGGCGGCGCTTGCATGAGGCGCACTCACAAACTGGGGGTGGCGTTCTGCTTGTGCGACCAGCGCCAGCGATGGACGAGGCGCAGGTCGGCGGGAGTTCTCCGCGGTGATGCCAGCGATGATCGGCGGCATGTGATCGAGCAGGCCGGAAAGGAGGCTCATTGCATCACCTCGCCCGAATTGCACCACTGCCCAAATGTGTCTGTGAAAAAAATACGGGGGAACGGGGGAACAGTGGGAACACCCAATGATTCCGGGGCTTTCAGAGGGGGATTCTGTACCCCACGTTTTTTTGTGGGGAACAGTGATAACCAAACGTCAGTAAAACGGTGTTTTCTTATATTCAAAAACATGTTTGTGTTCCCCCTGTTCCCCAACCATTCAATAAGGGGGAACGGCTACAGGCCGCGTATTTGCTGGCTGTTCCCCCGTTCCCCCTGTTCCCCACGTTTGTAGGTTCCTGTGAACTCGGGCATTCGTTTCTGGTGTTGATGGAGGTCATGCGGCACCGCCTTCGCTGTCTAGGGCCTCCGGGTCGATGACGTACAGCCGCGCCGATCCGCCGGCGGGGATGCGGTACTTTTTGGTTTTGCGGCTTTCTCGGTCGGTGTCGCGCTTGGCCAGGGCTCCGCCAACCTCCAGCGCCTTGATGACGCGGGTGAGGCCGAACCCGTGGGCGGCTTCGATGAGCGCGGACTTGTTGAACAGGAACAGTCGCTTGTTGGCGACCACCTCCCAGTACCCGGCGCGGTTGAACACCTTGGCGTCCGCCTCGGGTGCGTCTACGTCCGAGAAACGGCTGCTGCCGTGCTTGTCGATAAAGTCGATGATGCCGGCCAGGATCTGGCGGTCTTCGGCATTTCCTCCACCGACGCGGGAGAGCCATTCGCCGTAGAGCAGGCGGCAGTCGGCGAGGGCGGTACCCGGCTCCCAAGGGAGCAGTCCGTAGGCGATGGCCATCTCGCCCGCCAGCGCAATCACGGCGAACCGGTCAGCCACACGACCGGCTTGGGCGTTGTCCTCGACGAACTGAGCGCGGATGCCGTCAAAGTCACTGAGCAAGCCGGGCTTGTCGTCGTCCGCGACCAGGCGCTCGACGAAGGCCGGCCCCAGGTGGCCATGGTGGGCGCCCACCGCGACGGTGAGCTGCCGGTGAAAGTCCGCGCCTTCCAGGCCGTGCAATTCGTCAAAGGCCCGATGGGTGCGGGTACCAGCGTTTACGTCGACCATGCGCAGCTCGGCGCCAGCGTGGGCGGCATTACCGGATATGGCGGCGTGCTCGGAGAGGGAGCGCTCGCCACTGGAGAGAGTGAGCAGGCGCCAGCTCAGTTTGCCCCGGGCCTCGCGCTCGCGGGTCATGGTGCCTTTACCCTGGCCATTGGCGAGGGAGTAGGCCATTTCCTGTACCCGCTTGGGGTCGGCGCGCTTGATTTCGTCCAGCGGCAGGATGGTGTCGTTACGACTCGATGCCTCGATCTCAAGGCCGCCCTTGGTCATGTCCCAACTGGCGGCGAACACTCCAGGATCGCCCCACACCGACGAGCCGATCAGTTGCGCCAGCGACTTGCCGCTTGAGCTGTCGCCCACCAGGTGGACGCCGCCGCCCAGCACGCCGACCAGACTCAGCAGCGGCCCGGCGAGGGAACAGCCGATCGCTAACGTCAGCACCGGATTACCCGCGCATTTGGCTGCCACCTCGGCCTGCCACCGCGCCAGCTCGCCGCGCTGACTGAACAGGACTTGCGCCTTGTTGCTGGCCTGATACCGCACGTTGGCCGTGCCGATCGTCCGCCCGGGCAGCACGAACGCTCCCGACTCATGCCAGCCCGGCCGGCTGGTGGTGGCGAATACCTCGGCGGGGTGCTGGTCGAGCAGATACTCCATGAACGTGCCGCGCTTCTTGAGCGCAATGATGACGCCCATGCCAAACAATGCCCGCCGGGCATCCTCGCCGCTGCCACCGAACACCTCCATGGCGATGATCCATTCCTTGATGCCACCCTCGGTGACCAGGCGGAGCAGCCGCCCCTCGCTGCCGTCATCGCTGTTGGTGGTGCGCGCCACGACCGTGACGGGGCTGGAGATCCATTCGTCGGTGATTGGGCGGTCGGCGGCGTCATTCTCCGCGTCGTCCTGATCGGCGGCGGTGCGCTTGAAGCTGTGCCAGTACACGCCCGGGCGCAGCTTTCGACCGTTCTCGTTGGTAACCCAGTGCTCGTACACCGCCCAGCACGGCCGATCAGGGGCAATGGTGGCGGCTTCGGGCCGAAGGTTGATCACGTTGGTGTCAGGCTTGGCCATTAGCGAGCTTCCAGTTTGCGAGGTCGTTGAAGTCGGTGAGGTCGTCGGGCGCGCCTTCCGGCCACTCAGGGAAAGCTACCTGGCCACCCACTGCCGCCGCGGCTGCGTTCGCCGCTGCGCGACCTGGGTTGCCATCGGTGAGTCGGTCGTCGTCGCCGGCAATGACGATGGGCTGGCCCGGGTAGCGAGCGCGGAGGCCCATCGCTGCCGGGATCAGGTTGCCCGCGTTCATGGCTGCCGCGACGACATAGCCGCCGTGTTGGTGGAGGCTGGCGGCCGTCGCCCATCCTTCGCAGATGCACAGCACGGAACCGGGCTCGATGATGCCCAGCGGCGAATACGTGCCCTTCACGCGGCCACCGGGTAGGAAGCGCTTGGCCCCGTCCGGGCCGATTCTCTGCAGGTTGACCAGGCGACCATTGAGATAGAGCGGGACGAGAAGATCAGCGCCACGCTGGCGCAAGCTGTGGGAGCGAACGCCCTTGGCTGCGAGGTAGGGATGATCGGGCGCGGCACGGCGCGCATTGCGCCACCAGTGGTTGGCCTTCTCGGCGGCCTGCTGCTGGCGCCGGTGCTGTTCGGCTTCGCGCTGGCGCCGGGCCTGGTCAACCCGCTCGCGGATCTGCGCAGCTTCGCGGGCGTCCACTGGGTCGCGGCTACACCAGGTGCTGGCGCCGCCGGCCTTCCAACTGCCGAACGCGCCGGACGCGATGCCATCCAGATACAGCACATACCAGCCGTTGAGGGAGCCTGGCTTGTCCTCCGGTACCCGGAACCGATGGATGAGGCCATCAGGTTCTGGCATCCAGTCGAGCGGGCCATAGACGGCCTGGAGCGCATCACGGAAAAGGACCGTAGCGTCAGTCATGCGGCCCCCTGTGGCGGCTCAAACCGCGCCAATACTGCGTTGAGCTTGGTGGTCGTCTTGCGCATCAGTGCGGCGCGCTCCCGGTTTGGCTCGCTGTCACGGAATGCCGTCAGGTCGTTGAAGACGCCGACCAGCAAGGCGAAGCTGTACGGGTCGATGTGAGGCTCCTCATCGTCACGCACGATGCTGGTGAGAGGGTCGAACGGGATCACATCACCCACGGCTCACCTCCCGGCGATCAGCGCCAGCGAAGGCACGGCAGACGCGGCCGTTGTTTATGGCGTGCCAGTGCGTGATGTCGTCGATGGAATCAACCAGGCAGGCCGTGACCTGGGCGTCGGCGCTACGCATAACCACGCGCCCGCACTCGGCGTCGGCTTTGCTCAGGAACGGGCCCAGCAGCGCTTTGGGGGCCTTTGGGTGGGTTACGTAAAACAGCTCGTTGGCTTTCTTCGGGCAAGCCGATCCCCTCGACGCAAATGCGCCGTTTTGAATTTTCATGTCGTTAAGCCTGTTCGGTTATTTGTTTGGCAGAGCCAGTTTCATAACGAGACTTCGTTTTTTCTCTGAGCTTCGCCCGCGCCTTCTCCTGGTCAACGAGTAGCCACGGAGCTTCATCCACTTGTCGTCCGCAGATGATCGCCAGCTCCCGACCGGGGAGGATTGTTTGAAGCGCGACCATGGCGTCCTCAGCTTCGTGAGCATCCATGAACGGTCCGCAAATGCCGTATGGGAACCGGTTGCCTTGCGGGTAGCCAGGCAACGGCAGACAAACGCTGTAGTAGGGCACGGTCATACATCACC
>Ga0307412_10001826_pt1 | contig 11794 bp, 8 predicted proteins | sample DK1Cmetagenome_3_FD_203823 | JGI IMG/M metagenome (GOLD analysis project Ga0307412, IMG submission 203823) | Maize rhizosphere microbial communities from greenhouse at UC Davis, California, United States - DK15-C-1 | ecosystem: Host-associated > Plants > Roots > Rhizosphere > Soil | place: USA...
AGGCTGGCGTCGAGCTCGTCGCCGATCATGGCGAAGCTCACCGCGTAGGGGCCGGGAGGATCGGCTTGCACCGTGAGCGTACGCCTCTCGCCCGGCTTGAGCTGGATCGGGCCCGCGACCTCGAATTTGAGCTCGGTGCTGTCGGGCGGATCGACCGCGGGCTCGCTCGGGATGCTCACGGGCTCGGACTCGGAGGCGCACGCGAGCGCCCCCGAGATCACGACGAGCATCATTGAAAGACCAGAAGAAAAGCGCATCGCCGGGGATCATAACCCCGCTGAAGCGCGAGGGCGAGCCAAACGCAGCCCCTCGGTGGTTTGCCCTAGGGTCTCACGGTGCCCCAGGCGCACCGCGACGGACGCGGACGGGCGCGGGGAGCGCCCGGGCAATCGTCCGCGCCAAACGGTCGTCACCGCGGACGGGCAGCGGTATCCAGAGCATCCGCGCGGCCCCCGCGAGCAAGAGCAGCGCCTCGACGAGCCCGAGCGCGGCGGCCGCGAGCGGCCCGATGAGGCCGGCGGCGCAGAGCGGGATCACCGTCGCATTGTAAAGGATGGCGATCGCGAGGCTCTGCCGCGTCCGCGAGCGCAGCGCGCGCGCGAGGTCGACGAGCCAGGCGAGAGACTCGATCCGGCCGTCGGTGATGACGAGCGGGGCGTCGACCGCAGAGGGCAAGGCCCCCGGCGCGATCGCGAGCGCCACGTCCGCCTGCGAGAGCCCGGCGCCGTCGTGCAGCCCGTCGCCCACGTACAGGACGCGCGCCCCCTCGTGCTGCAGATCGCGCACCTGCAGGGCCTTCTCCACCGGCGACAGGCCGCCCACCGCGGGCACGCCGAGCCGGTGCGCGAGCGCGAGCGTCGCCTCGGGCCGATCGCCGCTCATCACCCTGCACGCGACGCCGCGCTGCCACAGCGACCTGAGCGCGCCCTCCGCGCCCACGCGCGCCGGGTCCCACAGCTCGAAGCAGCCGATCGCCTCGCCGTTCCTGCGGAAGTACACGACGCTCGCGCCGAAGGTCAGATCGGGCGGCATGGGGTCGGAGCGCCGCGCCGCGCTCACCTCGACGAGCGCGCCTCGCACGCGACCGGCCACGCCGTCGGTGCGCTCGACAGCGGCGCCGTCGGCGATGGCCGTGCGCACGCCCGCGGCCGCGAGGTACGACGCGATCGCGCGCCCCGCCGGGTGCGACGAGCCCGCCTCGATCGCGGCCACCTCTTCGAGCACCGACGGGTCGGGATCGCCGAGCCAGCGCACGCTGACCACGCGGATCTCGCCCGTCGTCACCGTGCCGGTCTTGTCGAAGCAGGCGATGTCGACGCGCGCGAGCGCATCGAGGGCGGCCGGGTCCTTGACCACCACGCCCGCCGCGCGCGCCCGCAGGACCGCGATGGTCCGCGCCGCCGGCAAGGCCAGCGTGAAGGCCGCGGGCGAGAAGCCGACGAGCACCGCGAGCGCGCTGAGCCACGCCGTCGGGCTCACCGGGCCGCCCGAGAGCATCGCGTGAACGACCAGCGCGAAGGCCGCGAACGACAGCGCCGCCACCGAGATCGCGAGCGACGTGATGTGCGTGAAGCCCTTGCCCCCCGCGTGCTGGAGCGCGTCGCGCTCGATGCGCGCCACCGTCCGGTGCACCTCCGCGTCCGCCGCCGCCGACAGCTCCGCGCCCGGGTTTCCGAGCGCCCGGCCGATCACCTCGCCCGACAGGAGCCGCGCCCCGCGGCTGATCACGTCCCCCGGCCCGCGATCGCGCCCGAGCATCGCGCCCGGCTCCACGACGCGCGCGTGCGCCTCGAGCACCATGTCCACGGGCGAAACCTCGCCCTCGAAGAGCCGCACGCGATCGCCCGGCGACAGCGAAGCGATCGGCACCGGGTGCTCCATGCCCATCACGTCCAGGCGCCGCGCGCGCTCGCTCGCGGCCTGCGCCCGCGCGTCGATGTCTGCGAACGCGCGACGGCAGAGCGCTGCGTACACGTAGCGCACGACCACGGCGAAGCCTGCGATGGCGCCGGCCGTCTCGAACGCGCGCAGCCCGTGCCCGCCGCCGCGGAAGCCGAGCCGCTCGAGCAGCTCCGGCGCGCTCCTGCCCGAGTCCGGGGCGAACGCGAGCGCGAGCAGCCCGATCGAGAGCGCCGCGAGAGCGCCCACGAGCGCGAGCGCGTCCTTGCCGAAGAGCCTGCGGCGCGCGAGCGCCAGCGCCCGGTGGGCGAGCGGGGGCCCCGCGACCACGAGCAGAAGGAGCGCGAAGCCGAGCTCGACCCACGCCAGCTCCGGCGGCGCGTACCCCTCCGGCGCGAGCACGGCGAGGGCCAGCAGGTTGCCGAGCAGGGCGATCGTCAGGCCGAGCCTTGCCGGGTCGAGGCGGGCGCGCGCGCTCGGCGCCACGCCCGAGGCGGGCCACATCCGGAAGCCGCGCTGCGCCATGGTCAGCACGATCTCGCGCTCGGACGTCGCGCGCGCGTCGTAGAGCACCTGGGCGAGCTCGCCGAAGAACCCGACGGACGCCGCCCGCACGCCCGGGAGCCGCACGAGCGCCTCCTCCGCGTGGTGCGCGCAGGTCCGGCAAGAGAGACCGTCGACGTGGAAGGTGGCCTCGCGCTCCCAGGGGTGCCGAGGCGAGCGGCCGCGCCGCCCTGAACGGGAGCTATTCATGAAAGCGCTGGGGATCGAGATACGCAATGTTCGCCTGCTTGCCGTTAGCGAACTCCGGGCCGACCTCGAGGCCCCAGCTCGGGCAAGTCGTGCACGCGAACACCGCGGAAATCGCCCTGGGCGGGCGGGGAGCGGACAGTGAGGTGACAAAAAGGCCGGCGCCCCGGATCGCCGGGCGTCCGACCTGCAAACCGTGGGGTCTGACAGGAGGAGGCCGGGCGCCGAGGCGCGCGTACCGTTCGGAGCGAACTGTTACTTGACGTACACCTGGGCAGCCGCGAGGCCGGCGCCGCGGGTGGCCTTCACGATGACCTTGCCGGGGCCGCCGACGGGAAGCGGGTTCTTCCAGCAGCCGCCGCCGGCCTTGCCGCCGAGCGTGGCGTTCGGGCCGCTGCCCGAGTCCTGGGCGAGGACCTGGGGCGGAAGGGGCGCGGCATGCAGGACGAGCTGGATGTCGAGCTCCTGGACGCCCGCGCTCGCGCCGATGACCGTGTAGCACTTGCCGGGCTGGATGTTGATCGACTGCTCGAGGGTCTGGCCCTCCTGGAACTGAGCGGCGAAGGGCTGGCCGTCGGGCTGCATGCCGGGGGCCTCTTGGGTGGCCAGGCCCTGCATGACCGGCTGCACCATGGCGGCGGCGGCCGGGGCGATCGGGGTGGCCGGGCTGCCGGAGGCGGCGCCGGTGGTGGGCGCGCCGCCGGTGGGGGCCGGGGTCGTCGGGGCAGGCGCGGTGCTGGTGGCGCCCGGCTGCTGGTACTGGCCCGGCTGCTGGTACTGGCCCGGCTGCTGGTACTGGCCCGGCTGGCCCTGGGCGTACTGGTTCTGCTGCTGAGACGGGTCGTTCGGGTCCGGCGTGTCACTGCCGCAGCCGAGCGGGAGCAGAGCAAGCAGGGCCGCGGGGACAATCAGGAAGAGGCGCATTCTGGGCTCCTTACGAGAGACGTGGGTGCTGCCGTGTCCTAGAGCGCGGCGCAGGGCCGCCACTCCGTGGACGCTCGAGGCCGAACGTTTGGCTCACCGGCGCTCGGGGAACAAGACGAGTCAACCGGGCAGCTACTTACACCGGAATCGTGCTCTTGGGCGAACTTGAGGGGGGGCGGATCACTTCGGTTGCGCGATGCAGCATCCGGTGATGCAGTAGTAGCCGGCTGCGCAGGGCTCCTGACCGCTGAGGCCGCACGGCTGCTCGCCGCCGGGGCACTGCTCGCCGGGGCTGCCGCCCGCGCCGCCGCTGCCGCCCGCGCCGCCGCCGCCGCCCGTGCCGCCCTGGGTGCACTCGGGGGGCAGGGTGTCCTTGCCGATGCACAGCTCGCACTTGCCGCACCCGTTGAAGCACGCGCCCTGCACGGGGGTGCACGGGGCGCACTTGGTCGGGTCGGCGAGGTCCTTGATGGAGCAGGAGCCGTTGCCGTTGCCGTCCTCGCTGCCGAGCCAGACGAAGCTGCCGCTGCCCGCGGGCAGCTCGCAGCAGCCGAAGCAGTCGCAGCCGTTCGGCGTGAGGTCCGGGCAAACGTTCAGGCAGGTCGCCGGCTGGTTGTTGAGCAGCTCGTCGCAGCTGAGGTTCGTGCCCGGCGTGTTGGAGTTCTTGTCGTACGCGCACTGCGAGCCGTTCCAGGTCTCGGGATACCAGTTGGGGTCGACCGAGAGCGGATCACAGCGGTGGTTCCAGTAGCAGCCGTCGTCGCCCGAGCCCGAGTTCGAGTCCCAGTAGCAGTCGACGTAGCAGTCGGGGCCGCCCTGGCCGGGGATGCCGCCGTAATAGCTCGACTCGGTGTTGTCGCACGGGCCGAGGCAGTCGGGGTCCTGCGAGTCGAGCAGCCCGTCGCTGTCGTTGTCCATCAGGTCGCCGCAAGCGTAGACGTGGCCCTGACACTCGGCGATCGCCGTGGGAGCGCCGCCGACGCCGGTGCTCGTCGGGGTGCCCGCGCCGCTGCCCGCGCCGCCGCTGCCGCCCGCGCCGCCCATGCCACCGCCGGCCGAGCCGGTCGACGCCGAGCCGGACGATTGCGTCGAGGTGCCGCCGGTCGTGTTGTTCGGGTCGCTGCTGCAGCCGGAAACGAAGGCGGCTGCGACGAGCGGGCTCGCGACGAGGAGGCAGAGGGCGCTCTTGGCAAAGGACGTCATCGGTGTGTCTCTCCTGGCATGAGGAAGCTTCGGTCAAGAAGGGGAGCTTGACGCGAGCGCAAAAGCTGGAACGCCCGCGGCGCATTGCACGATCCGAGCCAGGACAGACGGCACGGCAAAGGTCCGAGAATGCTGGGATTTGAGGGGACGCGGCGGCGCGGCGGCGGGGGACGTGGTGACTCGAGAGGGCAGCGCGGCGTGTCAGCGGTTCCCGACGAACCAACCCGGCAAGGGCGAGGCGCATCCGTCCGAAATCGCCATCCATCGCCCCTCCCGGTCGGTTCGTCTCCTGTTCGAGCGCGCAGAGCGGCAAACAGAGGGTGGCCGGCGCGATACTGCGATAGCATCGTTACGAAGGGGCCGGGTGCGCGTGGACATCGACGACGTATCGAGTGACATTTGGGCGGAAAACAGCCTATATCGAGCGATCATCGACGTCCTCGACACGGCCATCGTGGTGGCGGACGAGGCCGGCAAGATCGTCGTGTGGAACCGGGCTGCCATGCGCATCCTCGGGCAGGGGCCGACCGACGCGCCTTGCGAGGAATGGACGCGGATCTACGGCCTCTTCCTGCCCGATGGACGGACGCCTTTCCCGATCGAGCAGCTACCGCTCGTGCGGGCCATCGCGGGCGAGTCCGTGGAAGACGTGGAGGTGATCGTCCGACGCCAGGGGGCGACGAGCGACGTCTACATCGCCTCGAGCGGGCGACCCTTGAAAGACGATCGCGGCCGGCCGCGGGGCGCCATCCTGGTGTTTCGCGACAGGACGGCGCAGAAGCGCACGGAGACGGCGGTCGAGCAGAGCGAGGCGCGCCTGCGGGGGATTGTCTCGAATACGCCCAACGTGGCCATCCAGGGGTACGACGCCCAGGGGCGGGTCCTTTACTGGAATGGCGCCGCCGAGCGGATGTTCGGCTGGCCGGCCGAGGAGGCGCTCGGCAAGAGGATCGACAAGCTCATACTGGACGAGGGCTCGACGGCCGATTTCCTGGCGATGCTCGCGGAGACGAGCCGCACGGGCACGCCCGCAGGCCCGACGGAGTGGCTCTGCCGTCGCAAGGACGGCGGGCAGGTGTGGGCCTATTCGACGACCTTCGCCATCCCCACGCTCGAGGGGGGCGAGGAGTTCGTCTGCATGGATGTCGACATCACGTCGCTCAAGCACGCCGAGGCGCGAATTCAGCAGCTCTTCCAGCAGGCGCAGGAGGCCATCCGGGCGCGCGACGAGTTCCTCGCCATTGCCTCGCACGAGCTGCGCACGCCGCTCACGCCGCTGCGGTTGCAGCTCGAGCTGATGCTGCGCGGGGTACGCTCGCTGCCGACGGAGATCGCCGGGCGCGTGAGCCCGGGCCTCGAGGTGGCGTACCGGCAGGCGATGCGGCTCGCGTCGCTCGTCGACCGCCTGTTCGACGTGTCGAGCATCACGGCGGGCAAGCTCGATCTGCGGCACGAGGAGGTCGATATCGCCGCGCTCGTGCGCGAGGCGGCGGCGCGGCTCGAGGGGGAGGCGCGCGAGGCTCGCTGCGCGCTCGACGTGCGCGCGCCGGGCCCGAGCATGAGCTCGTGCGACAGGCTGCGGATCGATCAGGTGGTCACCAATCTGATCTCGAACGCAATCAAGTACGGCCGCGGCCAGCCGATAAAGATCGATGTGAGCGGCGACGAGGCGACGGTGACCGTCTCGGTGCGGGATCACGGCAGAGGGATCGCGCCCGAGGATCACGCGAGGATCTTCCAGCGCTTCGAGCGAGCGATATCGGAGCAATCATTCGCGGGCCTCGGCCTCGGGCTGTGGATTGTGCGGCAGATCGTGGATGCGCACGGCGGCAATGTGCACGTGGAGAGCGCGCCGGGCGAGGGGGCGACGTTCCGGGTGGAGCTGCCACGCGCGGGGCGCCGCATTGCGATGCCGAAGGGGGACGGAGCGCGACGCGAGGTCGGAGGGTAGGGTCAGTTCTTGCGTCTTGCGGCCGAGAACCCGCGCACGAGGCGCACGATCCCGTAGATGGCCGCGCACCAGGCCCCCATCCAGGCGAGGCTGCCGGGCGAAGCGCCAATCAGCAGAAGGAGCGCGCCGAAGACGAAGGAGGCGCCCACGAGCTTGTCGGTCCGCGCGCGGTTCTCGTCGTCGTCCCTCACCGCGAGGGCATGCGCCTCGGGGTTTCTGTAGGGGCCGACCTTGGCGGAGACGAGATCACGAATGCCCTCGACCGCCTCGCCCTCGGTGTCCACGAGGGGCGTGCCGCAGTCGCTGCAGACGGTCACGTGACCCATGAACTCGGCCGGCGATTGGACGCGCTTGCGGTGCGGGCACGAGAGGTAGGGGCAGTACTTCACCGGCGCGAGAGTAGTTGGCGAGGTGGGGATGTACAAGCCGGCGGGCGCGCTGAGGAGGGAGTGGCGTGTCTTCGCCGGGGACGGGTCAGGGCAGGGGGCAGCCGCCGTTGATCTTCACGGCGCTCGCCGCGAATTCGGCGGAGAGCTTCACCGCGTCCGCGCAGGTCGCGTCCGCGGCCGCGTTCGTCGCGTCACACCAGTCGCCCTTGAAGGTGATCTTGCCGTTCGCGTCGCGCGCGCACTTGTCGGGCTTCTCGCCGTTGCCCTGATTCGTGATCAGCTTGCAGAGCGAGGCGCCGGCGAGATCGACGATGACGCTGTCGGCGTCCTCGAGGGTGATGTACCCCTCGAGCTTGCCTCCGGTCGTGAACGAGAATTGACCCTCCTCGGGGTAGGGGTAGCAGTTGTTGAGAGGATCGAGCTCCTCGGCGTTGAAGACGCCCATGCAGTTGTGATCGGCCGACAGCTCGGCGTCGAAGATTCGCGCCTTTTTCAGCGGCAGCAGCACGGCCTTCGTCAGGTCCATGGGGTCGGTGTAGACCGGCACGATGACGTCGAGGGGCATCATCGTGTCGATCTTCGACGCCGCGAGGTCGACGGGGACCTCGATGGGGGCGACGTTGAAGTCCTTGCCGCCCTGGGTGATCGTCTCCTTGACGAAGGTGTAGCCTTCGTCGGGGTTTGTCACGGGCTTGGCGCCGCCCGTGCAGAGCGTGCCTTTGTCCGCGTCGGCGTAGAGCAGCCACGAGAACGTGCCTTGCCCATTGAGGAAGCACTCGTTCTTGTTGTACGCGACGCCGCCCGCCACGGTCTTGCCCACGAACGTCGCGGCGGCGAGCGTGTCGGGCTTGCTGATGACGATCTGCGACATGCGCAGGCCGAACTGCTTCGCGTCCTTGTTGTCGAAGAGCGCGACGCAATCGCGATCGGCGACCGCGCACTCGGCCTTCAGGGCGCAGCTCGCGCCGCTCGGCGGCGGCTGGTCGGGCGGATCGTCTCCGCAGCCCGCGGCCGCCGCCGCAATCACGAGCCCCACCGACGCAAGCCCCAATGCCATTTTCGAAAAGCGCATCCTGTTCCTCCACCAAGCTCGTATTTCTGCGCCGGCCGTGGCCGCCCCTGCCGCCCAGTCTCTTGACAATCGGCGCTCGGCGCGCAGCGAGCAATACGAATTGCCGCGCCCGCTGTCAACAGCGGCGGCCGACACGGCCCCCGCCCGTGCCCGTGCCCGGCGCCACCCGGCAGGACCGGCGGGAGCGGAATGCGGCAGTGCTGGCGGCAGCGTGTGCTCCCCAGCTCACCCATCGCGGCGCGTCGAGATCCGCGATGAAGTGGACACCCCGCGCGCTCTGGGCCTACAATCTCGAAAGACTCCTATCAACACCTCCTTCACTTCGGCAGAGGGCGCCGTGAAGCAGCTCATCGCATTTCCGCGAAATGGCCGAGTCGTCCGTCGTCTCACGCGCGCCCTCGCCGTGGGGCTCGTCTTCGCGGCTGCGCCCGCGCTCGCCCAGACGGCGGTGCCCAAGCGGACCTCCCAGATGTCCGTTCAGGATCAGCTCGACATGGATATCACGCCGCTGCCCACGGGCTACGGCGCCGTATTCGTCCCGAGCCCCGGCGGCAGGCTCCCCGGCGCGAGCGTGCTCGTCCAGTACGAGGGGGAGACCGTCGCGCGCGGCTACGTGGGCGAGCGGATCCCGGTGCCGCCGGGTCAATACCGCGTGCTCGTGGGCTCGGGGCCCGAGGCGCTGCGGGCGACGAGCGAGGTGACGGTCATCAAGGGCATGACCGTCACCTCGCCCCAGAACTTCGGCGTGCTGCGCGTGAGCCTCGTCGACGACCGGAAGGCGCCGATCGAGGACAAATTCGTGGTCTCCTCCGCCGACGGAGCCCGGGTCTATGGGCCGATCTCGACCTCGATCGACAAGGCGAAGAAGCCCGAGGCGATCATCCTGCCGCCTGGAAAGTACATCTTCGCCCTCGGCACGAACCCGAACGCGCGTGAGAACTCGATTGCGATCCAGGTGAGCGGCGACGAGCTCATCGATTATCGCGTCGTGGTCGAGGACGGCAAGATCGTGAGGACCGAGTTCGGGCGGCCCGAGGCCGAGGCCGAGCCGAGCCCGTGGCGCGTGCAATGGGTGATCGGGGGCGACGTCTCCTTCGCCCAGCGGATGAACCAGTTCACGACCTACAACGGCAACGTGTTCACGACGGGCGGCTTCACCAATTTCGAGGGCGCCTACGACTCCGGCCGCCACCTCGCGCAGCTCGACGTCGGCGTCGACGAGATGCTCCTGTCGCTCACCTCGCCGATCGAGCACGAGTTCCCGCTCCGGAAGATCGTCGACGAGGTGAGCGCGGAGCTGCTCTACAACTATCGCGTGGTCGGGATCGTCGGCCCGTACGCCCACGCGATGGGCCGCGCGACCATCTTCAACACGACCTACCGCTCCGATGAGCCGTTCACGGCGACGACGCGCGACGTGAACGGGAACGTGCTCAAGCGAGGCGACTACTTCGCCCGCGACGAGCTGGAGACGTTCGACGGCGGCTTTCCGATGTTCTTCCAGGAAGGCGCGGGGTTCGGGACGCGCTACGATTTCTTCGGTATCACGCTCGGCGTCCGGGCGGGGGCCGCGATGCGGCAATCGCTCTACGGCGGCGGCCGGTACGTGCAGGGGCGGACGGGATCGGACCTCGATCTGATCGCGCTCGAGGACTCGTTCGATTACGGCGCGGAGGCGTCGGCGCTCGCAGGGTTCACGCTGTTCAAGGTGTTCTCGGTGAAGAGCCGCTTCGATCTCTTCGTCGACAGCGATCAGTTCGCCGGGTTCCTCGGCGAGAGCTACAGGCCCATCTATCGGTGGGACAACATCGCGAGCCTGCGCCTTTCGCGGTACGCGTCGGTCGTTTATACGGCCATCCTCAAGCGCGACGCCGCGGCGGTGGCGCCGAGCCAGTTCGCGCACACGCTCCGCCTGCGATTCCAGGCGGCGATCTTCTGACGCGAGGCACGTATGCGATCGCCCGTTCGTCGCTCCCAGGGTTTCGGTCCGCTCGCCGTGACGCTCGGCGTCCTCCTGATGGCGCTCGCCGGCTGCGGCAATGGTTATGGGCCGTATCCCGCCACCGCGCTCGAGGCAAACGAGCGGATCCTGCGCGTCCGGGGCGCGTTCGAGAAGGCGAAGAGCGACCCGCTCGCGAACGAGGTCCGCCTCGATTTGCAGCGGGCCGAGTCGTGGATCGTCACGGCCGAGGCGGACGTGAAGAAGGGCAAGCCCGACGAGCGCGCCGACCTGTATCTCACGACCGCCGAGGGGCAGCTCTCGATGATCCAGACCCATTACGCGCGACGCCGCGCGGAGGACAAGCTCGCAAAGCGCCGAGAGCAGGCGCTCGCGTCGCCGGAAGAGACGACGGGCCAAGGGGGCACGCCATGAGGGACAGCACCGCACGCAATCGCTGGGTTTCGCGGCTCCGTGGCGGCATGGTCCTCACGGCGCGCGTCTTTCCCGCGCTGCTTCTGGCCGCGTGCGCGTCGGCCCCGCCTCCGGCACCGCTGACCGAGGCGGACGCGCTCCTCGGGCGCAAGGACGTCGGCGATATCAGGATCGCCCGGCCCGAGCTCCTTTCCGAGGCGCGCGATCTGCTCCGCCGGGCGAAGACGGCCCATAGCCTCGGCGACGTCGAGCGCGCGACGCTGCTCGCGCACCAGGCGATCCAGCTCTTCACATCGGCGAAGAACCTCATCGAGCGCGACGAGGCCGAGCGGCTCTTGCGCGTCGTGAACAAGGCCGCGGGCGAGAGCGAGGAGGAGCAGCGCAGGGCCGCGCTGGAGGCGAAGCTGCGAGGGCTCGAGGCGCAGCGCGACAGCTCGCCCGAGGCGACGCGGGCCATGCGGGCCATCGACACGGCGCGCGACAAGCAATCGACCGCGCTCGAAAAGGGCGCGATCGGGGGCTCCGCGGGGGTCTACTTCCAGCAGGGGCAATCGCTGCTCGAGGCCGCAATCGACGCGTTCGAGGAGAAATCGTACGCGAAGGCCACGAATGCAGGGCAATCCGCCGCGACCTCCTTCTCTTCAGCGATCGGCGCGATGGAGAAGGAAAAGGGGGGAGGCGAGAAGGGCGTCGATGGGGCGGCCAAGGCGGAGACGCCGCAACCGCGAGACGAGAAGGCGGAGGCGCCCGCGGGGGGAACGAAGATCGACGCGAAGGCCGCCCCGGAGGGCGCGCGACGCGCGGGGGGGGCGACGCGCGGGCCGGCGGCTTCGGCGTCGCTCGAGGCGCTCGCGGACAGGACGATCGTTCAGCTCGAGCTGCGGCGCGCAGAGGCGCTCGGGGAGCTGAAGGATCAGAAATGCCCGGGAACGTTTCGCGAGATGGAGGCCATGCTCGCGCTCGCGCAGAAGCGGTTTGGCGCGGCCGATTACGAGCACGCGTACGAGTACGCGCTGCGCGCCGACGAGCGCTTCCGCCAATGCGACAAGGGTGTCTTCACCTCCATGGCCGCGGTGAGTACGGTGCCTACGGCGGGCGTGGCAACGACGACGCGCGCGGAGGACACCGAAGAGGCTGCGCGAAAGAAGGCGATGGTCGCGCTCCAAAAGGCGCAGGTCGAGAGCGCCCGGGCGCAGGCCGTGAACCCGAACGATCCTGGCGTGCTCCAGGGC
>Ga0307412_10001827_pt1 | contig 11791 bp, 10 predicted proteins | sample DK1Cmetagenome_3_FD_203823 | JGI IMG/M metagenome (GOLD analysis project Ga0307412, IMG submission 203823) | Maize rhizosphere microbial communities from greenhouse at UC Davis, California, United States - DK15-C-1 | ecosystem: Host-associated > Plants > Roots > Rhizosphere > Soil | place: USA...
ATTCCTCGAAGCGGCGAAGCCGATCGACCGGCCCTATCCCGGCTATGAAAAGGACTGGCGGATATCGGTCGGCTGGAAGCTGTCGCTCAAGCCGTGATCGCCGCCGTCATTTGGTGATCAGCGTGAGGTTCGTGCCACCGTCGGCATTAAATCACTTCGGGGTCGCCAACCTCGAACAGCTGGAGGTTGCGATCGCCTATGCCGAGCTTTGGCCACGCCGCGCGCCATGCCGCGATATGCGCGGACCGGAAGTGCGCGTCGAGTGAAGGGCGGTCGGCCCAGCGTTCCTTGACATGGACGAGGCCCGGATCGAGCAGATCGGCGGCGTAAACATAGTCGATGCAACCCGCTTCGGCGCGGCTCGCGAGGATCATCGCTTCCATCGCCGGCAGCGCTTCGGGCCACCGTTCGGCCGGCAGCCGGATCGTCCCGACGATCAGCAGCACGGCTTACGCCGCTTTCCGCATCTCCATGCGGTCCCAGATCTCGACGAGCGCCTGGGTCAGCTCGCGCATCATCGCCTCGCTGTGCGCCGGGCCCGGCGTGAAGCGAAGCCGCTCCGTGCCGCGCGGCACGGTGGGATAATTGATCGGCTGCACATAGACGCCATATTCGGCGAGCAGGATATCCGAGACCTTCTTGGCCTTGACCGGATCGCCCACCATCAGCGGCACGATATGCGTCACCGTGTCCATCACCGGCAGGCCGGCTTCGGCGAACATCTTCTTCAGCATCGCGGCGGCGGCCTGCTGGCCCTCGCGTTCTTCCGATGAGGATTTCAGGTGGCGCACGCTGGCGAGCGCACCCGCGACGAGCACGGGCGACAGCGAGGTGGTGAAGATGAAGCCGGGTGCATAGCTGCGGATCACGTCGATGATCATGCGGTCGGCCGCGATATATCCGCCCATCACGCCGATCGCCTTGGCAAGCGTGCCTTCGATGATCGTCAGCCGCTTCGCCGCGTCCTCGCGATCGGAAATGCCGCCGCCGCGCGGGCCGTACATGCCGACCGCGTGGACCTCGTCGAGATAGGTGAGCGCGTTATATTTGTCGGCCAGGTCGCAGATCGCGTGGATCGGGGCGACATCGCCGTCCATCGAATAGACGCTTTCGAAGGCGATCAGTTTGGGCACTTCGGGGTCTTCGGCGGCCAGCAATTCTTCGAGATGCTCTACGTCGTTATGACGGAAGACGCGCTTCTCGCAGCCCGAGCTGCGGATGCCCGCGATCATCGAGGCATGGTTGAGCTCATCGGAAAAGATGATGCAGCCGGGCAGCACCTTGGTGATCGTCGACAGCGTCGCTTCGTTCGAGACATAGCCCGAGGTGAACAGCAGCGCGCCTTCCTTGCCGTGCAGGTCGGCGAGCTCATGTTCGAGATCGACATGATAATGGGTGTTGCCGCCGATGTTGCGCGTGCCGCCCGATCCGGCGCCGACATCATGGAGCGCTTCCTCCATCGCGGCGATGACCTTGGGATGCTGGCCCATGGCGAGATAGTCGTTCGAGCACCACACGGTGACCTGCTTGGGGCCGTTATGGCCGGCAAAGCACCGCGCATTGGGAAACATGCCCTTGTTGCGCAGGATATCGATGAACACGCGATAGCGGCCTTCGGCGTGAAGCCGATCGATCGCCTGGGTAAAAACACGCTGATAGTCCAACAGCCCGGCTCCCTAGTGCGATTTCACACCGGATGGCCCGTCCGACAATTCGGAGCCGAAGGCCAGCACAGCTAATTCGCCACACTCCAAACCCCCGCTTTGCCAAGGGGGCTGAATCGCGTGCCGATGTAAGGCGTTGCGCTCAATAATGAAAGTGAGAACGACTCTGAACGGCGCGATCCGATCCTAAAGTATGGCGATCTTGTGCAGTCCATGTTCGGCAAGCCCGCGTCGCAGGGCATCGCCGATGTCGAGCGCCGCCGTGAACACGGCTTCGCCTGTCGGCGAGGCGGGCCAGTCCTGCCCCGTGGTCAGATGCGCGACGCGGCGGGCGATGCCGGCGCCGCCATCGACAAAGCTCAGGGGGCGCGGTGCGGCGGCCGACAATTGCGCGGCCACGAGCGGGAAGTGGGTACAGGCGAGCACCACCGTGTCGATCCGGTCGCCGCCCGGCTGATCGAGGAGACCCCCGAGCACCGCGGCGTAATCGGCGGGCTCGCCGGGGTCGCCGCGCAGCCGCGCCTCCGCCAGTTCGACCAGCCGGGCCGATCCGTGACGCAGCACGGTGCAGTCGCCGGCGAACCGCGCCGAGAGATCGTCGACATAGGGCTGGCGGACGGTCGCATCGGTGCCGAGCACACCGAAGACGCGTGTTTTCGACAGCTCCGCGGCGGGCTTGATCGCCGGCACCGTGCCGACCACCGGCAGGTCCAGCGCGGCGCGCACCGCCGCCAGCGCGATCGTCGACGCGGTGTTGCAGGCGATCACCACCAGCCGCGGCCGATAGCGCTCGACGAGCCGTCCCAGCAGCGCCGGCACGCGCCCGGCGATCTCGGCCTCGCTCTTGGTGCCATAGGGAAAGCCGCCATTGTCCGCGACATAGACATAGGAGGCCTGGGGCAGCAGCGCGCGCGTCGGCGCAAGCACCGAAAGGCCGCCCACCCCCGAATCAAACATCAAAATGGGACGATCGTCGGCCATCGGCATCCGTCTAGGATGTTTTGGCGGCGACATGAAGAGTCGCCCGCGCGGTTCATGCCGGACGCGAAACCGTTTGTGCGATTGTGCGTGTTGCGAAGGTGCACTTTGCCACTATGGTACCCACGGCCACCGGTAGCGGGCCGCAGCGCGGGATCAACCATGTCATCGTTCACCACCGCCCTGGTTCTGGCTGGCGCTTATCTGATCGGCTCGATTCCCTTCGGCGTGATCCTGACCCGGCTCGGCGGGGCGGGGGATCTTCGCACGATAGGCTCGGGCAATATCGGCGCGACGAATGTCCTCCGCACGGGCCGCAAGGGCCTTGCCGCCGCGACGTTGCTGCTGGACGGCGCGAAGGGCGCCGTGGCGGTCCTGATCGTCGGCCGCATCGCGCCTGATCTGGCGCCATGGGCGGGGGGTGCCGCCTTTCTCGGTCATCTTTACCCCGTCTGGCTCAAATTCCGCGGCGGCAAGGGCGTCGCGACGATGCTGGGCGTGAGCCTCGCGATATACTGGCCTGCGGGCGTCGGTTTTGCCGTGATATGGCTCGCCATGCTCGCGATCACGCGTCGGTCCTCGGTCGGCGGGATGACCGCGTCGATCGTGCCGCCGCTTGTCGCCGCGGCGATCAGCCAATGGGGCCTGGTGTCGTTGTTTCTCGGCATGACGTTGCTGCTGCTGTGGAAACATCGTGACAACATCGTTCGCCTCATGGACGGCACCGAACCCAGGGTTGGCGCCAGGAATCCAGAGGCCTGATCTGAGCGTCGGCGGCGAACGGGCGATCAGCCGGGACGAGGGCATCGCCCGGCTGCGGCTGATCCGCAGCCCTGGGATCGGCCCGATAAGCTATATCCAGCTCATCCACCGTTTCGGCAGCCCCGAAGCGGCGCTCGCCGCTGTTCCGGACCTCGCACGGCGCGGTGGGGGAAAGGTGCCGGAGATCGCCAGCCTTGGCGCGGTCGAGGCCGAGCTCAACCGGGTGAAGGCGTTGGGCGCGCGCTATCTGTTCCGCGGCACCGCCGCCTATCCGCCGCTGCTCGATCAGATCGACGATGCGCCGCCCGCGCTGATCGTGCGGGGGGATATCGGCTTGTTCGATCGCCGCGCGGTGGCGATCGTCGGCGCGCGCAACGCCAGCGGTGCCGCGATCCGTTTCGCGCGCGGCCTTGCGCATGATCTGGCGGCGGAGGGGCTGCTTGTCGTCTCCGGCCTCGCGCGCGGCATCGACACCGCCGCGCATCAGGGCGCGATCGACGGCGCGACGGCGGCGGTGATCGCCGGCGGCATCGACGTCGCCTACCCGCCAGAAAATCACGCGCTGCAGGATGATATCGCCCGGCGCGGCCTGCTGCTCGCCGAACAGCCGCCGGGGGTCGAGCCACGGGCACGGCACTTCCCTTATCGCAACCGGATCATCGCCGGGCTGACGCTGGGCACCGTCGTCGTCGAAGCCGCGCCCAAATCCGGCTCGCTCATCACCGCCAGGCTGGCGGGCGAATATGGGCGGGAGGTGATGGCCGTGCCCGGCTCGCCGATCGATCCCCGGGCGCAGGGATGCAATCTGCTCATCCGCGAGGGCGCGATCCTCGTGCAGAATGCTGCCGACATTATCGAACAGATCGGATCGATCAGCGGCGTCGCGATGATGCGGGATGGTTTCGCCGCCCCGGTGCCCGGCCCCGATCCCGGCGAGCAGGACCATCGGGCCGTCATTGGACTTCTTGGCCCCGTGCCGCTGCCGATCGACGAACTGGTCCGCTTGAGCGGATTGCCCGCGTCGAACGTCCAGATGGTCCTGCTCGAACTCGAACTCGCCGGGCGGCTCGATCGCCATGCCGGCGGGCGCATCGCACTGCGCGTCTAGGACGGATCGGCATTCGGCTCAGATCGAGGCGAATGCCGATCCGTCCTAACGGTTGCCCGGCCTTCCCTCTTGACGACGGTCAGGCGCGGTCTCCACCCTCGTATGTGTACGTGTACGCGCGTAGAGGGCGCATCGGCGCGCGGGAATAGCATCGGGGTCTTATGAAGCTTGTCGTTGTCGAGTCGCCCGCCAAGGCGAAAACCATCGAGAAATATCTGGGGCCGGGCCACACCGTGCTCGCGTCCTACGGCCACATCCGCGATCTGCCGGCGAAGGATGGCTCGGTCGATCCCGACAATGGCTTCGAGATGCAGTGGGAAGCCTATGCCGACAAGACCAAGCAGCTCAAGGCGATCGCTGACGAGGCCAAGGCTGCCGACACCCTCATCCTCGCCACCGATCCCGATCGCGAGGGCGAGGCGATCAGCTGGCATGTCCAGGAGGTTCTGCGGAAGCGGAAGGTGCTGCCGAAGGATGTTCAGCGCGTCACCTTCAACGCGATCACCAAACCCGCCGTGCTCGACGCCATGGCCAATCCCCGCGCGCTCGACGAGGATTTGATCGACGCCTATCGCGCGCGCCGCGCGCTCGATTATCTGGTCGGCTTCACGCTCTCGCCGGTGCTATGGCGCAAGCTTCCCGGCGCCAAGTCCGCCGGTCGGGTGCAATCGGTCGCGCTGCGCCTGATCGTCGACCGCGAACGCGAGATCGAACTGTTCCGGCCCCAGGAATATTGGTCGGTCGCCGCCGATATGGAGCAGGACGGCGTGCCCTTCGTCGCGCGGCTGGTCCGCTGGCGGGGCAACAAGATCGAGCGGCTGACGATCGGCAATGCCGGCGATGCCAATGCCGCCAAGGCCGATATCGAAGCCGGCCGCTTCTCGGTCTCGACCGTCGAGACAAAGCCGCTGACGCGCAACCCGCCCGCACCCTTCACCACCTCGACCCTGCAGCAGGAGGCGGCGCGCAAGCTCGGCTTCTCCGCCAGCCACACGATGCGGTTGGCGCAGGCGCTCTACGAAGACGGCGCGATCACCTATATGCGGACCGACGGCGTTCAGATGGACGGCGACGCGATCAACGCCGCGCGGGGCGCGATCGCCAATCGCTACGATGCCTCCTACGTGCCGGATAAGCCGCGCCACTATGTCGCCAAGGCCAAGAACGCGCAGGAAGCGCATGAGGCGATCCGCCCCACCGATTTCTCGAAGGATCGCGCCGGCTCCGGCGATCACGCCCGGCTCTACGATCTGATCTTCAAGCGCGCGCTCGCCAGCCAGATGGCGTCGGCGCGGCTTGAACGGACCACCGTCGAATTGCTCGACGGCACCGGCCAGCACGGCCTGCGCGCCACCGGCCAGGTCGTGCTCTTCCCCGGCTATCTCGCGCTCTACGAAGAAGGCCGTGACGATGAGGCGGACGAGGATAGCCGCCGCCTGCCGCGCATCCGCGAGGGCGATGCGCCCGCGAAGAAGGCGGTCAACGCCGAGCAGCATTTCACCCAGCCGCCGCCGCGCTTCTCCGAGGCCAGTCTGGTGAAGCGGATGGAGGAACTCGGCATCGGCCGCCCGTCGACCTACGCCTCGACGATCCAGACGCTCAAGGACCGCGACTATGTCACGGTCGAGAAGAACCGCTTCACCCCGAACGAAAGCGGGCGGCTGGTCACCAGCTTCCTCGAGCGCTTCTTCGAACGCTATGTCAGCTATGACTACACCGCCGGGCTCGAGGAAAGCCTCGACGATGTATCGGGCGGACGCGCGGGCTGGCAGGCGGTGCTCGAAGCCTTCTGGAAGGATTTCAAGCCGAAGACCGCCGAGGTGATGGAACAGAAGCCCTCGGACGTCACCAAGGCGCTCGACGAGTTTCTCGCCCCCTATCTTTTCCCCGACAAGGGCGACGGCACCGATCCGCGCCTCTGCCCCGTCTGTCAGGAGGGGGCGCTGTCGCTGCGCGGCGGCAAGTTCGGCGCGTTCATCGCCTGCTCCAATTATCCCGAGTGCAAATATACCCGGCGCTTCGCGCAGGCCGGCGGCGCCAATGATGGCGCAGACGCGGGCCCGGTCGTGCTCGGCACCGATCCCGAGACCGGGCTCGAAGTGTCGAAACGCGCGGGTCGGTTCGGGCCTTATATCCAGCTCGGCGAGGGCAAGGATGCGAAGCGCGGATCGATCCCCAAGGATGTGCCCGCCGACGATCTCGATCTCGCGATGGCGCTCAGGCTCGTGTCGTTGCCCCGCACCGTCGGGATCCATCCCGAAAGCGGCAAGCCGATCGCGGCATCGATCGGTCGTTACGGCCCCTACATCGTCCATGACGGCAAATATGGCCGGCTGACGTCGACTTCGGAGGTGTTCGAAATCGGCATGAACGCCGCCGTCGTCCGCCTCGCGGAGGCGGCCGAAGCCAAGGGCAGCCGCGGGGGCGGCCGTGAACCGCTCAAGGTGTTCGGTACGAGCCCGGAGACGACCAAGGAGGTCAGGCTGATGGAGGGGCGCTTCGGTGCCTATGTCACCGATGGCGTCACCAACGCCACGCTTCCCAAGTCGGCCGACCCGGCGGAAATGACGCTGGAATCGGCGCTGGTTTTGCTTGCGGAGCGTGCGGCCAAGGGCCCGAGCAAGGGTAAGAAGAAGGCTGCGCCGAAGAAGGCACCCGCGAAGAAGCCCGCCGCGAAAAAGGCTCCGGCCAAGAAGGCGGCTGCGAAGAAATAATTCCCCCACACCGTCATTCCCGCGAAGGCGGGAGCCGCAAGGCCAGCGGAGCTAATCCCTCCAGTCCATCCACGAGAGGTGACACTGGATGGACCCAGTGACGATTGATCGTTGGGTTTGGGATGCTCCCAGCATTCCCAAAGGTCGTGCCGGGGGCACGACCGGCCCATCGCTCAACTGTCACTCTTCGCGGGGGTGACGTTTATGGGTAGCTACAGCCCCATCGCCTCATAGGCCCTGGCCAAGGTCGGCGCGGCCAGCGCCTGCGCCTTCTCCGCCCCCTTCAGCAGGATCGCATCGATCTCGTCCGGGTTCGCCTTCAGCGCGTTGAACCGCGCCGTGATCGGCCCGAGCTTCTCCGCGAGCAGTTCGCCAAGCGCCGGCTTGAACGCGCCGAAGCCCTGCCCGCCGAACGTGGCGAGCACATCCGCCGCGCTGCTATCGGTCATCGCGGCGTAGATACCGACCAGATTGCGCGCTTCGGGCCTGCCTTCGAGGCCTTCGACGGTTTCGGGCAGCGGTTCGGGGTCGGTCTTCGCCTTGCGGATCTTCGCCATGATCGTATCGACGTCGTCGGTCAGGTTGATCCGGCTCATGTCGGAAGGGTCGGATTTCGACATCTTCGCCGTGCCGTCGCGCAAGGACATGATCCGCGCCGCCGCCGCGCCGATGACCGGCTCGGGCAGGGTGAACAGGTCGACTTCATAATCGGTATTGAACTTCGCGGCGATGTCGCGCGCCAGTTCGAGGTGCTGTTTCTGGTCCTCGCCGACCGGGACGTGGGTCGCGTTGTACAGCAGCACGTCGGCCGCCTGCAGCACCGGATAGGCATAGAGCCCGATCGAGGCGCCTTCGCGGTTCTTGCCCGACTTTTCCTTGAACTGGGTCATGCGATTGAGCCAGCCGATCCGCGCGGTGCCATTGAGCAGCCAGCACATCTCGGCATGCTGCGGCACCTGCCGCTGGCGGAACAGGATCGCCTTGTCGCTGTCGATCCCGCAGGCGATCAGCGCCGCCGCCATCTCGCGGATGTTGTTCGTCAAGGTTGCCGGGTCGTTATAGACCGTGATCGCGTGAAGATCGGCAAGGAAGAACAGGCACTCGCCCCATTCCTCCCGGGCGTCCTGCATCGCCACCCAGCGCCGGATCGCGCCGAGATAATTGCCGAGATGCAGGTTTCCGGTGGGCTGAATGCCCGAGACTGTGCGCTTTGCCATGATGGCGGGCTTTTGCGGCAGGGCAGGAGAAGGGTCAAGCGCTGGCCCCGTCTCCTCGGCCGTCATCCCGAACCTGTTTCAGGATCCACTGGGAGCGAGGGCAGGTCGAGAGGTTCGACGCTGTGCAGACAGCCTGAAATGCGCTATAACTATGGTCGGCGATGCTGCTGCTCGATACACGCCGCACAACAAGCGCCGTTTATTGTTAAATTTACAGAAAATATTGATATATCTCAATATATTACAACAATATCTTTTGTATAAAAATTAACAAAAACCGCCTCAAAAACCCGAAAAACTGCGCAAAAGCCTATCGTTTTCGCCGAAATTGCGCCTTCAGTCCCGCGACGCTGTACGCGCCCGATCCGAACACCACCCCGAAATAGACTACCCCCGCCGCCGCAATCATCACCGAGATCGAGACGACCCGCTCGATCAGCGATCGGCCGCTATAGGGGTCGATCCACGGGTTGATCACGAACAGCGAGGCGGCCATCGCAAGGGTTGCGGCGATCAGGCGGATGCCGGTGCGGCGCAGGCGCGGGTCGATCGCGAAATGCGCGCGGCGGTGTAGCGTCCAGTAGAGCAGGATCGCGTTGACCCAGGCGGAGATCGCGGTCGACAGCGCGAGGCCGACATGCGCCAGCGGCCAGATCAGGATCAGGTTGAGCACCAGGTTCACGAGCATGGCGATGAGCGCGATTCGGACCGGCGTCCTGGTGTCGGCCCGTGCATAGAAACCGGGTGTGAGCACCTTGATCAGCACATAGGCGGGCAGCCCGAGCGAAAAGGCGGCGAGCGCCTGTGCGCTGGCGAAGGTGTCGGCGGCGTTGAACGCGCCATGCTCGAGCAGCGCGCGGATCAGCGGCGTCGCCGAGATCATCAGCCCGGCGGTGCAGGGCAGGGTCAGCAGCAGGACCAGCTCGATCGCGCGGTTCTGCGTGTCCATCGCCGCCTTCGCATCGCCACCGCCCAACTGGCGCGACAGGCTCGGCAGCATCGCGGTGCCGACGCCGATGCCGATCAGGCCGAGCGGCAACTGGTTCAGCCGGTCGGCATAATAGAGATAGGAAACCGAGCCTTCGGGCAGGAAGCGCGCGGCGAGCGTGGTCGAGATCAACAGGTTGAACTGGACCGCGCCGGCGCCAAGCGCCGCGGGGCCGATCAGCTTGAGCAGCGTCTTCACCTCGGGGGTGAGGCGCGGCAGGCGGATGCGCAGCCGCACGCCGACCTGCCAGCAGGCGAGGACCAGCCAGCCCAGCTGCATCACTCCCGACACCGTCACCGCGATCGCCTGCGTCCGCGCGGTCTCGACATCACTGTGCCCGCGAAAGAAGACCAGCCCGACGATCAGGCAGACGTTGAGCAGGATCGGCGCCGCCGCGTTGACCCAGAAGCGGTTGAGCGAATTGAGGATGCCGCCGAGCAGCGACACCAGCGAGATCAGCATCAGATAGGGGAAGGTTATCCGCGTATATTCGGTCGCGAGCTCGAACTTCTCCGGGCCGCCATCGGGAAAGCCCCCCGTCATCGCCCAGACGATCGGGCCCGCCGCGAGCATCATCACGATCGTGAAGGCGATCAGGAAGGGCAGCAGGACCGAAAGCACCTCCTCGGCGAAGGCCAGCCCGGCCTTCAGGCCCGTTTCGGGCGCCGCCGCGTCACCCTGCGCCACGGTGCGGTTGAACATCGGCACGAACGCGGCCGAGAAGGCCCCCTCGGCGAAGAGCGCGCGAAACAGGTTGGGCAGCCGCCACGCGATCAGGAACGCATCCGACGCGAACCCTGCGCCGACAAACCGCGCCATCAGCATGTCGCGCGCAAAGCCGAGCACGCGGCTGATCAGGGTCAGCCCGCCGATCGTGGCGCTGGCGCGGATCAGCGACATCCTAAATCCTCCCCGTACCGGGGAGGATCAGCGGACCGCCGCGCATGTTATAGCCCTCAGGCTTCGCCGACCGGCTGGGCGGTGGCGAGCTGCTCGGCCTCGGCGGCCTGCTGCATGTACAGCGCGCCGAAATCGATCGGCTCGAGCAGGAAGGATGGGAAGTTGCCGTCGCGGATCACGTCGGAAACGATGCGGCGCGCGAAGGGGAAGAGCAGCCGGGGTGCCTCGGCAAGGAGGAACGGTGCCATATGCTCTTCGGGCACGTTGCGGATACCGAACAGCCCGGCATAGAGCAGCTCGACGGCGTAGGCGGTCTCGTCACCCATCGTCGCGCTGACCTCGATCTTGAGCGCGACTTCGTACACGTCGTCGCCCGCCGGCTGCGAGCCGATGTTGAACTGCACGTCGATCTTGGGCTGCTCGGGCGCTTGGTAGATCGCGGGCGCGTTCGGATTCTCGAAGGACAGATCCTTCACATATTGGGCAATCAGCGCGACCTGCGGCAGATGATCCTCACCATTGGTCAGCGTTTCGGTAGCGCCCTGTTCTTCGGCCATTTTGACGTGATCCTGTTATCTCGTGACGCCGGGAGCGAAACGCCCCGCAGCAAGCTTCCGCGCGCCTAGCAGGGGTGCGCAGGCGGGGCAATGCCGTCTGGACTGTCAGAAAGCCCGTTGTGGTGGGGATGGACGCGCGCTCTTGCGGGCATTGGCTACAATTGAGCGTTCACCCCGAAGGTAAACCAAGCGGAGGTTTGAAAAGCGGACATTGACCTACGATGATGTCAGCGCCACGATTGCGTCATGGCGGGAGGATTAAAAAAGCGCAGAAAGCGCACGATTGAGGGCGCGGCCTTAATCGGCGACGTTTCGGTCGTCTGGGAGCTTACGAGCGAGCCGCAATGGAGCAACAGCGGCGATGGCTACAAAGGTCTTTGTATCTCCGTGCGCGTCACCGATGAAGCTCGCCGCGAGCTTATCATCGAGTATCCTTATCCAACGGGGGGCGATGGCCGCCCTCTGCCCGTTCCGCAGCGGCCCAACGTAACATCGAAGCTGGTCGAGGCGTCTATCCAGCAAGCGATGGACGCGGGGTGGGATCCCTCCTCCCGAGGCAAGGCGTTTATTTTCTGTCCCTCGAACGGCAGCTAAGCGGTCACGGCAGAGCACTGTCGCCTGATGGCCAATCTGAGACGCTCACATTCCCAAGGTCGCGACAAACCCTGCCACGAACTTCGCTACCCGTTCTCTCGTCGCCTCGTCGACGAGATTTCCCTCTCCGTCGAAGACCTTCCCCGCGCCGGGAATCATCAGCCGGCCGCCGGTCCAGAGCTCGGCGCCAAGCGTATGAAGCACCGGCAGCCAGGCATTTTGCGACAAAATCGTGCCCCAGTTTCCAGGGCTGGCGCCGATCAGCCCGACTTTCTTTCCACGAAAGACCCGGCCCGCGTCGGTGGGCGG
>Ga0307412_10001828_pt1 | contig 11789 bp, 15 predicted proteins | sample DK1Cmetagenome_3_FD_203823 | JGI IMG/M metagenome (GOLD analysis project Ga0307412, IMG submission 203823) | Maize rhizosphere microbial communities from greenhouse at UC Davis, California, United States - DK15-C-1 | ecosystem: Host-associated > Plants > Roots > Rhizosphere > Soil | place: USA...
TCCCCCACAAGGGGGGAGATCGACTCGTGGCTTGCTCTCAGCCAACCAATGGGAGTGGAACGAGCGGTTGCGCCCAGCCGATCTCCCCACCTGTGGGGGAGATGCCCGGCAGGGCAGAGGGGGGTACCCCACCCACCAATGCAGCGAGAAGGGCGGATAAGCCTGACATGCAAACCAACTTCACCCCCACCCAGCTTGCCGATCCCCATGTCGCGGCCTCCGAGCAGATCCTGCGCAAATGCGTTCATTGCGGCTTCTGCACCGCCACCTGTCCCACCTATGTCACGCTTGGCAACGAACTCGACAGCCCGCGCGGTCGGATCTATCTCATCAAGGACATGCTGGAAAACGACCGCCCGGCCGACACGGAGGTGGTCACCCATATCGACCGCTGTCTCTCCTGCCTCGCCTGCGTGACGACCTGTCCCTCCGGCGTCGATTACATGCACCTTGTCGATCACGCCCGCGCCCATATCGAAAAGACCTACAAGCGCCCCCTCATGAACCGGCTGACGCGCGGCATCCTGGCCGCCGTTCTGCCCTATCCCGGCCGCTTCCGCCTGGCGCTTCGACTGGCCCGCATCGGCCGGCCGCTCGAAAGCCTTTTTCGTCGCCATCAGGCCCTGAAACCCTTCGCCGCCATGCTGGCGCTCGCCCCGCGCAGCCTGCCCGCATCCTCGCATCTGGCAACGCCGGCAACCCACCCAGCCGAAGCTGGCGAGAGGCAAGGCCGCGTGGCGATCCTCACCGGCTGCGCCCAACAGGTGCTCGACCCATCAATCAACGCGGCGACCATCCGGCTTCTCACCCGTCTCGGCGTCGAGGTCGTGGTGCCGAAGGGAGAGGTCTGCTGCGGGTCGCTGGTCCATCACATGGGCCGCGAGGAGCAGGCGCTGGCGAGCGCCCGGGCCAATGTCGATGTCTGGACCCGCGAGATCGAAAAGGGCGGGCTCGATGCCATCATCATCACCGCGTCCGGCTGCGGCACGACGATCAAGGATTACGGCCACATGCTGCGGCTCGATCCCATCTACGCCGAAAAGGCCGCCCGCGTTTCCGCGCTCGCCCGCGATGTCACCGAGTATCTGGCGACGCTAGACCTTCCCTCGCACGTGCCGAGGGGGCTGACGGTCGCCTATCACTCCGCCTGCTCGATGCAGCACGGCCAGAAGATCACGCTGGCGCCGAAGCAGTTGTTGAAGGCGGCGGGCTTTACGGTGCGCGATCCGGCCGAAGGTCACCTCTGTTGCGGCTCGGCCGGCACCTACAACATCATGCAGCCGGATATTTCCGACGCGCTGAAGGCCCGCAAGGTGAAGAATATCGAGGCGACGAAGCCCGATATCATCGCCACAGGCAATATCGGCTGCATCACCCAGATCGCGTCCGCCACCGCGATCCCCATATTGCACACCGTCGAGCTGCTCGATTGGGCCTATGGCGGCGAGAGGCCGGAAAAATTGAAGGCCAGCCAAGTTGACGGCCAACAAAATTAGCGGCCAGAAAAATTTAAGGGTTTCGGGCTAGCCTGACGCGGCCGGATCGTCCGGCGGCATTTGGAGCTCAAGCATGCATCGTTTCATCCTGGCGTTCACCGCTCTTCTTGGCGCCACCGAAGTCGCACACGCCGACAGCCGTTTCTTCTGTTCCGCCGACGACAAGAATGTTCGCTTCACCGTCGAAAGCGGCTTCAAGGCGGAGAACGGGCACGTGCTCAATCATTTCCGTGGCGCGCTTATTCTGAAGAACGAAACTGCGCCTCAGCCGCTGGGCCGGATCGATCTCGATTCCGACAGCCTAACGAACCACTGGTCGCACAATGGCGAGCTCAGGCTCGAGGTTCTCTATGATGGCGGGAAAGCGGCGGGTGGCCAGACGGCCAATCTGATCGTATCGGCCGAGCAGCGCAACAATGCCAAGGCCTTTGCCGGCACCTACGAACTCGCGATCGAGGGCGGTGCGGCGCCGCAGGCCTTCAACGGCAAAGTCAGCTGCGGATCGAAATAGGCGGCCGGAAACCCAGCCGCCCTTCTTTTCATGACATGAGGCGTCAGCCGCCGAAGATCGTTCTCAGGACGTCGATGCCGCGGTCGTCGAAGGCGACGTTGCCCTGCTTGTTGCCAGGGCCGACGACGATCACCTTGGTGCCGACGGGAACGCGGTCGTAGAGATCGGCGACGTCGTCATTGACCATGCGGATGCAGCCGGAAGACAGGTTGAGGCCGATTGTCCAGGGCTGGTTGGTGCCGTGGATACGGAAAATCGTGTCGCGGCCGCCCTGGTAGAGATACATCGCGCGGGCGCCGAGCGGATTGTCGGGGCCACCCGGCTGTACGGCCGGCAGATTGTGGCCGGCGCGGGCCTCGCGGACGCGCATTTCAGCCGGCGGCGTCCAGGTGGGCCATTCAGCCTTGCGGCCGATCTTCACCACGCCCGACCAGCCGAAGCCTTCGCGGCCGACGCCGATGCCGTAGCGCGTGGCCTTGTTGCGGCCTTCGACGAGGTAGAGATACTTGTTGACCGTATCGACGATCACGGTGCCCGGCGCTTCATTGGTGATGAGGCGGACGACACGCTTCTTGTATTGCGGCTTGATCTGCTGGCTGTGCTTGACGCCACGAACGGCGTCTGTCGCCGTCATCACGGGCTCGGCGCTGGCAACGGCCACCATACCCGACATCGCGACGGCAACGGCCGCCACGAGCAGAGACACTTTCTTCATTTCGATTTCCCTCTCAAGGCACGATCGCCGGCAAAGCTAACCGAATCGACCGGGATTTCAAGCTGGAAACCCTGAAAATGCGGGGGTAGGCGGCAAGGTGTGTCCTTGCCGCCATAAGAAAATTCAGATCACGATGACCCGCGTGCCCACTTTGACACGCTCGTAGAGGTCGACGACGTCCTCGTTGCGCAGGCGGATACAGCCCGAGGAAACCGCGCTTCCGATCGTCCACGGGGCATTGGTGCCGTGGATGCGGTAGAGCGTCGAGCCGAGATACATGGCGCGCGCGCCGAGCGGATTTTCCGGTCCGCCATCCATGCGCGCCGGCAGATAATGGCCCTTCGCCGCCTCGCGGCTGATCATTTCCGACGGCGGTGTCCAGTCCGGCCACTCGGACTTGCGGGTCACCTTGTGCACGCCGGCCCACTCGAAGCCCGGCTTGCCGACGCCGACGCCATAGCGCCGCGCCTTGCCGTTTGCCATGACCAGATAGAGGAAGCGGTTGTTGGTATCGATGACGATGGTGCCGGGCGGCTCCTTGGTCTGGTAGTCGACCATCTGCGGCAGGAACTGCGGCTCGATCTGGCCACGGATCACCGGAACGCCGGGATTGATCGCCGAGACCTGCTGTGCTGCCGGCGCGCGACGAACGGCGCGCGGGGCGAACAGTCCGCGCTGCTGCTGCACGACAACGGGGCGCTGGTAGACGACGGGGCGAACATTGCCGCCGCTGAGCTGCATGATCCACGGTGCCGCGAGATCGGGGCTCAGCACGACAGGTGGACGGGAAACATAACGGTCGTCGCCAAGGGCGGCCGTGGAAAAGACGCCGAGCAGGGCTGCGGCGAGCAAAACGGATTTCATCATCGGACGAACTCTCTACAATGGCCGAAAATGGACGGGCGGCATCCGCCACCTGCCGATCATGCTGCCACCGCGCTCGCCAGCGAATGGTAAACCCGCGTTCACTAAAAGCCGAACTGGCCCATAAACTTTTCGTCAGGGTTATCGTTCGGTTTGGAAACAGGGTTTGCAAATGGTAAAGCCGGATTCGCAGCCGCTGAAACGAATGGAACGTGATGAGCGAGACAGGCATTACAATCGGTGAGGACGGCAAGAGCCGCTGTCATTGGCACGGCAACCTGCCGGATTATCTGCGCTATCACGACGAGGAATGGGGCAGGCCGGTCGTGAACGACATCCGCCTGTTCGAGAAGATCTGCCTCGAAGGCTTCCAGTCCGGCCTCTCCTGGCTCACCATTCTGCGCAAGCGCGAGAACTTCCGCGCGGCCTTCGCCGGCTTCGATTTCGAGAAGGTGGCGCTGTTTAACGATGAGGATGTCGAGCGTTGCGTGGCCGATGCCGGCATCATCCGCCATCGCGGCAAGATCGTCTCGACGATCAACAACGCCAAGCGCGCGATCGAGCTGCGCGACGAGTTCGGCTCGCTGGCGCATTATTTCTGGAGCTACGAGCCCGGTCATAACGAACGCCCCAAGGTGGTCGATCGCGCCACGATCATGGCCAATCCCACGACGCCCACCTCGGTCGCCATATCCAAGAATTTGAAGAAGCGCGGCTGGACCTTTGTCGGCCCGACCACAGTTTACGCATTCATGCAGGCAATGGGTCTCGTCAACGATCATCTCGAAGGCTGCTACTGCCGTCCCGAAGTAGAGGCGATGCGCGACGCATTGGTACGTCCATGAAAAAACTGAAACTGATGGCAATGGCGGTCGCCGTAATCGCGATCGCGCCCGCCGCCATGGCGCAGACACCCGAGCTGCAGCGCGGCGAAAGGCTGGAAAAGCTGCAGTTTCCGGCGGCAACAATGGAGCTCAAGGGCTGGACGAAATTCGGCAACGGCAAGGTCTATACCTTGCCCGTCAAGGCTGGCCAGCATGTGAAGATCGATTTCTCGACGAAGAGCCAGTTCGCTTTCCTCGCGATCTTCGATCTCGCGGCCCCTGATGATGAGGCGATCTTCGGCACCGACGAGGACGGGCAGACCTTCCAGACGACGGTCAAGCAGGACGCCACCTGGCTGCTCCGCCCTTATTATTCCAAGGCCTCGCCAAGACGCGGCCTCGGCGCACCCTACAGCATTCTCGTGGAACCGCAGGCAGCCTCGGCCACGCCGGCAACACCCGCGCCGGCCCCTGCCGACGACAGCAAGCCGTCGCCGCTCTTCCCCTCGCGCAAGTAAGCGAAGCTTCGTCTAACCCAAACTGTCGATCACGCCGCGCAATTCGCCGAGCCGTTCGATCTTGCGAAAGCGCGGCGCCTCGGTCGGCTCCTCGACATGCTCGAGCACCCAGGTCAGTTCGTGCGGCACGAACACGCCGTAGCTGCCGGCGGCGATCGCCGGCACGATGTCCGATTTCAGCGAGTTCCCCACCATCATCGCCCGCTCCGGCCCGCCGCCGATCTTGGAGAAGATTCGGCGATAGGTGACCGCCGTCTTGTCGGAAACGATCTCGACGGCATGGAAGAAATCGCCAAGGCCCGATTGCGCCAGCTTGCGCTCCTGGTCGAACAGGTCACCCTTTGTGATCAGCACGAGCAGATACTGGTCGGAAAGCGCGGCCAGCGTTTCGCGCACTTCAGGCAGCGTCTCGACCGGATGCGAGAGAAGATCCCGCCCGGTATCGAGGATCTGCGCGATCACCGAAGCCGGCACATTGCCTTCAGTGATTTCGATCGCCGTCTCGATCATCGATAGCGTAAAGCCTTTGATGCCAAAGCCGTAATGCTGAAGATTGCGCTTCTCGGCGGCCAGCAGCCGGTCCGAAACCACCGTACCCTCGGCGTAGTCGGAGAGCAGTTCGGTGAAGTGCGTTTCCGTCAGCCGGTAGAATTGCTCGTTCTGCCACAGCGTGTCGTCGGCATCGAAGCCGATCGTGGTCAGCGTGCGGGTCGTCATGGGCGCACCCTCTTGTTCATCCAAAACAATTAGGAGCCTCGCGCCTTCACCGCAAGGGATTGCGTCACTGATAGACGATGGCGCCGATGAAGCGCGGGCGCGAAAAGGCGGTTTCCGCGAACGTCATGCTGCCGAAGCCCATGATGTTCGACATCGCCGTGTAGCTTGCCGCGCCCTCGACATAGATCACCGAGTCGCCGTCCGTCAGCTGCGGCAGCGTCGATGCGCTGAGCACCTGCGCCTTCAACAGGCCGGCCGTGCCGCTCTCCTTCGTCCAGTCCAGCTTGTAGACCCCGGCGGTCTTCTTGATGCTGGAAATCCGAAGCGCGATCGGGGCCGTGCTGTTTTGCTGCAGATGCGTGAAGACGCTGTAGAGATTGGACACGAAGGTATTGTCGATCGAGGTCTGGCGCGAAATCACGTCGGCGACGATACCATTGGCCTGCACGATATTCTGGTAGGTTCGGTACATGTCGAACACCGTGATGCTCGCCAGGAAGAAGAACAGCAGGATCGGCGCCAGCAGCGCGAACTCGATCGCGGATGCGCCGGAGCGCTCGCGGATCAGGCGGGAAAAGGCGTGCTTCAACATCAGGTCGGCTCGTTGACGAAGGCAAAGCTGGAGGTCAGCTGGATGGCGCCGGTGTTGTCCTTGGGAAAACTCAGGCCGAAGCCGAGTCCCGGCACCAGCGGATCGACGACATAACATGCGCGGGTGAAGATGATCTGCGAGGGCTGGCCGGAATTGTAGGTCGTGACAGGATCGATGGCGACGGAGCGGTCGACGCAGGGCGTCCCCGTCGTCGGAAAGTCGGACGCTTTGCTCACCGGCGTGAACTCGATGCGGATCGACTTGACGCAATCGCTGAGGATCACCGCTTCCTTGCACACTGAAGCCTTGAAATCGGCATAGCTCATCTTGGCGCCGTTGATCTGCAGCGCGCGCGAGCTGCGGCTGACGGCACGGTCGAGCATGATCGACTGCGTCACGATGAAGCCTGCCTCGAAGATCGAGAAAATGACGGCAAAGATGATCGGCGCCAGAATGGCGAACTCGATCGCCGCCGCGCCCTTGCTGTCGTCGAAAAGCCGGCGCGCGCTACTGAAAAAGCCCATTCTCATTACTGCGTCAGTCTCAATTTGCGGATCGATGTCGAGATCGACTTGAACGCGTCGCCGATGCCGGAGCCGGAGGCCTGGTAGAAGTGGGCGGAGCTCGTCGCGCAGTTCTTCATGGCGTTGATCGCCGTGCTGTCGCTGCCGAGCTCGAAGCCAATGGTGAAGATGGTGATGCCCTTCGCCTTGGCGGTCGTGCAGATCTTGCTCAGGAAGGACGCAGTGTCGCCGGCCAGCGTCTTGTTGCTTTCCTTGAGATCCGGCGAACGCGTGTAGTCGTTCGGGCGATACTGCGCGGTGATCACGCCATCCGTCATCAGCACAAGCACCTTCATCGTATCGGCGTCGCTGAAGCTCGAGGGGCGGTTGGAGAACTTCGAGGACATCTGCCCGCTGGCAATTGCCGCCTGGACGATGCTGGAGGAGGCCGGGTTGAGCAACATATAGCCCCACTGCATGGCGTTCTGTGTGCCGGTGCCGTCATAAAGCTGCAGCGCGCTCAGCCGCGCTTTGAGATAGGTCGCGTCATTGGAGAAATAGGTGATTGCGTCCTCTTCGCCAGGACACCACCACCATCTCTTTTCCTTGTCCGTCGTGTTGTAGTTCCAGTTCGTGAAGATCGGCAGGTTCGACCGAGCCTTGAAGCTTGGGATCGCATCGCTGCCGTAGCCCGTATTGTCGAGCTCGAAGCAGGAGCCCTTGTAGGTCGGATCCTTGGTCGGCTGGGCCTGACCGGTCAGGCGCGTACCGCCCAGCTTGTCGAACACCGCGGCTCCGGCATTGACGTGTCCCGCATAGGGCACGACGCTGATCGTCGTATAGTCCTTGGTGTCGTCGGTCAGGATCTGGTCGATGAACTGCTGCGACGCGAGCTTGAGGTTCTTGATCTTGCTCCCCACCATCGAGCCCGACATGTCGAGCATCAGCGACAGCTCGATATTCTGCTTGGCTTCTTCCGCGCTCGACGCCGTCTTGATCGTCAACGTCTTGACGCCGGCAAGATGCATGAAGGCGGTGTTGATCGTGTAGGAGGCGTTGGCCGAGATCTTGCGCGAGTTCATCGCCGTCGCTTCGGAAAAGTCGATGGCCACGTCGGCGCCGTAGGCGAGATTGTTCATATAGCTTTTCAGGACGTCGGCGGTCTTCTGCTTCTGCGACAGCGATGCCGCCGCCAGCACGCCGCGGTCGAGCCCATCCTGCATTTCCACCCGCACGGCCTCGTAGCGCGCGAGATCGACCCCGGCACCACCGGCCAAGACCATTGGCACGAAAAGCAGCGCGACGATCATCGCCACGTTGCCGCGCTTGTTGCGCAGCAGTGAACTCACAAGCTGAACCAAGAATGTCATGATTGCCCCCGCATCTGCGAGGATTGTTTAGGTGGGTATCAATTAGAATTTTATGAATCCGCTCGGAAAACGCAGTAAATACAATCACTAAGAGCGATAATTATTGGGTGCAATCAAGGTTGCGCGCCAATGAGTTGCGGGCGTCCGATATGGCTGCAACCCCTGCGTATCGCGCGAGCCGTTGAAACCGCTCACGCGCAACTTATGTCTGATGGGTTCATGCCTGCGGCAGGCGCCGCCACCCCAGCGCCTCGCCGCCCAAAAATCATAGAACCGGGATCATTCCCTCCGCCGGCTTCACGGCGGTCCTCACAAGGAAACGTTTGACCATGCGTTACAACCAGCTTGGAAATACCGGCCTGTTCGTCTCCGAAATCTGCCTGGGCACGATGACCTTCGGCGCCGCCGACGACAAAAGCCCCTGGGGCGCCATCGCCGATGTCGATCAGAAGGCGGCTGATGCGATCGTCGAGCGGTCGCTTTCGGCCGGCGTCAATTTCATCGATACCGCCGACGTCTATTCCTTCGGCGACTCCGAGAAATTGCTCGGCCAGTCGTTGAAGAACCTCGGCGTCGCCCGCAAGGACGTCGTCATCGCCACCAAGGTCTATGGCGCGATGGGCGACAAGCCGAACGACCGTGGCGCCTCGCGTGGGCACATCATGGATTCCGTCGAAAAGAGCCTCGAGCGCCTGCAGACCGATCATATCGATCTCTACCAGATCCACGGCACCGACAGTGTCACCCCGATCGACGAGACACTCAGAGCGATGGACGATCTCGTCTCGCGCGGCCTTGTCCGCTATGTCGGCGTCTCCAACTGGCAGGCCTGGCGCATCGCCAAGGCGCTCGGGATTTCGGAGCGCCGAGGCTTCGCCCGCTTCGAGACCGTGCAGGCCTATTACTCCATCGCCGGCCGCGATCTTGAGCGCGATATCGTGCCAATGATGAACGAGGAAAAGGTTGGGCTGATGGTCTGGTCGCCGCTCGCCGGCGGCTTGCTGTCGGGCAAATACGGCCCCGGCGCGCCCGGCAACGGCGAAGGCCGCCGCGCCGCCTTCGACTTCCCGCCTGTCGACAAGGACCGCGCCTGGTCCTGCGTCGCCGTCATGCGCGAGATCGCCGAAAAGCACGGCGCAAGCGTCGCCACCGTGGCGCTCGCCTATGTTCTCGCCAAGCCTTTCGTGACGACTGTCATCATCGGCGCCAAGCGCATCGAACAGCTCGACCAGAACCTTGCAGCCGTCGGACTGAAACTCGATGCCGACGACCTGAAGAGGCTGGACGAGGTGAGCCAACTGGCGCCCGAATATCCCGGCTGGATGCTCGCCCGCCAGGGCACCGGCCGCCGCCCCGCGCCGTTCGAACCGAAGGCTTGATCACATCGAAACGCTGGACGCCAACACAAACCCGGCGTCCAGCATATAACCGCGGAGGCGGCCTTACTTGGCGTGCGCCTTCAGCCACGCCTGCATCTCGGTGATTTCGGCTTCCTGCGCCTTGATCACGCCCTCCGCCAGCTTGCGCATCTCGGGATCCTTCCCGTATTGCAGCTCCACCTTGGCCATGTCGATCGCCCCCTGGTGGTGGGCGATCATACCGCGCACGAAGTCGATATCGGCGTCGCCGCTATATTCGATCATCATGTCCTTGTGCATCTTGTTGTTGGCCTCGGAAAAGGCATGGCTGGACGGGCTGTGGTCGCCCATCGGCATGCTCATGTCCATATCCATCGGCTTGTCTTCCGCGCTTGCGGGAAGAGCGCTGAACGAGAGGCCGGCGATAAGACCGGTGGTGAGAGCGAGTAGTTTAAAAGACATAGGATTTCCTTCCTCAGTCTGGCAATGAAAGTCCGATGCGGCTGATCTTGCCGCGTTTCTCAGGGTCTAGATTGTCAGATCAACCGGGGAGGGGGCGCCTGCGGCGCCGGCCGCGCGCCGGGGAAGGCAAGTGCGATCGCCGGCGAGGGATAGGCGAAAACCTGCTTGCCATCGGCATGAACGATCACGTCGACCGGCACGACCAGGCAGGCGGAACAGAGCGGCATATGCGCCATGCCGCCGTCGGCACACGGGTTCTTCTCCCGCTCCGAGACCTTGACGGTCTCGCCCATCTCCATATCAGGCATATGATGGTGCAACTCGCCGGCAGCCATATCGACAGCGGCAGGCTGGCTCATCGACGCGCACATCGGGCATCCCGCCCACGCGAACATCGTTCCGTAGATCAGCCAAGCCACTATCATCGCCGCGATAGAGAAAATCCGCATCGGCCAAACATAGGCAAGCCCGCCACCGCTGCCAAGACGCCGCGTCGCGCTAATCGAGCTTGGCGGCCTTGCGTAACGCATCGTTGATCCGCCCTTGCCACCCCTTGCCGGTCGCCTTGAAGGCGTCGATCACATCGGGATCGAGCCTCAGCGATATCTGCCGCTTCGGGCTCTCCACCGCCGGCCGCCCGCGCGAACGCCGGATGCTCTCGGCAAGCTCGGGGAAAACCTCGGCAAAGGGGCGAGCCTTCTTGAAGTCCTCTTCCGTCCATTCGGGGTTCTCTGGGTCCTCCGCGATACCGCGCTGGATAGCGGCCTCTTCCTCGTCAGTGAGGCCGAGGATCTTTCGACTTGAACTGTTCATAGAGCCTCCTTTCCTGGCGGCTTGCCCGGCGCATCGAGATAACGGAAATCCCCTCGCTCCCGAGAACGGCAAAAACGACGGCAATCACATCCTCGATCAGGACACCCACGGCCTTCAGCCTCGGGCTCCTGGCGTCGAGGATCACCGCCGCGGCGAAGAACTCCTCATCCAGGTCACAAAAATCCAGCCCATGCTTTGCAGCATTGCGGACGCGTTTCGGCTCATCCCTAACGATCTTCATCGATACGATATCGCAAAATAAAAGTGATACAATAAATCTTTGATTGCATCACGATATCTTGCAATTCACCAGGCCGCAATCACCTGATGGATAACCTGATAATCCGCGCTTTCCTCGCCTATCGGCACCACCGGCCAGGCCCAAGCCGCCCGCGCCTCCGGCACCGCCACCCCGTGCATCAGGTCGCTCTCCTCGTGGGTCTTTCCATTACGGTCGATCACCGCATATGAGATGTCGGTAACAAGGCAACTCTTGAACGGCATGCGCGACAGGCCGGAAAGATGTGCCGCAATCAGCTGCTCCACCGTATCCTCAGGCATCCGCTGCCGCTCGGCCTCGAACCGCCGCTGCACCCCGCGCCCGATCTGCGACAGGAGATTGGCCGAAACCACGAGATCCAGATAGGGTACATTGCGCAGGAACCCCAGCGGCTCCGGCGTCTCGCCGGCCGCGAGCGCATCATAGCCAGAGAGATCACGCTCGATCAGCCGGACATTGCGATAGGCCTTGCGGCGCATCTTCATCCTCACCGTCGCGACATGCACGAGATCGATCAGAACGACAGTATCGAAGCTGGCCGCCAACTCCCGGATCGGCACATCGCGCAGCAAGCCGGACCCCAGCACCACGGCCGTCCGCCGCTGCTTGCAGCCCGCTATCGCCGCAAGGATCGCCCGCCTCGTATTCGTTTCATGCTCCGCCCACTGCCGGCTGCAACGATTGGCGCGCGACCAGAGATTGACGGAGTAGCGGATGTATTTGCGGTGCAGCTTGCTGGTGGAGGGGAGGGTGGCGGCGTAGAGGA
>Ga0307412_10001829_pt1 | contig 11789 bp, 9 predicted proteins | sample DK1Cmetagenome_3_FD_203823 | JGI IMG/M metagenome (GOLD analysis project Ga0307412, IMG submission 203823) | Maize rhizosphere microbial communities from greenhouse at UC Davis, California, United States - DK15-C-1 | ecosystem: Host-associated > Plants > Roots > Rhizosphere > Soil | place: USA...
AGCCGAGCCCGGCGATGCGGATGACCATCGGATTGGTATATTGGCCGTCCGAGAAGAAGCTGAGCGTCGCCGCTTCGCCGCGGATCTGGTCCTCGGCATTGTGGACATAGGCGAGGAACTGGATTTCGGGCATCGGCACGAAACCATTGTGCGCCATGCCGATCGCGAGCCCGAGGATCGCCTGTTCGTCGAGCAGGGTGTTGACGACGCGCGCCGGGCCGAAGCGCTGGTGGAGCTTCGCGGTCACATTATAGACCCCACCCTTCGGCCCGACGTCCTCGCCCATGACGGCGATTTCCTGGTGCGCGAGCATCAGGTCGGCGAGCGCCCAGCTCAAGAGCCGCGCCATATGCTGCGGCTTGTCCATCTGCCCGGCGTCGCTGCCGAACATCGCCTTGCGGTCCTCGGCCGTGGGGCTGTTGGCACGAACAACCTCACGCTTCGGCGGCACGAGGCTGGCCATCACATGCGAAGGAGTAGTGATCTTGGGGCGCTTTATCGCCGCTTCGGCCTGACGCGCGAGCGTCGCGCCGATCTCCTCATAGGCGTCGGCGATTTCGGCCGGCGACATCCAGCCCTGCTGGGCCATCAGCGCTGCCCCCTTGAGCAGCGGATCGCGCGCCTCGTCGGATTCGATCAGCGTCTTGGGCAGATAGGCGCCCTGAACATCCGAACCCGCGTGGCCGTAGAGGCGGACCGTCGCCATGTGGAGGAAGACGGGCTTGCGGGTCCGGCGCGCATGGTCGGCGGCCTCGGCGGCGCCGGCATAGGCCGAGACGAGATCGGTGCCGTCGCACTGGATATAGTGCAGCCCGGCGCGGTGGCGGAACTGCGCCTCGATCCACCCCGTCGGGGTGCGCGTCGAAATGCCGATGCCATTGTCTTCGCAGAGGAAGATGAGCGGCATCGGCGAGCCCTGGAATGCCGCCCAGCCCGCGGTGTTGAACGCGCCCTGCGCGGTCGAATGATTCGCCGAGGCGTCGCCGAAGCTCGTCAGCACGATCGCATCGTCGGGGAGCGGCAGCCCGGTCATGCCGAGGCGGCGCGCGATCCCGATCGAGAAGGCCGCGCCCACCGCTTTTGGCAGGTGCGAGGCGATCGTCGAGGTTTGCGGCGGGATGTTGAGCGGCTTCGACCCGATCACCTTGTGCCGGCCGCCCGAGATCGGGTCGTCACTCGACGCGGCAAAGCTCAGCAGCATGTCCCACGTCGGCGTCCCGCCCGGCACCTGCCGCGCGCGGTGAAGCTGGAAGGCGTTCGAACGATAGTGGAGGAACGCCATATCGGTGACGCGCAGCGCCGCGGCGACCGCGGCATTGCCCTCGTGCCCCGACGATCCGATCGTGTAGAAGCCCTCGCCGCGCGCCTGCAGATGGCGCGACAGCCGGTCCATCTGGCGGCTGGTGAGCTGCGACAGGAAGATATCGGTCGCCTCGGCGCGGGGCAGTCCCGCGACCGCGGGATCGGGCGCATCGGCGCGGTCGGGCAATCGTCCCGCGGCCAGCGCCGCGAGGAATTTTTCATGTACCGCCTGCGCCGCGTCCACCTTTGGTCCTCCGCTATTATCGTCGCGCGCTAGAACGGGGCAGTTTCGCGCGCAAGCATCTCTTGCCTTGCCGCGCCGCCTCGCGCTACCACCGTCATCGATGAAAGACCGCGGCGGGGCCATAATTTCAATATGATATCCTTGTGGATCGCCCAGGCATCGGCCGCCGCCGACGCGCCCAACGCCGATAGCGGCAGGGGATGGCTGATCGATCCCGAGCTCGTCGATCCCGGCTATGCCCAGACGATCGCGGGCGGCGACATCCAGACGCGCTTTCCGCCGCCACCGCCGCAGCCCGAAACGCCCGAATGGCTCAAATCCCTGTTCGGCGCGATCGGCGACTTCTTCCAGTGGAGCGCGCCCGCTTTCAAGCCCCTGATGTGGGTCGGCGCCGCGCTGCTCCTGCTCTTCATCCTCTATCATTTCGTGCCCGCCTTTGCCGAATGGGTCGATCGGCTGCGCTTCGGGCGCAAATGCGCGGCGGCCGAGGAGGAGTTGGTCGGGCATGCCGAAGCCGGCGCCGCCCGCGCGCTGCTTGTCGAAGCCGACGCACTGGCGGCCGAGGGCCGCTTCGCCGAGGCGGTCCACCTGCTGCTCTATCGCAGCGTCGAGGATATCGAGGGCCGGCGCCCCGGCCTCGTCCGCCCGGCCATGACCTCGCGCGACCTGGCCGAAGCGCAAGACCTGCCCGGCGTCGCGCGCGATGCCTTCAGCCGCATCGCCCGCGCGGTCGAAATCAGCCTGTTCGGCGGACGCACGATCGATGCGGGGGCGTGGGAGCAATGCCGCGGCGCCTATGCCGAGCTCACCGTGCCGCGAAACTGGGCGCGCGGATGAGCGCGAACAGCGAGACCCGCGCCGCCGCCGGCGACCATGGCTTCAATCCGCGCCTGATGGCGGCGGTGGTCGCGGTCGGCGTGATCGCGTTCATCGCGCTCTGGGCGCTCGTCGCGCTCGGCCCCCAGCTCTCGAGCGGCAACAACGGCGGCGGACATGCGCTGTCGAAAGCGGCGCCCGGCTATGCCGGCATCGTCGACCTGCTCGAACGCGCGCGTGCCGACGTCGAACTGCGGCGCACGATCCAGGGCAACAGCAATGAGGATTACGACCAGCTGCTCATCCTCACCCCGACCCACCGCAGCCGGCCAGAGGAAGTAACCGAATTGCTCGGCACGCAAAGCGACAGCCGCGTGCTGATCGTGCTGCCGAAATGGGAAACGGGACGCGCCGTCGCCGGGCAGGCGCCCAAGCCGGGATGGGTCGGCGCCGGCTTTGCCCATACGCCGCCGGCGCGGCTGCTCCCCGAAGCCTTTTTCGGCAAGGTCGCGATTCGCGCGCAGCCCGGCAAGGCGCAAACGGTTCCCGCCAATATCGCCGGTCGGACCTTCTCCGCTGCGCTGCCCGACAATGTCCAGACCGTCGAAGGCGAAGCGCTCGAGGTGCTGATCGCGGGGCCGGGCGGCGGCGCGGTGCTGGCGCGGGCGCGCGAGCGAGATTTGTACATCCTCGCCGATCCCGACCTCATCAACAACCTCGCCTTCGCTTCGAAAGACAGGGCCGCAGGCGCGGCGATGCTGGTCGATGCGATCGGCGAGGATGCCGACGCCGATGGCCTCGCTTTCGACGTGACGCTGAACGGGCTGGGCGGCGGGCGGTCGCTGCTCCGTTTCGCCTTCGTCCCGCCGTTCATCGGCATCACCCTGTGCCTGATCGCGGCGGGGCTGCTCGCGCTGTGGCAGGCGTGGGTGCGTTTCGGCCCGGCGCTGAAGCCCGCGCGCGCGATTCCGGTGTCGAAGGCAGCGCTGATCGCGAACAGCGCCGACCTGATCAAGCAGGCGCGGCGCGAACTCGACGGCGCCGACGCCTATGTGCGCAGCCAGCGCAGCGCGATCGCGCGGCGGCTCCACGCCCCGACGGGGCTCGACGCGGCCGCGACCGATGCGTGGATCGACAAGCATCTGCCGCCCGGCGGCGACCATTTCTCCGCGCTCGCCCGGCGGCTGCCGCTCGCGCGCAACACCCATGAGTTTCTGGCAGACGCGCAGGCGCTGCACGACATCAGGAAGGATTTACTCCGTGACAGCTGAACCCACCACCAAGGGAGACGGAGCCAAGGGCGTCGAGAGCGTCCAGGCCCTCGGCGCCGCGATCGAGGCCGAGGTCGCCAAGGTCGTCTTCGGGCAGGGTCCGCTGACCCGCATGGTGACGATCGCGCTGCTCGCGGGCGGGCATGTCCTGCTCGAAGGCCCGCCGGGCACCGCGAAAACCCTGCTCGCGCAGGCGTTCGCCCGCGCGACCGGGCTCGGCTTCGGGCGCATCCAGTTCACCCCCGACCTGATGCCCGGCGATATTTTGGGGTCGAACCTGTTCAACTTCCAGACGTCGAGCTTCACGCTGACCAAGGGTCCGATCTTCACCGAGCTGCTGCTCGCCGACGAAATCAACCGCACTCCGCCCAAGACGCAGGCCGCGCTGCTCGAGGCGATGCAGGAGCGGCGCGTGACGATCAACGGCGAGGCGCATGCGATGAGCCCGCGCTTCACCGTGCTCGCGACGCAGAACCCGATCGAACAGCAGGGGGTCTATCCGCTGCCCGAGGCGCAGCTCGACCGCTTCCTGTTCAAGCTGGTCGTCGATTATCCCGATGCCGCCGAGGAACGCCGCATCGTCGCCGACCATGGCGGGCGTTTCAAAAGCCCTGCGATCGCCGATTTCGGCGTGACCGAAGTCGCGAACGCCAAGACGATCGCCGCCGCCATCGACATCATCGCGACCGTGCGGCTTGCCGACGAGATCGTCGATTATATCGTCCGCCTCGTCCGCGCGACGCGCGAGAGCGCCGACCTGGAGTGCGGCGCCAGCCCACGCGCCGCGACGCTGCTCGCGCGCGCCGCCTGCGCCGCCGCGGCGCTCGACGGGCGTGACTATGTGATCCCCGACGATATCCAGCGCCTCGCTTCCGGGGTGCTGCGCCACCGCGTCATCCTGTCGGCGGCGGCCGAGATCGAGGGACGCAGCGTCGAACAGGTCGTCGCCGCGCTGCTCGACCGCGAGGAAGTGCCGCGGTGATGAAATACACGCCCCCCTTTTCCGTATCCCCGAGCGAAGACGAGGGGCTTTGCCGAGCGAAGTCGAGGCGGCGATCTCTCGGTTCTCGCTTCGCTCGAACGAGCCCCTCGTCTTCGCTCTGGGATACGGGGGATGGATCGGTATGATCTATCCGACGCGGCGGGCGATCTTCCTCTTGCTGGCGGGCGCGCCGATCGCGCTCGCGCTCGGGCTGGTCCGGCCCGAACTGTGGATCGTCGCGCCCGGCTGGATCGCGGTGATCCTTGCCTGCTTGGTTCTGGACGCCGCCGCGGGCGCGAACCCGCGCCGCCTTGCGATCGAGGCACGCTTTCCGCATCAGGTCGGGGTCGGCGATCCCTTTGACCTGTCGGTCACCGCGAGCGGCGGCGCAGTGCCGCGGCGCGCCGAACTCGCGCTCGCGCTCGACGACCGGCTCGCCGCGGGCGGGCGCCTCGCGGGGACCTTGCGCGCTGTCGATTCGGGTGAAGGGACGCCGCGCACGCTGGTGCAGACGCTCTCGCTCGCGGCGACGCGGCGCGGACAGGCGCTTGTCGAAGCGCTGTGGATTCGCTGGGCGGGGCCGCTCGGCCTCGTCTGGAAACAGCGCCGCTTCGCGATCGACCGCCCGATCAGCGTCGTACCGAGCCTGCGCGCGGTGACCGAAGAGGGCAGCCGGCTGTTCCAGCGCAACAGCTGGTTCGGCCTCCGCCAGCAGCGTTTCCGCGGCGAAGGCACCGAATATGAAGCGCTCGCCGAATATCAGCCCGGAATGGACCGCCGCGCGATCGACTGGAACGCATCGGCGCGCCACGTCAAATTGCTCGCGAAGGAATATCGCGTCGAGCGCGACAATCGCGTCATACTCGCGATCGACGGCGGGCGGACGATGGCCGAACCCGTCGGCGGCATGCCGCGGGTCGACCGCGCGGTGTCGGCGGCGCTGCTGCTCGCCTATGTCGGGCTGAAGCTCAACGACCGGATCAGCCTCTTCTCCTTTGCCGCGAAACCGCACACGCTTACCCCCGCCTATATGCACACGCAGGATTTCCCGGCGCTGCAACGCGCCGCCAGCCTGATCGACTATGCCCATGTCGAAAGCAATTTCACCCTCGCGCTGACGAGCCTGTCGGCGCAGCTCAACCGCCGCTCGCTGATCATCCTGTTCACCGAATTCACCGATGCGACGAGCGCCGACCTGATGATCCGCGCCGCCGGCCGGCTCGCCGAAAAGCACCGGCTGCTGTTCGTCGTGATCAAGGATGAAGAGGTCGAGGGCGAAGAAAAGCGTCGGCCCGAAAGCGGCGCCGACGTCACGCGGTCGAACGTCGCCGCGGCGATGCTGCGCGACCGCCAGCTGGTGATCGCGCGGTTGCAGCGCCTCGGCGCCGACGTCATCGAGGTGCCCGCCGACGCGATGGGCGCGAGCGCGGTCGACGCCTATCTCGGCATCAAGCGCCAGGGGAGCCTGTGATGCAGCCCGAGACATCTCCCGCCCCCATGAGTAGCATCGCCGCCCCCGCCTTTTCGACGAGCCGCTTTCGCGCCGAACGCGAGGCCGACTGGATCGCCTTCGACTTCCTGCTCACCAGGCTGGAAAAGAAGGGTGCGGCGGCGCTGACCAGCGACGAGCTGCTGCAACTGCCCCTGCTTTATCGCGCGACGCTGTCGTCGCTGTCGATCGCGCGCGCGACGAGCCTCGACAAGGCGTTGCTCGATCATCTCGAGGCGCTGTCGATCCGCGGCTATTTCCTCGTCTATGGCGTGCGCGAAACACGGCTCAGCCGGATCCGGCGCTTTTTTCTCTACGACTGGCCCGCGGCGGTGCGGTCGGTATGGAAGGAAACGATCGTCATCGCGCTGATCATCATCCTCGGCGCGCTGACCAGCTGGTCGCTCGTCGCGCACCAGCCCGAATGGTATTTCAACTTCGTCCCCGAAGAGATGGCAGGCGGCCGCGACCCGCGCGCGTCGGTCGAATTCCTCCAGTCGACGCTGGGTCATGGCAAAGCCGCGGCGGTCGATCAGGAGAGCGGACTCCACGTCTTTGCGACCTATTTGTTCACCCACAACAGCCAGGTGTCGATCCTGTCCTTCGCGCTCGGTTTCGCGTTCGGCGTGCCGACGATGATGCTCGAATATTATCAGGGCATCGGGCTCGGCGCGATGCTCGCGGTGTTCACCAACAAGGGCCTTGGCTTCGATTTCGGCGGCTGGCTGTTCATTCACGGCACGACCGAGCTGTTCGCCGCGGCGCTGTCGGGCGCGGCGGGGCTGCGCATCGGCACCGCGGTCGTCTTTCCCGGCGCGCGCGGCCGGCTGGAGGCCGCGTCGCACGCCGGACGGACCGCGGGCAAGGTGATGGTCGGGGTGATCCTGATGCTGCTCGTCGCGGGGCTGCTCGAAGGCTTCGGGCGCCAGCTGATCACCGACACGCTGCTGCGCTACGGCATCGGCACGCTGATGCTGCTCTTCTGGCTGGCCTATTATTATGTCCCGCGGCGCGAGGACGTGACATGACCGCCGCGACCAACGCCAGGCTGCGCAGCGCGAAAGCGAAGAAAATTCGGGAGTTCATCACGCCCGAGGGCGTCGACCTTGAACTGAAGATCGCCAGTTCGGGACTGCGCCTCGGCGCGCTGATCGTCGATCTCACGCTGATATCCCTGCTCCTGTTCGCCTTTTTGCTGCTGATGGCGTGGATCGGTTTCGCGTCGCGGTCGGACTTGGCCGAGGTTGTCTGGATGCTCGGCGCCTTTGTGCTGCGCACCTTCTGGTTCATCGGCTTCGAGCTGGGGCAGCGCGCCGCGACGCCGGGCAAACGGCTGATGGGGATTCGCGTCGTCGCACGCGACGGCGGGCGGTTGACCGCCGACGCGGTCGTCGCGCGCAACCTGATCCGCGAGCTCGAGCTGTTCCTGCCGCTGATGATGATCGGCAACGGCATGTCGGAAGACGCGGTGTCGGGCTGGACCGTCCTCGCGGGCGTGCTCTGGTCGCTGACGCTCAGCCTGTTCCTGCTGTTCAACCGCGACCGGATGCGGATGGGCGACCTGATCGCGGGCACGTGGGTGGTGATGGCGCAGCGCGTCAAGCTCGACGCCGATATCGCGACGGGCGGCGACCCGGCCGGCGCGATGCAATTCAGCGAAGCCGAGCTGTCCGTCTATGGCATTTTCGAGCTGCAGGAACTCGAACGCGTGCTGCGCGGGCGCGATGCGCGCGCGATGCGCGAGGTCGCCGATACGATCCGCGGCAAAATCGGGCGCCCCGTCGCCGAAGAGGATGACGTTTTCCTGTTGAGCTACTATCGCCAGTTGAAGGCCCGGCTCGAACGCAAGCTGCTGTTCGGCAAGCGCCGCGAGGATAAATATGCCAGCGACTGACACCCTCTCCCGTTCCGTGCCCCCCTCATCGGTTACTTGGGCGCTGCACCGGCGGCGCTCGGTCCGCGCCTTCACCGACCGGCCGGTCGACCCCGCGCTGCTCCGCGATATTTTCGCCGCGGCCCAGCGCGCGCCGTCGGGCGGCAACCTCCAACCGTGGCAGGCGGTCGTGCTGACCGGCGAACCGTGGCAGGCGGTCAAGGATGCCGTCGCCGAACGGGTCGCGATGGGGCGCGCGGGCTATGAGCCCGAATATGACATCTATCCCAAGGGGCTGACCGACCCGTGGGAATCGCGGCGCTTCGGCGTCGGCGAGGGGCTTTACGCCGCGCTCGGCATCCCGCGCGACGACAAGCCCGGGCGGCTTGGCCAGTTCCTGCACAATTACCGCGGCTTCGGCGCCCCGGTGATGCTGTTCCTCCATTGCTCGCGGATCATGGGGCCGCCGCAATGGTCCGACATGGGGATGTGGCTGCAATCGGTGATGCTGCTGCTCGTCGAGGCAGGGCTCGCGAGCTGTCCGCAGGAATGCTGGGCGATGTATGGCGCCACCGTCCGCCGCACGCTGGCGCTCGGCGACGACCAGATCCTGTTTACCGGGCTCGCGATCGGCTATGCCGACGAGGACGCGGCGGTGAACCAGTGGCCGGTGCCGCGCGTTGGCCTGGAAGATGTGATCGATTGGCAAGGATTCGGCGAATGAGTTGGCAGCGCGCCTGGTTTCGATACGGCACCGCCGTGCCGCTGATGCTCGCCGCCGCGAGCTGTACCGCGATCCCGACGCCCGAGGCACCGCCGCCGGCCCCCGCGCCGGCACCAATCCCGGCGCCGACACCCGCGCCGGCGCCGCCCACGGGCGGCTCGTGGGAGAGCCGGGCGGTCAACGCCGGCGCGTGGCGCTATGACGCGGGCAGCCGCACCGCCGCCTTCGTGCCGACGGGCAGCGCCAGCCCGCTCCTGACGATGGCGTGCAGCAGCGGCGGCATTCGCCTGACCTCGGGCCTCGCCGGCGACGTCAGCCTGCGCACCAGCGCCGGGACCGACCGGATTCGCTTCGAAGGCGGCAGCGCCAGCCTCCCGAACCGCGACCCGCGGCTCGACCGGATCGCTTTCAGCCGCGGACGATTTGCACTCGAGGCGCCTGGCGGAACCGGGCTGACGCTTCCGGTCCAATCCGAAATCGGCCGCGTGATCGAGGATTGCCGGGAGTAGCGTCGGCTTCGGGGTGGGAAGCCGCCTTTGCGTACCCCGGCGAAAGCCGGGGCCCAGTGCGGAAAAACGCAAGGTTTGCGCTGGAATTCTGGGCCCCGGCTTTCGCCGGGGTACACATCCCTACCGACAGCAATCGGCCGCAAGCTGTCATCGCGGCGCAACTCATGGCGACCTTGCGATATAGGGGCCTTCCTACATTATCCAGCTGTGCCAGCCTCTACGCTGGTTCTCGAATCGTCGATCATCCGGCGTGGCTTTTTATGGCCTACCCCCCGAGTTGCACCGTCCCACCCCTGATCCAGCCCCAGCGGCACGGACCCTGATATTCGCGTGCGTTCGGCACCGTCTTGCCGACCCCGCACATATCGGCGTCGGTTCCCGGCGCCGCGAAGACGACACCGAACCAGGCGTCATTCTCGGCCGCCTCGCACAGCGACACGCTCGCGCCGCCGGCAAGCTTCGCCTTGACCGCGCGCGTTTCGCCGGGCGCCCAATAGACGTCGGTGCCAGCCGCCTTGACGCGGCTGATGCTCGAACAGGCGGGAAGCGTCGGTCCCTCGGTGCCGACCATCACCGCGCGCGTCGCGATCGGTTCGCCGGCGACATTGGGGGCATTGTCGGCCGGCGGCGCGGGCTGCGAACAGGCGGCGAGCGCGAGCGCCAGCACGGCGGAAAGGGGCAGGGCGGGGCGAAGGAAAGGAGCGCTTTTCATGCACCGAAACTAGCCGCCGGCGCGCGCGCGCGCAACGCTGCTTCCCATATGCCCAAGACCCGCATTTTCGCTTGGGTTTTGCGCCCTTCGACCCTATATAATCGATATGACGGACACCCCTGAAAATATGGCGCCGGGCGCCAATACCAACCTGCCCAATTCCAACGCTTACGGCGCCGATTCGATCAAGGTTCTCAAGGGCCTCGACGCGGTGCGCAAGCGGCCGGGCATGTATATCGGCGACACCGACGACGGGTCGGGGCTGCATCATATGGTGTTCGAGGTGTCCGACAATGCGATCGACGAAGCGCTCGCGGGGCATTGCGACCTCGTCCTGATCACGCTGAACAGCGACGGATCGGTCAGCGTCGAGGACAATGGCCGCGGCATTCCGACGGGCATCCATGCCGAAGAAGGCATTTCGGCGGCCGAGGTCATCATGACGCAGCTCCACGCCGGGGGTAAGTTCGAAAATACGAGCGACGACAACGCCTACAAGGTGTCGGGCGGCCTGCACGGCGTCGGCGTCAGCGTCGTCAACGCGCTCAGCGAATGGCTCGAACTCACGATCTGGCGCGACGGCGAAGAGCATTGGATGCGCTTCGAACATGGCGATTCGGTCGCGCCGCTCAAGGTCAACGGGCCTGCCCCCGCGGGCAAGAAGGGCACGCGCGTGACCTTCATGGCGTCGACCGAGACGTTCAAGAATGTCACCGAGTTCGATTTCGAGAAGCTCGAGCACCGCTATCGCGAGCTCGCCTTCCTCAATTCGGGGGTGCGGATCAAGCTCGTCGATGCACGCCACGCCGAGCATGAGACGCACGACCTCTTCTACGAAGGCGGGATCGCGGCGTTCGTCAAATATCTCGACCGCAACAAGAACGCGCTGCTGTCCGATCCGATCGCGATCAGCAGCGAGCGCGACGGCATCGGCATCGATGTCGCATTGGAGTGGAACGACAGCTATTATGAAAATGTCCTCTGCTTCACGAACAACATCCCGCAGCGCGACGGCGGCACCCACCTCGCCGCCTTCCGCGCCGCGCTGACGCGCACGCTCAACGGCTATGGCGACAAGTCGGGCATCCTCAAGAAAGAGAAGGTCTCGCTGACCGGCGAAGACATGCGCGAGGGGCTGACCGCCATCGTGTCGGTCAAGCTGCCCGATCCGAAGTTCAGCAGCCAGACCAAGGACAAGCTGGTCAGCAGCGAAGTCCGCCAGCCGCTCGAAAGCCTGATGGCCGACCGGATGACCGAATGGCTCGAGGAAAACCCCGCTTATGCCAAGGCGGTGATCCAGAAGGTCATCGACGCCGCCGCCGCGCGCGAAGCCGCGAAGAAGGCGCGCGAACTGACGCGGCGCAAGGGCGCGATGGACATCGCGAGTTTGCCCGGCAAGCTCGCCGACTGCCAGGAACGCGACCCCGCCAAATGCGAACTCTTCCTCGTCGAGGGCGACTCGGCAGGCGGATCGGCCAAGCAGGGCCGCGACCGGCATGTGCAGGCGATCCTGCCCTTGAAGGGCAAGATTTTGAACGTCGAGCGTGCGCGCTTCGACCGCATCATCTCGTCGAAGGAAGTCGGCACGCTCATCCAGGCGCTCGGGACGGGTATCCGCGACGAGTTCAACCTCGAAAAGCTGCGCTATCACAAGATCGTGATCATGACCGACGCCGACGTCGACGGCGCGCATATCCGCACCTTGCTGCTCACTTTCTTCTATCGCCAGATGCCCGAGATCATCGAGGGCGGCCATCTCTACATCGCCCAACCGCCGCTCTACAAAGTCGCGAAGGGGCGGAGCGAGGTGTACCTCAAGGACGATACCGCGCTTGAAAATTACCTCGTCGATGGCGGCATCGACGCG
>Ga0307412_10001830_pt1 | contig 11788 bp, 1 predicted proteins | sample DK1Cmetagenome_3_FD_203823 | JGI IMG/M metagenome (GOLD analysis project Ga0307412, IMG submission 203823) | Maize rhizosphere microbial communities from greenhouse at UC Davis, California, United States - DK15-C-1 | ecosystem: Host-associated > Plants > Roots > Rhizosphere > Soil | place: USA...
TTTTGGACGATACGCACAGGGTTCGGGATATGGGTTACCATGTGCTCTGCTTTCTTCAAACATCGGACCTGTGGCGTCGGCGACATCCAAATTCCCTTTGAAATCGGCCGTGCAGTCATTGCAATCCAACGCCGCAACAAAGACGGGACGAGTGGCGGAGTTGGTTGTTTGTACCGCAAATCGACCATTGACGCTCATCCAACATTGGAGCAACACCATCAAGAAGTAAACGGAGCGGGCCTCTTCGGTGAGATGCGCAGCGGTGGGCCGCGAAGCGTCGGTTGAAGCAACGGGTGCGGACTTTTTCGAGTTGATCGACGGCGGCATCAGCAGCGGATTGATTGGATTGTGTGACGTGCCAAATACAAAACTTAATTGCGGGAACTGTACACACACTTCCTTATTGAGAACATCGGTCCAATACCCGCATAGACTGGAGAGGAATGGTTCGTACCCTTCCATATGTTGTAACCACACACTGGATTCAAACGACGGACGCGGACCAGGACAGGATCGGCGATAGATTTCGGATGCCGCGATACCATTGATGAGGTACGCATACGGGTTGTTGGCATTCGGTCCGTTTGCTGACCATCGAAGTTCAAACCCCATCGGTCGCATCTGCAGAGAGGTGATCGTTTGATGCTCTTTGACGTTGCCTTCGATCCACAACGGTAAAGCTTTGCCGTCGGAATCGGTCATGTTTGCACTTTCGTGCGGCAACGGCTCGGGCATGGAAAGGTTCATGTCAAAGGACTTGCGTGCAAACACCCCCAGCAACACATTGGCCGAGATGCCAGGCGTGACGGCCGTCCGGCTGTGGTCGATCCACCATACCGTGGGTCGATGCCAATGATGGGCTCGCATGCCCCTCTCAATGACAGCCGCATCCAAGGTATCCACTGCCGCGGGTGGCTTCGCCAATGCAGTTGTGGCCATGTGTTTTTACAAACGAAAAAATGACAGTTGACAACAAAAGAAACAACAGAAATTTCTGGATATGTTCGCGGTTATTTCGCAGCTGCTGTTACGGAAGAGGACGGTTTCATCGCGTCGGCAAGTGTCGTGGGAGTCAGCATTGCCTGTTGCGTCAGAGAGAGGTGAAAGAATGGCCACTGAATGTCGAGGTCGCGCACCACTTCGTAAAAGCGAGACGAGACGGGTATGTCGTCGTCTGGGAAATCCAAGCGATAAACTTCGGGATGTTCTCCTGCACTCACTTGCGACAGAATGTTTTTGGAGTTGGTCACCGTCGCGGCGGTGTTGAGGATGGTGTGTTGATCGTCGACAAACCATGTCGTGGGTTGCATGCGCGAAATGAAATACAGTGCGGTTTTCGCATCGCCCGCAGCTTGGTAGTATTTCGCGATGATGTAGTTACGTACGGACATGGCGATGCTGCACAACGAACCGACCATGAGCCGTTCGTTTTCTCCGGGGATTTTTTTGAATTTCTCTTTCGCCGCGAGCATGCACTTGTACGCACGAGCCGCGGCACGTACATCGTTGGCGTCATACACCACGGCGGTTTTGCTCTTGGCACGGATTTTGAGTTCCAAACCGACCAGCAGTTCGATGAGATCCGACATGGCACCGCACAACAAAGCCATGTGCGCCACGTGATCCGGACGCATACGCGAGGCGATGTCTTTGCATGCGTTGGTCATCTCCTTCTCATATACATACATGCGGGTCCAACACCGACGAATGTAATCGCCTGCAACACTCTTTTCGTTGCAATACGACGCACACAACACGCCGAATTGACCGGAATTCAGCTTGAAGATGTCCCACGTGGTGTTGGTGTCGGTTTTCACGTGATTTTCGATGTGATCGGTGAACCCCTCTTCCCACACCCCAAATGTGTCCATCAACTGCCGGTTCAATAGATTGGCTGCATTGTGATACACAGCATTTCCGAAATCTTGCATCCGATACCCCAGTTCGGCGACGATGGAATTGGTGGTCAACCCTTTGAAGGTGAATTCCGATGGGACATATGTGTTGACCAATCCTTGATTTTTGCTTTCCAGTAACGCAATCGTTCCACACAAACCAGAAAGCAGCCCTGCGTAATGTGCCAATTCGTTTGGATTGAGCAATTTCGAAAGCGACACTCGCATCTCACTCATCCGAAACAACATCGTCAGTGTGGTTGCATCGTTGTTGCTCACGCAAAACATCTTCTCGAAACGAACGGCGTGTTTGGCATCAATCGCATCATTATCGGAATTGATTTTCTTCTTCGCCACTGCCGCTTCATCGGCTTTCACGACGGCGTTCCACAGTTTGGTGTCGACCTGTGATGTCGTGGCTTGTGGTGGATCCACTTCATCGCTGTAGTTATAATCCGATCCACGGTCAATGTCGACTGCCCATTCGGGCTGTTTGACGGCTCTTGCTTTCGCCGACGACGAGGACGATCCGGAGAGAGATGGTTTTGTAACACGCTGAGGCGGCTGTCCGTAGTATGACTTCGGTCCCATCTACACACATACATATTTTTTAAGCACGAACAACGAGACTGTAGACAATCGAGACCGAGAAGAACGACACGACTACAACAAAAAGCTACACACACCAAATCGAATCGGTCAAAAATGAAACTCTGTGAGGTGTTTTCAAAAGTGGTGGAAATCATCCGTGTATTGCCTCCGGAGTTGGTGTGGATGATCGCCGAATACACCGCGGCATCGTTTGAGGTTGATATTGTGCGAACGACAAATCGATGGAAATACGTCGATGACTTTGCGGCCGGGTATATGACCGTCGATCTGGAAAAGTACCCGAACTATCGTTATCTTTACGTCGACAACCCGAAGACAAAACCACACGTGTTACGAACCACCGGTTCGTGGTTGTTGCCCGTCATCACAAAGGGGAATATATTGATCACGTGTATCGGAGGATTGAAACCGGGCCCGGTGATTGTCGCTCAATATGTGGTGACGCCGATATATGGAGTCGCGCTCCATCGTCAAGACCCAGTGCCGGACGAACAAGGCCCAGTATGCTGGATTGCCTTATCACACGACGACCAATTCCTGTGCGTTGCCAATGTAGCGCTGGAACAATGGTCATTCTTTGTTTTTCATTTGGCATCCAAAACCGTGGTCGCCAAGTCAAAGTCGAGAATGAAACCGACATTCATGTGGAACCGCAATGCGATTTGTGCGATGACGGATGCAAAAGAAGATACGATGACGGTGTTCGAGCAACCACGAACCTCCGATGAAAAGACGTGGACAAGCCGCGCGATACCCAGTATGATACCACCGACACAGCCGCGCTGTGCGGTGGATGCTATTGTGATTGACGAATCGCGTGCCATTATGGGAAGCCCTCACCCGAGGCCTGCGATTGCATATGCAGGTGCAATCATCGGGCAGTTGCCTGTCCCAGACAATTGCTCAGGAACGGCGGATTTACGTTGGATCAAAAACGGGCGACTGCTTTGGTGTACCAAAGACACGCACTCCGAACACATGGTTTCTGTTGTCTATTCGTTGAAATTTTTGAACTCCATGCCCGGACAAAGAAATTCTCCTCGTTCGTGTGTGCCATTAAGCCGACGTGCATTACCTCTGTGTGCTCATAGGCGAAAACTCCGTGCACCGACGATGGCGACGGAAAGTACGAGTCTGATTCCGGCGGGCATACCAAAGACGGTGTGTGGTGTGGACGCTGACGTGCAACCAACGTTCTATGTGGATCACCAGTCGAAGCTCCACGAACGAACGAAGCGTGTGTTGACCGAAGTGTTTTCTCGACACGTGCTCGAAGCCGGAGATGTGTTCCAAGCCAGCGATGACTGGTCCGTGGCATTGTCGCGCAAACGCAACAACGCAGAACAAACATCACTGGTGGTCATGATGAAACTCGACGGAACCAAAAAAGCCGGGTTCATCGAAGACAAAGGCCTTCTTCATCGTGTATGTGCGAACGGCGCGTTTGTGATTTTGACGCCGCCCACGGCCGGTTCTGTCTACACATTGACCATCGCGCGTGGTCATTCCAAAGTATGGCCGTGGAAAGATCCGACGAAACAAGTGTTTACGTTGGACATTGGATGGAAAGTCAACGCGGTGGATGTCGATGCAGAACTGAAACATTGTGCGGTCGCATCAGAAGGCAATCATCTGTGCGTGTTTTCTCTGCCGCATACCAACACTGAGCGGGTTCTCACTCGCATTGCGCATCGCGAGTTCAAAAACGGTGGCATTGCGCAGCTGCATGGGTTCGTTCCCAAACCATTTGGAAGTGTGTCATCGGACGGAGACGACCTCATCGTTACCGTCTGTACTCCAAACTCTCCCGCAATCCACGTCCGTTTGGATGGCTCACAAGGTTTCCGACGCACCGCTGCATATGCAGAACTTGGAGACCAAGACGATTACGACGTGTCACGCCGCGTGTTCACGGATCTCGGCTTTTTCTATGTCCGTAACACGGTTACAAGATTTGTGGTGATGTTCAAAGGGTTTGATCGTCATGATCAACCGCTGCTTGTTCACAGTCAAGATCGTACCGGACGCGTGATGTTGCACAAACACGATGCTTCTGTGCTGGCTGGTATCGACATTGTGACCACAAACGCTGCAGTGACGGAGAAGTTTGAACTCATTCACATTCAAGTGAAATGGAAACTTCTCTCCGCGCGTTTGCTCTGCTTCTCAGGTCCGAAACGAAAGATAGAAACGGAGGAGGAAGATGACAAAGACGTGAAAGTGAACGAACCGTCGCATAATTCGACTGCCACGGCGTCCGGAAGTGGCGGTACACCAGCAGTGGTATCGTCAGCAAACGCGTCATTTGGAAGTGCCGGTGCACCTGCCATCGCGAACAAATCTGCATCTGGCAGCGGTAGCGAACCTTCCATTGTCGGGAAAGACGCATCTGCGTCTCCGTTTGTACTGGAATTCGAAGAACATTGGCGCGATAACTTAGGTCCGAAACTGTACACCGATGGTATGCAGATGTGTGTTTCTCAAATGAAAGACAACGATACGTTCATGAATTACGGTCCGATGCGAGTTTCCGTGTCGGAAGACCTGACGATTCGAGCTGGTATCGTCCGTGACGGTGTACTCTTCAGCACGCACACCAGTAACGGTCGTCAAATCGCGCAATTGATTCAACGGTCTCTGTCTGCGGCAATTGTGATTAGGTTTCAACGCGATCATGTGGCGATCATGTGGGCAAGCACGCCGGATGCGGTGCAAATGTACGCGATCAAACCGAAAGCTGATCAAACGGACGATTCCATATTAGAACCGTGGGTAACCGTATTTGAGTTTCCTGGAAGATTTCCGTCATACAACGCGTCCGAAGCACCGATTGCAGTGGTCATCAATGCCGAGTCCACGCGAATGTGCGTTGGAAGCATGTTCGATTTGAATTGGTACGACATCAAACGCGAAGAAAAAGGGATTACTGCGACATACAAAGGCCGTAATGAATTTGCAGACATGGCGTGGACTCCCTTTGCGTTTTACAAATCCTCATCATCGGATGTGATCGGGTATGACTATTCGAGTCGCACCATCGAAATGAAGACGTTCACTCCGATGCCAGACGGCAAGATTGGTGTGACGGAATCAAAACCCAAGATCCGACTACCCGTACCGGAAAGCTATGCCGCTGGGTTCCGATACAACAACGTCATTGTAAGCGACGATCGGATCTTGGTGAGTCTGTGGAAGTTGGAGTCCAGTTCCGCCGACATTTTAGGCGCTTTGTTGTCGGACACATCGCTGGTGCCGGTATGTAAAGTCAACGACGTCTATGAGAAGGTTTTCGTGTATGGTTCGATACGACCCGGTGAACGGTTCATTCTGTTTGCTTATAATGAGCTATCGTGGAAAATGGCACGTGTTATCGACCGGAAAGAACCACACGTAGCAACCGATAACGATTCGAAGAATGTGACCGAAGATGACAAAACGACCCTGCGTGTGGTCAAACGCGTTCGCAAATTCGGCGATACCAACCAAGCCGCAGAGAGTGCAGCTGCAGAAATTCAACGTGTGTTACACGCTGTCGATGCGATGGCGTTCCAGTTTGAGGTGGGTGACATCGTCGCGCAGTATTCGAATCCGTCGTCGGTACTCAAGCCCATCGTAGACAGCCGCTTGACGCCACGACGCGCAATTTTGATGTATCAACGATCGTACCTGCCGGCGACAGGAGGCAGTATCGAAATTTCGGAGGATCTCCGTCACACGCTGCACTTTGTAGGAGGAGGGTTCACGGTTATTACACGCGATTCGGATTTCAACGTCGTGGGACAACGGGTGGACGCGCCGTCCGTATCGAATTCACGTCCGAAGTTTTATGCGGATCGCTTCGTCGTGTTCACCGTGTTATCGTCGAAAAGCATAGCTGGTTTTGCGACGAACGGCTTCGTTGAATATCAATATGTATCCGACCCTTCCATGCAAAACGTGGTGAAGAAAGTCAAAGAAGTGCCGGTTGTGCTTTCCACGACACGCGAGAACGTGGAATCGATTATTGGAAAAGCATTGGGGTTAAAGGATTTCAAGTTAAATCCAAACGGCGTGATCGAAATCACTGACGCAAAGACGAACTTCGATCTAACGCGATGTCTCATCCATTTTTCCTATCTCATCCGTCACAAAACAGTGTTTCGCGGTCACGTTGTCGCACACTATCCTTCCTTGAATTATGTGACAAGCGTTGATGCAACGGGCGGTGGCCAACTCGATTTCGTTCCATTTTCCAATGATTTGTTTTGGGCGCCACCGGACACGAACCAGCCTCTATATCGATTGTCGGAAAAGAAAGACTACGCGTTACCGACCGACGAAGATCGGCCGATCTTGCTCGATGGTCGGTTGTCGCTCATGGGACGCGCCAGTGGCATTGTGTTATCATGGTCGTCATCAAGAATTCGTCAGGTATTCTACGATAATGTGACTCCAGAAAAGGTATTGCTCGATGAAAAGACAACGGAACGAAATTCCTGGGCGGCCGCAGGGTCGTTGGAGCGCGGTGGTACATTGGTGATTTATGGCTCGTCTTCAGCTCCAGCTGTCCACTATTTCGAAGCATCGTCGGAGTTGACGGGTCCGCCGCGCCGCAACCGAGACCACATGGATTCGAAACACTCCTCATCGTCCGCGAGCGCATCGGCTTCTGGTTCTGCAGTCGGTGACAGCGCAGGCCTTCCGGCACTCATGTATCCGCCTTCCACTCTCTACCCATCGCCGAGCGCAGTTATGCCGCCCGCGGTTCGATCCTCCAACTCGCTCATCGCCGCGAAAACGGACGCACTGCAGCAACTTCAGACAGAAGGCGGCATTTATGATCAAAAAGCGCTGGAAACGATCGGGTCGTTTCTCGACACGTCTCTCAAATTGGAAATGAAGATGGAAGGGCCGTTCGAACGATTCTACGGACCGCGTCGTTGTGATGGCAATCCATTCGATGATCATTCAAACAAATGGCGGTTGTTCGACAGCGTTGGTGACGTTAAAATATTGCAGCGCGATGATGACGATACTGGAAGCGACTATGCATTCGTGGCGCATACCATCGATGGAAGCGAAATTGTTGAAATCCGTTGGTGCGAGGCCTTGACGGTGAGTGGTTTGAATCTTCTCGCAAGGGAGGCCAGTCCGGCCAAATCGAGCACGGCCGTGATTAGCGAATGGAAGGTGTTGCCACTCTCGGGACGCGTCGAAGGACGAATCGTCGAACTTTCACGACGATGGGAGTTCAAAATTGGTAAAAACGAATGGCCGACGTGGTTAGGCATCGGTCCGGTAAGCGGCGATTTGTTTTTCACGACGACAAACTCGAATGGCCGACGCAGTTTGGGTCGTTGCAATCAAAAAAATGAGGTCTCTGCTGCGCGGTTTCCAAACGTATTGGTTCAATACGATAGCCTGAGTTTTTTGCCAGGAAGTGACGATTTGGTACGAGCGACCTATTTCGATGTAACCAAGTGGGGGTTCGATGTGATTCGTTTGCGTGGAAATGAACTCGTTGAACTCTCCACCGCGCATGTGAAGATCCACAACGTATTCCAAACGTTTGTTCGACCCGACTGTTTAATCCTCGCAAGAGATGCTTCTCCGTCCGAATTGACGCTAGTTGTAATGCCGTTCGAAGCTTCGGAAAATGGCATTCGTCTGTCCTCAAACACCCAGTCGATACCCGTACATATCGACTCCAACAGGTTTAACCGAGGCGGACGCGATCGTTTGTTCGGATCCGCATTGGATGGCGGCGCGCTGGCCGTTTTGACATCCGACAGCAACCCACAGTGGTTCAGCTTGAAGCTAAACTCGGTCAAAACATTTGGACGGCATGTGCTGTCCGTTACGGCTCCGAAACGGCACGGGGATGATTTTGACGGAGACAGAAAGAACCAAACGATTACAAACGAAGTCAAGAAAGAACTTTCCAACGATTTGTCGTTCATTCCCAAAGACTTGGTCAATTTGATGGCGTCGTATACCACTCCGGGGTGGAAAATGCAAAAGATGGATACCAAAACGTCTCACATTTTCCGCCCGCTGTTGTCGATGCCAAACTCCAAATCATTGCGGCCGTCGAATTTGGATTTCAAACTGTCCGGTACGAAAAAGGGTCAGTTGTACATGATGGACGATGAATTCCGTTACGTCCAGCAAAATATCAAACCGGTAGGCGAAGATGAGTGGCATTGGGTCGACACGGAGGATGCGATTTTCATCATCCGTCGTTTGATGATGGAGACGCCCGATGCTCAGATCAGTATCTCTCGTTGTGCCAAACACCGAGGAGCAGACATTGCTCCTGGCGCTATCGTTGCGAAAGAAGAGAAAGCGGTCGTCATCCCGATACACAAGATTGGAGAGTTCCTCGTCAAACAAATGAACGAGGACTTCAAACGGCCCGGCGAATACCAGTTGGTACTTCAAGAAGAGTTCGATCGCCGCTACAAGAATCTCGTTGCGGAAATGACAAAGATTAAAGAAGAGGTCAAAACGCCGAAAACGATCCAATTCATAGACGCCGATGCGCCAACGAAATGGTCCGTGAATCGTAACGGGTTGATGCTTTCCACCGACGGCACACGCCTTGCGTTTTATATCATCGCGGAACGACCCTACGCCAAATGGAAAACATTTGGTCAGCTCGCATATGTCGCCCCATACGACGAATATGACGAAAAGATTGTCACGGATCTCAATTTTGTCGTCATGTCATTCCCGGAACTCAAAGTCATTCGCGTGTTTGAACGAGATAGCTATTTCACCGCGAGATTTATCGATGGAACGCGCGACGTTATCTTTGAATATGACAATCTTCGGTATTTCGATCGTGATGGATATTCCACTCACAAACCATTGTTCATCGACAAAACGATGCGCGACACGATCGGTATGTTAGGTCCGTCATCCGCGATCGTGTCATTCGGTGACGCAAAAGAGATTCGACATGCGGTCTATGGCGCGCGCGTTTCCGATGGTGCTCTACTGGCGAACATCGGATCGTTTTACGCACATGCAGATCCAATCATCGCGGGTCGTCTGGAACCTGGCTATACGGTAATGATTGGCTCCAAGAAGCCCAAACACTCGGAAATTGGAACATTCGAATACTGGGGAGTCACCGATCAAATCACACTCTCGAAACGCGTTTCGTCCACCGCTTCGAAATGGTGGAAGTCCATGGCCACCACCGGAGGACCCAAGCAACAGACAAACACCGATACAAAACACACGGCCGTTGCATCGGCGTCGGGTTCTGGCAGTAACGGAGGAGGCAGCGCGGGTCTTCCCGCAATTGTGGGACCGCCGGCGACGTTTGCGCTGGGAGGTCTCTCCACACAGCCGATCGCGCCGACTGTACCGCTCACACTGCACGTCTCCACAAAACCGTTCGTCGATATGCAGTCCGAACGCTTTGTTGACGGCACATCGCTCGATGAAAAACGTATCATGGCGATGAGTTACGATCTGACGGTAAAAATCATGACGAACGACTATCAGTTGTCATGCGTTGCAGTGTCGAATACCGTGGATTGTCGCACCATTGTGCAAAAACTGTCAACCGGTAAAATGATGACGAAGATGAAAATGTTCGTGATATCTGAGACCGAAATGGTGCTGTTGTCCAGTGGTTTAAGTGATACAACGATGATGGTCTACCGTATACTGCCGCCGGAAGATCGAGCGCCAGGCCACATTCTCGTTCCGTCATCCGAACCATACATGATTGAAGACGAAGACGCGTACCAAGTCGAATCGATGCACGTCAATGCGAACAAAACATGGATGGTGGTCAGGTATTTGCAGGCTATGCTTTTGTTTCGGTTTCCTCCAAGTAAAACCGAATGGACTCGAGACATCGTATCTCAGGCGGCGTCTTCAAATGCAGGTTGTCCGGTCGGATTTGTTCCGGGGTCCAATGAGTTCGTCTATCTGATTTATAACATGAGCAACACGGCAGTACATCGTGTGAATATTCCGGAAGAGTGGAATCAGAAAAGCACCCGCGTGCTTCTGATCACGGAACCACCCATGTTGAGAGCTTCATGGTATGGATCTCACAAATCGGTTCGAAAGGATGGAGTCGCGTTGGCAATTCCGGGAGAACACGGCAGCGACGAGATGGAATTCAAATTCCTATCGTTTCAAGAGGAGGCCAAAACAAAAGACGGCAAACTCACCGGAGTCGCACTCCAACCGCCCATGCAAGCGCGGGTGGCGTTTTCACTCACAACGATATTTGGTTCGTTTGAGGATGGAAATTTGATTTCGATCGGACGAGACCTGTGCTTCGGCATTGATGCGCTTGGACCAGTCATTCCACAATCAACAACATCAGCAGCGAAGACCGCGCCAAGGAGAAAGGTCCGAGACGAAAAAGAAAGTTCGTCAAACGTCAAACAAGAGTCTGCGTCGGGTTCCGGAAGCGCTGGAGAACCAGCGGTGGAAAACGTTATTCCAGCAACAAAACTCGCGAAACCGCCGCACCAATCTGAGCGAGCCGTCGACAAACCTGTGTCTGCGGATATGGTCGTGCGAAATGCGCTGTCGAAAGGAATTCCAAACACCCCGCGCGATTTGATTGCGCTGATGACGTCCTATACGGATGCGACGTGGAAAATCGTACCCGTCACGAATTCCTCACCCGTGCGACCGGTGTTGTTTGCCGATTTTACCAACTTGACTATGTCTCCGGATCTGTCATTCGGAATACACAGAACCAACCAGGGAATCTGGATCTACGAGAAAGACGCCGCGTGTCGTGTCGTTGTTGGTGGTTTGCAGTACGATCGAACTCAAGTAACGTCTGACGCATGTTGGAACGGAGGTGTGGTGGAGTTGTTGCCGGTTGCCAATTCAAACAAACTCAAAGTGAGGATCATTCCAGTATCAAAAGGCCGGTTGGATACAATGGATGCCGGATTGATTCGCGAACGAGAATTCGATCCGGTCGAACCCTATCAGTTGTGGCTCAGCGCCAAATTACAAGCGGCACAAGACGCCGATGCCAAAGAAACATCGTCTGTCGCAAAGAACATCGTCAACACGGCGCTCAAGCGCGTCAGGTACGGTCGATTAAAGCTCAGTTCTGATGGACGTACCATGTCATTCGGCATGTTCTGTGCTCATGTGGACGAAACCTTACCGGTGCGTATTATGGCGGCCGTGGTTTCCGTCGCCGACTTGAAATGTATCGCGATGATTGAATCCGATACACTGTGGCCGTTTGTAAGTGGCTCCGCCGATGTGATCGTGCAAAATGAAGGGGGGTTGTATCGATACCGAGC
>Ga0307412_10001831_pt1 | contig 11787 bp, 24 predicted proteins | sample DK1Cmetagenome_3_FD_203823 | JGI IMG/M metagenome (GOLD analysis project Ga0307412, IMG submission 203823) | Maize rhizosphere microbial communities from greenhouse at UC Davis, California, United States - DK15-C-1 | ecosystem: Host-associated > Plants > Roots > Rhizosphere > Soil | place: USA...
AGTGCAGCTCAAGCTCGCCGAGCCGCTGACGACAAAAAAGAAGGCACTTCGTGTCGGCTATCATTTTCAGATGGAAGTGGCCGAAGCCGTCTCGGTGAACAATCAGGTCGTCATCCCGGTCGGTAGCCCCGCTACGGGCGAAATCACCGAAGTTCGCAATAAGGGCATGTGGGGCAAATCCGGTCACGTGACGGCGAGCATTCTCTATGTCCGCGTCAATGGCCGCCAGATCCGGCTCAGCGGCACGTTCGACGACAAGGGAGTGACCGGTACGGCTGGCGTCGTTGCTGCTATCGCCTTCGTTCCGGTCGCAGGCTTCTTCACCACTGGGACAAGCGCTAACATCCCGACCGGTTCTCAGGTGAAGGGCTTCATTGCCGAGGACGTGCCGCTCGTGTTCGCGCAGACTGCACCGGCGCCGATGACCGTGCAAACCGCATCTGCGCCGGCACCAGCCTCGGCGCCGAGTATCGTCCCGGCGGCGGCAGTAGCAACACCAAAATAACGCGTGCTGCGGCCACCATTCAAAGACGGGAGAAAGTTGATGCGTATCCTTCTAGCGGCTGTGCTCGCCTGCGCCGCGATCTGTCCGGCCGCCGCCCAGGACAAGCCAGCCGCAGTTATGAACGAGGATGTCGGCGTACCGGTGTTCCCGTACGACATCACCGACCGGCCCTATACAGTGCTGGGTGAGGTCAAGGCTGGCGTGCGCAAGGCGACCGCCTTCAGCAAGTCGCCATCACAGAAGAAGATCTACGCGGAACTCTGGGAGCGTGCAAAGAAGCTTGGCGCGGATGCGGTCATCAAGGCGAGCTACGGCGACGCGCACGTCTCCGCATTCAGTTGGGGCAAGGCGAACGCGACCGGCACCGCGATCAAGTTTACGCACTGACGTGACCGCTCCCCGGTTGATGATCGCTGCGGTGTTGCTGGCAGGCAGTATCGATGCTGCTGCGCAAACGCCCGCGTCGGCTCCGATACCGGCAACCGCGCTACATTGGGTGAAGGGAACTCCAGTCCGGCTGATGGTTCTCAACGAGGTCAACAGCCGGCAGGCCAAGGCCGGGGAGCGGTTCAAACTGCGCGTCGATGCGTCCGTTATGATCGACAATGTCGTTGTTGTCCCGGTCGGCGCGACCGCGTGGGGCGAGGTCATTGCCGCTCACGGCACCAGCGCGGCCGGCGGGCGAGGGCGCCTGAGCGCTCGGTTACTTTTCGTTGGTACGCCGAGCGGTCGTGTCGAACTCAGCGGAACGCTCGGGCAAGAGGGCAAGAGCAATTCGTCAGGCGTGGTGCTTGGCTTAATCGGCTTCGGTCTTCCGGGCCTGCTGGCGAAAGGCGGAAACGCCACATTCAAAGCCGGTGACATCCTGATTGGCTACATAGAACAAGGCGACGCCCCTATCGGTGCGCCGCTGCTCGTAACGCCGGGCTAAGTGTACGGAAGGAAGTGCATCGGCACTCCCCGCCCGCCCACGCATCGATCAGCGGCAGATGCGCACGCGGCGTTGATGACGCCATTCCGCGCGGCAATGCTGGCGACCCAGTTTCGCGTTGCGACGGCTAGATGTACGCTGCGCGGGTACCATCGCATCAAGGAACAGCGCTCATGACCGGTCCGATCGAGGGACGTTGGCTGATCGACTTTGGCGACGATGGTCCGGCTGATCGCTCCGGCAACGAGATCGTGCTGGGCGGTGGCTTGGTCGCGCTGGCCCATGACGGGAAGCCAATCGGCCGATAAGATTTGAAGCCTGGTGAGTTGACGATTACTCTGCCGATGCCCCCGATAGCGGGGGAAGGCGAATGGCAGATGATCGCGCGGTTTGCGCTGCCAGGTGATCTCGGTGCGCATGAAGATCTCATTGGCATGATGCAGGGCATCAGTTCGGAGGGCGACACGCTGGACCATCCGTGCATGCTTCGCAGCAGGGCGGCTCAGGCTTGAACAGCGGTGGCGCGTTCCCTGGAGCCAACAGCGCCTCCAATGGTTCACCCGGCATGACAGGAAAGAAAACCGCCACACTCGCCGAACGGGTGGATCGCCGCGTTAGCTCCAAGGTCAATCAGAAGCGCGACAGTTGGCCGATGCGGTTGATCGGCTCTGCCAGCGAAATTGGTGACCAGCCGCAGATGCGGGCTCTCTGCGCCGGTACGATCGCTGTTGCCCTCGTTCGAGGTGATCGCCGCCTCGCGAAAACCGGCCTCAAGATGCTCGCCGCTCATACGTTAGCTACGTGGGGTAAGGACGGCGTGAAAGCCGTTATCGACCGAACCCGGCCGGATAGCGGGGACAATGCCAAGATGCGGCGTGGCAACAGCGATGCACACGATGAGACATCCTTCCCATCGGGTCACAGCGCCGGTGCCGTCGCCGTTGCCGAGGCTTTCGCCCGCAGTTACCCAAAGCACGCGGTTGCGGTTCGCACGGCAGCACTGGCCGTCGCCGCTGCACAGGTTCCCCGAGGCACGCACTATGCCGGCGACGTGGCTGCGGGGGTTCTCATCGGCCTCGCCGCCGAGCGGGCAAGTGACGCTGCGGCGCGTTTAAGCGTGCGAGCCGTGGATGCGGGCAGGATCGCCGTTGCGGTGAGCCACACGGGAGGCGAGCAGGAGGCCAGGGCACAGCGCTGACTGGTCAGCGATGGGGGCGAGCGGCCTTGCAGCTAACGCCCTTGGTCCGTGGAAAGCTGCCGTGCGCAAAGGCCCTGCGGCTGCCAAACGTTGGTGAGGGCCGTCGGAGGCCGGCTGGCGTCGTGCAGAATGAGCGCGAACCCTTGTCGGGGCGTTTTGCCGATCGCCATCAGGAGCATGGGCGGCCCCGCCTTGATCATCATGCTGTTGCCTGGTCCCCGCCCGATTTTGATGCCCTCGGGGGTTTCAAGGCAAGAGTCGCCGCGGACCGCGTAGAAGGCCTCTGGCCCGGAGTGGACATGCAGCGGCGCCGTCGTGCCTGGGGCAAAAATCGACCGTAGATATTCCGCCGCGTAGGTCGAGGCGGGTGTTACCGGAAGCGGTCCGATGACGGAGACGTGCTCGCCACCCTTGGCTCGCCAACTGGCGTTTGCGATCGTGAAAAGCCAGATCGACCCGAACGCCTCGACGACGGCGCTGGAGGACGTGCCGGCGGCTTCGGCAGCCATCTTCGACGGAAAACGATCCAAGTGCCAGAAGATCTTGCCACGGGGCAGGGAGGAGATCGGCCGACGAGACAGCAGGCAGGCAGGGCCTACTTCCTCAATCGCACTACATTGGCGCGTCGTCGCCTGAGCACGTAGCGCAGAAGGAAGGGCAGTCGCCGCCATGAACGCCAAGCCGAAAATGATCGTCCGCATCAGCTCATCTCCTGCCAGAGGGTTCGGTCGGAGCATGTCTGTTTTCAGAGGTTGTCACAAGCGCTTCGAATGTCGGATGATGAGGTGCTTGTCGACCGGTAGATCTCCAATTGAGGCGGGTAGATTATCATGCCGTAACCACCGCAATGCCTTGAAGTTTGGCACGGTCCACCGGTATCGCGCTCCTATGGATAACATCGGGAGCCGCATCGACGAAACCGGCACGCTGATCCGCGATGGTGCCGGCTTCTATCTTAGCCGCGACCTCGGCGGCGTCTATGCGCTGGAACTGCACCGCGTGCCGGTCGATTTCATCGAAAAGCGCGTCCGGGTGATCGGCACGCTGGTAGCTGACAACCTCGTATCGGCGGATGGGGTTGGGCCGGCTCAATCTTCAGGAGCGCACTCCTGTTAACGCTAGCGCGAGATTTTGGCTGCGCTCGCCGGTCTTGGAGATACTCTCAAGCAGCGGCCTATCTGGACACCTCATCAGCGACTGTTAGGCTCGGAATATGTGCAACCTGTACCGGCTTCGTTCATCGGCAGCGGAAGTGGCCGCATACTTCCGAGTTGTCGGCTCTGTTGCATCGAACGCGGGGGAGGAAGTTTATCCCGGTACGCCCGGCATGGTGGTGCGCGAGTCGGACGGGCAAGGCATCATGCAGTCGATGACTTGGGGCTTCCCACTGCGGCTGAAGACGATGGCACCAACTGCCAAGCCAAAGCCGGTCAACAACATTGCCGATCTCGCCAAGCCGATGTGGAAGGGGCTGGCATCCAAGCCTCAGTGGCGCTGCCTGATCCCACTCACCGGCTTCGCGGAAGCGGAAGGGCCGAAGGGAAGTAAGACGCGGACGTGGTTTTCCGTGGTCGATCAGCCAATTTTCGCCTGGGCGGGATTATGGCGCGACAGCGCGGAGTGGGGGCCGGTCTATTCGGGCGTGATGACCGACTGCAACGAAGCAATCAGGCCCGTGCATAACCGTATGCCTGTGCTGCTGCATGCGGACGAATGGGGCCACTGGCTGCACGGCGCATTCGACGAGGCCCTGACGTTCCAGGCGCGGTGCTTCCCCGATCATCTTATAGCGATGGAGCAGACCAGAGAACCGTGGGTGAAGCGGAAAGATCTAATGATCGCGCCTGCATTGATCTGATTGTGTCTCGACGTGGACTTGCGTGATACCATTTTCCGGGCGCAAGGTGTTGACACCAACAACGCACGTTCTCGGAGCAAAAAATGCGAGGAGTCATAACCTTTCTTGTAGTCTGCGTAACGGCGTCAGCCGCCCAGGCAAAGGGGCCCCACCGTAGTGCCGAAGCGATCCAGACCTTGGACCAGTTTGGACATTGCGTCGCAGAACAGAGAACAGACGCAATCAAGTTTTTAAGCACTCTTCCCGAGAGCAAAGAGGAAAATAAGCAGGCTAATCGCATCTCTACGTCTAGTTGCCTGCATGGTGGAATACTCAAATTCAGAGCTAATTTACTGCGCGGGACCGTGGCGGAGCTGCTCTTGAAGGAAGACCAAAAGGCGCTTCACCGTGCTGGAGTGAAATACACTTTTGATGCCCCGTCGGGGGATGCGCTGTCCAGCGCGCCTGGCGGGCAGCGGACCGCTGTCGCTCTTGTGTTATTCGGACAGTGCGTGGCTCACGACAAGCCTGAAGCTGTTAAATTACTATTGAATACACCCGTTGAAAGTCGAGCGGAATTTGCCGCCTTTGCTCCGCTTAAAGACGCAATGACGAAATGCTCGACGGTGGATTTCAAGGCGGATCGTTTTCAGATGCGCGGGTATCTTGCGGAGGGCGCTTACCGCAACGTGGTGAAGCCCGCTTCAGGCTGAAGTCTTAAGTGCCTGCAGATGATACGAAAATAGCACAGGCTTACGATCGAAACCGGCTCACCGCCCGCTTCCACTCGAACTCGTTCGGCATCGGCAGACTGATAACGGTAGGGGCATCTCTCCCCGTTTGGATTGCTACGCCGCGCCGCCCGCAGCTGGTGCATCGCAGCCGGGCCGGAACGAAGTCGAGATGCCCGGGCCATTGCTTCCGGTAAAACAGCCACCACAGCGCAGCGGCATGAAACACCGCCTCGCGCCCGCAGGATGGGCAATGCACCTTGATAGTTCGATGAAACGCTGCCGCCTCGAACAGGGTGGTAGGCACCTGGCCGCTGTCGGAGTCGTAGCGGCCCACCTCACGCGACCGCGCGCAGCTTCGACCCGCGCGCATCCGGTGCCGCGACGAGGTTGAGACCCGGCACGTCATCCTGGCGAACGGCTCGGATCATCGCCTGCGGCCAGCTTGGGAATACCGCGCGCGCCTTCGCGGAGAGCAGCGTGATGGCCGGCAGATCTATCAGAGGCGTTACGTCATACCCGCACCATAGCTCGGGTGGGATGCGGCCGAGGCGGAAGGTATCGGCCACGATGAGAACCGCGACGGGGTGGATCGCTCTCTGGCTGGCGATGAAACGGGCGAGGCATATCGGGCGCTGGAGCTTCACCTTCTGGTCGTAGTCGCCTGCGTCACTGGCTTGCAGAACTCGCTGACCATCGATCTCGCCGACGTGAATGGTCCAGCCGCCGTAAGGCATCGTCCGCTTCTTGATCGGCCAACGATGCGCCAACCAGTTCACCTTTTCGATCGCTTCCACCAAGCCGCTCAGGCGTGGGCCAGCGTCGTCGGGAACAGCGTAGGCTGGTCCGTCCCATCAGCCAGGACCGTGCGGGCCTGCTGAGCCGCACCGACCGCCTGTCGGTAGTGGATCGTCTTGAAGCGCTCGGCATCGTCGAACCCGACCGGTGCCCAATCCTCGGACGGATAGCAGGCGTCATAGATCGCGCGCGCAACCGCACGCAGTTGCGGATCGTGCTGCATCCCAAGCTCCATTGATGTCGAGTCGCCACGGCGGCGGACGAACAGCTACGCGTATCGCCGAGTGATTCGCAAGAACATTGCGAGAACATTGATCATGTGCGATGCCCATTCCGGTGAGTCGTAGGAGGTTGAAAATGGCGGACTATGAAGACGAGCAGGCGTCGCCGAAGCTGGCGTTTGGGCGCTGGTTGCTGACCCAGCGCGACCGTGGCGATTGGGTTGACGGCATCGCTGACGCTGCCCGCGCGGATCGTACCTTTCCGAAGAACGGCGATCCTGAAGCCGTTCGCGCGCACCTGAGAAGCCAGCAGGCAGACGGCGATGCTTTCGCCGCGATCGACGATGCGGAAAGCGATTGGATGGCGGTCTGACGCGATGCTGTTCCTGATGGCTCTAGCGACGGCTGGCACCTTCCCCTGCACGGTCACGCGGATTCACGATGGCGATGGCCCCCTATGGTGCTCTAACGGGGTCAAGGTGCGAATAGCCGGCGTCCAGGCGCCTGATTTCGAGAGTGCTGAGCCGTGTCGTAGGGGCGATGCGAGCCGCGCCAACTACACCTGCGATGATGCGAAGGCCGCTCGGAGCCGGCAAATTGTAGAACGCATCGTCCTGCACCAGACGATGAACTGCGAGCCTATGGGTATGAGCTATAAGCGGGTCGTGGCGCGCTGCACGCTCGCCGACGGACGGTCTTTGTCGTGCGCAGTAATCGCGGCCGGCGCGGCTGTGCGTTGGGATCGATATTGGCGGCAGTATCGCATGGGCGATTGTCGATGACGCCCGACGAAGAGCGCTGGGCCGAGACGTTGGCGATCGAGCCCATCCACGGGGACCGCGCGCCGGTGTGGGTCGCCGAACGGATTGGCGAGCTGGCGCTGGCCGGCGACGATGCCGGCGTCCAGCGCTTCAGGGAGATCGCCGCGCGCCTGGATCAAATGATCCGTGCCACGCGGCGATAGCTCAGCACTTCGTGAATTGGCCCTTCTTCGGCCCCGCCGCGATATGGCATTTGCCCTTCGCGTCCTTAGTAACGCCCGCGACCGCAGGAGCCGCCTTGGGTGGGCACTTGGTGAACTTGCCCTTCGCATCCTTACAGGGTGCCGCGAGGGCCGGCGATGCGGCTAGCGCAAGGGACGTTATGGCGATGATCGACGAACGGAGCATGGCGTTTCCTCGGTCGAGGTGATTCGACGGGTAGATGCTATGCGCGTGTTTCTGAACTCGCAAATTCGGAGCGCAGATTGAGGCGGCCGACGTTACTGACCATCGAAGCGTTGGTGATAGGGGCGCTGATGGTCGCCGCCGTCGTTCTTTCCGTTCGGTCCTGCGTTATGAGCTAGTGTTCTCAGAGGCGGTTTCGGTTGGTGACGGCCCCTCCGTGCGCCGATTGCGGCATTCACGGCGAATCGGCGTTCACCTTGAGGATCGGGTTACTCCGGCAGGGCTGCTCGCACGGGCGGCGATCACTTTCTCCATCTCCACAACCGCGCCGTCGAGCCTGATGCCAACCATCGACAGGCCAAGTTTGTCGGCTACCGCCAGTGCGGAGAGGAGGGTACCGTAGAGATCGGCCAAGTCCCGATCTGGGTCGCCGGAGCCTGCTTTCATATTGTAGGGATCTGCCATTTCCCGATCTGGGTCGCCGGTCTTTGGTTCCATGATGCCTCCGCGCTGGCGTCTTCGACTCGGCGGGTTAACAATCTGCTAATGCTCGACCCCTCCAAGTGGCTGACACCACGGCAAATTGAGTGTCTAACGCTCGTCGCCAAAGGCATGACCAGCAAGGAGATCGCGCGGGAACTCGGCCTTTCCGCGCGAACGGTCGACGATCACGTCGAGAGGGCGCGGATCAAGCTCGGCGTTCCTACTCGGCAGCGGGCGGCCGCGCTCTACCGCGAACAGCCTCCAGAAAAAGAGTTCGGCGACTCCTCATATCCGGCACCGTATCAGTTACGGTGTGAAGCGGCGCAGGTTGATGAATGCATTACGGTTGAGCCAATCGATGACTCGGCGTCGAGGCTCAGTGACGGCGGGAACGTTCCGTTTAGACGTTTCCCAAAGCTCGCGGAGCTTCAACCTACGACGCCTGAACCAGAAAGAAGCCAAGATCAGCAAACGTCGCCTTTGACCATCGTCATGCGGGTACTCATCATCGCCGCCGCGATAGCGGTTATAGCATTGGCGTACCCGCAATTCGTCAAAGGCGCTGAAGAGATCGCGGCCTTTCTACTCAAGTCCACTCGGTAGGTCGGCGGGCAACGGCTCGTCGACAGGAGAGCTATTATGTCTGCCAATCGTAAGATCGTTCTCGCCCGTCGCGCTCTGGCGCAACATGTCAGCAATGCCTTCCTGCCAGTCGAGCAAAGTGCGGACTCGACCGCCACTTTGGCCCTCCGCTGCACGGCCGTTCTTATCGAGGCGCGGAGAGAGGCTGGTCTCGGCCCGATTGAGGGCGAAGATGTCCTTGAGACGGTTCACGAGGCTTGCAATCTGGCATTCAAGGCGCAGGCCTTGTTCCGGCGAGCGCATGTCGGGCTTGCGCATCTAGGCGCCGAACTGAACGTACTTGCCTACACCCCTGAGTGCCCGGGCGCGATGCTGGTCCCAGCCAACCAGAACTGCGCCGCCTGACGAGAGTCTTGACCGGCGCGGCATCTCATGATCCGAGCCGGTCATGCTTCACCTCGCGCTTCAAATCTATGTGCAGTCTTTTTTGCCTTTGGTTGTGCTCGTGCTGTGCGCGGCTCTCCGGTGGGGCGGCAGAACGGAGCGGGTTGTAGCGTGGTCGTTTGTCATAGCGTCGCTGGCGCAAAAGCTGACGCAGGGCACATTCGCACAAGCATTCAGCCAAATCGAGCCGACCGTCGCGATTATAGATGGAGCATTGCTCTGCGTCTTGCTCCGGGCAAGCTTGCGCGATCCCCGATGGTGGTTGCTTACCGCCTGCGCTCTACAACTGTTGTCTGCTATCGCCCATCTGGCGAGGATGGTCGATCTGGGCATGTCGCCGCTGGCATACGCCATCCTGACGGGGACAGGTGCGTACCCGACACAATTTTTGCTGATCGCTGGAATCGTAGAGTATCGTTCCCGGTCGGTCAGGCGGAACGACGCCATGCATTGATGGCGATGCCGTCTCCCGAAACCATAGCCAAACATATCGCGCCACCTTGCCGTCTGGCGAGGCGGTACGATCGACGCCAGCGCATTCAGGCGTTGCGTGCCTTGTACAACGCACTCCACGTGGTAGCCCGAACCCTTGGACTTGCGCCGCGTGACGTTCGAGCATGCGACTTTATCAGTTCCGACCTGGTCGATGATGTCGCTTTTGCATTGGGCATGTGGATGTCGCCCGATGTTAGAGATTGCGTCCCGTAATCTGCGCGCGTCGTTCTCTCCCGAGCGATGACCACGATGCGCTTCCTCAAACGGCGTTTCGTCCCCACGACACGGCCCTGCTGGCTCTCACGGTGATCGCTCGTCCTCCGCCGCCCATGCGTCGCAGGGTCACATCGACAGCGATGCAGCGACCTTCACCCGGGCAGTAGAGGTAGGCGTGTTCGCAGGTGCCATCTGCCACGCCCGTAAAATGCGAGGTCGAACTATCGTCGGGGTGGATCGACCTTCTCGGGAACAGCGGGCCGCTTTCAGGCAACGCGTCGATCGGCACCGCAGCGAGGTTCCCCTCGATTCCCGCGAACAGTCGATCGCTTGCCAGCGCGCCTCTGACCGTCCGGGTTGGGAAATCGATCTGCTGGAGCCACCATATGTCCTTGGACCGATTGCTTACATGGATCGTCAAATGCGCCCAATCAGGATCGTCTTCGGGAGTGAGCATCACTCGGACGCGCAGGTCGGGGCGCAATCCGATCTTGGCAAGGCGACGGCGGGCCTGTCGAATGAGCATTCGCCGGAGAAACACGGGACTGCACGCGATCACGGCGCCAATCGCGAAGCCGGCGGCAAGAAGGACCAGCCAGTCGCTCATCCCCGAAAAACTCCTTCGTCCTGCCGAAACAGCCCTCCGGAGTCATATCGAACGTTGCCGGCGTGTCATCCCTTGATGTCGCGCGTGTCACGCCTCAAGGGACGGGAATGCGCACGACATTCGCCAGCTCCAGCGTCCGGCTGTATCATCTCAGTGAAGAGGATGCCGCTGCTCAGACCTTGTTCTACGGTACCATGAGCGAGGCGTTGTCAGTGGCGCGCCAGCAGCCCGAAGACGTGCAGGTCGGGTTGTGGCTCGCGACGGAGAACGACGTGGTGGCGTTCCTTGATCTCGATGAAGGTTGAGCGCAGCACGTCACACAGCAGCTTGACGAGCTGGGCCGATGGGGACCGGCCCGGCTCTACCCCCCCTCTTTCCGGGGTGAGTAAGGGAGGCTTTTTCGATCATAGCATGGAACGGAAGCAAGTGTCCTGCCGCGTGAGCGAGGGAGTGCGAGACGGCCAGCTTCGTAATTCCGAACGGTAGACGGACCTATGCTTTTCGTTTGACGTATTCGACGGCAGTTTGGAGCCTGCGGGATCAGTATCGCTACTCGCGTAAACAACATTACAGCGGCTTGCGAGGGAATCACCCATGCGTGGACTACGGCCGTTCCACCGGGTGACCTAGACGCATGACGGAGGTTGCCGCCGCCTCTACTTTTCGATCAAGCGCCCCACTCAGGCCCGTCCTCGTCAGGCTGAAAACTGTGTGGATCATACGGCTCCGACCGACGCGGTGGGCGAGGCGGCCGAAGCGGAGCCGGCGGCTTCCCTGGCGGCAGCGTCGGTGCGCCACCCCCGAACCGAACGCGGATGAAGGCCGATCCGCCGTCGATGCCCTGGAAGATCGCCACGACGTCCTCGCCGCGGGCCATCCGCGAGCTAATGTACGGCGCCCGCTCAGCGTTAACGTAGCCGAGCTGGACGCCGCTCGGCCCGATTACGGCAATCGCGTTGGGATCGTGCTTGTTCTTTGGATCTGGGAGCAGCTCGATCGGGGCGCCCGGCAGCGTCATCATCGCCTCGGAGCGCCGATTGCTGCCGTCCGCGTTCGGGAAGTCGATGCCGACGACGGCAAGGGTTAGCTCCTGCATGCCGTCGATCTATGCCGGGCGACGGCCCGCGCCAAGCGCCCAAAGTTGACATCAACTTGGACTGATGCCTTCGCCGGTTCGTCCTCCGTCTCAGTATCGTTCGGCTGGTTAACGGCCGACCTCCTCGACCACTTTCCAGACCCCGCTTCCACGCCGGATCCGAAACGAAGTCTGTTCAGCGCCCTTAGCAAAACGGAGGATGACGTGGCAAAGCACGGACGGTTGCTCGTCCGGACTGGGTACGCCGCATGAGAGATCGGAGATCCGGATCATCGCAGGCCAAGAGGTTAATGTGGTTCCGCCGCGCTCCCCATCAGAAAGGCTCAGGAAGAAGGCCATCTCTGCGGTCTCGCGATATTCCCGCACAGCGCGCTTCAGTTCGACTTCGGTCGGGCAAAAATCTGGTTCTGCGCGTCGGGCGAGGAGCAAGAGCGTGGCGGCGAGCATATCAGCAGCCTACCAGCGAATTGACCGCTT
>Ga0307412_10001832_pt1 | contig 11782 bp, 13 predicted proteins | sample DK1Cmetagenome_3_FD_203823 | JGI IMG/M metagenome (GOLD analysis project Ga0307412, IMG submission 203823) | Maize rhizosphere microbial communities from greenhouse at UC Davis, California, United States - DK15-C-1 | ecosystem: Host-associated > Plants > Roots > Rhizosphere > Soil | place: USA...
CTCGACCGGGCGGCCGCCGAGGCCGGTGATCTTGTCGCCCGGCTGCAGCCCGGCACGCGCCGCAGCGCTGCCCTCCAGAACGGTGCCGACAACCGAAGGCGTGCGGTTCTCGCCGAACATGAAGGCGAATGCCGAAAGAATGACGATAGCGACCAGAAAATTGGCGATCGGCCCGGCGGCGACGATGATCGCGCGCTGCCACAAGGGCTTCGCCTGAAAGGTCTTGGCGCGCTCGCTGGCAGGCAGCTGCAGCCATTCGGGCGAAGGCTTGCTCGCCGGGTTCATGTCGCCAGCGAAGCGGACATAGCCGCCCAGCGGCAACAGGCTGAACTTCCAGCGCGTGCCGCGGCGATCGGTGAGGCCGGCGATCTCGCGGCCGAAGCCGATCGAGAATTCCTCGGCCTTCACCCCAAAGATGCGGCCTGCCAGATAATGTCCCAACTCGTGCAGAAACACGAGCGGCCCGATCACCAGCGCGAACGCCAGAATGGTGAGCAGGATGCCGGGGGCTTGGATCAAACGACGCAGTCCTTCACTCGCTCAGCCGCATAGCGCCGCGCCTCTTCGTCGATGGCCAGTACGGCATCGAGCGTTTCCGGAGCGGCCGGGTCGTAGCTTGCAAGCGTATCGGCAGAGATTGCGGCAATTTCAAGAAATCCGATCCGTCCGGCAAGAAAGGCTGCCACGGCGACTTCATTGGCCGCGTTGAGAATCGCCGGACGCGCCCCGCCCGCCTTCAGCACTTCGATGGCAAGCGCGAGTGCCGGGAAGCGATCGAGGTCCGGATTCTCGAACTCCAGCTTGCCCACCGCGGCAAGATCGAGCGGTGGGCACGGCGTCTCCATCCGCTCGGGCCAGGCCAGCGCAAAGGCGATCGGCGTGCGCATGTCGGGCGTGCCGAGCTGGGCCAGCACCGATCCGTCGACATATTCCACCATCGAATGGACCACCGACTGGGCGTGGACCAGCACCGCTAGCTGCTCGGCGGCCACCGGGAACAGGTGGAACGCCTCGATCAGTTCGAGCCCCTTGTTCATCATCGTCGCCGAATCGACCGAGATCTTGGCGCCCATCGACCAGTTGGGATGCGCCACCGCCTGCGCCGGCGTGATGGCGCGCATCGCCTCCTTGGGCGTGGAACGGAACGGCCCGCCGCTCGCGGTGAGGATGATCCGCCGCACGCCTCTAGGCGCGGTACGATCGAGGCACTGGAACACGGCATTGTGCTCCGAATCGACCGGCAACAGCGTCGCGCCATGCGTGCGCGCGGCGGCCATCATCACCTCGCCGGCGGAGACGAGCGATTCCTTGTTGGCCAGCGCCACCGTGCCGCCGGCTTCCAGCGCCGCCATTACCGGCTTGAGGCCGGCAGAGCCGACGATCGCCGCCATGGTCCAGTCGGCGCCCATCCGTGCGACGTCGCACACCGAATGCGGTCCGCCCATCGCCTCGACGCCGGTACCCGCCAACCGATCCTGAAGCGCGGGCAGACAGGTCTCGTCGGCCACCACGGCGCAGCGCGCCCGAGTGCGGATCGCCGCGGCCGCCAGCTTCTCGACATCGCCATTCGCGGTCAGCGCAACGACTTCAAAGGCATCCGGGTTGCGCTCGATCAGGTCGAGCGTCGACGTGCCGACCGATCCCGTCGCCCCCAGCACCGTGACGCGCTTCACCACCAGAATCCTCCCAGAACCACCTGATGATGGATCGCAAAAAACAGCGCCGCGACCGGCGCGGCGAAGACCAGCCCGTCGAGCCGATCGAGAATGCCGCCATGGCCCGGCAGCAGCGTGCCCGAATCCTTGACGCCCGCGACGCGCTTCAGATGACTCTCATAGAGGTCGCCGATTTGCGAAGCGATCGCCACCACCGGGGAAGCGGCGACCAGCCACCAGCCGATCGCGACGCCCGGCGCCACGGCAGCGAACGCCGCCGAAAACACAATTGCCGCGAGCAGCCCGCCGACAAAGCCCGCCCAGGTCTTGTTAGGGCTGATCGCAGGCGCCAGCTTCGGCCCGCCGATCGCGCGGCCGGCGAAATAGGCACCGCTATCGCACACCCACACGATCGCCATCGACCAGAGCGTCGCAGCGAAGCCCTGCGGATGCTCGCGGAGCAGCAGCAGCGCCAGCACCGGCAGCCCCACATAGATCTGCCCCGCCGCCAGCCTGCCGTTGCGCGTGACGGCGGCAACGAAGAAGAATGCGCCGAAGATCAGCCCCAGCGCGAGGAACCCCGGTCCCGCCGCCGCCGGGCTGAGGATCGCCAGCGGCACCATCAGGACATATTGGGAAAGCCGGCGCTTGGTGGTGTCGCCGGCCAGCAGCGCCCATTCGCCGATCATCAGCACGGCCATGACCGTGATGACCAGCCAGAAGCCCCAGCCCCCAGCCCAGAGCGCGGCGAGGGCGAGCCCGACCAGCGCGAGTCCGACCACGGCGCGCTTGGGAAGATCCGAATTCTTGCTCACAGGCCTCCAAAACGCCGTTGGCGTCGGCCGAACTGCGCCAGCGCGTCGGCCAGTGCCCGCTCGTCGAAATCGGGCCACAGCGTGTCGACGAACAGCAGTTCGGCATAAGCGGCCTGCCACAGCAGGAAGTTCGAAAGCCGCTGCTCACCCGAGGTGCGAATCATCAGGTCGAGCGGCGGCAGGCCAGCCGTCTCCAGCTCGCTTTCGAACCGCGCTTCGTCGATGTCCTTCGGATCGAGCGTGCCGTCGCGCGCGTGTTCGGCCAGCCGCCGCGCAGCTTCCAGCAGTTCCGCCTGCGCGCCATAGTTGAGCGCCAGCACCAGCGTTGGCCCGGGATTATCGGCCGTGCGGGCGATCGCCCTCTCGATCATCGCGACCAGATCGGGCGAGAGCCGGCGCCAGCCGCCGATCACGCGCAGCTTGACGCCTTCGGCAACGATCTCGTCCAGCTCGCGTTCGAGGAACTGCCGTAACAGCCCCATCAGCGCGCCGACTTCTTCCTCGGGCCGCCGCCAGTTCTCGGACGAGAAGGCGTAGAGCGTCAGCACCTCGATGCCGAGCGTGCGCGCGGCACGTGCCACGCGGCGCACCGCCTCCACCCCCTGCCGATGGCCGGCGACGCGCGGCAGCAGCCGCTTCTTCGCCCAGCGACCATTGCCGTCCATGATAATCGCGACATGGCGGGGCGGCGGCATCTCGCCGCCAGACGCGGAGGCCAGCTTAACGGCCACCGCGCCTTGCCCTTTCGGTCGCACCAGAACCCCCGGGGCGGATCACTTGCCCAGGATTTCCTTTTCCTTCGACGCCGCCGCCGCGTCGATATCGGCGATGGTTGCGTCGGTCAGCTTCTGCACCTCGGTCTCATGGCGCTTGCGCTCGTCCTCGCCGAACACGCCCTTCTTCTCGTCGGTCTTCAGGCTGTCCATGCCATCGCGGCGCACGTTGCGCGCGGCGATGCGGGCCTTTTCGGCATACTGGTTCGCGAGCTTGGCGAGTTCCTTGCGACGATCCTCGGTCAGGTCCGGGATCGGCAGGCGCAGCGTCTGGCCATCGACGATCGGGTTGAGGCCCAGCCCCGCCGAACGGATCGCCTTGTCGACCGGGCCGACGTTCGACTTGTCCCACACCTGCACGGAAAGCATGCGCGGCTCGGGCGCCGAGAGGGTCGCCACCTGGGTGATCGGCATGTGCGAGCCATACACTTCGACCGTCACCGGATCGAGCAGCGTGGTGGAGGCGCGACCGGTGCGAAGACCGCCGAGATCGTGCTTGAGCGATTCCACGGCGCCAGCCATGCGGCGCTCGAGGTCTGCCTTGTCATAAGCGGCCATTTTCGGCTCTCCTTTTAGTCCGTTGAAGAGAAGTTACGCGGCGTCCGCGCTGCGGACGATGGTGGAAGTACCCTCGCCCCGTAGCACCGAAGCGAGATTGCCTTCGCCCCGAATGTTGAACACCACGATGGGAATATGGTTGTCGCGGCACAATGCGACCGCGGCGGCATCCATCACCTTCAGATTGTCGGCCAGGACGCGGTCATAGCTCAGCGTCTCGTAGCGGGTCGCGCCCGGCACCTTCTTGGGATCGGCGTCGTACACGCCATCGACCGAGGTGCCCTTGAACAGCGCGTCGCACTTCATTTCCGCTGCACGGAGCGCCGCCGTGGTGTCGGTAGTGAAGAACGGCAGGCCGGTGCCTGCGGCGAACAGCACGACGCGGCCCTTCTCCATGTGCCGCTCGGCGCGGCGACGGATATAGGGTTCGCACACGCTCGCCATCGGGATCGCCGACTGGACGCGGGTCTCGACGCCCACCTTCTCCAGCGCGTTCTGCATCGCCAGCGCGTTCATCACGGTCGCGAGCATGCCCATATAGTCGGCACTGGCGCGGTCGAAGCCCTGCGCCGCCCCGGCAATGCCGCGGAAGATGTTGCCGCCGCCGACGGTCATGCAGATTTCGAGGCCGCTTTCCTTGGCCTCCTTCACTTCCAGCGCGACGCGCTCACAGGTCTCAGGATCGATGCCGAACTGGCCCTGGCCCATCAGGACTTCCCCCGACAGCTTGAGAAGAATGCGGCGGACAGTCGGTGCGGTCATGAGGTTCCTGAATTCTGAGAAGCGGACAGCGAAGCGGCGCGGACCCTAGAGGAGCCGCGCCGCGCGAACAAGCGGGATGCCGGGGAAAAGCCGTCGAAACGGCCCCTCCCGGCGCGCCTGATTACTTGGTGAGACCGGCGGTCGCCGCCACTTCGGCAGCGAAGTCGCTCTCTTCCTTCTCGATGCCTTCGCCGAGCTGGAAGCGGACATAGTCCTTCAGCACGATCGCCGAGCCGGAGTCCTTCGCCGCCTTGGCGATGACGTCCGAAACCGGGGTCTTGCCGTCCATCACGAACAGCTGGCTGAGCAGTGCGTTTTCCTTGGCGAACTTCTTCACCGCACCCTCGACCATCTTCTCGATGATCTCGGCCGGCTTGCCGCTCTCGGAAGCCTTTTCGGCGGCGATCGCACGCTCACGGGCGAGCACGTCCTGGTCGAGGCCGGTCTCGTCGAGCGCCAGCGGGAAGGCGGCGGCGATGTGCATCGCCAGCTGCTTGCCGAGCGGCTCGAGCACGTCGACGCCAGCGTCCGACTCGAGCGCGACGAGCACGCCGATCTTGCCGAGGCCCGGCGCCGCTGCGTTGTGGACGTACGGGATCACCGCACCGTTCGCGACTTCGACCTTCTTGGCGCGACGCAGCACCTGGTTCTCGCCGATCGTGGCGATGTTGGCGGTCAGCGCCTCGTCGACGGTCTGGCCCGAGGCCATCTTGGCGGCCTTGATAGCAGCAACATCATCGCCGATTTCGAGCGCCAGCGCGGTCGCCTCGCGGACGAACGCCTGGAAGATCTCGTTCTTGGCGACGAAGTCGGTCTGCGAATTGACTTCGATCGCGACACCCTTGGTGCCGGCGACGGCCAGGCCGACCAGGCCTTCCGCAGCGGTGCGGCTCGACTTCTTGGCGGCGGCGGCGAGGCCCTTGGCGCGCAGCCAGTCGGCCGCTGCTTCCATGTCGCCATTGGTTTCGGAGAGCGCCTTCTTGCAATCCATCATGCCGGCGCCGCTCTTTTCGCGGAGTTCCTTGACGGCGGCTGCAGTGATCTCGGCCATGTCTCTATTCCTCAGTTAAAAGTCGGGCGGAGCAGTGCTTGTCGCCCTGCCCCGCCCCGATTACGGTTCGATGACGAGGCCGATCAGGCGTCGATCTGACGCTCGGCCTCGACCGCTTCCTCGACCGGGGGCTGCTCGGCAGCACCGAAGTCGTAGCCCTGCTGCATCAGCGCTTCACGGCCGCCACGGGTCGCGGCGATGGCGATGGCTTCGCAGTACAGGCGGATGGCGCGGCTGGCGTCGTCGTTACCCGGAACCGGGAACGCGATGCCGTCCGGCGACACGTTCGAGTCGAGCACGGCGACGACGGGGATGCCGAGCGTGTTGGCTTCCTTGATCGCCAGCTCTTCCTTGTTCGCGTCGATCACGAACATGATGTCGGGAATGCCGCCCATGTCGCGGATGCCGCCGAGCGAAAGCTCGAGCTTGTCGCGCTCGCGGGTGAGCTGCAGCACTTCCTTCTTGGTGAGGCCGTGCGTGTCGCCCGACAGCTGCTCTTCGAGCGTCTTGAGGCGCTTGATCGAGTTGCTGATCGTCTTCCAGTTGGTGAGCATGCCGCCCAGCCAGCGGTGGTTGACGAAGTGCTGGCCGGCACGACGCGCGGCGTCGGCGATCGGCTCCTGCGCCTGGCGCTTGGTGCCGACGAACAGCACCTTGCCGCCGGCGGCGACGGTCGAGCTGACGAACTCGAGCGCGCGGGCAAACAGCGGAACGGTCTGCGACAGGTCGATGATGTGAACGCCGTTGCGATCACCGAAGATGTAGGGCTTCATCTTCGGGTTCCAGCGATGGGTCTGGTGACCAAAGTGCGCGCCCGATTCGAGCAGCTGCTGCATGGAGACGACAGGTGCCGCCATAGGGATAACTCCTTCCGGTTGATCCTCTGGGAAGCGGGAATTCGGAAGCGCTCCGAACACCGGGTTATGATGCTTCCCATGCGGGGTTGAGGCGGGCCGCTTAGTCGATTCTCCTGCCCCGCGCAAGTTGGAACATTATCAGAACATCGCTTGACGGAGGAACAAGGATGGAACATAAAGCGATCAGAACGCGATTTAAGGAACGGGACCGGCTCCGGTGAGTTCGAGGTTCTTGGGTTCCGCTGGGATCGGCGTTGAAGATCAGGAGCCGGGTTATGACTGGATTCGCTGTCTTTTTTCTGTTCGGGTCCGCCTTTGTGGCGGCGTGCTGGACGCTCTACGCAAGCATTCATCCGCAACTGCATCGTTTCGCCGAACTGTTCGGCATGGCGTGGCCGGTAGCGCTTCCCGCCCCCTCGCCACGCCTGTCGCGCGTCAGGGTGCGCTCGGTGCCGGCACGGATGCCGCGTCTCCACCCGCAATGCGTTGCCGCTTGATCCGGCGATAGGACCGCATGCTGAACGGGATGCTGACGAGATACGCGATCGCGACGATCGCCAGGGTCGTCCAAGGCGCGGACACAAGCGCTGCGGCGAGCGCGACGAGCACGGCGATCGCTTCGAAGCGGACGTTCTGGCGCAGCCGGATCTTCGGGCCGAAGGTCGCGACACTGGAGACCATCAGGATCGCAATCAGCGCAGTCCAGACTGCGATCAAAATCGGTTCGCGGGTAACTGCCGCACCGGTCCAGAGCCAGAGATAGACGGGCGTTAGCGCGAGAGCGGCACCGGCCGGCGCTGGAACGCCGGTGAGAAATCCTGCCGACTTGTGCGGCTGCTCGATCAGGTCGATCTGCGCGTTGAAGCGGGCAAGCCGCAGCGCGCAGAACAGGGCGTGGAGCAATGCGACCAGCCAGCCGAACCGGCCGAGCGCCTGGAGCGACCAGAGATACAGGATCAGCGCTGGCGCGACCCCGAACGAGATCGCGTCGGACAGGCTGTCGAGCTCCGCACCGAACCTGCTCTCGGCACGCACCAGCCGGGCGATGCGCCCGTCGATGCCGTCGAGCACGGCCGCGGCGAGTACCATCAGCACCGCCGCCTCCCAGTTGCCGAGGATCGCGAAGCGGATGCCGGTCAGCCCGGAGCATAGGGCAAGCGCCGTGACGGCATTCGGCAGCACCGCACGGAGCGGGATGCCGCGTGCCAGCGCCGGTCCGCGCCCAAACCCGCGCCGGATGCGCGGGCCGCGTTCGCTCATTGTGCCACCCCGGTAGCGTTCTGGATGTTGCGGCGTGCGATGATCGTTTCCCCGGCGACGGTGCGCTGGCCCAGAATCACCTGCGCGCCATATTCCTCAGGCAGGAACACGTCGACGCGGCTGCCGAAGCGGATGAGCCCGATGCGCTGGCCGGCGACGACCATGTCGCCTGGCTTGACGAAGGCGACGATGCGGCGCGCAACCAGGCCTGCGATCTGGGTGAAGCCGATGCGAAGGCCGTCACGGTCCTCGACCACCAGATGCTGGCGCTCATTCTCGTCGCTCGCCTTGTCGAGGTCGGCGTTCATGAACTTGCCGGAGATATAGATGACGTGGCGGATCGTGCCGGTGATCGGCGTGCGGTTCACATGCACGTCGAACACGCTCATGAAGATCGAAACGCGCACCATCGGTTCGGTGCCCAGCGCATGTGGTCCGGCGAGTTCGGGCGGAAGCGGCACGCGCTGGATCATCGTGACCAGCCCGTCGGCGGGGGCGATCAGCACGCCCTCCTCCACCGGCGTCACTCGCACCGGATCACGGAAAAAGGCAGCGACGCCAAGCGTCAGGAACAGGAGCGGCCAGGTGAGGACGTCCCACACCCAGAGGCTCAGCAGCGCGATCGCCGCGGCGATCAGCACATATTTGCGGCCTTCGGGGTGAATATCGGGGAAACGCCACTTCACCGTCGAGGTGCCGACCGGGGGCTTATCGAGCGATGTCATGCGCGCGGGTGTAACCTTCCGGCCGCCGATTTCCTAGACTATCCTGCGCTTCGGGAAAATGCAGGGCAACAAAGCGCGCCTGCAGCGTTGTCGCACTGGCCAGGATCGGGATCGAATTCGGCGGTGGTCGCTTGCATATCTGCCGGAATTTGCGCAACCGATGTCGCCGACGCGTAATATTTTCGTAAGGAAGCCCATGCCCCCTTCGACCGCCACCGCGAAGCGCCGCAGCGCCCGCCGCAGCCGCCCCGCCGGTGCGCCTTCACCGACGATGTTCTTCCTGCAGCAGTTCCTGAAGCGCCCCGTGATGGTCGGCGCCGTCGCCCAATCTTCGGGCCGGCTGATTCGGCGGATGCTGGACAAGGTGGACTGGCAGAACACCAAGCTGTTCGTGGAATATGGTCCCGGCGTCGGTACGTTCTCGCGGCCGATCCTCGATCGCCTCGGGCCGGACGCGAAGCTGATCGTGATCGACACCAACCCCGATTTCGTGCGCTATCTGCGCCAGACGATCGACGACCCGCGCTTCGTCGCGGTGCTCGGCTCGGCGGCGGACGTGCAGAAGATCGTGCGCGAAAACGGGTTCGAACATGCCGACTACATCGCGTCGGGCCTGCCCTTCTCGACGCTGCCCGAGGGCGTGGGCGACGCGATCGCCAAGTCGACGCGGGAAATCCTGCGGCCGGGCGGCGCCTTCCTGGTGTATCAGTACAACCCCAATGTCCGGAACTTCCTGACGCCGCACTGGGACAATATCGAACATGCCATGGAATGGTGGAACATCCCGCCGGCGCAGCTCTGGTGGGCCTGGAAGGACTGACCTTCGCCCGAACAAGAAAAAGGCGGCCGTGTCCTCCACGGCCGCCTTTTTCATGCGTGCGCTGAAGGGCGGCGCGGGGCCGCCCCAGAGACCTCACCAGTTCCACATCGTCCCGTCTTCGAGGCGCGCGACCGGCAGATAGGCCGGCTTGTACGGATACTTCGCGGCCAGTTCCTCGTCGATGTCGACGCCGTGGCCCGGCGCTTCGCCGCAGAACAGATAGCCCTTGTCGAAGTGATAATCGTGCGGGAACACCGCATCGGTCTCTTCGGAGTGGCGCATATATTCCTGGATGCCGAAATTCGGAACCCAGGTGTCGAAGTGCAGCGCGCAGCCCATCGTCACCGGCGACAGGTCGGTCGCGCCGTGGCAGCCGGTGCGGATCTGGTAGAGGCTCGCCAGATCGGCCAGGCGGCGCAGATGGGTCAGGCCGCCGGCGCCCACCACGGTAGCGCGGATATAATCGATCAGCTGGTTCTGGATCAGGTCCTTGGCGTCCCAGATCGTGTTGAAGATCTCCCCCACCGCCAGCGGCGTGACGGTGTGCTGACGGATCAGCTTGAACGCTTCCTGATTTTCGGCGGGCGTCGCGTCTTCCAGCCAGAAGAGCTGGTAGGGCTCCAGCATCTTGCCGAGGTTCGCGGCTTCCTGCGGCGTGTAACGGTGATGGCCGTCGTGCAGCAGGTGATGGTCGAAGCCATAGGTGGCGCGCAGCTTTTCGAACAGCTTCGGCACATAGTTGAGCGCCTTGCGCGTGTCCCATCCGGTGACCGAGGGAAGCGCCGCATCGGCGGGCTCGTAATACATGGTGCCACGGCCGACGCCGTACGCATCCTTGATGCCCGGTACGCCGGTCTGGGCGCGGATCGCCTTGTAGCCGAGGTCGATATACTGGCCGACCGCGTCGACGGTCTGCTCGATATCCGCGCCATTGGCATGACCATAGACCATCACGCCGTCGCGGCTGCGACCGCCGAGCAGCTGGTAGACCGGCATGCCGGCCATCTTGCCCTTGATGTCCCACAGCGCCATGTCGACCGCGGCGATCGCGCGCATCGTCACCGGGCCCCGGCGCCAATAGGCACCGCGGTAGAGATACTGCCAGATATCCTCGATGCGGCGCGGGTCCATGCCGATCAGGCAGGGCAGGACATGGTCTTCCAGATAGGAGACCACCGCCAGTTCACGGCCGTTCAGCGTGCCGTCGCCGATGCCGTACACGCCCTGATCGGTGTGGATCTTCAGCGTTACGAAATTGCGGCCGGGACAGGTTACGATAACCTTGGCCGAGACGATCTTCATCGAGCTACCTCTATAGGCTGTTTGTTGCCGTTGGCCTGACCAATATGCACGCGCCTGTCAAGAGGCACCAGATTGGCCAGACCTTCGATCCACACCCTAGCCACCACTGGCTAATCTTTCCTCAACGGGCGGTCTCGCGGTAGCGTTAACAAAGCGCCTCGGCAGGCGAAACCTCTAAAGCGCCACCGCCGTCAGAATGCGGCCTTGCCGAAGGCCTGGCGCGTTACCGGATGACTGGTGCTAAGACCTCCATCGACCGCAATCGCCTGCCCGTTCACATAGCTGGCGGCATCCGACGCGAGGAACAACGCCACCGCCGCGATTTCCTCCGGACGGCCGGCGCGCCGCAGCGGGTTCAACTGGCCGAGCTTGTCCTCCTTGCCGCGTTCGCGGGCATAGTCGAAGGCGCGCTGCGTCATACCCGTCTCGATCAGGCCGGGGCAGATCGCGTTGACGCGCACCCCCGAGGTAGCGAGTTGCTGCGCCGCCGTTTGCACCAGGTTGATCACCCCGGCCTTGGAGGCGGAATACGGTGTCCCGCCCGCTCCGGACCGCAGCCCGGCGACGCTGGCAGTGCAGAGGATCGCACCGCCGCCGCGGGCGACGATCCGCGGGGCGGCATGCTTGATGGCGAGCGCCGGACCGATCAGATTGACTCGCAATACGTCCGTCCAAAGCTCTACGCTGGCGTCGAAAATTCCAGCGGTGCCGCCCGAGATGCCGGCATTGGCGTAGAAGATGTCGAACCCTCCGAAGCGCTCACACGCCGCCGCGACCAGCCGCTCGACGTCGCCTTCATCCCCGGCGTCCATTTCGATCGCCAGCGCATCGTCGAGCCCTGCCACCACCTCGTGCACGTCGGCGGAGCGATCGGCCGCAACCACCGCGGCACCCCGCGCGGCAAAAGCCTGGACGGTCGCGCGTCCAATACCCGAAGCGGCACCCGTGACCACGGCCACCTTCCCGGTAAAGTCGAACCCACCGCTCATGCCCCGGCCCTTTGCGCAAAATGCCACGCGGCAGCGGCCAGGCCCGGCAGCCGCTCGACCGTCTTGGCGGCCTGCGCGCTCGAGGCATTGCCGTCGAGCATGCGCTTCTTGATCCCCTGGACGATGCCGGTCAGCCGAAAGAGGTTATAGGCGAAATACCAGTCGAGATCGGGCACGCCGCCGCAGCCGGTGGCGGCGCAGTAGCGCGCCACCAT
>Ga0307412_10001833_pt1 | contig 11781 bp, 9 predicted proteins | sample DK1Cmetagenome_3_FD_203823 | JGI IMG/M metagenome (GOLD analysis project Ga0307412, IMG submission 203823) | Maize rhizosphere microbial communities from greenhouse at UC Davis, California, United States - DK15-C-1 | ecosystem: Host-associated > Plants > Roots > Rhizosphere > Soil | place: USA...
TGTCCGGCATGGTCACCCAGCTGAACCTCCTGGCGGATCATGCCGGCAGCTATGACGGCCTGTCCGCCCAGTTCAGCGGCGACGGCTTTTCGGACATGCACTTCCGCTACGACGCGGTGCCGCGCGCCCGCTTCGACGCCTGGGTCGCCGCCGCCAGGGCCGCGGGGCCCGCGCTGGACGCGCAGGGCTACGCCGCGCTCGCCGAGCCCAGCAAGAAGGTAGCGCCGATCACCTACGCCACGGTCGATCCGGCGCTGTTCGACAGCATCGTCGCCGGCAAGCCGATCGCGGCCGCGCAGGCCGCCTCTCACCCCATGGCCGCCCACCACGGCGCCAGCAACAAGGGCTTTTGACGGATGCTCGGCAAACTCACCTGGAGCGCCATCCCGTTCGCCGAACCGCTTCCGCTGATCACCTCGATGGTCGTGCTGGCGGTGATCGGCGGGGTGCTCGCCTGGATCACCGCCAAGGGCCATTGGGACTATCTGTGGCGCGAGTGGATCACCTCGGTCGACCACAAGCGCATCGGCGTCCTGTATGTGATGCTCGGCCTGATCATGCTGCTGCGCGGCTTCTCGGACGCGCTGCTGATGCGCACGCACCTTGCCATGGCCTCGGGCGTCAACCAGGGCTATCTCCCGCCCGAGCATTTCAACCAGATCTTCTCCGCCCACGGCACGATCATGATCTTCTTCGTGGCGATGCCGCTGGTGACGGGCATGATGAACTTCATCCTGCCGCTCCAGCTGGGCGTGCGCGACGTCGCCTTCCCGACGATGAATTCGGTCAGCTTCTGGCTGACCGCGTCGGGCGCGCTGCTGATCAACGTCAGCCTGTTCGTCGGCGAATTCGCGCGCACCGGCTGGCTGGGCTATCCGCCGCTCAGCGAGCTGCAATATTCGCCGGGGGTCGGCGTCGACTATTATTTATGGTCGGTGCAGATCGCCGGGGTCGGCACGATGCTGTCGGCGGTCAACCTGGTGACGACGATCCTCAAGCTGCGCGCACCGGGCATGAGCTACACCCGCATGCCGGTGTTCTGCTGGACGGCGCTCGCCTCGAACCTGGTGATGCTCGCGATCTTCCCGATCCTCACCGCCTGCCTCGCGATGCTCACGCTCGACCGCTATCTCGGCTTCCACTTTTTCACCACCGACGGCGGCGGCAACGCGATGATGTTCGTCAACCTGGTGTGGATGTGGGGCCATCCCGAGGTCTATGCCCTCGTGCTGCCGGCCTTCGGCATCTATTCCGAAATCGTCTCCACCTTCTCGAGCAAGCCGCTGTTCGGCTATCGCTCGATGGTCAGCGCGTCGATGGTGATCTGCGTGCTGTCGTGCATGGTGTGGCTGCACCATTTCTTCACGATGGGCGCCGGTGCCGACGTCAACGCGTTCTTCGGCATCGCGACGATGATCATCGCCGTGCCTACGGGCGTGAAAATCTTCAACTGGCTGTTCACCATGTATGGGGGGCGAGTCCGGTTCGAAGTGCCGATGCTGTGGACGATCGGCTTCATGATCACCTTCGTGACCGGCGGCCTGACCGGCGTCCTCCTCGCGGTGCCCCCGGTCGACTTCATCGTCCACAATTCGCAGTTCCTCGTCGCCCATTTCCACCACGTCATCATCAGCGGCGTCGTGTTCGGGCTGTTCGCCGGCTATAGCTACTGGTTCCCCAAGGCGTTCGGCTTCCGCCTGCATGACGGCCTCGGCAAGGCGGCCTTCTGGTGCTGGTTCTTCGGTTTCTACCTCGCCTGGATGCCGATGTACGTGATCGGCCTCCAAGGCGCGACGCGGCGGATGCAGCATTATGACGACACGACGTGGCAGCCTTACATGATCGTGTCGGCGTGCGGCGCCGGGATCATCCTGTGCGGCGTGCTCTTCCAGGCGGCGCAGCTGGTCGTCTCGATCCGCAACCGCGAGCAGCTGCGCGACGTGACCGGCGATCCCTGGGACGGCCGCTCGCTCGAATGGTCGACGACCTCGCCCCCGCCCGCGTTCAACTTCGCCGTCCTTCCCGATGTGCGCGGCGAGGAAGCCTATTGGGGCATGAAGCAGCGCGCGATCGCCCAGCGCCAGCTCGCCGGCGGACCGGCCTATGCGGCCATCGAGATGCCGCGCAACACGCCGATCGGCTTCATCGCGGCGTTCTGCGCCAGCGTCGCCGGCTTCGCGCTCGTCTGGCATATCTGGTGGCTGGCAGCGCTCGGCCTGGCTGCCGCGTTGGTAGCCTTCGTTCTCTTCGGCTGGCGCCGCGAGGACGAAGTCGAGATCCCCGCGAGCGAGGTCGCCAGACTCGATCAGGCGCGGCGCGCCGCCCGGTCCACCGCGCTTTCCGATCTGCCGGTCGATCGCCGGGAGATGGCGGCTGCCGCGCTCGCTTCGGCGGGTACGGACCCCCACCGGCTGGGGCATGATGGCGACCGCGAGGCCCCGCTCGGCGCGCGCCACGACGGACCGGCCGAAAAGCACATCGTCACCAGCTTCGGCTTCTGGGTGTTCCTGCTGACCGACATCGTCATGTTCTCGGCCCTGTTCGCGACCTATGCGGTGCTGTCCGGCGCGACCGATGGCGGGCCGACACCGCAGATGCTGTTCAACCGATCGACGGTGGCCGTCGAGACGGTGTGCCTGTTGTTCTCGACCTTCACCTGCGGGCTCGCGCTCCTCGCCGCCAAGCGCAGGAACACCGGCCTGACGCAGCTCTTCCTCGCCGCCACCGGACTGCTGGGCGCAGCCTTCCTCACCATCGAACTGCGCGAATTCGCCACACTGATTGCGGAAGGCGCGGGTCCGTCGCGATCGGCGTTCCTCTCCGGCTTCTTCGCGCTTGTCGGCTGCCATGGCCTCCATGTCGCCGCCGGACTGGTGTGGCTGCTGACGCTCACCGCCCAGATCGCCAGGCGCGGGTTCCAGCCCAAGATTCAGCGCAAGCTGCTGTGCTTCGGCCTCTTCTGGCACGCGCTGGATATCGTTTGGGTTGCCGTCTTCACCATCGTCTATCTGTTTGGAACCAGCCTATGACCGAACAACCCACTCGCCCGACCTCTCCCGACACCGCGCCGGGAGAGGAAAGCGACAGCTTCCTGTCGGGCAGCGCCGGATACATCATCGGGCTGGCCCTCGCGCTGACGCTCACGGCACTGTCCTTCTGGGCGTCGCAATCCGGCCTGCTCTGGCGCCCGGGCATCCCGGTCGGCCTGTGCGTGCTCGCGGTTGCCCAGATGGGCATCCATCTGGTGTTCTTCCTCCACCTCACCACGGGGCCGGACAACACCAACAATCTGCTCGCGCTCGCCTTCGGCCTCATCATCGTCTTTCTCGTCATCGCCGGCTCGCTGTGGATCATGGCCAATATGAGCCACCAGATGATGCCGATGGAGCATGTCATGCAGATGCAGTCGTGAGCGCTCCCGGCATCCGCCCGCACATCAAAAAGGAAAGCAAAATGAACATCGCCAACCGTATCGCCATGCGCAAGGTCGCTGTCGCCGCCGTCGTGCTGGCCCTCGCAGGCGCAGCCGCCGCGATCACGCGCAAGCGTGCCATGCGCTGACAAAACTCCGTTCGATCGAGCACGTTTCCTTTGCCTGCTTCGCTAGGGTGTCAACATTGATGCACGACCGCGACGTCATCGTCACCCTGGAGCCGCTTCGACGCACGTTCGGCGATGCTTGCGGCTCACGTCACCTAACGCCAGCTGACACCCGGGCCGCCAGCTCCGCTAGCCGGCCAGAGCCACATCCTCGGCGCCGGTCTGCTGCGGGCCGCTCGCCGTTCGCACGGCGTCGATGAACGCGCGCAGCGCTGGCGCCATCTGCCGCTGCTGCGGATAACACAGGAAATGTCCCGGAAACGGGACCGACCATGGCTCCAGAAGTGCAATCAATCTTCCCGTCGCGAGGAGATCCGCGACCATATAATCGACCGGAAAGGCGATCCCCGCGCCATCGACCGCGGCGCGGATGCTCATCTCCTTGTCGTTGACGATCAGCGGACCATCGACCGCGACCTCGAACCAGGCCCCATTTTCGAAGAATTCCCAGGCATAGGGCAATGCCCGGCCCGGCCAGCGCCAGCGGATGCAGCGGTGATCGACCAAGTCCCGTGGATGGGCCGGCGCGCCGTACCGCTGAACATAGGCGGGCGCGGCGACCGCGATCTGGCGCAGCTCCGGCCCCAGCCGTACCGCGATCATGTCGCGCTCGATCACTTCGCCGATCCGCAACGCCGCATCATATCCCCCGGAAACCACGTCGACGACCGCATCGTCGAGCGTGAGGTCGACCACGACGTCGGGATAGGCGATCGCGAAACTGCCAAGGATCGGCGCGATGTAGCGCTCGGCGGCGGAACGAAAGGCATGCACCCGCACGGTACCGGCAGGCCGGTCGCGCGTGCGCCGCACCTGCCCGACGGCGCTTCCGAGCTCCGACACCGCAGGACGCACGCGCCGGAGCAGGATATCGCCGGCTTCGGTCAACGCCACGCTGCGCGTTGTCCGGACCAGCAACTGCACGCCGACCCGGTCTTCGAAGCCCCGCACCATCTGGCTGAGCGCGGATGGCGAGACGCCGAGCATTTCAGCCGCGCGGCTGAAGCTAAGCGCTTCGCCGACGGCTACGAAGGCGCGCAGCTGATGATAGTCGCTGCCGGAGAGCGGCGTGTCCATGGCGACACCATGCATTCTTTAGCCCGCCTAACAAGCCTTGTCAGAACTAGGCACATTATAAACCCGTCTCGACGAAGGCATATCTCTGGCCAAGGAGATTGCACATGAAGACGTGGTTCATCACAGGAATTTCACGCGGCCTCGGGCTGGCGCTTGCCGAGGCGGCGCTCGCGCGCGGCGATACCGTGATCGGCACGACGCGCGGTACGCCCCCCGCTTTGGCCGCAGGCAATGGCAGTTTGCATGTCCTCACGCTCGACATCGCGGACGGTTCGGCGATCGCGGCGTGCGTCGCGCAGGCGTTCGCGATCGGGGGGCGGATCGACGTCATCGTCAACAATGCGGGATACGGACTGCTCGGCGCGATCGAGACCGCCACCGACGAAGAAGCTACCCATCTCTTCGAAGTGGATGTCTTTGGCCCGTTCCGGGTGATCCGTGCGGCGATGCCGTATCTGCGCGCGCAGGGAGATGGCCACATCCTCAACGTCACCTCGATCGCCGGGCGCGCGCCCGGGCCGGGCTGCGCGCTCTATTGCGCCGCGAAGGCTGCGCTCGAGGGCCTGTCGGCCGCGCTCGTCCTCGAAGTGGCGCCGCTCGGGATCAAGGTCACCGCGGTTGCGCCGGGCGCGTTCCGGACCGACTTCCTCTCCGCCCATTCGATCCGCAAGAGCGGGCCCGAGGACAGCGCCTATGCCGCCACCGTCGGTCGCGCTTCCGCCGCGTTCGAAATCGCGGACGGGCATCAGCTCGGCGATCCCGACCGCGCCGCACAGGCGCTGCTGGAGGCCGTCGATGCCGAAAACCCACCGCTGCATCTGCTGCTCGGATCGGACGCGCTGCGCCGCGCGCGCGAGAAACTGGACGCGGTCATCGACGAGGTTGACCGGTGGGAAACCGTGACGCGCAGCACCGACTTCCCGACCACCACGGGCTGATTGCCGAGCCTTGGGCGGGCCGGCGGGCTTCGCGCTCGACTCGCGCCAAGAGGGTGGCATGCTGCCAGCCTCTTTTTCGGGCGCCGCGGCACGGTGGCGCGCGTGCAGCGGACTTGTCGTTACCGGCCTTTGTCCCGTTTCCCAGGGAGCGTCGGCGCCGCCGCACCGTCCGTCATTACCACCCGGAGAATGCTGCCGTCCCGGGCATAGCGCACGCGATCGATCGCGACCTGCCGCGCTCCGCGATACGGGCCCGGGCCGGTTGATCGCTCCCAGCGATGATAGACGATCAGCCACCTGCCCGATGGCGTGCGCACGAAGCTGTGGTGGCCGGGGCCCTGGTGCCGCGCATCTCCGCTCAGGATCGCGCCGCGATAGATCCAAGGGCCTATCGGCGACCGGGCGGTGGCGTAGTGCACCGAATAATCGGGGCCGTTCCACCGACCATGGCTGTAGGAGAGATAATAGGTGCCGCCATGCGCATGCAGGAACGCTCCCTCGGTGAACTGCGGTGGCGTGGAGACCGGGATTTCGCGGGCGATGCTGGTCATATCCGCGCCCAGTTCCCACACGCGCAACGTCGCACCAGCGCTGCCGCCGGCATAGAGATAGGCTTTGCCCGACCGGGGATCGACGAAGACCATCGGATCGATCGCCTCGAAGCCATTGCCGCCGCCCTGGATCAAAGGATGCCCGATATCGCGATACGGCCCCTCCGGCCGATCGGCGACGGCAACGCCGATGCGGCTCGGCGTCGGGTTCTGGGGGCCGACCGAGAAATAGAGGTAGTATCTGCCGCCCCGTGTCGCGATCGCTGGCGCCCAGAGGAAATGCACCGGCGCTCCATCGTCCTTGATCCAGGCGATCTGCTCGCGGCGGATCAGCTCGCCGCGTGTCTTCCAGTGCCGGAGGTCGCGCGACGAGAAGGCGCCGAAGCGATCCGCCTCCCAGCTGACGCCCGGGCCACCGGTGGGAAATACCCACAGCTCGTCGCCGATGAAGACGGCATGCGGATCCGCCCCGGCGAACTGCGGATTGTCGGCAGGGGCCGCGCCCGCAAGAATCGCGGCCAACCCGAACCCCAGGAAGAACCGTCTCATCGCAGCCCCTTGTTTGGGATTGTCGAAGCAGGGCGCGGCGCGGCGGCCGCGCCCTGCACGCCTCGGCGCACCGCCCAACAGGCGCCGTCAGAAGCGGAAGCGGACGCCAAGCGAATAGGCGCGTTCGAGATACAGCACCTGCCGCGTGTAGCTGTCGCCATTGTCATACTGGCGGTAGCGCTGCAGCGGGTTGCCCAGCACGTTCACCACGTCGAAGGCGATGGTGATGTTCTCGACCGGGGTCACCGTGGCCGAGAGATCCAGCTGGCCCCGGCCCTTCTCGATCACCGGATGGGCGATCGGATCGAGCGCTTCGAGGCTGTAGAACGAAATGAATTTCGAGCGGTAATTATAGGCGACGCGCGCCGAGAACTGCCGCTTCTCGTAGAGGGCGACGATGTTGCCCGACCATTTCGACACGCCGGGGAAGGTCTGCTGCTGGTTGCTGTAGGTCGTCGCGAAATTGGGGACCAGATCGCCCTTGGCGTCGATGAAGGTGCCGTTGGCCTGGAGACCGAAGCCCTTCGCCCACTCGGGCAGGCCGTCGATATCGAGGAAGCTGGTGAAGGTCACCTCGGCACCCTGGAGGCGCGTCTTGCCGAGGTTGATCGGCGAGGCGATCCGCAGGCCGGGCTGCGAACGGTCGTCGACGGTTGCGAGGAACCCGTCCGCATCGTGACGGAATACCGCCGCCGTGAACGACCCGGTCTTTGAGAAATACCATTCCAGGCTCGCGTCGTAATTGTCCGAGGTCAGCGGTTTGAGGTTCGGGTTGCCCGCCGATCCGCCGCGGCGCAGGCGCTCGACGCATTCCGGGGTGGTGCCGTCGGTGAGGCACGGGTCTCCGGGGGCGAGGATCACCGGCTGCAACAGCGACGTGTTCGGCCGCAGGTCGAAGAAGTTCGGTCGCGTGCGCGTCTGGGTGAAGGCAAGGCGGAGCTGAAGCTTGTCGGTGAAGCCGATCCGCGCACTCACATTCGGCAGATAGTCGGTATAGTCGTTCTTGGCGCTTACCGGTGGATTGCTAATGGTGCCGTCGGCGTTCTCGACACGCGAGAAGCCGTCGATCCTGGTCTTGGTCTTGACCGCGCGCAGGCCGACCACGCCGTCGACGATCATGGTGCCCAGATCGAACCCGTATTTCAGCTGCGCATAGGCAGCGTACGACTTCTCGTTGGCGCGGAAGTTCTCGGCCGGATTGAACGGCGGGATGCCGGCCGGCGCGCTGAAGAAGCTGCGCAGCGCCGGCAGGTTGTCGCGGATGCTGTCGCGCGTGCTGGCAGCATAGAAGACGTTGGGTTGCACGTCGTTATAGGCAAAGCCCGGCAGCGTCGCCCTTACCTCGGCACCCGGCAGCGACGTCAGCGGAATGCGCGCGCCTTCATTGTTGATGTAGAGGTTGCCGAGGTCGCGCCCCGCCTTGCGGTCGGCATAGCGCAGGCCGACGTCGAACCGCTTCAGGAAGCCCGTGTCGAAATCATAGGAGAGGTCGGTCCGCGCCTGCCAATCCCGACCGCTCACCACCAGCAGTTCCTGCCACAGGCCGCGGCTGATGAAATTGGCCGGATCGGTGAGGTTGAAGTCGACGAATTGCTGCGTCGGGCCGCCATCGATCGGCGCTTCGAACGCGACGTTGCGCACCGGCGAACTGGCGGCGGCATAATCGATGTTGACGGTGTTCGCGGTGTATTTGCTGTCGGTATAGGCAACATCGGCGGAGATCCGCAGCCGGTCCCGCGTCCAGATCGCGCCGCCGCCGGCCTGATAGGTGTCGGTATGGCCGTTGAACGAGCCGCTATAGCCATCGGGGCGCGCCGCACCGGTCACGGTCATGCTGGCGATCTGGTTGGTGCCCGGCCTGGTCGTGATGTTGGACAACTGCATCCCGTCACCGAAGATCGGGACGAACATGTAGCGGTTGTAATCGCGCGAGCGGAACCCCTGGAACAGCCCGTCGGCGTAGATTTCGAGTTCCGAGGACGGCTTCCACTGGAAGGCGGCGTTGGCCGAGGGGCGCCAGCGATCGCCATAGCCGAGGAAGTTGCCCTGCGCGTCGGGGTAGCGCAGCCCGGTCTGCCCGGCGGGGGCGTTCCCCGCATTGGTCGTGGCGATCACCATCGACTGTTCGCGGGTCGAATCCAGGAAATTGATGCCAACGTAAGAGGCGTTCACCAGCAGGCCCATTTCGCCGATGCCGGTGTTCCAGCGATCGCTGATCAGCAGATTGCCGTTCCAGGTTGTTCCCTTGGACTGCTGCGACAGCACGCCGTTGAGAGAGCCGGACAATTCGAAGCCCTTGAAGTCGAAGGGCTTGCGGCCGCGCACGTTGATCTCGCCGGCAATGCCGCCTTCGATCTGGTTGGCGAGGCCCGACTTGAACACTTCCAGCGCCGCCACCGTGCCGGCGGGAAAGTCCTGGATCTGGACGTAGCGGCCTTCCGCCGTGAAGATCTGGCGGCCGTTATAGGTCGTGGTGAGGTCGGGAAGGCCGCGCACGGTCACGCCTGCCGATTCACCGCCGCCACGGGTGACGTTGACGCCAGCGATGCGCTGGAGCGCCGACGATGCGAAGGTGTCGGGCAGCTTGCCGATATCCTCGGCGACGATCGCATCGACGATGCCATCCGAGTTGCGCTTGATGGATTGCGCGGATTCGAGGCTTCGGCGGAGACCGGTGACGATGATGGCCTCTTCGGTCCCGCTCTCTTGCACCGCCGCCGCGGGCGAGGCCGGATTGATGCTGTCTGCGCTGGATGTCTGCGGCTTGGGCGCTTCCTGCGCGGTCTGGGCAAATGCAGCAGGCGCCATCGTGATGGCTATCATGAAGGACACGGACGCACGCAGAAACGGCTTCATGTTCATGGACCTCCCCTTTATTCCCCACGTCGTTGCGCAGGATTGCTTATTGCCGATGCACGCTTCCGCATCACCGACATATTTATCGTATTTAACCAGCTTCACGGACGAAACACTTATAACATAGGTAAGTTTTGTATTTGTATGATAGATACGCCTTCCTTTGACCCGAAATTTCGGTAAGCAATGCGCTAGCTGCGTACAGTCAGCAGCCAGCGATGGCGGGAGAGGAGAGCGTTGACGAACACCAGCGGTTCGCAAGCAAGGCGACATGCACCAAGCGCATGGTCGACCACGATGATGGCTCTGCCATGATTGCCGCCTTTGCAGCACCATCGCGCTTGGCAGCGCGACCGAAGCGGCCACTGGTCGAACCAGCCCGCCCTGCAATTCTATTCGGACAATTTCCTGGACGGCACCGCCATCGTCATGGAGCCGCAGATCTTCCCGCGCTCGCCGAACCAGAAGGGTTTTCCGAACGCCCGTCTCGATTCCGGCCAGACCTATCGCAACGTGATGACCTACCGCCTGACCACGGCGCCGAAGAAGCGCTGAAAACCGAAGGGGAGCAGACCATATGATGATCCGCCGCACGTTCCTTCTCGCCGGCGCCGCGCTGGCCCTCGCCGCCACCCTGTCCCCTGCCGAGGCGCGCGACCAGTGGAGCAAGACCCAAGCCAACGCCTGGTATGCCAAGCAGCCCTGGATGGTGGGTGCCAATTTCACCCCCGCCACCGCGATCAACCAGCTCGAGATGTTCCAGGCGGAGACTTGGGATCCCCAGCGCATCGACCTCGAACTCGGCTGGGCCGAGAAGATCGGCATGAACGTGATGCGGGTGAACCTGCACCATCTCCTGTGGGAGACCGACGCGCCGGGGCTGAAGCGCCGGATGGACGAATTCATGACGATCGCGGCGAAGCACCACATCAAGACGCTGTGGATCTTCTTTGACAGCTGCTGGGATCCCGATCCGCGCGCCGGGCCGCAGCATCCGCCGATCCCCGGCGTCCACAATTCCGGCTCGGCCCAGTCGCCGGGTGCCGCGCGGCTCAAGGACGCGTCGCAATACGGCAAGCTCGAAGCCTATGTGAAGGACATCGTGACCACCTTCGCCAAGGACGAGCGCGTGCTCGGCTGGGATGTCTGGAACGAGCCGAACAATGGCGGCGGCGGCAATTACACGCCGACGCCGGACAAGAACAAATATGTCGCGGTGCTGCTGCCGCGGGTCTTCGCCGCGGCACGCTCGGCCGATCCCGTCCAGCCGCTCACCTCGGGCGTGTGGACCGGCGATCATTGGGACGACCAGGGCACGCTCGACGCGGTCGAGAAGATCCAGATCGCCCAGTCCGACGTGCTGAGCTTCCACGATTATAGCTGGTCCGAGACGTTCGAGCGGCGCGCCAACCAGATGCTCAGCTATGGCCGCCCGGTGCTGTGCACCGAATATATGGCGCGCGGCAACGGATCGACCTTCGACGGCACGCTGCCGATCGGCAAGCGGCTGAACATCGGGATGTTCAACTGGGGCTTCGTCGACGGCAAGTCGCAGACCCGCCTGCCCTGGGACAGCTGGAAGAAACCCTATACCTATGAGGAGCCGACAATCTGGTTCCACGAGGTTTTCCACGGCGATGGCAAGCCGTACCGTCAGGCGGAGGTCGACCTGATCAAGCGTCTGTCGACGGCTCCCAAGGGGGTCGTCCCGACCGCGCGCTGATCGACACAGTGGCTCGGGTTGACGAGAGCAAGGCGCGGTCCACCAGATAGTCGAAATGCGCCAGCTCGCGGAAGAAGTCGGTCTTGTTGGTGGCGACGGCGTTGATCCGGTGCGGCCCTCGGCCGCGAGATGATCGCCGGTGAACCGATAGTCTGTTCATCGTATCGAGCCCGCCGAGGCCAACGGATCCAGCGCTCATGCTGCGGACAAGGGCTGCTCCGTGACGCTCAGGCGGCCGCGCGCGTGGCGAGCACGTGCGCTTCTTCCGATGAGAAAATCTTCGCCATATCGACTAGCACGACGAATCCTTCCGCCCGCTTGATGACCCCGCCGATATATTCGGAGGACCAGCGCACGCCGATGTCCGGCGCCGCATCGAGCTGGTCGGAGGTGACGCTGCACACCTCGAGCACGCGATCGACCACCAGGCCCAGCATCAGCGTGCGACCGGCGACCGGCACGTCGACCACCAGGATGCGGGTGGCCG
>Ga0307412_10001834_pt1 | contig 11779 bp, 7 predicted proteins | sample DK1Cmetagenome_3_FD_203823 | JGI IMG/M metagenome (GOLD analysis project Ga0307412, IMG submission 203823) | Maize rhizosphere microbial communities from greenhouse at UC Davis, California, United States - DK15-C-1 | ecosystem: Host-associated > Plants > Roots > Rhizosphere > Soil | place: USA...
GTCTACGCCCCACAGATGCGGGACGCTTCACATTTTATGATCTGAAGCATGAATCAGATACGAGTTTAGCGGCGAGATTGCTCGGCGAGAATGGTAAGAGAATTGCTTACATCGACCGTCAGCCTTCTCGATGGCAGTATTACTCTAATGATAAAGCCGCGATTGAATCTATCGATCTTTACACCCATCCAGCGCAGCTGGGCTCCCAATATGGACTTTGTGGTGTTGAGAAATACTCATTTAAGTTTGACGAAAATGGTAGAATTGAATCTGTGGAATCGAGCGATCGATTCGGCATTGAGGGTGACATATTCCAGAAGAAAAACTTTGACTGGAATAATTACACCAAGATGTGTGAAGCCGCTCCAGCCTCACACGCGCCGTCCTATTTTCCTGCAAAAGACTCTATTGCCGCACACGATGCCGCCCATGTTTTGGTAACAGCGATCGATATTAGCGCCTCCTCAGTAGGTGATTTACCTTTTAATCTTGAGTGCACCCGTGATGATAAATCATGTTCTCCAGCGCTACGTTCTTATTTGGCAAAACTTCGCCTTAAAGATATTGACGATTTTAGTTTTGCTGGCTGCCCCGTTTTTGGATCAAAACCAAAAGACGTATGCTTTACAGTCGAAGTAGGCAGGAACCAACTTGGCCCATTCCCAAAATATATTACGGTTCGCGGGTCAACCTACATGAACAATGTCAAAGTTTATTCTGTAACCGTGATCGAGAGCTTCACAATTTCGTAATATCGTCAATTGGCAAACGGGTCACCTTTTCAGGTTGATGCAAAACTTTTGAATTTTGCATCACGAATGGCAGGTTTCGGGATTGGCAGGACGAACCTCGAATGACCGAGTTTGGGCGGGAGCCGCCAGTGCGCTGCTCGGCGACAGCCTTGTTCCTGATGCCCGCCGTGCCGGCCGTGGCGCAGCCGGAGGATCCCGCCGCGGCCGGCCGGTCCCCCTTCCTCGGTACCTGGGAGCTGGACCTCAGCCGCATGCCGGCCAACTATGGTCCGCCGCCCCGCCGGGTCCTCTACACCTTCGAGGATGCCGGCGCCGGTCAGTGGCGGACAACCGTCGACATCACCGCAGCGGACTGCAAGGAGATGACCGAGTCCGCAGCTTCGGCGGACCCCGCCGGAAGGCCCTTCGTCCGGAACTTCCACTTCCGGCGTTTGCAGTGACCCGGCCGCGCGAGCCGGGACGGGCGTAGCGCCTCTCCAACCGACAGCCTGAACTGCGGCGGTCGCCTCATAGGGCGATTGATCCCGTCCTACTGCGGAGAAAAGTCATGAAGTTGCTGGTGCTCCTCAGCGCCGTACTGCTGCCGGCGTGCGCCTGCGGTACGTCGGCAATTGCGTCCCCGCCGCGCATGGTGCTGGCGTATCGCGATCTACGGTTGGAGAAAGCGGCCGATCGATCAGAGCTGGTGCGCGCGTAGAACGCGCTGCTAACGCCTTCTGCGAGGCCTACGACCCGATGGATCCGGATACGAGGTTCGATGCACGATTGGCGAGCGGGCAACATTGTCCTGGGGCTGCCGCGATCCTGCTGGCACAGCATATGCCTGCCGAAGTTCGACGCGCGTACCGTACAGGTCGTCGAGAACAATACGGTAGCCGAATATCCGCGACGGGGAAGCCGGATTAGGCCGGTCAAAGGCGCCTTTGACCGGGAGCATCTCAGCAGCGGAAGCCGCCCACGGAAGCGCGCTCGCTTTCCCACGGCCAGGGGCGCCGAGCCCTTTCCGAAAGCGACGGTAGGCAAGAGCCCCCAAGGGCTTGAAGTGAGCGTGTCTGGACCAAGCCGCCCCAAATACCCCGGGGTTGATGGAAAGGATGGGTCGTCACCATCGTTGAGCAGTCGGCGATGGCATCCGTGCAAGACTGGAAGGTCAGCTCTTCCTGAAATCGGTCACCGCAGCGGAGAAGCGGGAACGACCGTTTCGTCCCACGATTAGGCGTTGGCTTGCGGCGGCAGTCGACCAAAAAATCGGCTATTCCTCAGTGCCCGTGTAAATGCCCGCTCCCGATAGAGGCTGCCGTTTGGCCGCGTACACGGGTCAGCTGGCAGTGCTCCAAATTTCGTCATGCCTCACGTGCTGCCTGATCGCCAGACGGTGAGGGTGTGTCAGCGTGACGAGCCCGAGGTGTCGCATGAGAGACCAAGCGCAATCTCGATGCCAGTCCGGATATGCCTGCTGCCTCTCGCCCCCGGGCAGGACTGATCGGGACTTGGCCCAGCGGCGCGCGATCGATCGAATGGTGGATTCCGACGCCTTTCACCAGAGCATCGCAAGCCTGCGCACGCATCGGATCGAACAACCGCCCCAGCGCCGCCCTGGTGCTGTCGATCAATTGCTCCATCCCCGCGCTGACCGGCGGGTGCCGGGCGGCAAAAGCATAAAGCTCTTAGCTGAGCAGCAGACGTGGGCGGTTCTGCTCAGATCGATTCCGCGGTAATGTCGATCACCGCTTCGCGCGCTGGCTTGGTCCGTCGCCTGTTCCAGCTGCTCGCGGAAAGCGACCGATGAGACGATGCGATCGTCGGAGCCGGCAGCGGCTTTACCCGGGCAGTTCCGGCAGGACGACCGTCATCGGTTGTCCCCCCGGCCCGGTACCACGGCGGCTCAGCGCGAGCCCTAGCCGATCGCGCGGCGCAGCATCACATAGGCGATCGCCAGCAGATAGATGCCGAAGATCGTCTTCAGTGGCCGGGACGGCAGCTTGTGCGCTGCCGCCACGCCGTACGGCGCCGTCACGATCGACATCGCCGCGACTGCCGCCGTTGCGGGCAGGTTTACATAGCCGAGCGAGCCCCAGGGCAGCCGCTGCTCGTGCAGCCCGATCAGCACGAAGCCCAGCGTCGTCGGTACGGCGATCAGCGTGCCGACGCCCGATGCTGTCGCGATCGCGCGATGAATGGTGCGCCCGCACAACGTCATCAGCATGATCGCGAGCGTCCCCCCGCCGATGCCGAGCAGCGAGGAAAAGGTCCCCAGTCCGGTTGCGAATCCTATCCGGAGCATGCCGCCGGGCATCGTGTCGCGCACCACCTTGTCGCCCAGCTTGGGGACAAGGAAATTGATCGACATGAGCCCTACCCCGATCCCGAAGATCAGCGTCAGAACGCGGCCGTCGATCCGGTCGGCGAGCAGCACGCCCGCGCCGCAGCCGAGGACGATCCACGGCGCCCAGCCGCGCAGCGTATCGAATTCCACGGCGCCGCGCTTCGCATGCGCGCGCAGCGACCGCAGCGAGGTTACGATGATCGTCGCGGCCGAGGTGCCGATCGCGACATGGGCATAATGATGCGGATCGCCGCCCAGCAGCGGCAGCACCAGCAGCAACGCGGGGACGACGACAAAGCCACCGCCGATCCCGAACAGCCCGGCCGCGAACCCCGCCGCCAGGCCTGCTGCAAGCAAGGCGATCCCGGGAAGGAGCAAGGCCATCAGCGCCCGCCCTCCGCCCTCTGGCGCACCACCAGTCGGGTGCCGGCATAGCGCCGCGGATCGACGTTGCGGATCGTCTGCGTCCTGCGGCCCTTCGGCGTCAGGAACGTCACCTCCACGGTGACCGGCGCAATTCTGGACAGCCCGAAATGCACCGGCAGCGCGCTTTGCGTGTTGTAGCCATCGCCGGTGCCGAGCTGCCGCGTCGCAAGGATCTTTCCGGCCGCATCGCGCAGTCGCACCTCGGCGCCGGCGCGGGTGAAATGCCCCTTGGCGTCGAGCACCAGCACCTGCAGGCTGCGGGCTGCAACGCTTTTCGGCGACGTATTGTGGAAGACGAAATGGCCGCCGACCGGGCCATAGCCATCGGTGATCGACAGATCGAGCGCGCCGTCGCCGTCATAATCCACCCACTGCACGCCGTGATCGCCCGCATTGACCGGGCTGGTGCGCGGCAGCACGTTGACGAAGTGGCGCCCGCCCTTGCCGTCGGGCTCATTGTGCATCAGCGCATTGGTCGGCACCTGCTGCCCGACCGGGCCTTCATAGGCCATGATCGACAGGTCGATCCAACCGTCATTGTCGTAATCGCCCCAGGCCGCACCCACGCCGTGGTTCTCGAACGCGAGCCCGGCGGCAGCGGAGACGTTCTCGAACGTTCCGTCACCCTTGTTCCGGTACAGCGCGTTGGCGCCGTAATTGGGCACGAACAGGTCGAGATGCCCGTCATTGTCGAAGTCGCCGACAGCGCAGCCGACGCCGCCTTCCTCCTTGGTGCGGGGCGGCCCGGCGACGCCGGCCTGCACCGCCACGTCGGTGAAATGTCCGCCATCGTTGCGCCACAGGGCATCTGCCGCACCTGACTGGTTGGCGAGGAACAGGTCGAGGTCGCCATCCTCGTCATAGTCGAACCAGCAGGCGCCCACGGTCGGGCGCGGATCGGTAATGCCGTCGCCGGCCAGGATCTGGGCGAACCGGCCCTTGGTGTTGGCGAACAGCTTGTTGGGGCCGATCCGATCGGCGGCGTACACGTCCAGATCGCCGTCATTGTCGAAATCGACCCAGCTGGTCTGCCGCGCCGAGCGGCCGGAAAAGCCGAGGCCGATCGCGGTGCCGACTTCCTCGAATTTCTTGCCGCCGAGATTGTGGAACACCAAGGTCGCGGTCTTGGGATCGGTCGCGCCGCCGAGCAGGTCGAGCCAGCCGTCGCCGTCATAATCGCCCCAACTCAGGCCGCGCAGCTCATAGCCCTTGGTCGGCAGCCCCATCGCCGCACCGATGCTGACGAAGGTGCCATGGTCGTTGCGATAGAGCCGCAGCTCGCCGCTCTTGAGCGATACCGCCAGATCGGCATCGCCGTCGCCGTCGAAATCGCCCCAAGCGTTGGAGAGCGAGCCCGCGACGCCGAACAGTTCGGGCTGAACCGACTGGAACGGCAGCGGCGGCGCATCGGCGGCGGGCAGCGGCACGCCGTGCTCGTCCTGCACCGGCGCGGCGGCCAGCAACAGGGCGAAGGGAAGCAGGGGCAACAGGCGAACGCGTGCCATCGGCATTACCTTTCGGGATCGGCGCCATCCGCGGCCATCTGGCCGCCGGCGCGGGTTTCGGGCATCAGGAAATAGGCGATGAGCGACAGGGCGATCAGCGCCGAGACGTACCAGTAGAAGCCGTTCTCCAGCCCTTCCCGCTTCAGCCACAGCGCGACATATTCGGCGGTGCCGCCGAACAATGTGTTGGCCAGCGCATAGGGCAGCGCGACACCGAGCGCGCGGATATGGGCGGGGAACATCTCCGCCTTCACCACCGCGTTGATCGAGGTGTAGCCGGTGACGAGCAGCAGCCCCGCCAGCACCAGCAGGAACGCCGCGAACGACGAGGTGACATGCTCCAGCCGGGTGAAGATCGGCACGGTCAGCAGCGCGCCGCCGACGCCGAACAGGATCAGCAGCGGCTTGCGCCCGATGCGATCGGAGAGGCCGCCCGCCAGCGGCTGGGCCAGCATGTAGAGGAACAGCGCCGATGCCATGATCGCGGTGGCGGTCTGCCGGCCGAACCCGGCCGAGTTGACCAGGAATTTCTGCATGTAGGTCGAGTAGGCGTAGAAGGCGAGCGTGCCCCCGGCGGTCATCACGAACACCGTAAGCGCCGCGCGCGGATGGTCGCGGAACAGCGCCAGCGCCGCCGAGCGCGGACGATCGGCCCGCGCGGCGCTGTTCTGGAAGGCCGCGGTTTCCTGCAGCCGGCGGCGCAGCACATAGACGCCCACCGCCATCACCGCGCCCACCGCAAAGGGAATCCGCCAGCCCCACGCCTCCAGCTGCGCCTCACTCAGCACGCCCTGGAGCAGCAGCAGCACGCAGAGCGCCAGCAGCTGGCCGGCGATCAGCGTGACATATTGGAAGCTGGAGAAAAATCCGCGCAGGCCCGGCCGCGCCATCTCGGACAGATAGGTGGCGCTGGCGCCATATTCGCCGCCGACCGAAAGCCCCTGCATCAGCCGGGCGAGCAGCAGCAGCAGCGGCGCGGCGTTGCCGATCGTTGCATGGCCGGGCGTCACCGCGATCAGCGCCGAGCCGCCGCCCATCAGCGCGACCGAGAGCGCGAGGCCGGCCTTGCGCCCATGGCGATCGGCATAGATGCCCATGATCCACGCCCCCAGCGGCCGCATCAGAAAGCCGACGGCGAAGATCGCCGCCGCGCTCAGCAGCTGCGCGGTGCTGTCGTCGGATGGGAAGAAGACCGGCGCGAAATAGAGGGTGAACGCCGAATAGACGTACCAGTCATACCATTCGACCAGATTGCCCAGTGAGCCGCCGATGATCGAGGTCAGCCGCCGATCTGCCTTGGCGGCTGCGATCGGTGCGTGGTCTGCCGTTGAACGCTGCTGTGTCGTGAACCCCATGTCGGCGGAAACGGACCGCGCGACGTTTTCTGCTACTCCGGCGGGCTACTCCGCCGCCGGCATCAGCAGCAGCGATCCGTCCGCGCCGGGAAGGGCGCGGATGCCGAAGCTCCGCTCCAGCGCATGGGCGAAGTCATCGGAGCGATCCGAGCGGAAGGTACCGCCGATGCGCAGGCCGCTGAGCGCCGGATCGCCGATCACGATCGGGCTGGTGCGGTAGCGATTGAACTCCTCCACCGCCTGCGCCAGCGTATCGCCGTCGAAGCTGAGCCGCCCCTGCTGCCAGGCCAGGCGCCGGGCGATGTCGCGACCGCCGAGCGGCGTCACCGCGATCGCGCCCTGGCGCACCGCGGCGGCATTGCCTGCCGTCACACGCCGGACGGGTGCCTGCGCATCGCGCACCAGCACCACGCCCTGGGTTACGGTCACTTCGGTCAGGTCGGGGCGCAGCCGTACCGAAAACGCCGTGCCGACCGCGCGCACCTTGGCGCCGTCCGCATCGACGATGAACGGCCGGGCGGTATCATGCGCCACGTCGAAGCTGGCTTCGCCGCGAAGCAGCCGGATCGAGCGCGCCTTCTTGCCCAGCGCGACCTCGATCGAGCTGCCGGTGTTCAGCCGCACCACGCTGCCATCCGCGAGCCGGACGACCCGCTTTTCGCCGATTTCGGTGCGATAGTGATCCACCGCATGATCGAGCTGGAGCGCCACCGTGCCGCCGATCGCCACTGCCAGCACGCTGGCGGCGATGGTGCCGGCCAGCGTCCGGCGAGTCGGCCGCCACCGCGTGGCTTCCGGTGCCGAACGGCCGACGGCATCCGCCAGGCTGTCGGGATCGTCCGCGTCGACCGGAGGGCCGTCGTTTGCACTCCCTTTCAGCGGACAGCGCGGGTCGGCGGGTGCAATCTCACCCAGCCGTTCGGACAGCTCCCACGCCGCCTCAACCTTGGCGAAGGCATAGCCGTGCGCCGGGTGCTCTGCGACCCAGCCGAGCGCTTCGTCCCACGCCGCGTCAGTGTCGGCGGCGCGTGCCTTCAGGAACAGCCGCGCTGCCTCGGCCTCGATCGCCTGCCGTTCCGCCGCGCTTGTGAAGGGACCAACCAAAACCCGAACCCTCAAACTCGCCGATCGCCTGCATGATCTTCAGGGCGGCCCGCGCAAGATGCTTGTCTACAGTGGAAACGGACAGGCCCATCTCCTCTGCTATCGCTATCACCGGCCAATCATAGACGCGCCGCAAAAAGAAAGCACGCCGGCACTGGGGCGGCAGCGTATCCAATATGGCCTGCAAGTGGCGCAATTCATCGCGCGCTTCCAGCCGGGCATGCGCGGTATCGTCCACGCCGATCAGTTCCAGATCGGCGATCACTTCGAACGACACGATCTTGCTGCGCCGCGCTTCATCGATCACCAGGTTGCGCGCGATCTGGAACAGATAGGCGCGGCCCGACTGCGTCCGATCGATATCCCCACTCGCATAGGCGCGCGTCATCGCCTCTGCCACCATGTCGTCTATGTCATAGCCGTCTGGCAGGACGCGACGCAGACGCGCCCGCAACGCCCCCTCATGCGGCAGGATACACCCTTTATACCAGTCCAGTCGTGCCCGAACGGAATCCATGCGACGCTCCCCCCTTTTCTGTGGGGCATCCTCTCCTGCGGATTCGTGGTTAGCCGGATACGAACAGGTAACCGGGGGCGTGTCCAGCCACGATGAAATAAAATTGACACGCCAATTAGCAGAATATGTCACGCCGTCCGTCTTCCCCAGCAGCAAACATCTCTCTGGGGGGGGCAACCCATGACATCGACCCTGCTTCGCACCTTGATGGCCAGCGCCACCGCCATGGTCGCGCTTCCCGCGGCCGCGCAGGCCGAGCGCGACGTGACCTTCGACATTCGCGCACAGCCGGTGCAATCCGCCCTGGCGCGCTTTGCCGAGCAGACCGGCATGCAGATCCTGTATCCCTATGATCGCGTGGCAGGCCTGCGCACCGCCGGCGTGCAAGGCAAGATGGCACCGCGCGCCGCGCTCGACCGGCTGCTCGCCGGCACCGGGCTGCAGATCAATCGTGCCGGCGGCGGCGTGATCGCGCTCTCGCTTCCCAAGGCCGTTGCCGCCGCGAAGCTGGTACGGACCGCCAGCCTCACACCGATGGGTCTTCCCGCCGCGCCGCCGGCGAACGCGACCCGGTGGGCGCAGGATGCTCAGGATAGTGCGGTGCCAGCGGCTGCACAGGATACCCCCGACAAGGAGATCGTCGTCACCGGCAATCGCGGCCTGCCGCGGACGGTAGCGGACAGCCCCACCCCCATCGACGTCATCGGCGCTGCGGAGTTGCAGCGCACCGGGCGGGCGGGCGTGTTTTCCGCGCTGAACACACTGGTGCCGTCGTTCAACCTGCCGACCCGTGCCGGCGGCGGCACGTCGACCGTGATCGCCACCGGCGGCCTGCGCGGCCTGAATCCGGACCAGACGCTGATCCTCGTAAACGGCAAGCGGCGCCACAAGACCTCGCTGATCAACGCGGTCTCGTCCTATTACAACGGCTCGGTTCCTGCCGACCTCGACCTGATCCCGACCTCCGCCATCGACCATATCGAAGTGCTGCGCGACGGTGCCGCCGCCCAATATGGCTCGGACGCGATCGCCGGCGTGATCAACATCATCCTGAAGAAGGACAAATCGGGCGGCTTCGGATCGTTCACCGCCGGCCAGAATTTCGATCGCAGCGACGGCGAACTCTACCAGGCCGAGGCGAATATCGGCTTTGCGCTGGGCCAGCACGGGTTCCTCAACCTCTCGGTCAGCGCCAAGAAGCAGGACGCGTCGAACCGCGCGGAGCCGATTTCCTCCTCGATCCGCCTGTACCCGCTCGTCAACGGCGCGCTCGATCCGCGCGAGGCGACGATCAACCGGCTGGTGACCAGCAATTATGGCGCGATGCCGCAGCAGGGGATCAACACCGGCTACAACGCCGGCTATGATCTGGGGGACGTGGAGCTGTATTCCTTCGCCACCTACAGCCAGCGGCGTTCGGACCTGAACTACACCTACCGCGCGCCGACCAACGCCAATGCGCTGCCCCAGGTCTTCCCCAACGGCTTCCGCCCGCGGCTGGTGATCGCCGAGGAGGATTATGAAGTCGCGGTCGGCGCGCGCGGCACGCTTGCCGGCTGGAAATGGGATCTCAGCCAGACGCTGGGCCGGAACCGGGCGCGCCAGAATGCAGACAACACGCTGAATGCCTCGATCGGGCCGACCAGCCAGACGGAATTCTATGTCGGTTCGCTGATCTCGCAGGAAGCGGTCACCTCGCTCGACGTGACGCGCGGCTATGCGGTGGGTGGCGGCAACCTCCAGGTGTCGGGCGGGCTGCAGTTCCGTGCCGAGCGCTACGAAGTGAAGGCGGGCGAGCCGGCCAGTTATACCGCCGGCACCTATACCAGCAGCCTCGGCCGGCCGACGCCGGGCGCATCGGGCGCCGCCGGCTTCACGCCCGCGGACGCAGGCTCGCTGAAGCGCAACAATATCGCCGCGTACGGCGATGTCGTCTGGGATCCGACGACGCGCCTGACGCTGGGCGGCGCGGTCCGCTACGAACATTATAACGACGACAGCGGCGATACGCTGATCGGCAAGTTCAACGGCCGCTATGCGGTGACGCCGTGGATCGCGGTGCGCGGCGCGGTCAGCACCGGGTTCCGGGCGCCGGCGCTGGCGCAGCAGATCTATGCCTCCACCACCGGCCAGTTCCGCAATATCGGGACGCCACCGGTGCTGAACCTGCTGCAGATCAAGACGCTGCCGGTGGGTTCGCCCGCCGCGCGGGCGCTGGGCGCCGAACCGCTGACGCCGGAGAAATCGACCAACCTCAGCGCGGGTATCGTCCTAACCCCGTTCGCGCGGTTCAGCCTGACGGTCGACGGCTATCAGATCAAGGTGAAGGATCGGATCGCGATCACCTCGACGCTCACCGGCAGCGCCGTCTCCGCGATCCTGGTCGCCAACGGCCTGTCGCCGGATATCAGCGCCCAATATTACACCAACGCCATCGACACCCGCACCCGCGGCGTCGACGTGGTCGCCACCTATCAGCACCGCGTCGCCGACATCGCCAGCATGTCGTGGAACCTCGGCTACAACTACAACCAGACGGTCATCACCCACATCAAGCAGAACCCGTCCGAGCTGGCCTCGCTGGGGGCCGATTATGTGCTGTTCGACCGGCTTTCGCGCAGCAACATGACGGTCAACCTGCCCGAAACGAAGTTCTTCCTGGGCAACGTCACCACCGTGGACCCGTTCACGCTTTCGACCCGGCTGGTGCGCTACGGCGCGTTCAAATCCTATGGCAATGCGGTGGTCAACGATCGCACTTTCGGGGCGAAGTGGGTCACCGACGTCGAGCTTTCCTGGAAGGCGAACGATGCGGTTACTCTCGCCGCCGGCGCGAACAACCTGTTCAACGTCTATCCCGATCGCGACGATACGCTGATCAACGTCAATACCGGCGCAGGCTTCTATTCCACCGGCGGCGCCTATGGCTTCACCGGCGGTTATTATTACGGCCGCATCGCGGTCAAGTTCTGAGGGGCAGCAGATATGCGTATGAAGATCCTCTGCGGGGTGCTGCTGGCCGGGGCGGCGGCGGTTCCCGCCGCGTCGCACCAGGCCAGTGGCGGCAAGGGCGAGATCGTGTGGGACAGCTTCGGCGTCCCCCATGTCTATGCGAAGACGGAATCGGGCGCCTTCTGGGGCTTCGGCTATGCCCAGGCGCAGAGCCACGGCAACCTGCTGCTCAAGCTCTATGGCGAGGCGCGCGCGAAATCGGCCGAATATTGGGGCGGCGCGGCCAACGAGGCGCAGGATCGCTGGCTGGTCTCCAACGACGTGCCTGCCCGCGCAGGCCGCTGGTTCCAGCAGCAGACGCCGCAGATGCGCGCCGATCTCGACGCCTTCGCCGCCGGCATCAACGCCTATGCGGCCAAGCATCCCGATGCGATCGATCCGGCGATGCGGCGCGTGCTGCCGATCACCGGGCTGGACGTGATGGCGCATGCCCATCGCCTGATGAACTATGTCTACATCGCCTCGGACCGGAAGGTGCTGGCCGATCCCGCAACCAACGAGGCCGGCGGATCGAATGCCTGGGCGGTGGCGCCGTCGCGCTCGGCCAGCGGCAAGGCGATGCTGCTCGCCAACCCGCATCTGCCCTGGGCGCCGAGCATGCTGACCTATTACGAGGCGCATCTGAACGCGCCGGGCTACAGCGTCTATGGCGCGACGCAGGTGGGGCTGCCGGTGCTCCGCTTCGCGTTCAACAACGATCTGGGCTTCACCAACACGGTGAACACGATGCTCGGCTATTCGAGCTACAAGCTCACCCTGGCCGACGGCGGCTATCGCTATGA
>Ga0307412_10001835_pt1 | contig 11778 bp, 9 predicted proteins | sample DK1Cmetagenome_3_FD_203823 | JGI IMG/M metagenome (GOLD analysis project Ga0307412, IMG submission 203823) | Maize rhizosphere microbial communities from greenhouse at UC Davis, California, United States - DK15-C-1 | ecosystem: Host-associated > Plants > Roots > Rhizosphere > Soil | place: USA...
AACACTCATTTCGTGCGCCGTTCGCGCCTGTTCGCGCATCGCCTTGGTTACCTGATCGGATTGCAAACGCATGCTCTGCGTCGCCCCGGTAATCTCCGATGACGCCTTCGCCTGCTCACCCATTGCTTTGCTGATCTCACTGATCTGTCGCGCCAGCTGGATCGCTTCCTTCGACACCTGATCGCCGGCAACTGCCTGTTCACTCACCGCCCTCGCCGTTGCGAGCGAGCCACGCCGCATTGATTCGACTGCTTGTGTGATCTGCGTGGCAGCCGCAGCTTGTTCGTTGGAAGCTTTGCGCACTTGTTTCGCGGCACCGCTTGTGCTCTGCGCCGCTTTAATGATCTCCCGCGCCGCCCGGCCTTGCTCGTTTACCGCCTTGCTGACTTCCTTCGCTGTCTTGCGCATCTGCGCTGACGCCTTGACGATCTGCTGCGTCGCTTGAGCTTGCTCGATCACTGCGCTCGAAACGTGTTTCGTCTGCGTTGCGGTAGTTTCAATTGCCCTCACTACTTGCTGGCCGGCAGTTAGTTGTTCTTCGGTTGCATCTGCAATTTGTCCGACAAGCTCGGCTGTTTGACTGATGCCGGTCAATATCTTCTTTAGTCCTGCCGCCCCTGCTTCAGCGAGTTGACCACTTTCATCGGCGACGCGCATTCCGTCGCTTGCAGCAGTTACCGCTTCTCTAACGACTTCCTGAAGCGACCTGATGATCGCTGCGATATCGGACGTCGCCTGCGCAGATCTATCGGCGAGATTTCGAATCTCTTCCGCAACCACCGCAAATCCTCGTCCGGCATCACCTGCGCGAGCGGCCTCGATCGATGCGTTCAGCGAAAGCATGTTGGTACGCTCGGCAATGATGTTAATCGTGTTGACGATGCCGCCAATCTCTTCCGAACGTTTTCCCATCTCGCGGATCACGCCAGATGACTGCTCCATCGCCGAACGCACGCGGAGCATTCCCTGCATCGATTTCTGCGCCGCCGATCCGCCTTCCTCAGCTTGTCTGGTGAGGTGGGCAGTCGCTTCCTCGGCGCGCTTGGTCAACGCAACCACCGAATTTAAGGAACGGTCCATTTGATTGGCGCTGCCGGCAGCGGTCGTCGCGGCTTCAGTAATTCGTTCCGCACTCTGCGCCACGCCCTGCACCGAGCGCGCCATCTGCTCGATCGAAGTCGATACCTCTTCAACTGACGACGCGAGGCTCTCGCTCATCGCCGCGACCTCTTCGATCGACGCCGCCATCTCGTTGACCGCGGAAGACGTCTGCTCCGCCGATACTGTGAGGTCATCCGCATTTCCGGAAAGACTCACAATCGAGGCCGCAACCTCTTCCATACTCGCGGCAGTTTCATTTGCGGCTGCGGTGAGTGCGTCCGTATCGGCGCTTACCGATCTGATCGAACCGGCAATCTCGGTCATTGCACCGGTAACTTCCTCGGCGGATGTCGCCATGTTTTGCGTGGTGCTGTTGACCGCTTCAACTGAACGTGCGTTTTCCTCGATGGCGGCCGAGTTCTGATTGATTGCCGAGGCAAGAGATTCCGCATTCTTCGTGACCTCTTCAATCGATGCGGCGCTTTCGTTAACTGACGACGCGAGCTCTTCGGTTGAAGTAGCGATCGACTCGAGTTGGGTCGTCGTCTCTCCCATCGACGCACTCATCTCGTCGGCGATAGCGACCGTTCTTTCGAGAACGCGTAGCTGAACGTCCGCTCCTTCGGCCACCTCGTTGGCGGTGACCGTGATCTGACTGGCTGATTCAGCAACCTGCACCGCTTGCTGGCGAACGAGTCCAATATCTCTCGTAAGGTTATTGCCTGAGCTCTGTAGTACCTGGGCCATAGTCCTTTCTCCCGTCATCAAACTTTTGAAATCTCCGGCTCGACTTCGTGTTCTAAATCGAGCACCGCATCTAAATTCAGGATGAAAATCATGCGCTCACCGATCGTGGCGACACCTTCAAGGTAGTGACCACTCAATCCGGTCAGCGCTTCGGGTGGCGGCGCGATCGAGTCCGTCGCAATCTTTAGAAACTCGCGCGCTGTATCGACAACGAGGCTGACCACCCTCGTTCCATTGTTTATAACAACCAATCGCGAACGCAGATCGCGTTCGATTCTTTCAAACCCGAAACGTGTGCGCAGGTTCAATGCCGGAATCACCTGGCCGCGAACCAGCACCACTCCTTCGACCGCCGGATGAGCATTTGGCACTGAAGCAACGTCGTCGATCATCTCGATCTGTTGCACGAAGCGACTGCGCACTCCGTACGTCGTGCCTGCCAGTTCGAAAAGTATGAATGGTTCACTCATTGTTTTATCCGCGTCTTCCGTTTCATCCGCGGCTAATGTCGTGACGTCACGGCTAACTGTCGCAAAGCCGTAATGTCCAGAATCAACACGACGCGTTGATCTCCCAGCTCAGTAGCACCGGCGATGCCTCGCGACTGCGCGAGCGGATCCTTAATCGCTCGAACAACGATCTCGCGTTGCCCTAAGATTCGATCGACCGCCAGCCCAACCGCGTTTGTCTCTTCACCAACCACCACCACATGGAATCTCTCGCCACGCTGGTGATTCATCTCAAAGACGCGGGCGAGTCGAATCAAAGGCAGGACTTTCCCGCGATAGGAAATGATTTCGTTGTTCTCCAATACCTTCGTCGAAGCCGACTCAACCTCGAGCACTTCCCTCACACCCGACTGCGGGACCGCAAATCTTTGCCCGTTAACACTGACGATGAGCGCTTCTGCAATCGCGAGCGTCAAGGGCAACTCGATCGTGAAAGTCGTGCCTTCGCCAATCCTGGTTGCAAGTGAAATTCGTCCACCAAGTTCTTCGGTGGCCTTTTTGACCACATCCATTCCCACTCCGCGGCCACTCTCTCGATCAGCTTCGGTGCGTGTTGATAATCCGGGAGTGCAGATCAGATTTAATAAGGCGTCGTCATCGATCTCGGCGTTTTCATGGTTGATGCCGGCGGCTCTCGCTCTTGCAAGAACAAGATTGCGATCGATGCCGCACCCGTCGTCGGCAATCTTGATCACTATTCTTTCGCCCGCAGTCATTGCACTCAGCGACAACACACCTTCACTTCGCTTTCCCTGCGCTTCACGCTCGGTGACGGTTTCAAGTCCATGACTGACGGCATTACGCACGAGATGCATGAGCGGATCCGTCATCCGCTCTACCAGAAACTTGTCGATCTCCGTTTCGCCGCCGCTGAGTTGCACGATGATCTTCTTGCCGTTCTCGCGTGCCAGGTCACGAACGACGAACGTCATGCGTTCAAAGATCTCGCCGAGCTGGACCATGCGCACGCGCATGACACTCTCACGCAAATCTCGCAACTGCCGCCCCATTGTCGAATTCGTTTCCTGAAGCAAACGCCAGGCTGCGGGCGGCGTTACGCGTTTCAACTCTGCGACCTGATCCTCGAGCCGCGTTCGACTGATCACGAGTTCACCGACGATTCGCATCAACTCATCGAGCCGATCCAGATCCACGCGCACAACACTCGCCGGAGCGATCTTCGCAGCAGGCAGGATTTCTCTTGTTCGCGGCGCAGGCTCAACCGGGGCACGCTGGAACGTCAAACCGTCTGCTTCAAGACTCGCAAGCGCCGTCTGGTCCACGTCTGTCACGACAATAAACTCAAACGCAATCTCACCGGCGCCTTTAACGACCGGCTTCGCCTGTACTACCGCTCCGATCTCCTGCAGCCGTGCGCGTATGCTGTTGACGTTCACGCCACGCTCGGCAAGTTCCGCTGTCGGCGTAAACTCGATTTGCCAACGCGTTACTGAAGCATCCGTCTCACGCTTTTCAGTCGAGGAAACGGGCACCTCGCTTGTTACTGAGTCGGCGGATATGGCTTGCAGTCGATCGACCATGTCATCGATCGACGGAATTGGTTGATCGTTGCGACGCGCGTTAATGACGCCTTCCAGCAACGACACGCCGGACACGAGCGCTTCAAAACCTGACTGATTTAAAACAACAGCTCCCTCACGCAGTTCGCGCAGATAACTCTCGAGATGATGAGCGAGCTGTTCGGCTGCGGCCAGACCGACCATGCCGGAGATTCCCTTGAGCGTGTGGAAGCTGCGAAAGAGATTATCGAGGAGCGCGCGATCGACCGCGCGCCCGTCGACTTCGTCTTCGAGAGTGACTAACGAGCGGCGTATCGACACCAGGTGCTCGTCACACTCGGCGTAGTAATCGTCCAGAAACTGGTCGAAGAACTCACCACGATTGTCTGGAGTTGGTTTATCCATCAACTCGTCTGTAGTAATGAGCCTACAACGTCAGCCAACTGCCGCGGATCAAAAGGCTTGGTCAAGTAGCGATTTGCGCCGGCGGCCAGAGCTTCCGTGCGGCTGGATTCTTCGCTTTTAGTCGTCAGCACCACGATGGGAATGTTTCGATAGGCCTGGTGTTTTCTGACGAAGTTGATCACTTCCATGCCGTGCATGTCGGGCATATTTAGATCGAGCACCATCAGGTCAACGGGTTCAATCGCCAGGCGTTCGATGGCCTCGAGGCCGCTGCCCGCCTGCGTGGACTTCACTCGTCGCAGCGAGCCGAGCGACGTAATCACCATGCGCCTCATCGTGGGCGAATCGTCAACCACCAAGATATTGTTCATCTTGCTTTCATCCGGCATTTATCTCAGCAGGTGTCCTTTGGAATGACAGAGTTCCACCGGGCAGGGTTTTACCACCGGCGCATCAGGGGGAAAGGCTTGTCAAAAAGGGGAGGTCATTGTACGAGAAAGAGCAAAAATTGGCCACAAAGACGTACAAAGAAGCATAAACTGGGTCGGCTTTGTGATTTGTGCTGCTTCGTTCCAATAAAAACCAGTAAATAAGGACGGAACCAGATGATTCATCACGCGGTTTCACTCGTGGGTTTCGTGGTTTTCGCCGGGATCGCCTGGTTACTCTCCAGTAATCGACGGCGCATTGCGTGGAAGACCATCGCCTGGGGTGTCGCGCTGCAACTGCTCATCGGTCTGATCGTTTTTCGCTTGCCGCTTTCACATCGAATCTTACTCTGGCTGAACGATGCGGTGCTGGTCCTGCTCAACGCGTCCAAGAGCGGTTCGGTGTTCCTGCTTGGACCACTCGCGGCGAGTCCAGGCGAGCCAGGCTCTGTTGGTTTCATACTCGTGTTCCAGGTTCTTCCGGTTGTGATCTTCTTTGCGGCGTTCACCGCGATGCTCTATCACCTGCGTGTGTTGCAAATCTTCGTGCGACTCTTCGCGAAGCTCTTTCATCGCACGATGAAGATCAGCGGCGCCGAGTCGCTCTCGAGTGCCGCAAACATCTTTGTTGGCATTGAGTCGGCGCTCGTGATCCGGCCGTATCTCGAACGGATGACGCGTTCGGAGTTGCTATTACTATTGACGACGGGCATGGCCACGGTTGCGTCGAGTGTGCTCGGAGTTTACGTGGCTTTTCTCACCGGAGTGTTTCCGCAGATCGCGGGACACCTGATCTCCGCGTCTATCCTCGCGATTCCTGCTTGCGTGGTCGTATCTAAACTTCTCATTCCCGAAACTGAAACGCCCGAGACCCTCGCTGCCGTTCCGCCGGAAGATGAGTCGAGCAGATCGAAGACTTTGATCGGCGCGATTATCGATGGTTCGATGGATGGGCTGAAGCTCGCCGCCGGCATCTCTGCGTTGATCATCGCTATCCTGGGAATCGTTGCGCTGGTTGATAAGTTGCTCGGAGTGGCGAGTTCGTGGTTTGGGATGAGCGAACCGCTGTCGATCGTGAGAATACTCGGCTGGTTGTTTTATCCGTTCGCGTTTCTGCTGGGAGTGCAGACGACGGACGTACCCGTTGCGGCGCGTTTGTTGGGCGAGCGAGTGATACTTACAGAAGTTTTTTCCTATAACCATCTCGCCCAGATCATCTCCAGCGGGCAGATAACCGATCCTCGTACAGTCGTGATCCTGAGTTACGCTCTGTGCGGCTTCGCTCACGTGGCCGCGATGGCAATTTTCGTCGGCGGCACCGCGGCCCTTGCTCCGACTCGCCGCGATGATCTCGCGAGCCTCGGAGTGCGAGCATTATTGGCTGCCACATTAGCGACGCTCATGACCGGATGTGTTGCAGGGATGTTCAGCGGCGGTGAAGGTGTGTTAATTGTTGGACCAGTATGATCTGAAAACGGGAGCGAACATGCGATTCAGAAAGGCTCTGCTGTTACTTCTTTTGATTGCGATGACAACGACGTCAATGGCACAAGCTGACGTTGAAGAGAAAAACCGTCGCACCGTGCAAACTGCTTTTGATAACTGGCGGCGCGCTTCCGGAAGCGTCTTTGATTTACTCGCGTCCGACGCAAAGTGGACCATAGTCGGGCGGTCCGTAGCGTCGGGAACATATCACAGCCGCCGCGATTTTTTGGACCAGGTAATCGTTCCATTCAACGCCAGACTCTCGACGCCGCTCGTACCGACAGTGCGGAACATCTACGCTGATGGCGATACAGTTATTGTCTTGTGGGACGGCGCCGCAATGGCGCGTGACGGCAGGTCGTATGAGAACACGTATTCCTTTTTTCTGAAGATGCGCGACGGTAAGATCGTCAACGCCACTGCCATGTACGACCCCATCGCGTTCGATGACTTGTGGAAAAGAATCAGACCGGTTTACTGACCTTCATCGTGCACCACCCGGGGCATAGCCCCAATATATTTTAGTAGGCTACCGGCGGTGCACGCCCGCCTCACATCAGGCGGCGGAACCGCAACCTGACTCCAAAAGGACTTTTTGTGCAAAGCACTTTGGCAATGCGAAAGTTTTTGTTTTCACGGGAATAAAAACGGTGTTTGAGCGGTATTAAGGGGTAGATCGCGTAAAAGGAACCCTCTACGCGACCGACTCGACCGCTCTCGACGACGCATTAAAATCAAATTACGCGGAGGTGCTAATTTTGAATTGTCAAAAAGCACTGGAAATGATTCATTCCCACATTGATCGCGAGTTGGACGAAACTCACACGACAGAGATTAAACAACACCTTGAACAATGCCCCGGGTGCAACGTGAGCTGGCAGGAACAACTTGACCTGCGTTCGGCTTTGCAGGACGATTCGTTTTATCACCGTGCGCCGGCAGACTTTAAAGAGCGCCTTAAGTCGACGCTGCAAAAAGAAGTCGAAGCGACCAAACCTGCTCACACCGGTAACTCCTCTGAAGTTATCTCTCTGCGATAATTCGAAACTGTCTGAGCGAGACGCCTGCGACCACGGGCCAGGCGCGACATGACTGTGCCTAATGGAATCTGAACCAGATCCGCAATCTGTTGATAAGACAGTTCTTCAAATTCCCTCAGTACAATGACCTCGAGAAACTCGGTTGGCAGTTGACGTAACGCATGCCGCAGCATCTGTTTATCGGTCTCCTGCAACAACAGCATCTCCGGATCGGGAGCATCTGAGATGTGCGTGTCCTGTTCCTCGTCGAATGTAGTCGCGGTTTCCTGTACTCGATTCCGCTGGATCCATGTGTAGTAAGTGTTCCGCACAATCGCCAACAACCATGGCCGGCCGTCGCCGCCTTTGAAAGCGCCAAAGTGCTTGAGAGCGCGCAAGCAAGCTTCCTGCACAACATCTTCAGCATCTCTCTCGTCGCGAGTGAGCCAGCGAGCCAGATTGTACGCCGCGTCAAGGTGCGGTAAGAGTGCTTCTTCATAACTGGCGGTTGCGACTCCCATTACCAATGTTCCCCCAATCGTGGTTTAGGCCGGGTCGTCCTTGCACTTTCTAATCTGCTCGGCCACGAAAAGTGGAGGGTTCAGGTGCTGAACACCGCGCTGGATCAAGTCTATTATCAGCGCAATTCCCTCACAGTCGATAAAAGAAATGTTTTTCAGATCGACATTTAGCTTCATTCCCTGGTCCAACAAGGACTCAGCAGTTTCTCGTAATAACTCAATCCATTGACCTGTAAGTCGACCATCTAATTGCAGCGTTGTTTCCCGGTTCGATAAAACGGTTCTCGTGATCTTCAACATGCGTTTGACTCTTTGAAATGAACCTCTGTCTCTCTGTGTTGCTGTTACTGTCAAGAAAGGATTAACCACAGGCACAGGCAACACAGAGAGGTGCAGAGAAATTCACGTTATGGCAGATGATGAGGTTCTCCGTAGATGAAATCGTCCATCATCACGATGTCGTTCGTCTTGTCATCGTCCGGACCCGGGGCAACATTGCCCGCGATGATCCGCACGCTCGCGATCCGCGGATCGTTGAACTTGATGCCCAAGAAAGATAAACCTCCATCGCCTGGCGTGGCGGGAACAAAGCTGCTGAACAGTAAGCGGCCATCAGCGCCAAAAAACTGCATCAGCGTGCTCGCTCCGCGGTTGCCGCGTTTCGTGCCTGGACCACTGCCATCGGGTCGATCAATGTCAGTGAAGATCGCACCGAAGCCGGTAACCGTCGCGCGAGTACCGCCATTGGTTCCGGGCACAAAGAAAAACGTGTCAGTGATATTGCTACCCACCGGCGTAAACAGACGGGGCGCACTAAACGTGTGGAATGCAGTGGCGTAAGTCGGATTGGCAAAAAGCGTCGCGAGACCGCCCTGTGGTCCACCCGACGGCGGCGCTTGAGAAAGTCCGAGCCCCGGCGTGGTGAACTGCGCACCACGGGTATTCAGGAAAGTGTTGAAAGGGTTTACGGGTGGAGTTGTCGCATCCGTTGTAGGATTTCCATCCCAGTTGATTTCGCGACGACCCCCTGTTTCGACTTCGTTAAGTATATTGTTGTTAACGGGATCACCCAACGCAGCGCGAAAGTCGTTGACGGTTCCCGTAATCGACGCAATGTTTGGCCCCGCTGCCTGGAAAACGGCCGGCGGAACAAAATCTACGGCGGTATTGTCATCAATCGCAACCGGATCGATAGTCGCTTCCTGGCCCTCAACGTGCACTACCAGGACCATGCAAATGATGGCGAGACTAAAGCCGAGCACCCATCGCCAATTGGGTTTGGGCCGGCGTGTTTTTCCCTTCGGTACATTTCCGTCCGAAAGATTCTTATTCAAATCGCTCATTCGAAATTCTCCTTCTGATCTATAGAAACCAATTTCATTTTGGTGAACTGCCAAATTGTCGCGGATGGTCCAGTGCAGATTGCGTGCCGTACGGAAGAGGTCTCACGCAAAGACGCAAAGACGCTAAGAAAGCCCATAGAAATGCGGCAGCACTTTGCGTCCTTGTGCGTTTGCGTGGAACCTGGTCCACCGTATTTGGGAGTTAAAGGGATTAGGGTATTGGAGGTGAACTACGAAATGCGGTGGGGAGTGCGCTTGATACCTAATTTTTCGATGCGGTGTCTTAAGGTGTTCGGATGCATGCCGAGAGTCTTCGCAGCGCCGTTAGCCCCTTCAATCACCCCATTTGTTTGCTGTAACACGGCCAGAATGTGGGCTCGTTCAACCTCCTGCAAGGTCTGTAGGGGAGTCTGGTCTGCATAAGGGACTTCAGCGAGTTCAGGTGCGGGTTGAGAAACAAATGAAGACGCCGAGACGGTTGCCAGATCGCCTTCGAGGTCGAGTACGGGTCCATTAGAAAGAATCAGGGCACGCTCGATAACATTTTGTAACTCACGTACGTTTCCGGGCCACGAATAGGACAAGAGCTTTTGCGTGGCGCCTTCCGAGATGGCGGTTATTTTCTTGCCGAGATTGCGCGCGTACCGGGAAACAAAGAACTTTGCAAGCTGATCGATGTCCGAACGACGCTCACGCAACGGCGGAACCTCAAGCGGAAAGACATTCAAGCGATAGTACAGATCCGAACGGAAAGTGCCGGCCTTGATCGACTCTTCGAGATTGCGATTTGTGGCGCAGATGATCCGCACGTCCACGTGCACAGAACGATTGCTGCCAACCGGTTCGAATTCGCGCTCCTGCAACACTCGCAGCAATTTAACCTGCGTGTCCTGAGGCAGCTCACCAACTTCATCGAGGAAAATTGTGCCGCCATCCGCTAGTTCGAACCGGCCAATACGACGCTCGAACGCACCGGTAAACGCGCCTTTCACGTGACCGAACAATTCACTCTCCACCAGCCCTGCGGAAATGGCGCTGCAGTTCACCTTCACCAACGGCCTGTTCTTGCGATTGCTGCGATCGTGAATCGCACGCGCGATCAGCTCTTTTCCGGTTCCGGTCTCTCCGTAGATCAACACACTCGAGTCAGTTGGCGCGACTTGATCGACGCGCCGCAGCAACGCCATGAGAGGCGGACTATCGCCGACGATCTCCTCGAAATTGTGTTCGGTGCGTATCTCTTCCTGTAGATACACATTCTCTTTCTCGAGTCTGGCCTTCAAGGACGCGATCTCTTCGTATGACGTCATGTTCGCGATCGCTAAGGCAACCTGGTTAGCGACTTCCCTCAACAACTCAGCATCGGCTGAGGTATAGCGGTTCTGTGTCTGACTCCACACTGCGAAAGTACCCATACTCTGCCCCATCGCAATCAGTGGGACCACGCAATACGATTGGATACCTTCGGCAACCAGGCGCTTTTCACCAAGCGACTGCTGTTCCCGTTTAAGATCGCCGCGCGTAACTACCTCCTGATGCTCGAGTACCCAGGCTGAAATTTGAGTCTCCTGCAGGTCGTATTCTCTGCCGACCTTGAAAAACTCAGACTCATTGAGCCCCTGCATGGAGACCAGCTTCAGCGTTTTTGACTGCGGTTGATAAAGAAGGAAGGCGGCCCGGTCAAACGTGATCACACGTCGTATTGCGTCGTAGGCTGAAGCGAAAAGCGCATCACGAGTCAGGTTAGTGATGATGGCATTATTAATCTCGAGCAAAGTGTGTTTGCGTTGTTCACTCTTTCTCAGCTCCTCTTCCGCTTTCTTTCGCTCGGTAATGTCCAGGAAAGTAACAACGGCGCCGACGGTCTTGCCGTCGCGAACGAGTGGGTGAGACCAATACTCCACGGGAAAGCTGCTGCCGTCTTTTTTCCAAAAGACATCGTCATCGATATGCACGCCGCGATTTTCAAGAAACCCAACGAATATAGGACACTCCTCGATAGGAAACGGTGTGCCGTCCTTGCGCGTATGGTGTTCGAGCGTATGCATGTTCTGACCGAGCAACTCCGCGGGATCATCATAAAGGAGTATTTGCGCCGCGGCCGTGTTACAGAAAAGACAAGTGCCATGCGAATCACAGCCGAAGATTCCTTCTGCGGCGGAGTTGAGAACGAGTCGGGTTCGCTCCTCGCTTTTCTGCAGGGCTTCTTCGGCATGTTTTCGCTCAGTAATGTCTTCCGACAACGCCAACAGTAACGGTGACGTGCGGTCAGGATCTCGAATTAAAGAAACGTTGTTTCTTACCCAGACCAGACTGCCGTCTTTATGCCGGTATGGTTTCTCAATTAGAAACTGATCTCGGCTTCCCTCCAGCAGTTCCTGGACCAGCGCCCTGTTAGCTTCGCGGTAATCCTCATGAGTGATTTCGAAAAATGAAAGTTCCAGAAATTCACTTTCCGTGTAGCCCAGCATTTTTTGATAGTTGGCGTTGGTTGCCAGCACGCGGCCATTCAATTCGGCGACGGCTACTCCAATTGCGGAGTTCTCAAAGACAGATCGCCACCGTAGCGCCTCCGTTCTCTCTCGCGAAAGATCGACTTCCGAGAGGGAATCGGTGTCTGCCGTTCCGCTAGTTGGACCAGTGTGCCCCATATAGCACGTGGAATAAATTCTGAATGTGGCTGGAGTTTGTTTCACGCTG